>Ga0075424_100005647_pt1 | contig 11978 bp, 16 predicted proteins | sample SoiMethybrSBSTD3_FD_75301 | JGI IMG/M metagenome (GOLD analysis project Ga0075424, IMG submission 75301) | Bulk soil microbial communities from a Populus tree surrounding site in Tennessee, USA - Soil MetaG P. TD hybrid SBSTD3 | ecosystem: Environmental > Terrestrial > Soil > Tree plantation... | reverse complement strand
AAGGCTGGGCTATGTTGCAGCGGTATGTATGATCTGCTCCCGGTAAGTCTCTCCGCTCGTGCCGGGTATGTTAAATTCACGCCTGAAATGATCGAGAAGCTCTCACCGCAACGACATTTAGATAAGCTTCTCGCGCCGATCATTGTCGCTCACGGCGCGCTGGAGACACCTGAGTTTCAGCGGCAGAACCGGGAATTTGCTGCAGCGGTCAAGCAGGCAGGTCAGCCGGTAACATTCCTCGTCGGTCAGGGCTACAATCACTTTGAAATGTTCGAGACGATGGGGAATCCCTATGGGCTACTCGGCCGCGCCGTGTTGGAACAAATGAAACTGAATGTGGCATACACTGCACCTTCTTGAACCGGGCTGGTTAGGGCCGAATATATGACGAAATGCCGTTACGCGTACTTTGTCGCGGTGATGTCTTTCCTGAGCGCCACCCAAGTCGGGGCTGAGGACTTGGCAATCAAGCAAATCGCCGCACGGACAGAACTGCATCCGATCTCAAGCTTGACGATTTCCGATGAACAATTCCTCAAGGGAGATGACAACGGCAAGCCCATTACAGTCACAGCTCAATTCCGTATTGCACAAGGGCAGGGCCGTTTGCCTGTGGTGGTCATGGCTCACGGCGCGGGTGGAATGGGTTCAAACCTGGATTTTTGGACAAGGCAACTCAACGGAATGGGGATCTCCACATTCGAACTGGACGCATTCACGGGGCGCGGGCTTACCAATGTCAGCAACAATCAGGCACTCCTTGGCCGGCTCAACATGATTCTTGACGTTTATCGGATGCTCGATATCCTTGCGAAGCACTCGCGAGTCGATGCGCAAAGAATTGCTCTAATGGGATTCTCTCGCGGCGGACAAGCAGCGCTTTATGCGAGTCTCAAAAGATTCCATCAGGCTTGGAACAAATCAGGTATCGATTTTGCCGCCTATATAGCCTTCTATCCCGACTGCATGACAACCTACCAATCCGACACTGAAGTTGTCGATCGACCGGTCCGGATCTTCCAAGGCACTGCCGATGATTACAATCCCATGGCTCCGTGCAAGGCGTACGTAGAGCGGTTGCGTAGTGCTGGGCGTGACGTGCAACTGACCGAATATCCGAATGCGTCGCATAGATTTGACGACCCGCTTGGTAGCCTCAAACCGAGAATTGCTCAGAATGCCCAGACAGTGCGTCGCTGCGTAATCCGTGAAGATTCACCGGGCCGATTACTTAACACGGCCACAGGCAACACTTTTAGCTACAAAGATGCTTGCGTCGAACGTGATCCGCACGTGGGCTCCGATCCTGCTGCTACTCAAGCCGCGAGCCAAGCAGTCGAAGGCTTACTCAAAACGGTGTTCAAGATGAACTGATCGCTGAATGGATTTTTAGAACGCCACGTCGGATTCATTCCGGTCTGAAACTGAGAATAAAAATGCAACGAGTCAATTCGGCAATCCTGTTTCTTCTCTTTACAGCGATGATTGGTTGCAGCGCGCATCTCAGCGAGCCTCGGCAGGAACAAGAAGCAAGCCGAGTCAAACAGGAAAAGGATCGGAACCCTTCCCCAATGCCCGCCTTTACGTATCGCCCAGGTGCTGGCCTATTCATTGAGGGGCACTGACGAGGACTGCTCAACCCTTTATGCGGCTTTTTTTTCAACTGTGCAATTGGTTCCCTTATACCCGAGTCGGGTGAGGTCTTGTTTCGAAGGGTAGCATGATGCAGGGTCTGCAGAGACTCTGTGGCGTTGTTCTCCTGGCGGTGATCTCCGTCGGACAGACATGGGGTTCGGAGGCCATCGACATTCGGCTGCAGACTGGGACTCCGCTTGAGGAGCGCGGGCGAGACCAACTGCGCCGCTTGCTGCGCACATATGACCTTCACAAGTGGCTCTTTACACGCGACATCCTGATCCAACTGGTGTGATCCCGCACAGCCATCCGGTGCTCACACTGAATACGCGCTATCTCGACGATGACACCGCCCAGTTGGCGACGTTCGTGCACGAGCAACTCCATTGGTTTCTGACGGACCACATAGAGCGTGGGAAGACCAACGCGGCGCTCACCGAGTTGCGTGCCCGTTATCCCACGGTTCCGACTACGCCTCCCGAAGGAGCTATGGGGGAGAGGAGCACCTATCTACATCTGATCGTCTGCCATCTGGAGCTGCAAGCGGTGACAGCACTCCTCGGCGAGCAAAGCGCGCGGCAGCAATTGGAGCGCTGGACTCATTATACGTGGGTGTACCGGACCGTGCTCACGGAGACTGAGCGGATCGGAGAACTGTTAAGGCGTCATGGGGTAGTCGTACCGGAGCGGTCACGAGCGGAGTGAACACGGGATAACCACTCAGCGTGACTTTCACTGGTGTAGGAGTTCTGCCCAGCGTAGCTCTGAGATTCAAATGATTTCTCCTTCAACTCAACTCGATGTCACTGATCGGTGGAGCGCGACGGTCCGTGCTGCCCGAGAGTGGTGTCGGCGCTCATTCACCGGTGGGAACTAAAAGAGAGTAGTTCACCAGTATTTTGACGGAATCCCGGGATTAAATAATGGGGAGCGCCCTGCTGGAGGCGTTATTTTGCCCGAAGTAGGTGACACTATGTGTTCGTCGCCTCCGTGTCCGCGAGCATTTGGCGAGGAATTAGTATTAGGCTGCTGCCGTTTCAGCGCGCTTAAAGCAGGAAGGAAATATCAGAAAGCGATCTGACATATAGCGGCGAACTGCGAAGATTTCCTGGGCAGGTTGCTATGAACGAAATCCATTTGAAAGTGAATGGCCGGGCTCACAGCGTAGACGTGGACCCGGCCACTCCGCTGCTGTATGTCCTCAGCGGCGAGTTGGAAAAGTCGAGCTTTGCTTGAGGCACTCCGCTCCGGATCGATTCCGCGGTTTTAAAACAAGAACTCCAACGATGGGCTATGTTAACCGTGCTTGTTGCCCATGTAAGAGGGATTATCCTTAACCAAAACTGATTGGCTTCAGGAGTATTTGCGAACTTGCCATTGCGTTCCGTAAGTAATCCAGCGGCGACCAGGCAATACAGAAGAAGTCGTAGTCTTGTCGGGACGACACCGATGGCGGCAGCAATTTGTTCAGCCGTCATCGGACGGTTCTTTAACGGCGTAAACAGATCTAGCTGCATGCCCGCGAGCATTGCGAAAGCTGCGTCAGCTTCCGATCTGAGCTGATTAATTCGACGGGGTGTTAGGGTTCATCTTCCATCTTTAATCCTTTCTGAGATGAAAGCGGCGTCTTCAGCCGGACCGGCAATCGAGAGAAACGCGGACTTGAGTTTGTGGAGCCATTTTAGGCCGAGAAAATAGACTCCAAGGCATGCTGTCACACCCCGCCAGTGAATAGGCTCACCCGTTTCGTCGAACAAAGACAATTTGACCCAATCAAAGTCGTAACGGAACCCAGTAGCCCAGATGATTGACGTAATGCCGGCAGCGCTCACATCCAAATGCAAAACGGAGTGCGCCAGTTCTTTTATTTCCGGCATACGAGCGGTCGAGTCGCTCTCTTTGGGAGCGTCCAAGCCTGTCTTTTTCACATACTCATCAACGCTGCTCGTGAAATCGTTAAACCATTTATCCCCTCTGTCTAAATTTTCCTTGAGATCCGATGCGAAACTGAGCTGTGCGCCCCTAACGCTCTGCAAATGTCCCAGAAGAATTATTCCGTTAGCAGCCATGCGGCTGAAATCCACATCATGGCCGCCCTTAAATCCGGTGAGTACGGCAGCGGGGCATTTTTTAGTGCCGGTGACGGTAAGCTGTCCACCGTTCGGTCCCATCCTCCCATGACCAGTCTCCAGTACCCGTAGTCTCGACCGCGATACCTTCGCGGTACACGAAAATGCCGACCAACTGAAAGATAAACCTCACGGCCCGCTTGGTTCAATCTTCAGCAATCTGACAACCTCAAGAACCGGCCCCGACGACCAAAACCGCACCCGGCGGAAGCTGATTAGAGTTTCGATACTTATTCGAATGGATCTGAAATACGTCGTCGCGAACGTCTGCACTCATCTGCGGTATCGCCGGTTTTTGATATTGTCCTGTGGCGATCACGACGTTAGTCGCTTCGATCAGCCCAGCCTCAGTCCTAGCGACATATTTCCCGGAAGGTAACTGTTCGAGCGCTATAACGTTAACTCCCGGACGGACCGGAGCATTTATCGCATGGGCGTAATTCTGCAGGAATCGAATTATTTCGGTTCCCGGCAAGCCGTCGGGATCGTCGCACTGGTATTTGTAACCAGGCAATTCGATTGTCCAGTTTGGAAATTGAAAAAAAGAACGAATCCCAGCGTTCACTGATCCATTTTTCAGCCACCCGGCCACGTTCGAGGATGACGTGTTCTCGTCCGAGTTGGCTGAGATAATAGCTCATGGTCCCGGTATGACCGCCGCCGATGATAACTGTTTCGATCTGTTCGTTCATGCTCTATCCCGCTCGCCGGACAGTGAGGTCGCCCGCTGGATGGAGTTGTGAGGAATGGAGGCGTTCTGTGCGGCTTGAGGTTATCGCTATAAGAGGAAATCCGGCCGGAATTTATCTTTTCTAGCGGAAAATTGTCAATCGTTTTTTGGTCACGTAGTCAAAATGGAGACCGGTCAAGATAAGACTGCTGAAGGATGACGGCTGACGAAGGTCACTTGATCACCCGATCCGCTCTTGCTAGCACGTTCGGCGGAATCGTGAGGCCGATCTGCTTCGCTGTCGTAAGATTGATCGCCAGATCAAACTTTGTCGGTTGCTCCACGGGAAGGTCGGCAGGCTTTGCGCCCTTTAGGATTTTATCGACGTAAGTCGCGGCGCGGCGGTACAGATCGCCAAGCAGAGGCCCATACGCCAGGAGACCGCCTTCTTCGACAAATTGGCGTGTCGGATACATGCCGGGAAGGCGCTGCTTGAGCGCAAGCTCGACAATGTGCTTGGAGTTCAGCGTGACAAGGGGGCTTAGCACGACTAGCAGCGCATCGACTCGCATTTTGGTCAATTCGGCGAATGTTTTGTCCATTTCATCGGTTTGGGATAGCTCAACGGATTGCATTCGCAATGACAAGGCTTTCGCCGCCTCTTCTGTCTCTTTGAAACCCATGACCGATTCGTTTTCGCTGGAGCTCCACAGGGCCGCCACACGTGTCATTTTTGGAAGTGTCTCTTTCAACAGTTCCAGACGCTTGCCGCTTAACTCCAATGCGAAGACACTCAGCCCCGTGACGTTCCCGCCGGGCTTGGAAAAACTCTCCGCCAAACCCCTCTCAACCGGGCTGCCGCTGGTCATGACAATGGGAATCGTTCGCGTAACCTGGCGCGCAGCTCGGGCGCTGATCGACGAGGTGGTAACGATCACATCAACTCTTTCGCGCACCAGATCTGTGGCGAGCTCTGGCAGGCGGTCGTACTTTCCTTCTGCGTACCGGTATTCGAGACGGATATTTTTGCCCTCCACATAGCCGCGCTCGCGCAGGCCTTGCTTGAACGATTTGAGGTGCGGTTGATCACGGCCGCCCATAAAGATAACACCGATGCGCGGAATTGTGCCGGGTTGCTGCGCCTTGACGACAACCGGGGCTAGGAGCATCGCAATAACAGCAATGAAAATTCCTCTTCTCATGCGTCTTCGTAACGTCAGCGAAGATTCTTCACTTGATCACCCGATCCGCTCTCGCCAGCACATTCGGTGGAATTATTAGACGGATTTGCTTCGCTGTTTTGAGGTTGATGATCAAATCAAACTTTTTTGGCTGCTCAACAGGTAGGTCTCCCGGCCTTGCACCTTTTAGAATCTTGTTCACGTAGATGGCGGCGCGCCGGTCGAGATCAGTCGCATTGACGCCGTAGGACATGAGACCGCCAACATCCACAAGTGGTTGCGACGAGTAGATGGCCGGGAGCCGATTTTTAACCATATACTCGACAATCCGTGCCCCCTTGAGCAACGAGGACGCCGCCCCCAAACACGATGAAGGCTTCAGGGTGCTCGTTGCTTGCGGCTCGGAATGCAGTCTCGATATCCTTGGGTCCTAGCACGTCTAAAGATTGAAGCTGCACCCCCAACGGACCCGCCGCAAGTCCAATCTCTCTTAACTGCAATGCTTGGCCTGGATTGGTCGAAGTGCTGAGAACGGCTACACGTGACAGTTTCGGTACTGTCTCCTTCAGAAGCTCCAGTTGCTTGCCGCTTGTCTCGGGGGCAAGACTTGATAAACCGGTAATGTTTCCTCCAGGGCGCGCAACACTGGCAACAAACCCGTTGGCCACAGGGTCGGGGTCCTGCGTCATCACAATGGGAATCGTGGCCGTTGCCGCTTTCGCGGCGCGTGTCGCCGGCGGACCACGCGTGACAATTACATCTACTTTGAGACGGACTAATTCCGTCGCAAGCTCATTCAGGCGATCTAGCGCACCAGCGCTCCGAGATTCAATAACGATATTTTTCCCTTCCGCGTATCCAAGCTGGCGCAGTCCCTGACGGAATGCGTTCAAGCGGATGTCCTCATTCAAAATATTTCCAGCTAGATAACCTATCCGTGGAATCTTCTTTTGCTGCTGCGCTGACACAGTGCCGAAAAACGCAAAGATCAATACAACGGTTATACCGACGCCTAGTTGCTGACCGTCAGGCGATTTCACTTGATTACCCTATCCGCTCTGGCCAGCACATTCGGCGGAATTGTGAGGCCGATCTGCTCGGCAGTTTTGAGGTTAACAATCAGCTCGAACTTCGTTGGTTGCTCCACTGGCAAATCGGCGGTCTTGGCTCCTTTGAGTATACGGTCAACAAAAACGGCGCCTCGCCTGTAGGGTTCGATGCGGTCAGGTCCGTAGGACATCAGCCCACCGTGGGCAGCATAATCGCCCCGAGGGTAAATTGTCGGCAGACGATTTTTGGTCGCCAGTTCAGCGATTTGTTTTTGATTCGAAGAGAATAGTGTGTGCTGCGTTACGGCAAGAGCGCCGATACGCGCCTTCTGAGCTTCTCTAAACGCGCTCTCGTATTTATCGGCGCTGCTTATTTCCATCGAATGAAGCTCCAGATGCAAGTCTCGTGCGGCAACTTGGCTCTCCTTCCACTGCTGCGCGGAGTTTTCAGACTGCGGGTTCCATAACACTGAAATACGAGACAGCTTAGCGACCGTTTGCTTGAGCAGCTCCAATCGTTTGCCAGATAAGACCGGCGAAATATTGGTGAAACCCGTGATATTCCCTCCAGGCCGGGCGAGACTGTCCACCAACCCAGCCGCAACAGGATCAGACACAAACAAAAAAACAATAGGAATTGTTCTGGTAGTATTCTTGAGAACTATGGCAACCTCGGTTGAAGAGGTAAGGAGCACGTCCACTTTGAGGCGGGCCAGCTCATCTGCCAGGGCGGAAAGGCGATCAACTTTTCCCTCGGTAGTTCGATGCTCAAAGACTATATTGCGGTCTTCAACATAGCCGAGTTGGCGAAGCTCTCGCTTGAATAGTTCGAGTGAAGCCCCGGAACCATTACTTCGAAGCCAACCAATTCGGGGCATCTTCGTGCCCTGCTGCGCCTCTGCGGACGAGCAAAGCGCAACGAGGATGAGGCATAGCATCACTATGGCCATTGAGCCCTTACCACTCAGGAGTGTCACTTAATCACCTTATCTGCTCTCGCCAGCACATTGGGCGGAATTGTGAGGCCGATCTGCTTGGCGGTTTTGAGATTGATCAGCAGCTCGAACTTTGTGGGTTGCTCAACGGGGAGATCGGCGGGATTTGCACCTTTTAATATTTTGTCCACGTAAAACGCCGCGCGCCGATAACTATCGCCTTCGTCTGCCGCATAAGACATCAAGCCACCAATCGCTGCCGCTACATATCTTTTATCCTCATATATGGAAGGAAGTCGGTTGCTTATCGCAAGATCCGCAATCCTTTTTGCATGAGAATGAGCAACGTGCCGATTATCGCAATGATTGCATGCACCCGCTCCTCCACCGCCGCTTGAAACGCATGCTCTAATTCGGTCGGGGCTTTAATCTCTAAACGTTGGATCTGGATCTTAAGTGCAGGTGCGACAGCCTTGTACTCTTGAAACGCAACGGCTGCTCCTTGGCTCTCCGCATCCCACAGAACTCCGGCACGCGACATGCCCGGAAGGACTTCTTTCAACAATTCCAGTCGCTTTCCACTTAATGCCCGTGTGAGTCTAGTAACTCCCGTCACATTTCGACCCGGACGTGCCAAGCTATCGACTAATCCCGTTAAAACGGGATCTACGGCGCTTACCATCACGATTGGGATTGCCGAAGTTGCCTGCTTGGCGGCGCGAATCGCTGATAGAGATACAATGACAAGCACGTCGACTTTGAGTCTTACGAGGTCGGCAATGAGACCTGGCACCCTGTCCTGTTGTCCGTCAATATACCGATAGTCAACCAAAATATTTTGACCTTCAATATAACCGCGATCACGTAGCCCTCGCTGGAAATCCGCGATATGAGATGACGGACTATTCGCATTACCGGTCGCGGACACATATCCAATCCGTGGAATGTTTGGCGACCTCTGGGCTTCTGCAGGAGAGCAGAGCGCGAGTAGCAGGAGTGGAACAAGAAACATCAGTTTCTTCTTCTTAGATCGCATAATCGGCAATCAAAGATCGGCCATTCGAAATTATTTCACTTGTTTCACTTGATTACCCGATCCGCTCTCGCCAGCACATTTGGCGGAATCGTCAAGCCGATTTGCTTTGCGGTTTTAAGATTGATTACTAGCTCGAATTTCGTAGGCTGCTCAATGGGCAGATCGTCGGGTTTGGCACCTTTTAGAATCTTCGCGACGTAGTATGCGACGCGTCGGTATCTGTCTGTGAGGTCGGGCGCATAGGACATGAGGCCTCCCACCTCTACAGCTGACTTATTGCTATACATCGACGGGACGCGATTCTTTAAAGCAAAGGCTACAATCTTTTTTTCATCAGCATTTATTACAGCGCCCGCCATGTTCGCGTACAGACCATCGGGTGGCTGCTTGCTCATTTCACCCAAAACTTTGTTGAGTTCCGGCGCGTCTATTACTTTGAACGACTGGACTATCATTTTAAGTGCATCCGCGGCGGTCTGAACCTCTTTTAACTCGGGCGCAGAAGAAGGAAGTGACGCGTCGTAAATAAACGCGAGCCGCGTAATTTTGGAAACGGCCAGTTTGAAAAGCTCCAGCCGTTTTCCAGTGAGCTCCGTAGTAAGGCTTGTAAGCCCCGTAATATTGCCGCCGGGATGCGCAAGGCTTTTGACAAAACCCGCCGCAACAGGATCGGAGCCCTGGCCCATCATGATAATGGGGATGGTGCCGCTCGCGTTCTGGGCGGCCCGTATTAATATATCGCCGCCTGCTGCGACCATAACATCGACATTGAGAGCTGCTAGCTCTGCCGCTGCTTTCATGGCCCGGTCAGCGTTTCCTCGCGTATATCGATACTCGATCCCAATGTTCGTGCCCTCGATGTAACCAAGCTCGCGCAGGCCACCTCGAAATGACTCCAAACGGTTATCCGACGAGGGCGAGAGCGGAGATAAGTATCCTATTCGAGGAATTGCGTGCTGCTGCGCCTCGGCGGAAACGCAAACTGCAAAGAGAATGGCGGGTACGAGCAGGCGGACCAGTGAATCCTTACCGCTAAGAAGTGTCACTTTAGCACCCGATCCGCCCTCGCCAATACATTCGGTGGAATCGTCAGGCCAATCTGCTTAGCGGTTTTGAGGTTGATTACGAGCGCGAAATCAGTCGGCTGCTCTACGGGCAGCTCTGCTGGCTTTCTTCCTTTGAGGATCTTATCGATGAGCGCGGCTGCGCGCCTGAAGCGTTCCGTCTCGTCGGGCCCATAGGACATCAGGCCGCCGCTCTCGACAAAATCGGTCCGAGGGTACATCGCGGGTAGGCGATTTTTTGTTGTCAGGTCCGCGATCCATTTTTGATGAGAATTGAACAACGCACTACCCGTCACCGAGAGAGCGGTCCCGCGCGTTTTTGCCGCCACTTTAATCCCGCTCTCGAGCTTGTCGGCGCTGCTTACCTCGACGGAAAGAAGTTGCAGACCCAGGTCTCGTGCCGACAGTTGACTCTCTTTCCATTGTTGCGCAGATCCTGGATTCTGCGGATCCCATAGCACCGCAACGACGGAGAGCTTAGAAATGGTTTCCTTGAGCAGCTCCAGTCGTTTGCCGGCCAACACGAACGCAACGTTGGTGAACCCTGTGATATTTCCTCCAGGCCGCGAGAAGCTGTCAATGAGACCGATCGCAACAGGATCAGTACCCATTTCGTAGAAAACGATGGGGATCGTCTTAGTGGCATTTTTGGCGGCGAGGGTTTCACTAATCCCTGGCGTGACGAGTACGTCGATGTCGAGACGAACCAGTTCCTCAGCCAGGGCGGGAAGCCGGTCGAGATGATTATCAGCATATCGTAACTCGATCGTTAAGTTCTTGCCTTCAACAAGACCGAGTTCACGGAGTTCTCGCCATAACCGCTGACCGGAAGCTGGAGCGGGACGGGTTCCGAGAAACCCAATCTTAGTTATTTTTGCTGGTTGCTGCGCCTGAGCGGGTAAGTAAAGTGAAAAGAGCATGACCACGAGCGCACAGAGAACGAATTTCAGTGTCATATTGCCCAACGCGTTACTTCTTGCCCATAATTATTTGATCACCCGATCCGCTCTCGCCAGCACATTGGGCGGAATGGTCAGGCCAATTTGCTTTGCCGTTCTCAAGTTGATTACCAACTCGAATTTTGTCGGCTGTTCAACCGGCAGATCAGCGGGCTTCACGCCTTTGAGAATCTTGTCCACGATTACCGCAGTACGCCGCCATAGTTCCAACCGGACTGATCCGTAGGACATAAGACCCCCAGCGCTCACGAAGTCACTTTGAGGATAAATTGTTGGCAGTCGCGCTTTCGAGGAGAAGTCTACGAGTTGGTTGCTATGAACTACGAAGATGGCGGACGACAAAACGCTCACCGCCTGAACGCTATCCTGTTTCATAATTGCGAAGACTTTGTCGAAGTCCTTAAGACCCTGCGCATCGAGAATACTGAGCTGTAGACCCAATGAGCGGCCTGCTCGTTCAATCTCTTTCAACTGAGGTTTAGCAACTGGACTTGCAGGATTCCTGAGAACAGCGATGCGCGAAGATTTCGGAAAAGTTTCTTTGAGCAGCTCTAGTTGCTTGCCAGCAAGTTCCGGGGATGGAACCGTGAGCCCGGTGAGGTTGCCGCCTGGTTGCGCCAAAGTATCAACGAGTCCACCGCCGACAGGGTCGCTGCCCGCCATAACGATGGGAATCGTCTTAGTAGCATTCTTCGCAGCTGAAGCCGACAAGGCGCTCGCTACCACGATCACATCAACTTTGAGACGGACCAATTCCGCTGCGAGGTCTGGAAGTCGACCGGAGTCGCCTTCTGCATATCGGTAAACAATTTGGATATTTTCTCCTTCTGTGTACCCCAGCTCGCGCAGTCCTTGAAGAAAGTACTCCCGAGCAGAAGACGGACCGGAAGATGAGCCCGCTCCCAGAAAAGCAATTCTGGGAAATTTCCCAGGTTGTTGCGCGATAACGCAATCGGTTGCTGAAAAGAGCACCGCGCAAAGTGCGGCGCACAATACCTTCTTGACCACTCGTGACACGACTCCGGCCTGCTCTCATCGAATCACCCGATCCGCTCTTGCCAACACATTCGGTGGAATCGTCAGGTCGATCTGCTTGGTGGTTTGCTTTTTCACCTGATCACTTGATTCGCCCGTTCGAGCACGCGGTTCGGAATTGTCAGGCCAATCTGTTTTGCCGCCTTGAGATTGATGACGAATTCAAACTTGGTTGCCTGCTGTATCGGTAGATTGGCCGGTTTGGCTCCCTTCAAGATTTTGTCTACGTAACCGGCCGCGCGCCGATAGCTGTCCGCTTCATCCGCCCCGTAGGACATGAGACCG
>Ga0075424_100005643_pt1 | contig 11981 bp, 16 predicted proteins | sample SoiMethybrSBSTD3_FD_75301 | JGI IMG/M metagenome (GOLD analysis project Ga0075424, IMG submission 75301) | Bulk soil microbial communities from a Populus tree surrounding site in Tennessee, USA - Soil MetaG P. TD hybrid SBSTD3 | ecosystem: Environmental > Terrestrial > Soil > Tree plantation... | reverse complement strand
ACCGCTGTTGGTCTCTGCTGCGAGATGCCTCGAACCGTCTCTCCAAACGAAGCACGCGCATACGCGGATAATCAAGATTTCATCAATGATGAAATCCTCCTCGAATTCCGGTGTTCCACTTAATGTGCGTGCCAGCGACTTGCGTTCAGCTTCAATGTTTTCAATCCGTTAGCCGCGTGAATGGCCGTTTGAGCGGGCCGCACCTAGGGTCGTCCGAGCGCATCGTCCACGTTCTTGAGATGCTATCCTTCTTCGGGTTCTCGGCCTCCAAGCGTTGGCCAATCAGTAGAATTTCGACGTCCCGGTGCTTGGTCTGGTGGTTGAGCCGCTTGCACTGACTGTGCACAGCGACCGAGAGCACCTTCTTGGCGTGATCCTGGCCGATCACGTAGTCGTGCCTGGGTAGCTTCGGGCTCAGTGGTTATGCCAGCTTGGCGACAGCTCAAATCCGCTAGTTTGCGACCGATCGGTCGCCGCGAACGGCGGCGCGATCATGATCCCTTGAGGCGTGGTTGAGGAAGCGTACGCCTTCGATATTGAGAGGCTATTGGACGAGGCGTGTCTTCTGAACCTGGTGCACGAGATTAAGCGCCACCACGTACGCAAATATTCACAGTGCTACACAGCTCCCGAAGGGTGTGGAGACGCTTGCGCTCTTGAACGAAAAACGCATGATCGACGTGAACAAGGCTCCGTTCGAAGCGATAGAAGCGCTCCCTGATTCATAAAAGAGAAGCTGAAGTCGAGCAAAGTACAAGCAGCACGTCGAAAATGACGGGTAAGCCAGCAGGTGGGGATAGGTGATGGTGCAGAACAAGTGGAAAGGTGAAGTCCCAGACAATTTGGGCCGCTTGTTCGAATGGGTCCAGCAGAAGCGTACTCTCTTGTTCGAACAGGCCCAGGGAAAGCGCGCACGGCGACGCCACCTGCAACTAGCCCTTGGTCTTATCGGCGCGTTTTCCGGACTCGCGGCTGCCGCAGTATTTACCGACCTCCTGGGCGGGACATTCATTAAGGTAGTGATTGCCGTTGCGACGTTTCTCTCAGGGTGCATCACGGCGCTGATGACGTCGTACTACAGCACGAGCGAGACGGATAAAATGTTCGAAGGAGCCTCTCAGTTCTTGGGCCTGCGTGAAAAGATCGATTATGCGCGTGAGCACGTGACCGCGGACGAGCAACGCAAGGCGGCCCTCAAGAAATTAAAGGACGAATACGTCGAGCTGTCGGATAGGTACGACCGCTATTTCCCTCCCGGCAGCTGGAGCACGGCTGTGTCGGAAGGCCTAGTAAGGAAAAGGCGTCACTGAATCCTGAAGACCTTCACATGGACATCGATCGAGGCAAGCTGGCCCGCGGCGTTGAAGTGCAGCTCGGCTAAGCCATTCTTGAGGTTGAAGACGCGGTAGTCGAGCAGGAGTTCAGACCATGCTGGTCCGCCGGGCCGCTCTCACATATCATTCGGCTCGACCATGTGGCGCGGCCGAGCCTTGTCGGTGATCGGGCGGTTTGCGAGGACCTGAGCATGATCATTCAGACGGCGCCCGCCGGTCAGCCGCGTCTGGCGATCATGATGTACGAGCACACGGCGCTGTCGCATCAGTTCGCGCGCGGCTTCGGCAACGATGGCTTTCAGGGCGCTGAGCCGAACGACCTGATGTTCAGCGTCGTCCTGCACCACGATGCCGGCTGGGCCGAGTTCGACCGTGATCCCGTGACGGACCAGGCGACCGGTCTGCCGTACAATCTCTCCGACACGCCGGCGGAATACATTACGGTGACCAGCCGGCGGTCACCGGATTTCAACCAGCGGCAACACCCGTTCTGTGGCCTGATGTCGAGCATGCACAGCTGGGGTCTGTACAACGGGCGCTATGGTCTCTCGAGCATGGTCCTGATCGACAAGCTCCCTCCACACGACCGGCCGCTGGCGCAGCGCATGCTCGACGGTGAGCTGGAGCGCCAGAAACGGCTCAAGGCAGAACTGAGCAAAGACCCGAAGACGTCGGAGTGGATCGAAGAGAAGCGGCTGTTCCAGAATTACAAGCAGCTCCAGTTCTTCGACACGCTGGCGCTCTATTTCAATCGCATCCATCCGAGCGAGCGCGTCGAAGCGACGTTCGAGCACGTGCCGTTGAGCGCCGCCGAGGACACGGCCGTCACCGTGCGTCCGCGCGGCCCCGGCGTTTACGAGCTCTCGCCCTTTCCGTTCGCCGCCGCTTCGGCCGAGTATGCCTTTGCGGGGCGTGCGATAGAACCGGGCCAGCACGAGACGGACGGGGGTTGGTCGAAAGTGCTGGCGAAGACGCCCACCGTTTGGGAACGCTTCCGTCTGGTTTCCGCGTGAGCTGGGAGGAATGTCATGCGAACGATGAGACACTACGGTCTTGCAGCACTGGGGTTCGCCATTGCCGCGCTGATGTCGCCGGCGCCGGTGCGTGCGGCCGATACGGTCGTCGTCGGCACGGTCGGATCGCCGTCGGCCAATCTCTGGCCGCTCTTCATCGGGATCGAGAAGGGCTTTTTCACCGCCGAGAACATCAAGGTCGATCTGATCTATATCCCGGCGAGCGCAAACGCGATCCAGCAACTCGCGGCAGGCTCGCTCGACATGTCGTTCTCCACCGGGCTGGTCGATCCGATCCGCGCTGCCGAGCAAGGCGCGGCGCTCGGGATCGCGCGCTTCGAAATCCAGGCGCCGCCCTATGCGCTGCTGGCCAAGGCAAGCATCAAGAGCCTCAAGGAGCTCAAGGGCAAGGTGATCTCGGTCGGCGGCCCCAAGGACATCACCCGTCTCTACGTCGATCGCATGCTGGCGCCGCATGGCCTCAAGGCCGGCGACGTGGACTACGTCTACGCCGGCGCCACCGTCGCTCGCGCGCAGGCGCTGCTCACCAACGCGGTCGATGCGGCGATTCTCCTGCCGCCCTCGAATTTCCAGGTTCAGAACCAAGGCTATAACGACCTGGGCCTGGCCATGGAATATGCGCCGGAGCTGCCGTTCTCGGGCACGATGGCCAACAAGGCCTGGGCTGCGCGAAATCCGGACGTGCTCAAGCGCGTGCTGGCGGCGGAAAGTAAGAGCACCGAGTACTTCTACGACGACCCCAACCGTGCCGAGGTGGTTTCGCTGCTCGTGCGGCTCAGCGGTCAGAACGTCGGTGACGTCGAGAAGGCCTACGATTTCTTCCGCAAGAACAACTTCTTCGACCGTACCGGCAAGATCTCGCGCGTGAAGCTGCATGCGCTTCTGGACGCATTGGTCGCGCTGGGCGATCTGCCGGCGCGCGGCAACGTCGAGCGCTTCCTGTTGCCGGGCACGCAGCTCTCGGACTGAAGCGGCAGCGAGCGATGCGCGAAGTCATTGCCGCGCCGCGCCCCGGGCTCGATCTGCGCCGGCATTACGGGCACCACCAGTCGCCGGCCATCCGCGCCGGCGGCCTCATCTTCTGTTCCGGGATGCTGCCGATCGATCCGGAGACGGGCGAGCGCCGTCACGGCACGCTGACCAGCGAGGCGCACGTCATTCTCGGCAATCTGAAGCTGCTGCTGGAGGCCGCCGGCTCCTCGCTCGATCGGCTCGTGCAGGTCCATGCGTTGATCTATGACAGCATCGAATACGACGTGCTCAATCGGGTCTATCGGCAGTACGTGGCGAACGGACCGCCGGCGCGAACCGTGTGGGCGGCGCAGATCGAGGCAGGTTTCAAGATCCAGCTCGACGTGATCGCCGCCGCCTGAGGTCCCTGATGGTCGCCGCACGCAAGATCATTCCTCCGCCAGGAGCCGAGCCTGCCGCCGTGGGCTCACCCCCGCCGGCGTCGCTGGCGGTGAAAGGCGGGGATTTCCTGTTCGTGTCCGGCCTCACCGCGGTCGATCTCAAGACCGGCGCCCGGCTGCACGGCACGACCGCCAGCGAGACCCGGCAGATTCTCGCCAATCTGAAGCAATTGCTGGAGGCGGCGGGTTCGTCGCTCGACCGGGTCGTGAAGGTGAACGTGCTGCTGCACAGCATGCTGGAAGCGCCGAACATGAACGACGTGTACGCCCAATTCTTCCCCGATCCGCCACCGGCACGGACCGTCTGCGGCGCACGCCTGCCCGACGGCGCGAAGGTGATCATCGAATGCACCGCGTTGGCGTGACCCGATGACCGAAAAGCTGCAACGCTCGACGATCGAGCCGAAGAACCCGCACCTCCACGCCTCGCGCCGGTCCAACCTGCCGCACGTTCCGGGCATCCGCGTCGGCGACTACATTTTCCTGTCCGGCATGACTCCGGTCGATCCGCAGACCGGCGAGCGCAGCCTTGGGCCGATTGCCGAGCAGGTGCGAACGACGCTGTCCAACATGCGGCATATGCTGGAATCCGCCGGCTCCTCCCTCGACCGGGTCGTGCGGGTGCATGTCGTGCTGGCCGACATCTCGCACATGGCGGACATGGAACGCGTCTATCGCGAATTCTTCCCCGTAGACCCGCCGGCGCGCACCGTGTGGTCGATGCAGCTTCGGTTCGGCAACGGCTGCGAGATCGAGTGCGTCGCGCTGGCGGGCTGAATGGGCGTCGGGTGCTGGCGAAGCGGCAGCGGGCGTTACACAGGCCGAGCGGCGGCCGGCAATGCAGGCTTCATCGTCGGTTATCGCAGCTATCTCACGGAGGTGCGCGACCGCACGGCTGCCGAGAGGCGAGCCGGAAAGACCGCGGATGAGGCGGTCGAGGCGGTCGCTGCCGCGCTCGGGTCTCGCTGTCCGGACCGCGCGCGTCTCGCCGGGGCCATCAAGGCGGCCTACGCGGAAGCGCGCTGAGCGCGTGGTCTGCCGCACTTATCAGACGAGCCGTCGCGCCGGGGCGACCAGCGATACGCCTTGGCGCAGGCACCGCCCATCAGCATTGCCCGCTCGCTGTCGCTCAGGCGCTCTGTCTTAAGGAAGGGCTCGACAGCCTGCTCGTAGTTGACGACTGCGAACGCGCGCGTCCAGTCCGTGCCCCACAAGCAACGATCAAAGCCCCAGGCATCGAACACGCGGGCAAGCGGGTCCCAAATATCCGGGAAGGGAAATGGTTCGCGGGACAGAGTGCAGGCGCCGCTGACCTTGATGACCGCGTTCGGTCGCCGGGCAAGTTTCAGCACCTTCGGGAGGTCTTCCCAGGGCTGCGGCGGGGCGGGCGGCGTGCGCGGCTGCAGGATGCCCAGATGGTCGATGATGAATCGCGCATCGGGATGGCGATCGATGAACGCAGTGCCCGCATCCAAGTTGCCCCAGCACAGGATGTTGATCGGAAGATCGTAGCGAACGGCCGCACGTGCAATCCGGTCGAGCCCCGGGTCGTTCGCGTCGTGCCTCGCCTCCTTCGTCAGCAGGATGCGGATTGCGACGGCGCCCGGCGTATTCTTCCAGTCGGCGACGACCTCAGCCACCGCCGGATCGTCCGGATCGACCGGCTTGACGATGGCGAGCCGGCCGGGATGAGCGCGTTGCACTTCCACTGCATAGCTGGCGTCGTAGCGGTACATGGAAAAGGCTGAGATGAAGATGGCGCCGTCGACGCCGACTTTGTCCATCGCCGCCACCATCTCGTCACCCGTCACGTGATCGGGCCAGTTCGGCACGGTGTGCCAAGGTCGCTGCGGAGTGTTCGCCTCGTAGGCATGGACCTGAGAATCGATGATAGTCATAAGGAGGCTCCTCCGTGCCAGGCGAGTTTGGCTATTGCACCTACTTTGCCGCTGATAGCGGGGCGGAGGTCAAGGCCGCCTACGCGGAAGCGCGCTGAGGGCGTAGCGCAGCGACAGCCGGGTTCTGCCGCGCCGTCGATCCGGATTTTGCTGTCGCTCAATCCGGGCTGCTCGTTCGGACTCCGCCGCCCTATGCCCGCGCAAACCCTCGTTTCACGACCGGCGTCGCAAAAGCGCGCAGCTCGTCGGTGAACAATCCGGCAATCGGATTCGGCGTGCGATTTTTCAGTGAGATCGCGCCGGTGGGGGGCGTTTTCACCTGGAGCCGGACCGGCAAAATCCTGATCTGCATCCGCTTGGCTCCAAACCATAAGCTCGACTCCGGCAGGATCGCGAGAAACTGACCGGTTTCAACCATCCGCACGCGCATGGTCAGAGAATTGGACACGATTTGCGGCACGGGAGGAGCCAAGCCGGCCGAACGAAAGGCGTCGGAAATCAGCGCCATCGCTATGTTGTCGGATTCGGGCATGATCCATCGCTGGTCGCACAGGTCCGCGAGGCTGATTTTCCGTCGTCGCGACCAGGGACTCGTGAGGCCCGCAACCACATGCATGCTTTCGTGAAACAGAAAATCCAGCGTCAGGTCGTCGCCGAAGACGGAGCTCAGCACCCGGCCGACCACGATATCGAGCTTGCGCTCGCGGAGCATGCCGCACAGCGACGCCGCATCGCTTTCGGTGACGTGAAACTTGATTTTCGGATATCGGCTCGCGAGGCGGGCGACAACCGCTGGGACGAGGGCATCGACCTGGGGCGACGCGCTGCCGATGCGCAACTCTCCGACCGTTGGATCGGACAGGAACGCGATCTCCTGCACGCCGCGTCGCAATTCATCGAAGACGGCTGTACCGCAGCCGAGCAGCGCGCGGCCGTAGGACGTCGGTTCTACGCCTTGCGAAGTCCGATCGAGGAGACGGACGCCAAGCGCGTGCTCGAGGTCGGCAATGGTCTTGGACACGACCGGATGCGAGATGGCGAGACGATCCGCGGCGCGGGACATGCTGCCGGCTTGCGCCACCGCGAGCAGGATATGCAGGTCGCGAAGCTTGAGCCGGCGGCCGATCCGATCGGTCCATTGCATTGTCGCCCCTGTAGCTGAACGACTAACAAGCTATCGAAAAATCGAACTTCCGGCTACAGCCGTTGTAGCTATCCTGCGCAGGTCTGAAGCAATTCGCGCGAGCCATCTTGGCTGGGCAACCCACAGGGGAAGGCAAATATGGCGGCGGAACGAGCAGAACTGCATCGTAGGGAGCTGTTGACGCTCGCTCTCGCGGGGGCGTCGATGCTGGTCTCGGGCGCGGACGGCGATGTGATGGCGGCAGACCGCGAAAGAAAAATCGGTTGGACGACCGTCACCACATTGCTGGAAAACGAGCGGGTCGGAGTAGTCCGCATGATCTCGAGGCCGGGAGACAAGGGGGAGATGAAACAACGCCCCGATCGAATCCTATACATCATAAGGGGCGCAAAGGTTCGGTTTCGTTACCCCGACGGCAAGACGGAGAACGCCGTGTGGAAGACTGGAGACGCTGTCTACCAGAAATCAGATCACCGGCAGGTCGAGAATGTCGATACGGACGATTTGGAATATATAAGCGTACACTTCAAATAAGTGCAGGAGTCGAGCGGGCCGCGCAGTCGTGGCTTGCGTCCCAAGGACAGCAGTTCGCCAAATCATGTCGCGCCGATCACTGAGGGAGCAGCACCATGGTTTCCCGCAGGCAATGTCTTGCGCTGGCCACGACGGCGACGTCCGTCGTTTCGCTCGCAGCGCTGTGCACCCTTTTCGTGCTGCCGGGCACTCAGCCCGGCCGCGCCGAGACGGCGAGAACGATCAGAATCGTTGTTCCTGGGACTCCGGGGGCGAGCAATGACATCCTGGCCCGGCTCCTGGCCAAACAGATCGAGCGCGCCGAAGGGGCGACCCTGATCGTCGAGGACCGTCCAGGGGCGGGAAATGCCATCGGCAGCGAAGCCGTGGCGCGCGCGGCGCCGGACGGCAACACGCTCCTGATCAACGCGCCTCCCTTTGTCATCGACCCATACTTGCGCAAGCTGCGTTACGATCCGTTCACGGCGTTCGAGCCGATTTGTCACCTTGCGAGTTCGCCCACCATCATCGTCGTCAACGGCGCGTCGCGCTATCGAACGCTTGCCGATCTGCTCGACGCAGCACGCGCGCGACCGGGTACGGTCAGCGTCGGCGGCGTCGGTCCTGGAACGACGGGCCACATCGCCGTCGAATCGCTCAAGCGTGTGGCAAACGCCGAGCTGATGTTCGTTGCCTATCCGGGCAATCCTCCCGCAGTCACTGCGCTTCTGGGCGGGCACATCGATGCAGCGATCACGGGCTATCCGGTCGTGGCCGGGTTGATGAAGTCGGGAGAGCTGCGCACGCTTGCCACGACGACGCGGACACGCATCGAGCCGTTGCCGGATGTGCCGACAGTCGCGGAGTCTGGCTACAGCGATTACGCTTTCGACTTCTGGATGGGGGTGGTGGCGCCGGCGAAGACCCCGCCCGAAACGATTTCCCTGCTCGGCCGCTGGTTCACGACGGCGCTGCGGAATCCCGAGACGGCAGCCAAGCTGGCGTCCCACGGTCTTTATCCCCTTGGCGTCTGCGGCGCGGATTTCGGCACGTTTATTCGCAAGGAATATGAGGTCTATGGCCGCATCATTCGTGAGGCCAATATCAAGCCGGAATGATCCGTGATCCGTTGCGGTTCATGTCCTGGGCCGCGGCGTGAGGCACAGAACCTGACTTGCGTGTTACGGACCGATTGGCGTACGCGCCGACACGATGGAAGGCTGAAGCGCCAGCCGGCTGTCGAGGTGATTCGCAACGAGAAAAATAGCGACGCCGATGACCGTCGCGGCTACGGCAGCGTAGATGAAGCCGATGAGTCCCAGGCTGTTGCGGTCGGGCATAGTTGTTTCATCCTGTTCCGTGTCCCGCCGACGCACCGTCCGGCGGTTTGACCCCGGCGACTTTGTGCGACACCTCAGCCGCCCGTGGAGATGTGTTTAATGCTGCATCGCAGCTTCCTGAGCGCTCTCTGGTGGGCCGCACGTCGTCGATCATCAGCCCCATTTCAATGTGAAGGCGATGTCCCCCGGTACGCCAGCGGAGAAGTCGACGACCTGAACGCGGGCCCTGTATCCGGGCGGCCGCCAAAAATGCATCTCGAGCCACCCCTTCTCAGCGCCCTTGCAGCGCTCATTGGAGCCCTCCTGGGCGGCGGGACTTCCCTGGTGGCCGCCATCTATACCCAACGTTACCAGGACCGGCTGCAGCGGCTGGCGCGTGAGACGACGAAACGAGAGACGGTCTACGCCGACTTCATCAGCACCGCTTCGAAGCTGCTGCTGAATGCCTATGTCAGCGACGGGCTCACGTTCCGCGGCGATGAGCAGCACCTCATCGGGCTCGCAAATCGCATGAGACTCTTTGCTCCGCCGAATGTCATCGAGCAAGCGGATGGGGTGATCAGAAAGATCATCGAAATTTCGCTGCAGCCGAGCCTGGACCTTCGGAAGCTCACGATCGACGATTTGTCCAAGGAACGGCATGCTGGTCTGCTGCTTCCGTTCAGTGTGGCTTGTCGATCCGACTTGGACAAAGTGTCCCGCGGTGCCGTTTGACCGCCGGATTCGGCAAGCCGTGGCCGCCGCCAGGCGCCGCCGCGCCCGGCATCGATCACGAAGATCGCCGGCCTGCACCAGCGTGCTCGGAAGATAAACGCGTGGGCGGGCGCGCCGTGCTCGCGCCACCTTCGCCTTGTGCGGCCTAGTCGTTGCGAGCGGCGCCGCCGCCCTGCGCGAGCTCACGCAGCATCGCTCCACGTTCGCAGACGCGCTTCGCCGCGCCGCCGAGGCCGCGGAAGCCGCCGAGCTACGCACGTGACACCCCTCCCAAGATCGCTGCCTCGCTTTATCGACCCTGCGGCTCTCACGCACAAGGCGGAATGAACTCGCCGCAGCGGCAGCTCTCGTTCTTGTGAAGGCTGCACGCCGGAGCGGCGCGGCATCGATTTGCGCTCACCTCATTATTGTTCGGCATTGTTCGGCGGCGTCCCGAAGCGCGGGACAAATCCAAGGATTCCGTGGTCCGCAGGCGCAAGAGCGGCCGCGGACGCGTCCCACCTCAATAGCGGTACGGACGTGAGTCCGGATGGCTCTTGTCGAATTCGCTCACCGCCAGCCGGCACGTGATCTCGGTCTGCTGGGCGCTCTGACGAAGAAGAGCGTTCGAACGCTCGCTTGCTGCAAGCCGGTCTTTGACGCAAAGCGCGACGCGCATGTCGATGTAATCCGCGTATCCGGAATCCCCGGGGACCACTTGCCTGGGTAAATGGGTGAAGATTCCGTACGCGAGGAGACCGAAAGCCGCCACGAGAGCGACGACGAGCGGCCGGTCATTCCATAGCAGTGCAACTTGAACATGGGAGGGCACGACTGAAATCCCCACGCATCCTCCACCCCGCCTGATTAGACGATAAAGACATTTGTCGTGCAACCGGCATTGCACTAATCCTTTGCCGATCGACCCGAAGACAGCATTCGTCGCAAAACGTCGTCGCGCCAGACGTAGTGGTGCACCAGAGCGCTGACAGCGTGAAAGAGAGCAACTCCCAGCAATGAGTTTGCAGCAATATAGTGCCAATGATTGATCTGGTGCCGCTGCGAAAAGTCGCCCAGCTGGGGGAGCTTCAATACGCCGAAAATATTGTATCCGCGGACGAGCGCCTGCCAGATCCCCAGAGCCAAGACGATCGTCAGAAGCGCATACAAAAGGAAATGCACGAAACTCGCAATCGACGAAGAAAAACGTTGGTTCGGAAATGACCGAACGGATCGCGACGTCAGACGCCACGCAAGCCGCGCCACCAGCACCACGAATAGGAGAAAGCCCAGTGTAATATGGACCGACCAAACAAGATTTCGCACGTCGCGCGGTACACTGTACCCGCTCACGCCGATAAGCCATAGCATGATCACGAGCGCTGCCGTTGTCCAATGAAGTACGATCGTTACGCAATCATACCGGCGGCAACTCTGATGCCCAGGATGGCCTTCGGCGGCGCCGCTGAACCGCAAGTCGGATGCGTCTAACGCACGGCGCATCACGGCATCACCTGTTAGGTGCGAACCCAGCGGAGGTTCTCCGATCGTCATCGTGCCGTGTCCCTCAAGATCGCTTGCGCTCCTTTCAGAGCCGCCCGTGAGAACAGTCCGATCGCAGCAAAGGTCAAGGCAACCAGCGCAAGAAACGGCAAAATGGCGCGCATATAAAACGTAGCCGTCTCCTCTTCATGGAAACGGAAGACTGGGAATCTCTCGTAGTCATCCGGGTGCAGGGTCGCGAGCGCCATGATCTTGGGTCCAAAGAACGCCCGCCACTCTTCCTGGAAGGAATCGACCTGTTCAATAAATGAATTGTTGCGCTCGAAGTCGGTACCGGCCCATTGCTCCAATAGGAGCGTCAGGGCGACGGATGGTGACAGGAACGCGAATGGACGCACCAGCTTCGCCTGCAATTCCCCGACGCCCTCTTGTTGCTTGACGAGCGGTTTGACCCGGCGGTCGAGCTCTAAATTCTTGGCAAAGAGACCGACCCACCGCTCGCTGCGGCGCGGCGAGTTCGCGATTGGCACGACCTCGGGATGATCGTAATAATAGCCACGCTGAGCTTGTTGGGGCTGCGTGCTCAATTCCTCATCAATCGAACGGACGAGCGTCACCTGCGTGAGACGATTCGGCGGCGGCACGATCTCCCGCACTGTGAAATAAATCAGGTTCGGCACGAGCATCGTCAGGATGAGATAAACGGCGACTCCGGATACGGCACCAAAAGTCGAGCTTCGGCCGAGCACGGACGGAAGGCTGCAAATGACCAGCCAGAAAAGGATATACAGCGCCAAGGCGAGCATGAGCAGCAGGCAATGGACCAATCCTGTCAGCGTCACCGCCGACGCAGCCCAAAGGTATGAGCCAACCCCCGCAAAGGCGATCGGCCCCATGAGAACCAAGTGTCGCAACACGACACGCGCGACGATGAGTCGGGGCAGCGACACGGGCTGCGCCGCGATCAGCGGCAGCCGCCCCATCTCGCGATCGCTGGACATCAGGTTGTAGGTTAATGCGATGGCAAAGAGCGGAATCAGCAGGACGCACATAAACGCGATATCGCATCGGCCGCTTGTGAGACTCCCCGGGCTCCGCAAGTCGTATCCG
>Ga0075424_100005641_pt1 | contig 11983 bp, 7 predicted proteins | sample SoiMethybrSBSTD3_FD_75301 | JGI IMG/M metagenome (GOLD analysis project Ga0075424, IMG submission 75301) | Bulk soil microbial communities from a Populus tree surrounding site in Tennessee, USA - Soil MetaG P. TD hybrid SBSTD3 | ecosystem: Environmental > Terrestrial > Soil > Tree plantation... | reverse complement strand
CCTGAACCCGCGATGAAGCTCTATGCGCTGGGGGATCTGCACCTCCGCTACGAAGTGACGCGCCGCGCGCTCCAGGAGCTGCCCGCCCATCCCGACGACTGGCTGATCCTGGCCGGCGACGTCGGCGAAACCGAGGCCCACCTGCGTTTCGCTCTCGGCATCGTCACCCGCCGCTTCGCCCGCGTCCTCTGGGTGCCGGGCAACCACGACCTGTGGACTGTACCCAACGAGCCCGGCCACCTGCGGGGAGAGGCCAAGTACCAGCGCCTGGTCGACCTATGCCGTGAGCACGGAGTGCTGACGCCCGAGGATCCTTACGTGGTCTGGCCCGGCGACGATCCCGCCGACGGTCCGGAGCGCATCCTGGCCCCCACCTTCGTGCTCTATGACTACTCCTTCCGGCCGGACTCCGTACCCATCGAGCAGGCGCTGGAGTGGGCGGCCGAGGAGAACCTCCTGTGCTCCGACGAGGTGCTCCTCCACCCCGACCCTTTCGCCTCGAAGATCGATTGGTGCCACGAGCGGGTGCGTCTCACCGAGCCCCGGCTGGCCGAGGCGGCGAGCCGGGGTCCCCTCATCCTCATCAATCACTTCCCCCTCCGCCAGGACCTCGCCGTGCTCCCCCGCATTCCCCGCTTCTCCATCTGGTGCGGCACGCGGCTGACCACCGACTGGCACCTGCGCTTCCGCGCCGAGGCCGTGGTCTACGGCCATCTCCACATCCGGGCCACCCACTACCGGGACGGCGTGCGCTTCGAGGAAAGCTCGCTGGGCTACCCACAGAACTGGGACGCCAGCCGCGGCATCGAGCCCTACCTGCGCCAGATCCTCCCCCACCGCGACGACTCTGCCGACAGCCCGCCCTGGTCGTTGCATCCGGATTATTGAGGGGACGATTGCGCGGGAGTATCGAGCGGGAGTATTGAACCGCCTTTCTCGGTCTCGTCCCCTTTTTCCCGCGGCGAGCACCGTCTTTTGTAGGGTCTCTTCAAGAATCTCTTCAAGTTTTATCTCAGTGCGACTGTTTTCACTCGCCGCCGGCAGACCCCGTCCGTCCGCCGCGCCGGCCGCGAGAGAAGGACATAGCTGCTCTTTTTTCGGCACCGTGCCGCGGGCCCTCAGCGGCGGAGCGTCGCGGGTTCCCAAGAGGAGACGGAGAATGACGAGATCTCGCATGTTGGTCATCTGTTCCTTGTTGCTGCTCGTGGCGCTGCCAGCCTTGGCCGAGCGTCCCATCGACCGGGTGCCCGCCGGTCTGGACTACTGGCAGACCCTCAGCGGCGGTGCCACCGCCTACAGCTTCGCCAGCAATCCCATCCCGGCCGGCTTCTTCTGCGCCGGCTCGGCGGCCTACACCGGCAACGTCTCGTTCGAGGGCGTGCCGGTCCATACCGTCCCCGCCCGCATCCTGGGGACCACCGACACGGTGATCGAGCGCCTCGACGACGCCGTTTTCGATGCCCAGGGCAACGGCCGGACGCGCATCCGGGGCCGTTCGCTCAACCTCGTTTCCACCGAGCCCCTGAAGTCCTCCTGCGGCTCGTTCAACGTGACGGCGAACCTCGCCGCCAATCAGCCGGACAGCCCGATGGTCTTCCACCGCACGTTCGCTTATGGCGGCACCTTCGATGCCCAGCTCAAGCTGCGGGTGAACATCACTTTCACCAACGTCGCCTCGGGCAAGGCCTTCTCGGTCGTGCGTGACGTCTATCTGCCGACCATCAACAGCACGCCGTTCGCCATGGGCGACGTAGCCGTGGCGTGCGCCACCCCGGTCGACGCCGAGGCAGTGACCTTCGCCGATGGCAGCCCGCTGTACTCCAACCCGCGTCCGGTGCGTCCGGAGAAGGCGCTCGTCACCGCCGCTGCCACTGCCGTGGCCACCGGCTGCCTGTGCAATACGAACCCGCCGTATCAGTGCCAGCCGGTTTACTCGTGGCACAATCCCTGCGCGACTCCGGGCTACGACTGCGAGAAGCACTTCACGAACACGCCGTGCGAGCTCGGCTACAGGAGTCAGTGCGTTGCCCAGCCGGTACAGGATAGCTACCTGCAACAGCTCCAGATTCTTGCCGACAAGGGCTACCTCCACGAGAAGCCGGAAACGGTCCTGCAGAAGCAGCTCCGCTCTGCCGACCAGATCGAAAGGGACCAGGCGGCCCGCGAACGGCAGAGCCGGCAGAAGCAGTAGAAGCGGCCTGTTCTTCGTAAACGCAGGAAGGCCCGGGCTGGTGAGGCCCGGGCCTTTTTTCGCCAGCGCCGAGCGGGCTCGCGGAGCGCGATTGAGATTCGTTCCAGAAAGGTGCGCCCGACAAATATCCGTAGGGATTCCGAGACAGCATGGCCGCCTCGGAGACGCCCCACGGGGTACCCCGTTGGCGTCTCTACATTGGGGGGGTGCCGGCGAGGAATTTGGAGCGATTGCGCCTTTCCCGACCCGCGGGAACCGCACCTCCAGCCGCCTACGGGCGCCACCCACCCGAATCACGTCAAAGGTTCCCAGCCAATGTAGAGACGCCCGCGGGGTACCCCGTGGGGCGTCTCCGAAGCGGCAATGCCGCCTTGAACCAGGCACCCAGGGGTCCATCCGGCAGCCCGCGACCGTGTTCTGGCTTGTTTTGTTTCCCCAGGGATCGAACCGGCAAACCCTCTTCACCTGCCAAGTAGGCATCCGGCTGGCGACAGACGTCATCCTCGAACCGATGCTTGAGGCGCGACCGGCCGCATCTCCTCGTTCGGCTGCCGAAGCCCGCGCCGAGGCCGCTGCTCGCTGGGCTGATCTGGAATCGTGTACTGCGGCGGAGCGCCGGATGTTGGTGGAAGAGCTGGAGGAGTATTGGAGCCGGGAGCTGAGCGAGAGAGTGGCCGCCGAGAGCGTCGCCCAGGCACCGGATCATCCCAAGGAGGCGCGGGAGCTGGCTGAGCTCGCTCAAATGATTGCCGAGCGGGTTCCCGGCGGCGCGGCAAGGCCGCCTTGAACCGGCAAGATCTCGCCTGACCGGGAAGGTGACTTGACGCCAGCCGGGGCGGGTCATTCCCGATCAACGTACAGCCGTTCCCGAACAGAGGGCAGCGTCGGCCCTCAGTTGGGCAGCCTTGGCCCTGAGCGGGGCAGCTCCGGCCCCGATGAGGGCAGCCTCGGCCCTGATCGGGGCAGGCGTGGCCCAAGTGAGGGCAACTCTGGCCCCGATGAGGGCAGCTGTGGCCCCGACCAGGGCAGTCGTGGCCCCGATCGGGGCAACCGTGGCCCTGACCGGGGCTGCCATGGCCCAAGTGAGGGCAGCCGCTGCCCTCAGCGGGGCCAACGCGGCCCAACTGAGGGCCAACGCGGCCCTGTCTTCGGGAGAGACTGCCAGCGGCTCCGGAACGGCCCGTCACTCCGCCGGCTTCACCCCGATCGCCTCGTACACCTTCGCCGCGTCGAACATCACTCCGCCCCGGATGGTGAGGACGACGCGACGGATGTCAGAAATGTTCGTGGCGGGGTCGCCGTCGACCAGGATGAGATCGGCAAGCTTGCCGGGAGCGATGGTGCCCAGGTCGTTTTCGCGGTGCATGACGCGGGCGGGAACGAGGGTGGCGGCGCGCAGGGCGTCCGGCGCGGTGAAACCGGCGGCGACGTATTCCTCCAGCTCACGGTGCAGGCAGAAGCCGGCGACGAAGTCAGTGCCCGCTACGATCGTGATCCCCGCCTCGTGGAGGGCTCGGACCAGGGCGAGCACGGCGCTGAACGAGGCGCGGTAGCGAGCTTTCATCTCCGGCGTGCGCTGCGCGTTGCCCACCAACAGGGTGCGCCGCACCGGAAGTGACAGGCGTGCGGCCACGGGGGCCAGGGCCGGGTTGACCTCTCCGGGGCGGCCGGCGAACATGCCTTCGTAGAGGTTGACGGTGGGATCGATCACCGTCCCTTTTTCCTTCAGCAGCTGCAGGAAGGCGCGCACCGGCTCGGATTTGAGATCGAGCTCCCCCGCGTGCTCGCCCACGGCGGTGATACGCGCCAGGGTGCGGGTGTCCACGCCATCGAGGAAATTGAGGAAGAGAAAGTTGGCGTGCTGGATCTCGTCGAAGCCTTCGCGCACGGCCTGCTCGGCCTTCATGCCATTGGGGACGTGCCCCGAGACGCGCAGACCGAGGGCGTGGGCGCGGGCGACGATCCCCGGCACCAGCTTCGGATCGAGGGAGCTGTAGATCTTGATCTGGACGCAACCGGCCGCGGCATAGCGGTTCACCGCGGCCAGGGCCTCGGCTGGAGTCGCTACCAGCACGTTGGTGGGCGCGGCGTAGGGACCGGGGCCCTCGATGACGCACGCCATCAGAAGGCGCGGGCCCACGGCTTCGCCGGAATCCCAGCGGCGGCGCAGGTCCAGCAGGATATTGAGGTCGTTGCCCATGTCGCGGGCGGTGGTGACGCCCGATGCGATGTCCAGCAGGCCGTCGGTCGCCACCACATGCTGGTGCATGTCCCAAAGGCCGGGAAGGAGGGCCTTGCCCTTCGCTTCCACGATCAACGCCTCGGGCGGCACAGGCACCTCGCCGTCCTTGCCCACGGCGCGAATGCGGTCGCCGGCGATGATGACGGTGGTGCCCGGCATCGTCTTCCCCGACTCGGGGTCGAACAACCGGGCGCCGCGGATGGCGATCTCGTGCTTGGGCCGCTGGCCGAGGCGCGCGGCGAGGCTCTGTTCCCATCCCGAAGCCACCTTGCCCTGGACCGCGAGGAGGGACGGGAGGATGCTTTCCCAGCCCTCGCGAACGGCGGACACGAAGCCGTCGTAGCGGGCGAAGAAGAAGCCTCTCTCGTCCATCCACACGTACGCCGGAGTCAAGCCGAGGCCGGAGATGGCGAAGAGTCGGACGGCTTGAGAGCGTGCCCTCGCCGTGACCTTCGTCTCGCCCGCGGGCTCGATGCGGGCCTCGCCCTCGGGCAGCAGGGGAAGGCGTCCACCGTCGGCCCGTAGCAGGGCCGCGGCGAGAATACCGATCTCCAGGTTGGTCTCCGTGGTGAGGTAGAAAGCGGGACCGGCCGGCGCCGCCTCCCCGTGCTCGGAGGCGTTGCTCCACACGGCCCGGCCGCCCTTGCGCTCGTAGCGGTCGTCCACCGGGTTCTTCCAGTAGTCGACGCCGGTAACGTGCAGATCGATCGGCACCCCGCCGTCGTCCAGGCGCATGCGAGCGACGAGGCTCTGACCGCGCCCGCGGTCGGAGACGTCCATGGTCAGCACGTCGCCGCCGCCCGCCTCGCCGCGAAAAACGACGCGGCCAGCCTGACGAGTGGAGAAAAAGAGGGTATACCGCAACTCCTCCCCCGGCACCAGGCGCACGCCGGGCCAGGGAGCGCCGGCGGTGAGGCTGCTACAGGAGAGGGCCAGGAAGATGGCGAGACGGGCGGTGCGCATGAGTGGGCCTATTTAACGGATCGGCTGCACCGCGAGAGCCTGATACAAAGCCGCGGGATCGTACACCACGCCGTCCTTGACGGTAAGGACCACCCTGCGAATGTCGCTGATGCGGGCCGTGGGATCGCCGTCCACCAGGATCAGATCGGCCATCTTGCCGGGGGCGACGGAGCCGAGATCCCGATCCCGCTTCATCACCCGCGCCGGGACGAGGGTGGCGGCGCGCAGGGCGTCGGCAGGCGAAAAGCCGGCGTCGACGTAGAGCTCGAGCTCGCGGTGGAGGGCGAAGCCGCAGAGGGCATCGGTGCCGGCGACGACGGTCACGCCCGCCTTGTGGAGCGCGAGCACCAGGTTCTCCATGGCGCGGAAGGAGTCCTTGTAGCGCTGCTCATGACCCGGCGGCGCGGTGAGGCCGCCGCCTACGAAGCCGCGCTGCATCGTGGGCGGAAAGCGGTCGACCACGGTGGCGTAGGTAGGCCCCACGGCGTTGGCCGGCGCCATGTAGAGAGACTCGAAGGTGGCGAGAGTGACGTCGAGGACGGTGCCGCGCTCCTTGAGCAGGGCGATGAATCTCTTCACCTTGTCCGAATTCAGATCCAGCTCGGCGGCGTGCTCGCCCACCTCGGTGAAACGGGCCGGAGTGCGGGTGTCGATCCCCCGGTCGAGGAAGTTGAGCTCGAGGAAGTTGACGTGCTGGATCTCGTCGAAGCCGGCGCGCACCGCCTCTTCGGCGATCATGCCGTTGGGGATGTGGCCAGAGACGCGCAGGCCCTTTTCGTGGGCGCGCTTGACAATGGCCGGCACCAGCTTGGGATCGAGCGAGCTGTAGAGCTTGACCTGCACGTAGCCCATCGACGCATAGCGGTCCACCCAGTCGAGAGCTTCCTTCTCCGTGCTCACCAGCACTTTGGTGGGGCCGGCGAAGGGGCCGGGGCCGTCCATGAAGCCGGCCATGAGCACGCGGGGGCCCACGGCGTCGCCGTTCTCCCAGCGCCGGCGCATGTCCTGGAGCTTGTCGATATCGTTGGCCATGTCGCGGACGGTGGTGACGCCGGCCGCCATATTGAGCAGGCCGTCGTCGTCGCTCAGGTGGGTGTGCATGTCCCACAGGCCCGGAAGGAGGGCCTTCCCCTTGGCGTCGATGACCTCCGCACCCGCGGGCGCGGCGACCTCGCCGTCGTGGCCCACGGCCTGGATGCGATTGCTGGCGACGACGACGGTGGTCTCCGGCATGAGCTTGCCCGACTCGGCGTCGAACAGCCGGGCGTGCTGAATGACGAGAGCGCCTTTGGGCCGGTGCGGCAGCTTCGCGGCCAGCGACTTCAGCCGCGCCGCCTCGGCGGCGTCCTGGGCCTTGGTGAGCTCGGGGATCACGCCGTCCCAGCCCTCGGGAAAGATAGCGGCCCAGCCCTGAATGCCGGCGAACAGGTGGCGCTCGGAATCGAGCCACTCATAGCTTGGACTCAAGCCGAGGCCGTAGACGGCGTAGAGATCCGCGGTCCGCTCTTTACCGCCGGCCTGAACCTTCCGGGAATCGAGCTTCTCGACGCGGGCCTCGCCGGCGGGCAGCAGGGGCAGCCGGCCGCCGGGAGCGGCGAGGAGGGCCCGGGTCAGCAGCTCGAACTCCTGCGGCGGCCCGTTGAGGCCGAGATAGAAGGCCGGGCCGGTGAGCTGGCGCTCGCCGTTCTCCGCCGCGTTCTTCCAGGAGGCCTTGCCCCCCGCGACGTCGAACCGCTCGTCCACCGGCGTCTTCCAATAGTCGATGCCGGTGACGTGCTCCGACACCGGAATGCCGCCGGCTCCAAGGCGGAATCGCGTCTCCGTCTTCGGCCCCCGGCCGCGGTCGTTGAACTCGAAAGTGCAGACGAGCTCGCCCCCCGGCTCGGTGCGGGTCACCAGGGACCCGGCCTTGTTGCCGGAGAACAGGAAGGTGTAGCGGGTTTCCTGCGTGGCGGCGGGTGCGGCAGCGGCGCTGACCGCGGGCGCCAAACCGGTAGCTATCGCAAGGGTGAAAAAACAGGACTTCAGCATAGATCCCCCAGGGAAGTGAAAAAGCTCGGGGATTATACGGTCTGGAGGCGCGGGTGTTGCGGGACCCTGCTGGATCGCCGACGGTCGCCCTCCCAGGACCCTCCTATCACCCTCCCACCAGGGCCTTCACCCTCTCGGCCAGAACGCCTGGCTCCAGCTCTTCGAGCTCGTAGGTGACGTTGGCGACGGGCTTGTTGACCTTCAGGATGCGGCTCAGGTCAATGGGCGTCCCTTCCACGACGACGTCGGCCGGGGTGGCGTTGATGGTGGCTTCGAGCTCACGGATCTGGTGCTCGCCGTAGCCCATGGCGGGGAGGATCTTGCGGGCATTCGGGTACTTCTCGTAGGTGGTCCTGATGGTGCCCACGGCGTAGGGGGTGGCGTCGACGATCTCCGCCGCCCCGGCCTGCTTCGCCGCAAACCAGCCGGCGCCATACGTCATGCCGCCATGGGTGAGGGTGGGTCCATCCTCGATCACCAGCGCCCGCTTGCCGCGGATCAGCTCCGGCTGCTCGACGTGGATGGCCGAGCGGCACTGGATCACCCGCGCCTTGGGATTGTGCAGGCGGCAGCTCTCCAGAAGCTGCTCGACGTTCTTGGGCTCCGCCGTGTCCACCTTGTTGATGATCAACAGATCGGAGATGCGGAAGTTGGTTTCGCCTGGGTAGTACTGAGTCTCGTGCCCCGGCCGGTGAGGGTCGAGGAGGGTGATGTGAAGGTCGGGCTTGTAGAACGGCGTGTCATTGTTGCCGCCGTCCCAAAGAATCACCTCGGCCTCCTGCTCGGCCTGGCGGAGGATCTGCTCGTAGTCGACGCCGGCGTAGACGACAAAGCCGTTGTCGATGTGCGGCTCGTACTCCTCCCGCTCTTCGATGGTGGTCTCGTAGCGATCGAGATCCTCGTAGGTCGCGAAGCGCTGGGCCGTCTGCTTGACCAGGTTGCCGTAGGGCATGGGGTGGCGGATGGCCACGACCTTCTTGCCGAGGTCGCGCAGGATGCGGGAGAGGTAGCGCGTGGTCTGCGACTTGCCGACGCCGGTGCGCACGGCGGTGACGGCGATCACCGGCTTCGACGAGCACAGCATGGTGCGGGTGGCCGAGCAGATGCCGAAGCTCGCCCCCCAGCCCACCACGGCGCTCCCCTTGTGCATGACGTCGAGGTGGGCGACGTCGGAATAGGAAAACCACACCTCGTCCACGCCGTGCTCGCGGATCAGCCCCTCGAGCTCCTCCTCGGCGCGGATGGGGATGCCCAATGGGTAGAGCGTACCGGCGAGCTCGGGCGGGTACGTCCGCCCCTCGATGTCCGGGATCTGCGCGGCGGTAAAGGCCACGACCTCGCAGGACTCGTTGCCGCGAAACAGCGTATTGAAATTGTGAAAGTCCCGCCCCGCCGCGCCCATGATGACGACTTTCCTCCGAGCCATGCGAAACCTCCAGTCGTTTGAAACGCGGGGCAAGCATACCGCCGCCTACTGATCCTCTCCCAGCCCCGCCCGCATCTCCTCCAGTCGCCGCAGCTCTGCGGCGAACGCCAGGACCGGACTGGAATTGCGCCCGTAGGATACGCGACGGATAAAGGCCCAGCCTGTGCTACGCTTTGCTTGCGGAAACATGTGCCACGGGGAGGAGAACGTCCGTACCATGACCGATGTCGAGCTCAAGGAGCTGGTTGCCAATTTGGCGGTCCGCCAGACGGACTCGGAGCACCGTTTCAATCGGACGGAGCAGTACTTGGAGCAGGTGGCACGCGATCTCGCCGAGAGCGCCCAGAACCACAGGGACCTCGATCGCCAGCAACAGGAAACGGCTCGCCAGATCAAGGATCTCGGCCGGCAGACGGAGCAGTACCTGGACCAGGCTGCCCGCGATCTCGCCGAGAGTGCGCAGAATCTTAAGGAGCTCGATCGCCGGCAACTGGAGACGGCTCGCCAGATCAAAGAACTGGGCCAGGAGACGGACCGCCGGATCAAGGAGACGAACCAGCAGATCAAGGAGACGAACCAGCAGATCAAGGAACTGGGGCGGCAGATCGGCGGTCTCGGGGAGAAGTTCGGCGGCTTCACGGAAGGGATGGCCTATCCCTCAATGAAGAAGATCCTGGAGCAGAGGTTCCAGATGACCACGGTCTCGCCGCAGGTTACTTCGCGCAAGAACGGTCGCACCATGGAGCTGGATGTCCTCGCGTACTCCAACTCGACGGTGAACGAAGTCTATGTCGTCGAGGTGAAGAGTCATCTCCGCGAGGATGGGTTGGACCAGATGTTGCGGATCCTCCGCGAGTTTCACGATTTCTTTCCGGGCCACCACGGTAAGAAGGTCTACGGCATCCTCGCCGCCGTGGACGTTCCTGACGACTTACGGCAGCGCGTCCTCAAGGCGGGTATCTTTATGGCGAACGTCCACGACGACACCTTCGAGCTACAGGTCCCCGAGGGCTTCCAGCCCCGCGCCTACTGATCTCCCTTCCCAGCCGACAGGTGTATGCTCCTCCGTACTCACGAGCGTCCGTGAAGAGCCTACCGATGCGCCCTGGCCCCCTCCTGAAATCCATAGAAGTCCTTTGTTCTACTCAGGTTCCCTCGGCAGACCCTGCATCCCGGCTCTAGCGGGCACCAGGTTTGCCCTGGACCTCCGGCGGAGCCACGCGCCATGACGGCCTGTGCCGGTCATAGGAGGATTCGCTGTTGAGGACACGTACCGTCCGAGGTCTCTGGAGCCTCGCCCTCTTGCTGCTTGCCGCGCTGCCGGCCGCGGCCCAGGAGGAGCCGCTGCCGGAGACGGCTCGCTTCCTGATCGAGACCGTCACCGTCGAGGGTCCGAAGGAGGCGGCGGCCAACATCGTCAAGGCGGAAACGCTGCTGCGGCCTGGCGAGTCGTACACCGAGCAAGAGCTCAGGCTGGCCGTCTACCGCGTGCACCGCCTGCCCTTCGTGCTCGACGCCAGCTTTGCCCTGCGCAAAGGGAGCCGGCGAGGAGCCTACGAGCTGGTGATCTCGGTGCAGCCTGCCCACTGGTTCTTCTTCGACCATTGGATCCAGGCCTTCACCTTCGAGCGTCCCCTGGACTTGGAGGACGAAACCTTCCACGGCGCCCGCACGAGCGCGTCGATCGGCGGCGTGGTGGGAGCGCGGCTCTTCGTGGGCCGCTCGGGCGAGCTGTTCGGCGCCTTTGATTCCCGCGACGGCCTGCAACTGGGCTTCACGCAGTACGACCTCTTCCACCGCGGCATTCTGGCGAGCGCCGGCGTGTCGCGGGAGCTCTGCTGCGTCACCGAGGTGCTGCCCCTCGCTCTCGATCCAACGTTTTCCTCCTGGACTTTCGACTCCTCGACCAAGCTGTCGCTGGGGATGTCCGTCCCATTGGGCGGCCGGCAATCCTTCCAGGTCTCCCTGAGCGACCGGCGCGGCGAGCCCTTGAGCCATCGCGGCGTGCTCGAGGACACGCCGGACCGCGTCCGCCAGCTCTTCACTCAGTCGGGAGAGCTGGAGTACCAACGGGCCGAGGGGAAGTGGGTGTACGACACCAGCGACGATCCGTTCCTGCCCACGAGAGGCATCAGCGTTTCGGCCGGAGTCGAGGCTGCCCGCTTTTCCAGCCGGGATCTCCGCGAGATCCCTACCGATATTCCGGGCGAGGTGCAGCGGGTCCCCCCGTTCCACTCGGAGCAGGTGGTAGCCGCGGTCTCGGGGATCTGGCACCTCCCAGTCACTGTCCGGCAGACGGTGTCCTTCATGGGCAAGATCTTCGGCGGACCGTCCCGCCTGGAAAACCTACGCCTCCGCAACCGGACCGTGGACCAGACGAGCGTCAATTCTTTCGGCGGCTCGGTGGGGATTCAGCACTCGGTGATTCTGCGGCGCTCGCGAAGCCGGGACAACTTCGTCGACTTGAGCCTGGAGACGGGCGCCGAAATCGGAGTCGAGAAAACCTCTCCCGACTTCGGACCCAGCCCGCTCAAGCGATTTTCCGCCCACACGGGTCTCGTCTTCCGCAATTCGTGGGGCCGGGTGCGGGCGACGCTCACCTATCTGGACCTGGGAGAGGTCGTGCCGTGAGGCGGCGCCCCCCGTTGTGGGTACCGTGGGCGCTGTTGCTTCTCGCTCCCGCCGCGCGGCTCGGGGCCCTCGTCAAGCCGCCGCCACCGCTTGTCGAGCTGGCGAAGGAGGGGCTGGTGATCAGCCGGCTGCCACCGATTCTCACCGAGGAGGAGGTCAAGAAACAGCTCGGCACCGGCCTTACCACCAGCTTTCTGTTCGAGGTCAAGACGCAGGGCGATGCCGCCAAGGCCAAGGGCGGCGCCCGCGTCGACGTGCGCTACGAGCTGTGGGAGGAGGTCTACATCGTGACTCGGATCGACGCCTCGGGCCGGCCGGTGCGGGTAACGCTGCCGTCTTTCGAAAAGCTCGCCGAATGGTGGCGGGAGGTGCGTCTGGTCGCCCTTCGCCCCTCGGCGGCAGCCACGGCGCACGGCGCCGAGGTGCACCTGTCCGTCATCCCCTTCTCACACGCCGAGCAGCTCGACGCCCAGCGCTGGTTCTCGCAGGCGCTCTCGGC
>Ga0075424_100005640_pt1 | contig 11985 bp, 10 predicted proteins | sample SoiMethybrSBSTD3_FD_75301 | JGI IMG/M metagenome (GOLD analysis project Ga0075424, IMG submission 75301) | Bulk soil microbial communities from a Populus tree surrounding site in Tennessee, USA - Soil MetaG P. TD hybrid SBSTD3 | ecosystem: Environmental > Terrestrial > Soil > Tree plantation... | reverse complement strand
GACGCTGCCGTCCTGCCAGATGTTGAGGTAGCCTTCCAGCGTTGCGCGGCGCAAAGACTCCGCCGACGGCGGCGCATAAAATGGCTGAATGCTCGTCCAGAGTAACATTGCAAACGGCAGCACCACCGCGATAAGAACGTATACCCAACAAAAAAATGCCGCGGGCACCGTCCATGGACCGAGATTGATTTGCCGCGGTCGATAGCCTTTTCCCGTAACGGTGGCAAAACGTTCTTGATGTAATGTCAGACGGCGATAGATCCACATGAGAAGCAATGCCGCAACAAGGATGATTGCCCCCAATGCGGAGGCCAAACCATAGTCGGGAAGCCCGACTTCGGAATGGGTTGCCCAATAGATCGCGGTGCTGAGAACTCGAATACGGGCGGTAAAGCCAAGCAACCCCGGAATATCGAACGATTCGATGACCACGATTATGAAATAGATCAATGCGGCCAAGAGCGCTGGCCGCATGATCGGCAAAGTGACGCGTAATGTCGTCCGTGCGACATTTTGTCCCGCCATCGCGCTCTGCTCCTCCAATGACGGGTCCATGGCGCGAAAGGATGCCGCGATCATCAAGTACGCCGACGGAACAAGCCGCAGTCCCTGCACGAAGCACATGCCCGTGAGCGTATAAATATCGACCGGGCCCGTATCGCTGCTGGAGCCCATTACGCCGCGGAACAGCACATTCACAAGTCCGATCCGCGGGTCGAGCAACTGAATCCAGGCGATCGCCGACAGCAGCGACGGAATCGTCATTGGCACAAGAATCAGATTGGCGACCCACGCGCGTGCCGGAATTGCGGTACGTTCCAACAGCCAGGCCAGGAGAATCGCCGCCGGCAAGCCAACCGCCAATGATCCTACGGTGAAAATAAAAGTATCGAAGAAGATGGGCAAAGTTGCGGGGCTTGTGAATACCGCGACGTAGTTCCCGAGAGTTGTCGCTGTCGATTCGAAGGGAAGCTTATCTTCGGTGCTCTTCACGCTCGCATAAAGCAGCATGATAAGCGGCACCAAAACGAGATAGGAAACAATACCGGTGGTAAGAATGAGAGCAACCGAACGCGTGGAAAGATCAACCTTCCGCCAAATCCGAGCGGTAGAATTTCCGGTATCAACCGCAATACTCATTCATCCGGCTCGCGCTCTCACGCCTGTCATGCTGAGGCGAAGTCGAAGCATCTCGAACTCGAGATCCTTTACTGTCGCTCAGGATGACAATCCAGGCCATTTCAACTCATACTGTTGTAAGAGTATTTCGCGAATATAGCTTGTTCTACCGCAGCGCCCCGAGCAGCTTGCCCAGCTCGCGTTGAATTTCCAAAATGGACGCAAAGGTTTTGTCGGTTTCCAAAATGACGGACGGCTTTTCGCTCCTAATTCGTTCGGCCACATTGCCGATCGAGTTTTTGCCCACTTCCATCGCCTGTCCTTGCGTCGCGTAACGGATGTTCTGCCCCTCCGGAGTTCCCATCCATCCGGCAAAGAAGCGCGCCGCATTCGGATGGGGCGCAGTTTTCAAAACACCTTCGGCAGAGGTCAGTACCGGCAGAGGCGATACCGCAACCCAATCGACCGCCGCACCTTGTTTCTTTAACCGTTCGATCGTATAGGCGTAGGTACCCACCGCAATTGAAACCTGGCCCCCGGCAAGTGCATTGGCTACCGTAGTACCACCCTGAACCACCAGGGGCTGCTGCGTCAGAATCTTTTTCACCAGCTCGGCGGCTTTTCCTTTGCCCCATTCGGTACCGAGCATCGCGAACGGCACCAATCGCGCTTCGATAATGATTTTTCTCCCTTTCCACTTCGGCTCGGCGAGCTCTTCCCAACTCTTTGGAGCCTCGTGCGCACTCACCGACTTGGTGTTGTAAGCGATCGGCAAAGTGAGATTGTACGCGCCGACGAATCGCTGGTTCGCATAGACCGCATCGAGGCCAAAATCCTTTTCCCATCCCGGAAAGGTCGCCAGCATGTCGCGATCGATCAGCGGGCGAAGCGCACGGAGCGAGCCTGATTGAATGATATCGACGGCCGCTGGTTTTCCAGCTTGGCTCTCGGCGATAATTCGTTGCACAAGCGGCTCGGGAATGCTTTCGAAATGCTGAATTTTTATGCCAGGGTACTGTTTGTCTAAGTAGGCCTGCATGCGCTGATAAATGATCGCATCCGTCGGACCCCAGATGATCACTATGCCTTCCTTCTTGGCGGCGTTGTAAAGCTCCGTGATCGCTTCGCTGCCGCCCTTGCTCTTGTCTTGAGCGTAAGCGAAACTGCTGAGCACCATCGCCAAAACAGTCAGGATCAATATCGCTCTGCGTCCGCTAATGTTCATGTGCCGTTTTTCCTTTGCGAGCTTTGCGTTCCTTCGACTTTGCTCAGGGCATGCTTTGCGCGAGGCATTCCGAAAGGTCCTCCTAGGCGTGAATTGGATGGCCCTGCAAAAACTTCTGCAGCGCAATCAAGGCGCCGTCGCCATCCCAAAACGTCATGTGTCTCACACCCGGAATGAGCGCCCGCTCACATCCTGGAACTAATTCGGCCAGACGGCGCGCCGTTCCGACCGGAGTACTGCCGCGCCGATTGACGTCGTCGTCTGCGCCGCAGAGAATCAGCGTCGGCACCTTGACCTCCGGCGCTTTTCCCAGTGCATCCCACGTGAGGCGCGCCTGCTCATGCAGCCGAAAATGCTCTACAGTGCTCTGCCCGGACCAGAGGGCCGAAGCGAGTGTCGTCGCCGCATCACGGTGCTCCCGATAATATTGGGGATTGTACGCCATGCCGTCATTGTCGACGTGAGAGCGAATATATTGCTCGAAGCCCATCTCGCGAATCTCGCGAGCCGCCTCGGGTGATAAATCGCGCGGACCGCCGCTGAGCGTTTTGGATCCGGGTCCGGCCGCAGCCATGGTCAAGGTAGCAACGAGATCCGGTCGAGCGATGGCCATGGCCTGTACGATTTGTCCGCCGAGCGCGAAGCCGACCGCATGGCAACGCGGGATTTTGAGGTACTCCAACAATGCGACGGCATCCTCGGCAAATTGGCTCACGCTATACCCGCTTGTCGGTTTGCCGCTTTGTCCGGTGCCGCGGCAATCAAAAATAATTGTCCGATAACGCTTCGACAAAGCCGGCACGACGCCGACTTTCCAGGTATCGCTCGGCCACCAGGAGGGCGGCACCAACAAAACCGGTTCGCCGTTTCCCTCTGTCTCGTAATAGAGTTCCACGTCATTCAGCAATGCAGTCGGCATTCTCCGCTCCTATTTTCCTTCGCGATTGTCCCTTGATCCGGCTAAATTATGTTTTTCGTCCGTAAGGTTTCGATGTGGGCGGCGTCATATCCCAGCGTCCGCAACGTTTCTTCGTTGTGTTCGCCGAGCTTCGGCGGTCGCAGACGAATCTCGGGCGGCGTTTCGCTCAGATTGACCCCGTTTCGGACCAGCTGAAATGTGCCGAACTCCGGATCGTCGACCCTGACGAGACGATCGAGATATTTGACCTGGGGATCCTCGAACACCTCGGCGAAATTGTTGATGGGCGCGCACGGCACGTCTTTTTCTTCCAGTGCACTCAGCCAGTGCTGCCGCGGTGCGCTCTGAACCGCCTTGGACAATATTTCGTGAATCACGTCGTAGTTTTTGCTTCGGGTATGGCGGTCTTTGGTGCGCGGATCGGTTTGTAGATCGGGCCGGCCGATGACTTCAGTCACACCGATCCAAAATTTCGCCGGATGGGATAAATGAATGACGAAAGGTTTGCCGTCGCCGGCGACCAATGCATACACTCCCGCGGTTTTGAGCCGGCTGCTTTTTTTTGGAATCTCGCCACTAAAAAGATACTGGGTCATGCTGAAACCGATGAAGCTGATCGTCGCTTCCAAGAGGGATGTTTCGACTTTCTGCCCTTTCCCGGTCCGTTCACGCGCGGCGATCGCAGCCAGCACGCCGTAGGCACCGTACATCCCGCCGAGGTGATCGGAAAACGACGCTCCGGGTCCTTCCGGTTTTTCGAGATCGGTGAGTACGCTCAAAAGCCCGCTCAACGCTTGCCCGAGCGTGTCGTAACCCGGTTTTTTGCGATACGGCCCGTGCTGCCCGAATGCTGAGATCGAGCAGTAGATAATTTGCGGATTTATTTTCTTGACATCCTCGTAGCCGATGCCCAAACGATCGACGACACCGGGTCGAAGGTTCTCGACGATCACATCGGCCCCTTGGGCGAGGCGCAAAAAAATTTCTCTTCCCCCCGGCTGTTTGATATCGAGAGTGACGCTCTTTTTGTTGCGGTTCATGCCGCAAAAGCTCGGGCTGTAATCCTTGGGCTCTTTGTCCCAAGTGCGAAAGGGATCTCCTCCTCCGGGAGTTTCGATCTTGTAAACTTCGGCACCGAGATCCGCGAGCAACATCGTCGCAAACGGACCGGCGATATAATTGGTGATATCAATAACTTTGATTCCATCGAGCGCTCCGGGCATGGATTCCTCCTGATGCTCCGGACTATAGGGAGCGTCACCTATGGCTGTCAACTAAACCGCGCGTGTTGGTTTCGGATTCACCCTTGACAGGTCTTTTCCGCTCTGAGAATGTTCCTGTGCATTGGCCTAATCATTCGAGGAGCTGTATGGGAAACGAAGCATTTGTTGAATCGGTACTGCAAGAAATCATCCGGCCGGGTGTCGAGCGGTTGATCAGCTCGCGCTATTTTAGCGAGTTGCGCGAAGGCAAGCTTTCCAGGAAACGGCTCAAGGGCTTTGCGCTGCAGCACTATCTCTCGAATCACGCGATCAACAAAGGGCTCGCATTCTGTATGGTCAAGAACGCCAGCAACCCACCGGCGTACAATCAATTCGTCGAATTGTTCGTCGAGGAATCTTCTCACCCAGCCCTGATGAAGCGATTCGGTGAGGCACTCGGTTTGACCGATGCCGATTTCGAGAACGAGATCATGATTTTTGAGTGTGTCGCCCATACCGCCGCAATTATTCGCGGCATGTTTCTCGGCTCTGCCGCGGAAACACGCGCCGGCGCGCTCGTAAACGAAACCATGGTGCAGCGTTATTCGGAAGAATTCGATGCCGCATTGGCGAAGCATTACGGGCTCGATAGCCGCGCGCGCACATTCTTCACCGTGCACGGCAAGGTCGATCAGGAGCACACCGCCATGGCCGCCGAAACCATCGCGCGCAATGCCAATACGGATCGAGAAAAGGAACTCGTGCGGGTCGCCGCCAAGAATATGGTGCGCTTCAAGCTTGCCAAGTTCGACGGCATCTATGACGCGTACGCCTAATGAGTTGTTTTGTATATCGAGTTCCGAGTTTCGTGTTTCCGCATCAACTGCCGAACCATGACGTCATGAGAATTGCCAGCCACTATTTTTGTTACTTGCTGCTCATTGGGGTGCTTCTTATGGTTCCGAGCAGTAAGGCAGCGGAAAAATCCACGAAACCCTTGCCGGTGCGTATCGGCTACGTCTCGCGCAGCATCCTGGACATTCCGTATATCATTGCCCGCGATAGAGGATTGTTTCGCGAAGAAGGTTTGGAGCCCCAGCTTATTTTTCTGCGCGCTGGCCTGACACCGCAAGTGCTATTGGCCGGCGGCATCGACTTCGCCACCGCGACCGGCACTGGCATCAGCGCCGCAGTCAGCGGTGCCGACGTTCGGTTAATTTACGCGCTCACCGATCGGCCATCTTTCGATCTCATTACAGTGCCGACGATCACTAGCGTTCAGCAGCTACGGGGCAAAAAGCTGGGAGTTTCCGGGGTCGGCGCACTGGCCGACATCCTGGCGCGCCAAATCTTGGTCGCGAACCATGTTCCCGTCGACCAGGTCACGTTTCTTCCGCTCGGCACCAGCGACGTCACCTACCTTGCATTGAAGGCGGGAACGATCGATGCCACCATGCTGCAGATCCCGCAGAAATTTTTCGCTGTCGACGACGGATTTCGCAATCTCGCAGCCGGAGCCGACGTCTATCGCGCGGTGATGGGCGGCCTGACCACGACCAAAGCAATCCTCACCGAAAAGCCGGACCTCGTCATGAGGACGCTTCGAGCAACCGTGCGCGCGATCAGCGTGATCAGAAACGATAAGAAGTACGCCGTCGAGTTTATAAAAGGGCCATATCTTGAACTGGGCAAGGACAAGGAGCGATACGCCGAACGGATCTACAATGCGGCCGTGCAACTCTACTTGGCGTCCGGCGTGGTGGATGAAAAAGTCCAACGCGAGATGATTGCAACCGCAGCGGAACGCATCAAACCCAAAGAACCCGTGCCACCGGAGCGCGTGTTCGATTTTAGTTTCATCCAAAAGGTCCGAGACTCGGTCAGATAGCGAATAGCGTTTCAAGCTTGAACGATTGACGAGCGCAACGGTTGAATGTTTTGAACGGTCCCATCCGTTCCAGCTGTTCAACACGTTCAAGTTGTTCAACCCATCAGGAGAGGGCATATGAAGTTCAGCACCGAGCGGATCTTGACCACCCACGCCGGCGCTTTGCCGCAACCGCCGGACTTAAAACAGATGCACGGCGCTCGAGAGACGGGTACTCCGTTGAATGCCGAGGCTTTTCACCAACGGGTACGCGGTGCGGTTGCCGAAGTCGTCAGAAAACAGCTTGACTGCGGCCTCGATGTCATCAACGACGGCGAAGTTGGCAAATCAAACTTTTCCCGCTATGCGCGCGATCGTTTGAGCGGCTTCACCGAACGCACCGCCAAACCCGGCGAGCAGACATCGACCATCTTTGCCCGCGATCTGGTCGAGTTTAGCGAATATTTTAAAAACCGCACTTACCACCGTGGCGACAATGTGCGGCGCGTCTTCTGCAATGCACCGCTGGAGTACGTCGGTCAGGAATCCCTCAAAAGCGAGATCGAAGATTTCAAAGCCGCGCTTGCCGGGCAACGCTACGAAGAAGCATTTCTTCCCGCCATCGCGCCCGGCACGATCGAGCATTGGATGAAGAATGACTATTACCCCAACGACGAAGCTTACTTGATGGCCATCGCGGACGCGATGCACGACGAATACAAGGCGATCGTCGATGCGGGTTTTTTATTGCAGATCGACGACCCGGATCTGCCCGACGGTTGGCAATTCATGTCCAACATGACAGTCCCCGAATACCGGAGGTATGCCGAGCTCCGTATCGACGCACTCAACCACGGGCTGCGCGACATCCCGGCCGACCGGGTGCGGTTTCATACTTGTTGGGGCAGCTATCATGGCCCGCACAAATACGACATTCCGCTGCGCGACATCATCGATCTCATTCTCAAGGTCAAAGCGAACACGATCTCCATTGAAGCGGCCAATCCCCGTCACGAGCACGAATGGCGTGTCTGGGAGGAGGTGAAACTCCCGGCCGGCAAGGTGCTCGTACCGGGCGTCGTGGGTCATGCGACGGATATCGTCGAGCACCCGCAAGCGATCGCTGACCGTCTGGTAAGGTACGCGAGAATAGTCGGGCGCGAAAATGTTATGGCTGGAACTGACTGTGGTCTCGGTCCTCGTGTGGGTGACCCGCAGATCGTCTGGGCGAAGTTCGAGGCGATGGCCGAAGGCGCGCGTCTGGCGACCAAAGAGCTCTGGAACCGATAGTTGTAGCCAATTAGTCTTCAAATTTTCCTGGCGCGCTCCCGCTCGCGCTGCTAGAATCCGCCCGCCATGACCACCGACAGATTGTCCGCTGGCGTGCTTGCGCTCTTTGCGCTGTTCGTGATGTGGGAGAGCCGCCAGCTTCCGCTCGGAACTTTTCGCCATCCTGGCCCTGCTTATGTTCCCGTCCTCCTAGCATCGCTCCTGCTGCTCTTTGCAATCTTCATTTTGTTCACCGGCAGCCGAGCGCCGAAGCTGTCTTCGCTCCAGTGGACCGAGTGGCGTCACGCGCTAGCAATTTTTGCCTGCTCCGTCTTCTCCGTGTTCGCCATCGAGCGTCTCGGTTACCGTCTCACGATGCTTCTGATGCTCGCGTTTCTAGTCAAGCTCGTGGAAAAACGCGGCTGGATACTCTCGCTCATATTTTCCTTTAGCTTGTCGTGGGGCTCGTATTTTCTTTTTTATACGCTGTTGCGCGTGCCTCTGCCGCAAGGGCCGTTGGGATTTTGAAGGCAAGTCTATTTTGAACGTTTCGAGCGGCTTGAACGATTGGAACGCCTTTGGCTGACACGCTGCACAATCTCTACATCGGCTTTTCCGTCGCGCTCGCGCCGCAGGTTCTGCTCTACGCTTTTGTCGGCTGCGTGGTCGGCACACTCGTCGGTGTTTTGCCGGGCATCGGCCCGCTCGCCGGCATCAGCTTGCTCCTTCCCGCTTCCTTCGGACTTGATGCAACCTCCGCCATCGTGCTTTTGGCCGGCATTTACTACGGCGCGATGTATGGCGGATCGACCACATCAATTCTGATGCGCATCCCGGGCGAGGCCGCTTCGGTCATGACCTGTATCGACGGCTACGAAATGACGCGCAGAGGCCGCGCCGGACCGGCTTTGGCGATTGCCGCCATCGGATCGTACATCGCTGGCACCGTCAGCGTCGTCGGACTGATGCTGCTCGCGCCGCCTCTGGCGAGCTTTGCGCTCCGCTTCGGACCGCCCGAGTATTTCGCCCTCCTCCTGCTCGGTCTCTTAGTGCTCGCGTACATGAGCGGCGGCTCCATGCTCAAATCTCTGGCAATGGCCGCGCTCGGTCTTCTCCTGGGCATGATCGGTATCGATCCGATGACCGGCTTCTTTCGTTTTAGCTATGGCTTGGTGGAGCTCGGCGATGGCATCGGTGTGGTTCCCGTAGCGGTTGGACTGTTCGGTCTTTCTGAAATTCTTTTGACTGCCGGGCAGCCCACGGCGCCCGAGGTCAAAAAACCAAAGTTGAAAGACCTCCTCCCGTCAAGACAGGAATGGCGCGATTCACTCTGGCCGATCGGCCGGGGTACCGTGCTCGGGTTTTTGATCGGCATTATTCCTGGCTCCGCGCACATCATCTCGTCGTTTGTTTCCTACGCAGTGGAGCGTCGCCTTGCCAAAGATCCTGAGCGCTTTGGTCACGGCGCCATTGAAGGGGTAGCCGGTCCGGAGTCGGCAAATAATTCCGCGACCTCCGGCGCTTTTGTTCCGATGCTTGCCCTCGGCATTCCTTCCGGACCGATCCCCGCGGTCATGATCGCGGCGATGATGGTGCACGGGATTTCGCCGGGACCGCTGCTGATCACTCAGCAGCCCGAGCTTTTCTGGGGCTTCATCGCCAGCATGTACGTCGGCAACGTCGTGTTGCTGATTTTAAATCTTCCGCTCGTCGGAATTTTCGTCAACGTGCTCCGAGTTCCCTATCCACTTTTGTATCCTGCAATCTTGCTCTTTTGCGTCCTCGGTGTTTACGCGGTCAACGGCAGCGCCGTCGACATCGGCATCATGGCGGCCATGGGCGCGCTCGGCTATCTGCTGCGCAAGTTTGACTTCGAGACCGCACCGGTAGTATTGGGGCTGATACTCGCGCCGATGATCGAGATGAGCTTGCGCCAGTCACTGGCGATGTCCTCGGGAAATTACGCGATCTTCGTTAATCGACCAATCGCATCAGTGATGCTGCTCATAGGACTCGCGCTCTTACTGTTAAGTCTCATGCCATTCCTTATGAAATCTATAGATTGGCGCCACAGACTGGGCATAAACACTGCGAACGAGGGAGAAAAACTTTGATGGGCAGACTCATCGGAGGTGAGTGATGCGATTGAACCGACGGAATAATGTTTTTCTCGTGTCGTTAATTCTGCTCCTGGCGGCGGTGAAGGTTTCCGGCCAAGAGAAATATCCCGATCGCCCGATCACCATCGTCGCGCCCTTTCCTCCCGGCGGAGTCGCTGATCTTACAGCGCGGCCTGTGGCCGCCGCGCTCGAGAAGGTGCTTAAGAACCCCGTCGTCGTGGTGAACAAGACCGGCGCCGCAGGCGCCGTCGGGATGTCGTTCGTCGCCAACAGCAAACCCGACGGCTACAATTTGCTAATGGCGCTGTCGAGTATCTCGATCATTCCCGAAGCGGACAAGCTCTTTGACCGCAAACCCGCCTATACCATGGACCAGCTTATTCCGATCGCCTTGATTTCCGCCGATCCAACGATCTTCGTCGTCAACGCGAGCCGGCCGTGGAAAAGCGTGAAGGAATTTGTCGACGACGCCAAAAAGCGCCCGGGCGAAATTTCTTACTCTTCCTCCGGCGTCTACGGCACCCTGCACATGGCCATGGAGATGCTCATCCAGGGCGCGGGTATCCAGCTCAAGCACGTCCCATATTCAGGTGGAGGCCCGGCGCTCACCGCGCTCCTGGGCGGGCACGTCGACACCCTCGCTTCCGGTCCCGCGGTGGTGATTCCACATATTAAAGCTGGAAAGCTACGGCCGCTCGCCAGCTGGGGCGCGAAACGGGTCGCGTCGCTGCCGGACGTCGCTACCTTCAAGGAGCTTGGCTACGATATTGAGTTTTACATTTGGGCGGGACTGTTTGCGCCCCGTGGAACGTCGCCGGCCGTGATGAAAACCATCCGCGAAGCGGTGAAACAGGCGGTCAACAGCGTCGAGTTCAAAACCGCTATGGAAAAAATCGAGACGCCGATCGCCTATCTGGATGCTCCGGAATTTCAAAAGTTCTGGGATAAAGACGCAAAGATGCTGGCCGACGCCATCAAACGCATCGGCAAAATCGAGATCCCGGAAGCCAAGTGAGCTAGTGCAGATGACGGTGAGTTTATTCTCGTTTAAATCCCCCTTACATCCCCCTTTTTCAAAGGGGAAATTTGTTCGTCGTTGCTTTAACCCCTCTTTGCAAAGGGGCAAGGGGAGATGTTGACCGGATGATGCGCAACAAACTTTGATTACGGAACCCTAGCATCATCCGAGGTAAACGCGCTAACTTCTGTTTATGCCGGACGGCGTAAAGATCATCGTCGATCACGCCAGTAAACTTTTCCTCGAAGGATCGGTCGTTGCCTTCCGCAATATCGATCTGGAAATAAGAAGCAAAGAAGTTCTTTGCGTCGTAGGGCCGTCCGGTTGCGGCAAGACGACGCTGCTGCGCTGCATCGGCGGCCTGTTGGCGCCGAGTTCCGGCAAAGTTCTAATCGACGGGCAAGCCGTCGATCAGCCGCGCGAAGGCGTCGCCATCGTCTTCCAGCACTTCGGGCTCCTGCCGTGGAAAAGCGTCGCGGAGAATGTCGCTTTCGGCCTGCAAATGGCGGGCGCGTCGCGCCAACTCATCAAGGAAAGAACTGACCGTTACACCAAGCTCGTCGGGCTGGAGAACTTCGAAGCTCAGTACCCTTACCAACTGAGTGGAGGCATGCAGCAGAGAGTCGGCTTGGCGCGGGCGCTCGCGATCAACCCGGATATTTTATTGATGGATGAGCCCTTCGCTTCCGTGGATGCGCAAACGCGCGAAGTGCTGCAGGAAGAACTGCTCCAGCTACACGATAGCGAGCGCCGAACCATGCTCTTCATTACCCACTCGATCGATGAAGCCATCGTGCTCGGCGATCGCATTGCGGTAATGACGACTCGGCCCGGCCGCATCAAGGAAATCCTGCCGATCGATTTCAAACGTCCACGCGATCCGGCCGCCGTGCGTTCTCATCCGCATTACGCTGAGCTGCGCAATCATATTTGGAACGAGCTAAGACCCACAGTTCTCGAGGGAGCCTATGAGCGTCACTCAAGCTGAAGGCAGAGTACAGCCCAACTCCCCGTATTCGACGGATTCCGATATCAGCGCTGAACAGCAGGCCGCGCGGGACCGGGCAAAAGCGCAGCAGCGAAAGTCGATGGCAGCCAATCTCGGGATTCGCATCGTTTCACTTATCATTGTGCTCGGCGGCTGGGAATACTTCGGCCGTCAAGTAAACCCGGTTCTCTTTACCTACCCAACGGCGGTCGGCGCGGCGGCAATCAAGATGATCGGCAGCGGTGAGCTGTGGCAGTA
>Ga0075424_100005636_pt1 | contig 11989 bp, 8 predicted proteins | sample SoiMethybrSBSTD3_FD_75301 | JGI IMG/M metagenome (GOLD analysis project Ga0075424, IMG submission 75301) | Bulk soil microbial communities from a Populus tree surrounding site in Tennessee, USA - Soil MetaG P. TD hybrid SBSTD3 | ecosystem: Environmental > Terrestrial > Soil > Tree plantation... | reverse complement strand
CACTACCAGAGAGTATCGCTTCGATGCGATAAAGCGTCGCATATTGGTACTTTTTCGCAGCCTCTGTCGCGTTAACTCTTCTGAGCAAAGCCCGATGATCACTGGCTTAGTCATTGCTTTGAAATTGCTGCGGGAAAGGGAGGCGAAAATGAATCCATTAACGATAGCGATCATCGCATTCTTTGCAGTGGCGGTCATCGTTGCCATTGCCTTGAGCGTTTGGCTGTACACATCGAACAAACGCACTAAGAGGCTGCGTGCCGACTTTGGGCCGGAGTACCGGCGTGTGGCGCGTGCTGAAGGTGATGCGGCTGCCGCTGAGAAAGTGCTGCAGGAGCGTCAGGCCCGCGTGAAGAAACTTGAAATCAAGCCCCTGACGGATCAACAACGTAATGAATTTGCCGACGCGTGGGAATCTGCTCAGGCAGAGTTCGTTGATGATCCGACGGCTGCGGTGGCGCATGCTGATGCGCTCGTGCAGGAAGTGATGAACGTGCGCGGTTACCCGGTGGCAGATTTCGGCCAGCGGGTCGCGGATGTCTCAGTCGATCACCCGGCGGTGGTGCAGAACTATCGGCTCGCACACGACATTGCGGTGAAACACGATCATCAGGACGTCGGGATGGAGAAGCTGCGCGAAGCAATGCTGCACTATCGCGCGTTATTTGCGGATCTACTGCATGACGGTGGGTTGCAGCCAGTCAGAGACGTTCGTGGCGAACGGCGGGCCGACGCGCGCGCTGCTTAAAGCAAAAGGCAGAAAGCAAAGGAGGCAGGCCGCAGGAGGCAGACGGCAGGAATTCCGGATGTGTTGGTCTCCTGCTCCTGCCGCCTGCAGTCTGGCGCCTGCCTCCTACCGGTTACTGTGCCAGACTTTTTTCTTCGCTTGCTTTTTGCGGCGTTTGGTTCCAGTGCGGCGTGGTAGTTTCTTCGGATCGCCAGTGGCGGCTTTCTCGACGACCCCGCCTTCATCAGTGGCAATCTCTGCGAGGGTTCGTTTGGTGAGCACCGAATAAGGTTGTGTCTCCGCGATCTCCTCGCCCTCTTCGGCGTACTCGTCTTTGTGCTTGATGAGCAGCCATTGACGATTGCCCCCCGTACGCACGAGCACGAAGGAACCCTTCAACTTCTTTCCCAGCAAAACGAACTTCAGATCGCCCTTCTTCAAGCCATCGGAGACTCTCTTAACATTCTCGGGTGCGTAAACGCCATAGTCCCAAACCATCACGGTGCCGCCACCGTACTCGCCCTCGGGAATGACGCCTTCGAAATCCGCATAATCGACCGGATGATCTTCGACCTGCATGGCGAGACGCTTCACCGTCGGATCCATCGAAGGACCTTTCGGTACAGCCCACGATTTCAAAACGCCGTCAGCTTCCAGGCGAAAGTCATAGTGAAGTTGCGTGGCGCGATGTTTCTGCACGACGAAGATGTTGCCTAGCTCAGATTGTTTTTCTTCCGGACCTGGCTCAGGCGTGACGTTGAACCGCCGCTTCTTTTTGTACTCTGAAAGACCCATGCGCCTAGTTTCGGATTTCGAGTTTCAAGTTTCAAGTTCGGGAAGTGCCGGCGTCTTTCGGAGCAGCAGCGAGCGGCACGCGGCTGTCTCTGATATTCGGACAGGTGGATAAGTCCGATTTCGCGTTATTATCAGTTCGCGGCCTGATAATAACGGGTCAGATAATACTGGCATCGGAGTATTATCCAGCCGAGGACGGATAATATATAGTTCGGTTGCTCAATTAACTTCTTCCTCATGGAAAAAATCAGCTCGCTTCTACAAGGTCTCGCGTCGCTCGCGTGGCCTCTGATTGTTCTCGTTCTTATCTACCGATTTCGGGATATCATTCGGCCCATAATCGAATCCGCGAAATCAAGAAAATTTACTGTCAAGGTAGCTGGTAATGAACTGACAATGGAAGAGGCCAGTGAACAACAACGCCACCTGATTGGGGATCTCCAAAAACAAATTGTTGATATTCAGAACACTCTCGGCATAGTGATGGGCTCGCCGGCCCCAGACCGAAAACAACTTAAACAAGTCACCGAAAACGTCCGATCCGTATTGTGGGTCGACGACAACCCGAAAAATAACGCGTATCTCGTGGCCACACTAAACGAAATCGGGATCAATGTCGTCGAAGCCTTATCCACGTCTGAAGGGGTTTCCAAATTCACGTCGCAAAAGTTCGATCGCGTCATTTCGGATGGGCCGCGCGGAGAATGGGCGCTACAACACTACGGCTGGCCTTGACTTGGTTCGTCAGATTCGTGCGCTCGATCCGGTGGTGCCAATCTTTATCTATTGTAGTCGTCAAGCTGCGGAGAAAAATCGTGAGGCCGCACTTAGCGCCGGCGCCAATGGGATAACATCGTCGGCTAGCTTCTTGCTGAACGCTCTTCATGTGAACGTCGCAACATAACAAATCGTTGGACGCGAGCCGCGGGTGCGCTTGGCTGAAGGCAAAAGGAAAAAGGCAAAAGGAAAAGATTTCGCGCCGCCGCGTCAACTCCGACGTTGGGCGCACTAAATAATCTGTGGACTGCGCAAAGGAAGTGCGAAATGATAGCGCCGTGTGGGACCTTCGATTATAGCGTTGTTGTGGAACGTGACACGGACACTCGACACCGATGGCTCGGTCGAGCCTGCACCCTTAGAGACTTATCAATCCATCCCGGGATGTTGGGAAGTCAGCCTCTGTTCGTGCTTGAAAAAGGTCATATATCATTACGCAGCACAGAAACACGATTCAGTGCTCTGACCAACGCGCATTTTAGGAAATCGGGCCTACCTACCGGTTCCGCGTCATTTGAAGTCGGCCATAGCCCGGCAGCAGTCATACAAGAGCGTGACCGGCTTTCTTTTCACAGATTGGGAACCGGCGATATGGCGTTGACAATCATGCGCAATGAATCGCTGGTACTGGGAATTGGCTCGCTGGTGGGTCTCCCTCTTGATCGGCAAATCGAAGTAGAAGATGACATCCGGATCAAAGAAATGCAGTTGTACGATCTGGCGGATAATTTCGACAGGATAGCCGACCTTGAATCCCATGTTGTCTGGATTGAGCTAGGTCAGGGCAATCTCCGAGAACAACTTGAAGCGATGAACCGAATTCGTCGATCCGAATATTCGATCGTCGCAATCAAGGGGGTCCTTAGCAAAGAAGAAGAGCTAATAGTAGAACCTGGCCTCTACGATAAACTCTTAACTTATGACATCGCCGACAGTACCTCCTATTGCGAGGTTGACGCACGGTTCGCAGACAAGCAGGCTTGGATCAATTATGTCAAAGGGCTACCCAGAGGCGGCCCGAAAGATCTTCGTTTGAGTTTTGCAATAGGATCTGAGCGCATAGAGCTTTGCGAAGCCGAGGAAGCATTCATTGGAGAGTACTATGCTCGTGTCGAACGTGTATATCGAAACGGCGTGCCGGGAGAATTATCCAGTTTAGCGATTGCCCGAATGTCACCAGCCGTGACTAAGGAAATAGTTATTGAGTCATCAAAACTCATCGTGAATGCGAACTCAGACGTTCGGCATTTATCAAGATAGAGACAGAGTAAAGCAACGAACAGGAGATCCCATTCATGACCGAGACCGCCGACACGGACAGCCCTTGGCTGGTGATTATCGACATGCAGACCATTTTCTCTCAATATCCAAAGTGGTGGGGATGCCCGAAATTCAATGAGATTATTGACCCAATCCGCAAACTTGCGGCCAAGTACGGCGATCGCACCCTGCTCACCCGTTTCGTTGCGGCGGTCGACCACGAAGGCTCCTGGGTGCCGTATTACAATGCCTTTCCGTTCGCCGATGTGCCCGCCTCCGACCCAATTTACGATGTGGTCGATGAACTCAAGGATCTCATCCGTGACGACAACGTCGTCACGATGACGACATTCAGCAAGTGGGGTGACGAGCATCATGGTCTGCGTGCCAAGACGGGAAAGTACCCGCACCTGGTGTTGACCGGGGTGGCGACCGATTGCTGCGTCCTGTCCTCTGCCATGACCGCGGCCGAAGCCGGGGCGTTTGTCACGGTGGTCCTGGACGCCTGCGCCGGGTCGTCGGATGAGAATCAATTGGCCGCAAAGAATATCATGACGGGATACGCCCCCCTGATCGAAGTCAAGGACCATTACGAACTCATCAACCACGCGGCACGTCGGATTACTTGATGCTTGAATCTGGCTATCTGGGTGCGCGCTGCGATGGCCCCTGGAGCTTGAAAAGCTGCCCAGCAACTCGTTGGACCGGAGCGGCGGGAGCGTGTTTCGCATCAAACCTGGTGCGGCGAGGGCTGGATGAATCGCGCCGTCGTTGGGTGAGGGCGTTGCGCAAAACTTATCGGATCCGGTCAAACACCGCCAAGCGGCGGAATTAAATAGCCAGGGGCAAGCGTCTAGCGCTTCGCCCCTGGATCAAGTAACCAAAGATTTCTGCCTCTTGAAAAGTGCGCAATACCTAATCCGCATGCGCAATGTTTAATTACCCACAACGAAAAGGTGTCCGTCGTTCTGGGTATATATTTTTCCGTCTGGGCCGATTGTCAACGGCGTGTAAGCTGCACCGAGCGCCAGTTGCAGAAACATTTTCTGTTTGAGCGTGCCGCCCTGGTTGAGCGCGAAGATGTTGCCGTCCTCGCTGTTTGCGTAAACCACACCATTCCGATCGATGCCGAAGGCGTTAACGCACCATTCAAAACCGTTCGGGTGATCGTCAACGCACGTCACCGACCCATTCGGCTGGCGCGTGCAACTGAGCGTGTTGGTGTTCTGAAATCTCCACTCGACGTTCATATTGTGGTTTAGCTGCGTGATGAAGTAAGCCTCGGGATCGTTCGGCGTGGTGGCCGTGCGATCAGAAGGGCAGAACGCCTCGACGCCGCAGTAAGAGCCTGTCGAGTAGTGATTGTCTTTAATGACAATCGAATAGGTGCTGCCGTGAGTGTAGATCGCCGGCGTCACGTCCCAACCGAACGGGTAAGAGCCCTGAAACTGGCCCGTTGAACTGAACTTGAAGAGATGGCCCTGCAAGTAGTTGTAGACGGTAAGTACGCCGAAGAGAACGCTACCGTCAGGCGCAACCGTCGGCGACGCTGTGCTGTCGTCGAAGATCCTTCCAGGGGGTGGCTCGTTCGTGCCCGGATCGATGCCTGTGGTAGCCCCGACGCGACATCCGCCAGGCGTTCCGTTGGGCGGAATCAAAACGTTGCAGCCGTCGTTCAGTCGCCCGCGCAGCGAGGCGTTCCACTTCGGCGTTAAGTCGGGATTGACCGCGACCAGATAACAGTAGCGGGTGACGAGGTGCGCACGGCTGGCGGTGTAGATGGTCCCATCCGGAGCGATGGCCGGCGCGATGTTAATGCCGGGCCGCTGCGTGCCACATGGAGCGGTCGGCGGAATGGCGTTGGGGCTCGGCGGCCACGGGAGCTGGCTGTTGCTGAACCCGACATTACACGGATCGTTCGGCCCAGGCGCTCCGGGCGTCAGAGACGTGAAGGTCGCCTTGGTCGACGTTCCATTGGGAGCGATTTTGACAAGCCACGAGTTGATCACGTCAACGGTCCAGGGGTTATTGTTGGCGAGTTTGATGGCGTTGTAGTAGACGTTGCCCGCGTTGTCGGCGCTCAAGGGTCCGGCCACGAAGATTTTCGCATCGATGTTATTGCCGAATGGGTTGATGCGCGCGACGACGGCGCCGGTCGCGCGGTCGAGCTTGTAGACGGTCCCGCCGAAGCCAGGATCGTAAACATAACTGCCGGCGAGGACGGCGTGATAGACCGGTTCCCAAAAAGGGCTGCCGAACGGAACCGGTTTCCAGTCACTCTGGAAGGTCCATTTCTCGACCAATACCCCGTTCTCCCAATGGAGCCGCTTCTGGTTCCACGTCTGGGCCTCCCAGTTCGTCATATTAGTGTAAGTGCCCGACTTGAATTCCATGAATACGTCATCGCCGTCGGTGAGCGGGGTCTGGTAGTGCACGAGCAGGTCGCCGTCCCCATTCGCCGGGTTCTTCTCAATATCAACGAACGGGTCGTAGATGAGATCAGCCAGAACATTGTTGAGGCCCTGGCCGGCGACATTTATCTCACCGGTGTGTTGAGGGTCCTTGCTCCACTGCGTCCAGCTCAGGCTCTGTGCGTACAAGGTAACCGATGCCAATGCGATTATGGAGCACGAATAAATCAATCGTCTAAACATGATGGGTCCTCCTTCGGCTGGCCATCGGCCAGCATCTTCTGTGGTGTTGAAGGAGACGAGCCTAAATCGAGGGAGCGCGTCTCGCTAATTCAGAGCAGGCGGTTCCTGATGCGCACGCGCGCAACGGTGTGCCCGTCCATAAGCGTTCCCCTTGTGTTGATTCCCCGCTACGGACCGTAGACTGAAGGTGTCTTTCCGATCTCTTCCCTGGGATTAAGCTTGCCGCGGCGGACGGATTATAGGCACAGCCCGCGATTAGTGCAATATCTTTATTTAGGCCATCCAATCCCTGTACAGTCAGGTGGTTAGCAACGACAGCGCGCAAGCGGCGTTCTTAGTGCAAAGCTGTCGCGATGAATCGGCATTGCCCCGAGCTCTTTGCAAACAGCGGCAGTGTTCCGGCGTGGAATAGCGCTTTGTGAATTTTGAAGGTGTAGGCGGGGTGGATGGAATCGAATTCCGTCATGCCGGTCGCTACCGCTCCCGGTTCTGGCACGTTGCCCTCCCTCACGGTCGGGCTTCTAACGCGACTGGCAAGGCTATCTCGACCACCAACCCGCCGTCCGAAGCGTTGTAGGCGCGAATGCTTCCATCGTGTCGTCGCACGACGCGCTCCGCGATCGCGAGTCCCAAACCTGCGCCTTGTGCGTTCGCATCGCTGTCGGCTGAAGCTCGATGAAATGGTTTGAAGATGTCGGTCAGAAGTCGCGGCGATACGCCAGGACCGTGATCCCGGATTTTGAGGACAACGCCTTCTTTATCTCCGGTAGTTGAACGCTGCAACGCAAGTTCAACCGCGGTGCCGGCAGGCGTGAACCGGATCGCGTTACGGACGACATTTTCGATCGCGCTGCGAAGCATTTCCGGAAAGCCACTCATTGTGCATGCGTCGGCTTGTACGACCGTAACCTCGCGCTGACGAGCGCGCGCCTCAAAATCGCCGTCGGCCGCAACTTCCTGAACCAGATTCGTCAGGTCGAAGTTTTCTCGCCGGGTGAATTCAACGCCGCTGTCGATGCGCGTCAGCGTCAACAGTTGTCCGATCATCTTATCGAGTCGTTCGGCTTCAATGCCGATGCGACCTGCGTATTCGGAAATCTCTTCTGGCGAGGCGTGCTGCAACAAGCCGAGCGCGACGGTCAGACGCGCCAGTGGCGAGCGCAGCTCGTGTGAGACATCACCGAGCAGATCTCGCTGCGCCGTAACGAGCGATTCGATTTGCACCGCCATGCGATCAAAACTGCGACCGAGCGCCCCAATCTCGTCATAGCGATCTCGCACGCGGCGATCGACGCGCGTTTCGAGGCGACCGGAGGCTAAAGAAGTCGCCGTGTCACTCAATCGCGAGATCGGTTTGGTAATGTGTCGCGTCAACAAAAAACAGAGGAGCGCTCCAAACAATCCGATGGCGAGCAGGCGCAGATATGGGTGCGAGCCGACCGCCTCGGAAACGGGCATGATTACATTCGGCGACTGCTGAAACGCCAGAATGTATTTTCGTCCGCTCGGGCCGGTCACAAGCCGCATGGCTATCCCTTGACGCGGACTTACGAGCGATAGGTTCTCTCGCGCCGTTCGGTCCAGACCCTCCTTGTTCTTCGCCAGTTTCAGAATCAGCTCAGGCGCGCCGCGATCAAGCAGCGGGTTGCCATCCTCGTCGAAGAAATAGAACCGCACGGACTTTTCCGCCTGCATTTGGTCGAGGTGCTCCTGCACAGCCTGTTTACCGGACTCTTCATACATGCGCGCGCACTTTTCCGCTTCCATCGGCATGATGCTATGCAGCACGCCCTGCCAACGCGTTTCGTAATAATTCGCAAGGATGCTCGACGTTTCGAGCGACATGCCGACGAGCACCACAATGACGCAGAACCCGGCGAAGATTTTGAAGAAGAGAGTATTCAAGTTAGGTGGTCATTTCCGCGGGCAACGCATAGACGTAGCCAATGCCACGCACGCCTTTAATGCGGTCGGTTCCTTGCGGCAGCGATCCGATCTTTTTCCGCAGATTGCACACGTGCGTGTCGATGCTCCGATCGAACGGTGAGAACTCGCGCCCCAGCACATCGCGGGTCAGTGTCTCGCGACTGATGACTTGTCCTGCGGATTGCAACAGAACTTCCAGCAGATCGAATTCAACTGACGTTAGATTCACCGTCTCACCGTGACGTCGCACAACGCGCGCGCCGCGATCCATCTCAACATCGCCAACCACGAGCGGCGTGCGCGCCTTCTTCGCGTCATTGGTTTGCGGCTTTATGCGACGCAGGATCGCGCGAATTCGCGCGACCAGTTCCTGTGGGTTGAAGGGCTTCGCCAAATAATCGTCGGCGCCCATTTCCAGTCCGAGTACCCGATCGAGCGCGTCGCCTTTCGCCGTCAACATCAGCACGGGAATGTGCGACTGCGCGCGAATCCGCCGCAGGACATCAAATCCGTTGACCTCAGGCATCATCACGTCAAGCACAACCAGCGCGTAGTCCCTGGACAGGGCGCGCTCGGCACCGGCCGCGCCGCTGTTGACCGCCTCCATTTCGAATCCTTCCTGAGTCAGAAAGCGGTTAACGAGTTGGCAAAGTTCAACGTCATCGTCTATGACGAGTATTCGTTTCGCGCTTGTCTCGCTATTTATTTCCATTAAGAGTCCCAGTGAAAAGCATTCTATACGTCGAGACATTTTTCGCCGTCAAGAACTGTCAAGGGGTGGCACGCGCATCTTGCGCGTGATTCCACGGGCGAGACGCCCGTGCCACTCTTCGGCTTGACACTTCTTAACAGCGACTTGGCACTTCTTGACCGATCAACTGACACGACCGGCGTATATGTCAATCATGAAAGTCTTCCGAGTGGTTGCTTTTGTCGCCATCGTTTCCAGTCTCACCGCCATTCCCGCCGCCGGCAATTCAATTCAGGACAAACCGCAAAGCGTCGTCGGCGTAGTGGTGCAGACGGATGCGAGCCGCCACGCGCTGACCATTCACACGGACACCGGTGACGTGGTTTCTGTTCAGACGGATGCCAACACAAAAGTTCTTCGTATTCCTGCCGGCGAGCGGACGCTTACGAATGCGGTGGCAATTCAATTCAACGACATAGCCTCTGGCGATCGCGTCCTTAGCAGCGGAACGCGCGCGGGAGAAAACTTTATCGCACAACGAGTCGTGGTGATGGCCGCCGCCGAGGTTGAGAAAAAACGCCAACGTGATCTTGATGAATGGAAACAAAGGGGAATTGGCGGAATCGTACGCGAGACGAATGCGCAGGCGGGAACAATCGCGCTTGAGTTACGTGGCTCTGGCGCCGGCACGCGCCTGATGCTTGAGACAACGAAGGCCCGCTTCCGCCGTTACGTGCCAGGGTCGCTCAGGTTTGAAGATGCGCGCGCCAGCAGTTTCGACGAAGTTCATGCCGGGGATCAGCTGCGAGCGCTCGGTGACAAAACGGACGGCGGGAAGTTTGTCGCCGAACAGATCGTCTCAGGTGCTTTCAAAACGATTGGCGTCACGGTGACGGCGGTTGATCAATCGACCGGCAAGGTCACTGCGGCGACGCTCGATCAGAAGAAGCCGGTTACGATCGTAATTAACAAAGACTCAGTGCTGCATCGGATTCCGCCGCCGGTTGCCACAGCGATTGCGCAAAAGGCGAAAGGGGAAGCAAGTAAATCGCCGGGACCGGCACCCGAAAAGGTCGATCTGTCCAAATCCACAGCACCAGCCGCACCCCAGCCGGGCCAACCGGTTATCGATGTTCAGCAGATGATTGACTCTTTGCCGACGGTCACGCTTGCGGACATCAAACCGGGCGATGTCCTGGCGGTGACTGGCGCCGTAGACAACGATGATGCGCACCTGGTGGCGATCAAGGTTGCCGCCGGCGTCGATCTTGTTCTGAAGGCGCTGGCGCCGGCCCCGGGAAGGCCCCAGGCCGTGCGGCTTAGCGCGGGACTGCCGGCAGTGTTTGATTTCAGCGTGATTCCTGTGAACTAGGCCCGATGCTCAACCATTTCAATTGCTGGTGAGCATCATCCCGTAGGGATGAAATATTTATAGAACACCGCCGGAGATTTTGTCGTGAGCCGATTTATCGGCGAAATGAACATCGCGCTCCTAACGGAGCGCCCGCGTTAGAGGCAAATTTGGTCCTATAAACATTTCACCGCTATGCGGTGCCCAAAACATATTTCCTGGAGTGTCGATATGCGAACCCGAACCTGGCTGAGTTTAGTTGCCATCGTACTTTTTTGCTCAAACATCGTCCTCGCCCAGCGTTCGACGTCATTGCGCGGCGAGGTGTCGGATCAAGTCGGCGCGGTGATCGTCGGCGCAACGGTTACGCTGACCGATGCGAATGGCAAGAAAACGTCCACGCAAACCGACAGTAACGGTGCATATCGATTCGATGGTGTTGCGAACGGCGTTTACACATTGAATGCGCAACAGAAAGGCTTTGCGCCCCAGACCGTGACCGGGCTGCAATTATCTTCGGCGGTCAACACGCATGACTTTCAATTGGATGTGGCGATTGAAGAACAGCGGGTAACTGTAGACGACATGCGAAGTCTCAGTACCGATCCCAACAGCAACAAGACAGCCCGCGTGATCAGTGGAAAGGATCTGAATGCGCTCTCCGATGATCCGAATGAACTGGCCGCTCAACTAGACGCGTTAGCCGGACCAGCCGCCGGGCCAAACGGTACCCAGGTTTTCGTCGACGGATTCACGGCGTCTAACGGACTTCCGGACAAGCAGACGATTCGCGAGATCGTCATCAACCAGAACCCATTCTCCGCAGAATTTGAGCGCATCGGTTTCGGCACGATCCAGGTCTTCACCAAGCCGGGCACGGGCAAGTTCCATGGCGGCACCGCGTTCACGTTCAGCGACGCTGCCTTCAATTCGCGCAATCCTTACGCGCTGAACAGACCTCCGTATCAGCGGCGGGCATTTGAAGGTAATCTCAGCGGCCCGATTTCAAAACGAAGTTCATTTTTCTTCAACGGGTCGCGGCGGGATATCGAAGACACGGCAGTCATCGCCGCGACCACGCTTGATGCTGCGCTCAATCCGCAAGCCGTCAATCTGGCGCTGGTCACGCCAAAGTCGTTTTGGAACATCGGACCGCGTTTTGATTTCGCTGTAAATAAGAACAACACGCTCAGCATCCGCTACAACGTCAATGCCCAAAATCTGGATAAGCAGGGGGTTGGCGGATTCGCGTTGCCTTCGCGGGCTTACGATTATTCCGATCGGCTGCACATTTTGCAGGTCGTGGACATGGCGATTGTGAATCCGCGGACCGTTAACGAGTTCGGGTTCCAATACATTTGGTACTACATCAAACAGCAACAGGCCGAGGCGAGTCCCGGGCTGATAGTGAATGACGCATTCAGCGGAGGCGGCGCGCAAATCGGCGGTTACTCGTTCAAGCGTCACGAGGGCGAGCTGCGCGATTATCTTTCGATCACCACACGCGCGCACACGATCAAATTCGGTGGCCGTCTGCGTTGGGCGCACATCAGCGATATCGCGCCGAATAACTTCGGCGGCACGTTTGTTTTCTCGAGCCTCGACCGTTATCGTCAGACGCTGCTGCACGCGTCAACTCCAAGCCAATTGATCATCGCGACCGGGAATCCATTTGCCGAAGTGAAGCAGTGGGATATTGGTCCGTTCTTTCAGGACGATTGGAAGATGCGGCAGGACTTTACGCTGAGTCTCGGGCTTCGCTATCAGTATCAAACACACCTCAACAGCAAATTTATGTTTGCGCCCAG
>Ga0075424_100005634_pt1 | contig 11990 bp, 10 predicted proteins | sample SoiMethybrSBSTD3_FD_75301 | JGI IMG/M metagenome (GOLD analysis project Ga0075424, IMG submission 75301) | Bulk soil microbial communities from a Populus tree surrounding site in Tennessee, USA - Soil MetaG P. TD hybrid SBSTD3 | ecosystem: Environmental > Terrestrial > Soil > Tree plantation... | reverse complement strand
GATTGGGGAGTGAGGTCATTGTGGATTGATTGGGGAGTGAGGTGATTGTGGATTGATTGGGGAGTAAGGTGATTGTGGATGGATTGGGGAGTGATCATTCATGGTTTGGTTCTCGGGACGTAGTATCGCGTGCCGGGGCCCATCGCGCGGAGCTGCTTGATCAGGTCGTCGAGCGCTTCGTCGCTCGCGTCGGAATCGAACTGGGACGTTTCGAGGACGAGGAGCGGTGTGGCGTCGTAGTGGAAGAAGAAGTGGTGGTACGCCTCGTTCAGCTCGCGCAGGTAATCGTCGTCGGGCTGCAGCGCGACGGCTTCCGGCTCCATGCGCCGGCTGTGCACGCGGCGAAGCAGGACATCGGTGGGCGCCTGCAGATAGACGACGAGATCGGGGCGCGGGACGTCGCGCGCGAGCAGATCGAAGAGCCGCTGATAGATGAAGAGCTCGTTGTCGTCGAGATTCAGATACGCGAAGATCTTGTCCTTGTCGAACAGGTAGTCGCAAATCGTCAGCTGGCTGAACAGATCCGCCTGCTGCAATGTCGTCTGCTGGCGGTGGCGGTTCAGCAGGTAGAAGAGCTGCGCCTGCAGCGCGGCGCCGGGACGATTGGCGTAGAAGTCGGCGAGGAACGGGTTGTCGCCTTCTTCGAGCACGACGGTGGCGTCGAGACGCGCGCCGAGTCGCTCCGCAAGCGCAGTCTTGCCTGCGCCGATCGGTCCTTCGATCGCGATGTGGCGGAATTGCAAGCGGCGCGATGATATCATCGCGCCGTGCGGATCGAACGCCTGGAGCTGCGGCTTCTGAAGCTCCCGCTCGTTCACTTCTTCGAGACCAGTTTCGGGCGCGCCTACCACAAGCAGTTCATTCTTGTTCGCGCCGAGGGCGACGGTGTGGCCGGATACGGCGAATGCGTCGCCGACGTCGATCCGTACTACAGCTCCGAGACCAACGACACGGCGTGGCACGTCATCAGCGCGTTTATCGCGCCGCGCGTGCTCGGCGTCGACTTCGATCATCCCCGAGCCATCTTTCCAGCGCTCAAAGCCATCCGCGGCCACAACATGGCGAAGGCGGGCGTGGAGATGGCCGCGTGGGATCTGTACGCGCGTCAGCGAGGCGAGCCCCTGTCGCGCGTGCTCGGCGGCGTCCGCGATCGCATTGCATCGGGCGTGTCGATCGGCATCCAGGAAACCGTCGACGACCTGCTCGGGAAGATCGAGCGCGAGCTCGCGGCCGGGTACCGCCGCATCAAGATCAAAATCAAACCGGGCTGGGACGTGGACGTCGTCGACGCCGTGCGCACGCGGTTCGGACCGATTGCGCTCATGGTGGACGCGAACGCCGCATACACGCTGGCCGATGCCGATCATCTCGCGGAACTCGATCGATTCGATCTGATGATGATCGAGCAGCCGCTCGACTACGACGACATCGCCGATCATGCCGTCCTGCAGCGCAGGCTGCGCACGCCGATCTGCCTGGACGAATCGATCAAGACGGTCGGCGCCGCGCGCGAGGCGATTCGCGCCGGCGCCTGCCGCATCATCAACATCAAGCCGGGACGCGTCGGCGGCTTCAGTGAATCGATCCGCGTGCACGATCTCTGCGCCGATCACGGTATTCCGGTGTGGCACGGCGGGATGCTCGAATCGGGCATCGGCCGCGCCGCGAACATTCACCTGTCGACGCTTTCGAACTTCACGCTGCCTGGCGACGTCGCAGCGAGCAAGCGGTACTTCGATCCCGATCTCATCGATCCGCCGATTGAAGTGGCTCCGGACGGGACGATCGCCGTTCCACGGCAGCCGGGCATCGGCGTGACGATTCGCGACGATCGGATCGAACGCGCGACGATCGAACGGGCCGAGCTGCTCGCGTCCCCGACATCGAAGACGTCGACGACATCCTCGACCGGGGCCCAGATCTCATCGGTATGAACCGACTCGCGTTCGTGATTCTGGCCGCGCTCGTCCTTTCGGGATGTGGCAGCGCGCCGCCGCCTCCGCCGCCCAAACCCGCGGAACCGAGCTACGAGCAGAAGATGGCGTGGATTCTCCGGCTGGAGGATCGCCGCATTCTGCGAGAGCAGCCGGCGCCCGCGCCGCCGCCGGCACCCGTTGTCGCCTCGCGCGGGCAGCGGCCCGTTGTCGTCCCTCCACCGCCGCCGCCTCCGCCCGATCTCACGCGCATGCTGACCGATTCGGAAGCGCGCATCCGGCGCCGCGCGGCGCTGGCCATCGGCCATGTGGGCCTGCGCGAAGGCGTTCAGCCGCTCGTCGCGCTGATGACCGGCGATACCGAACCTGAAGTCCGTCAGATGGCCGCGTTTGCGATCGGGCTCATCGGCGATCCGGGCGGGCGCGATCCGCTCGTCACCGCGCTCGCCGATCCCTCGCCGCTCGTGCAGGGGAGTGCGGCCGAAGCATTGGGACTCCTCGGCGATCAGGCATCCGCCGATCCGATCGCGCGCATGGCGTTGCAGGTCGTCCAGAGCGGCGCGCTCGCGCAGCCGCCCGCCGACGAAGACGATGCGCGCCGCGATACGCCGGCGGCGGCATTCCGACTCGGGATTTACGCGCTGGTCCGCCTCAAGGCGTATCCGCAGCTGTCGGCGGTCGTGCTCGACGCGAACGGCCAGCCGCGCGTGCGATCGTGGCCGGTCGCCTTCGCGCTGCAGCGGCTCGAGGACAAGCGCGCGCTCCCCGCGCTGCTGACGCTCGCGAAGGACTCGAACGCGTACACGCGCGCGTTCGCCGTCAAAGGACTCGGCGCCGTCGGCGATCCGTCGGCGCTGCCGACGTTGATGCCGCTTTTGACCAGCGGCGATCGCGGCGTGCTCGTCGAAACGGTTCGTGCGCTCGGACGCATCGGCGATCCCTCGGCTGCCGAGCCGCTGCTGAAAATCATCCACGACGCGAGCACTGACGCGAACGTGCGGCTCGAGACCGTCGGCGCGCTCGGGAATCTGCGCGCGGCCGGCATGCAGCCGGTCACCGACACGCTGCTCGACCTGCTCTCCGATCCGGTTCCCGCCGTCCGCGCGTCTGCGCTTCGATCGATTGCGACGCTCGACGCCCAGAACTTCGTCACGGTACTATCGGCGCTCGATCCCGATCCGCACTGGAGCGTTCGCGCGGCCCTCGCCACGGTGCTGAGCACGTTCGCTTCCGAGGTGACGCTGCCGCGCGTCACCGCGATGCTGAACGACAGCGATCAGCGCGTCATCCCGTCCGTTCTGCAGGCGCTGGTGAAGATGAAAGCGCCGAACGCCGTGCAGGTGCTGCTCGATCGCCTCAAGGCCGACGATCCGGTCGTGCGCGCCGCCGCCGCCACCGGGCTCGGAGAGTTGAAGCCGCCGAACGGCGCGGCCGCGCTGGCGGACGCCTATCGAAACGGCGAACGCGATCCTCTCTACTCCGCGCGCGCCGCAGCGCTTGCCTCGCTCTCGAAGTACGGCGCCGCAGCGGCAACACCGACGCTGAAGAGCGCGTTTGCCGACAAGGACTGGGCGGTCCGCGTCCGCGCCGCGATGCTGCTGAAGCAGCTCGATCCGTCCGCGGCCGCCGACGCGGACGCGCAAATCCGTCCCGCCCCGACAACGCTGCCCGAGGAGACGTATCAGGCGGCGCATCTGGCGAATCCACCCGTGTCGACGCAGGTCTACATCGACACCGATCGCGGTTCGATTCAGATCGAGCTCGCGGTCGTCGACGCGCCGCTCACGGTCGAGAACTTCATCTCGCTGGCGCGCAAGGGCTACTTCAACGGCCTGAGCGTCCATCGCGTCGTCCCCGACTTCGTCGTGCAGGACGGCGACCCGCGCGGCGACGGCGAAGGCGCGCCCGGCTACACGATTCGCGACGAGCTCAACGAGCGTCCGTACCTTCGCGGCGCCGTCGGCATGGCGCTCGACCCGTGGCCCGACACCGGCGGCAGCCAGTGGTTCATCACTCACTCGCCGCAACCGCACCTCGATGCGAAGTACACGGTGTTCGGCCGCGTGATCAGCGGGATGGAGATCGTCGATCAGATCCGGCAGTGGGACGTGATACGGCGCGTGCGTGTGTGGGACGGGGCTACGATGAGCGACGCTGCGCGTCGCCCGTCGGGGACTAGGGACTAGGGACTAGGGATTAGGGATTAGAGGGATCAGGGATCAGGGATTAGAGGGATTAGGGATTAGTGGGATCAGGGATCAGGGCTTAGTTGTTACGTGTGCGTACGTTGAAAAGGGGGCGACGGCCGCCCCCTTTTATCGACGGGCGAGGTCGGCTTAACGTTTCTTGCCGGCCTTCTTTTTCCCGCCCTTGGCTTTCTTCGCCATTTTCTCTTATCCCCCCCTTCAATGTGGGATTCACTTGCGAGAGCGCTCACGATGTCGCAGGTGGCTGCCGCCTGGCACGCTCGCCCGACAAGGCCGCCCTTCGCTTCGGGGCACCTCGCGTTTGCCGCGAGGGCGAGCTCGATAACTGCTCGAGCTTCACAAGGGCTGGCCTGAGTTGGCCACCCTCATACCAGATGTAGATTATGGACGGTATCTCTGCAGTGTCAAGCACAATGTGCAGCAAAAGTCAAAAAAGTTTCACACGCCGTGGCGCGATCGCGCGCAGTTTTTCTTCCGCGCGCGTTGCGATCGCATCGGCGGCGTACACGCGGCCCTCGCGCGCGCGATCGCGCAGCGTTTCCCACGCGCGCGCGCTCGCATCGACGTCATGTCTGTAAACATCTTCGGCCTCGGCGATGCGCTGAAGGAAGATCGGGTTGTTCGGATAGCGATCGTCGAGCGACTCGAGCAGCGCGATCGCATCGTCGGGACGATGTTCGTACCAGAGATACAGCTGCTGCAGTTGAAAATCCGCTTCGCCGCGAACGATCTCGCCGCGTTCGCGCGCATCGAGCATCTCGGCGAGCCCCTTCGCGCGATCGCCGCCCGGTAGAAACAGCAGCCAGCGCAGAAGCTTCGCGTACGCGGGCGCGACGTCCGCGTAGTAATGGTAGAGGCCGATGCCGAAGTGCGCGTCGTACAACGCCGGATCGATCTGCAAGGCGCGCTCCAACGCGTCCTTGATCTTCTTTCCGTCGCGCGCGGCCGCGACGCGCTCGCCGCGAAGCGCGCGCCATTGCACTCGCGCGCCGTACGATCCCGCGAGGAAGAACCACGCGTCGGCGCTCAGCGGGTCGCGAGCCGTCCACTGAATGTTTACGGCAATCGCGTCCTCGACCACTTTGGTGAAGCGTGCGTCGAGGCTTCGATCTGACGGCCTGATGAGAATTTCCCACCACAGCGCAACGGCGCCGAGCGTCTTGCACGCGCCTTCGGGCGCAGGCGGACATGTCTCGGGCAGCTGGGCGGCTGCGCGATTGAACTCTGCATTGAGAATGGAATCGTAGACGGCGGCGAGGCGCGGCCCTTCGATCAACCCGGCACGTGCAGGCCATGCGAGGCTGAGCAGCGCCGCGGCGATCGCGACTCTCACATGCTGGTGCGTAATTGCTGTTTCTCGGCGTGACGTTCGAGTGCGAGCGCGATGAGGCGGTCGAGCAGCTGGGGATACGAAACGCCCGTCGCCGCCCACAGCTTCGAATACATGCTGATCGTCGTGAAGCCCGGAATCGTGTTCACCTCGTTCAGATACAGCATGCCGCTGTCGCCGGCGAGCAGGAAATCGACGCGCGCCATGCCGGCGCCGTCGATCGCCTTGAACGCGGCAACCGAGAGCGTCCGCACCTCCTGCGCCTGCTGTTCGGTGAGCGGCGCGGGAATGATGAGTTTGGATCCTTCGTCGAGATACTTCGCTTCGTAGTCGTAGAACTCCTTCGACGGCACGATCTCACCGGCCACGGAGGCTTCCGGCTCGTCGTTCCCGAGGACGGCACACTCGATTTCACGCGCGTTCGGCACTGCCGCCTCGATGACGATCTTCCGATCGAACTCCGCCGCGAGCGAAATCGCCGCGCGCAGTTCGGTGGCGTGCTTCGCCTTCGAGATGCCGACGCTCGATCCGAGATTCGCCGGCTTCACGAACACCGGAAACCCGAGCCGTGCGACGACGAGATTCATGATGGCGCGCTCGTCGCGCCGCCAGTCGCGCTTGAGGACGACCTCGTAGTCGCAGATCGGCAGCCCCTTGGCCGCGAACACCAGCTTCATCGCGCCTTTGTCCATGCCGACAGCGGATGCGAGCACGCCCGCGCCGACATACGGCACGTTCGCGAGCTCGAGCAGCCCCTGCACGGTGCCGTCTTCACCGTAGGGACCATGCAGCACGGGAAAGACCACGTCGAGGCCGAGTCCCGACACGATCGCCCGATCCTCGCGGCGATTGATCGTGAGGAGCGTATCGCCGCCCGGATGCGCGATGAGATGCGCTTCGCGCGTGCGGTCGGGCTGCAGCCGCGCCGCGCCCGAGCCGTGGATCACATCTGCGGCGGATATGAGGTTCGGCGGCCGGTCGGGCAGCGCCCAGCGGCCGTCCTTCTCGATGCGGATCGCAATCGACTCGTACCGATCGGGATCGAGATTCTGAAACACGGCCGCCGCCGATGCGAGCGACACCTCGTGCTCGCCCGAACGCCCGCCGTAGATGACGCCGACTCGCAGCTTCTTCACGCCGTCCTTTGTGCCCTTTGTTTCCTTTGCGCCCTTTGTGTCTTCGCTAAACTTAGCATGTGTCCTCGTTCGGCTTCCGCGTCACGCACACCGACGGCCGCGCGCGGCGCGGCTTGATGACGACGGCGCACGGTGTCGTGGAGACGCCGGCGTTCATGCCCGTCGGAACGCAGGGCGCGGTGAAAGGGGTGACGCATCGCGATCTCGAGTTGCTCGGCGCCGAGATCCTCCTGACCAACACCTATCATCTCTATCTGCGTCCCGGTGACGACCTCATCGCGCGGCGCGGTGGACTGCATCGTTTTATCGGTTGGTCGAAACCAATCCTTACCGACAGCGGCGGCTATCAGGTGTTCAGTCTCGCCGCGCGGCGCACGCTCGACGAGGAGGGCGCGCATTTCAGATCGCATCTCGACGGATCGCTTCATCACCTGACGCCGGAGAAGGCCACCGACATCCAGGCACAGCTCGGCTCCGACATCGCGATGGTGCTCGACGAATGTCTGGCGCATCCGGCCGACGAAACGGCGGCGCGCGAGTCGATGGCGCGGACAACGCGCTGGGCGCGCCGCGCGCGCGATCGCTTTCTTGCCCTCGGCGACGGCCGCGCGTCGAACGTTATCGTCAGCAATCCAGGGCAGGCGCAGTTCGGGATCGTTCAAGGGAGCATCTTCCCCGGGCTTCGCGAGGAGAGCGCGCGCGACACCGTGCAAACAGGATTCGAAGGCTACGCGATCGGAGGGCTGAGCGTCGGCGAACCGATCGAGGTCATGTACGACATCGTGTCGAGGACGACGCCGTGTCTGCCCGTCGATCGGCCCCGGTACCTGATGGGCACTGGAACGCCCGAGGATCTGCTCGAGGCGGTCGCGCGGGGGATCGACATGTTCGATTGCGTGCTTCCGACCAGAAATGCACGGAACGGCCAGCTGTTCACCCGCGAAGGCCGCATCAATATTAAGAACGCACGATACGCGGAGGACGATCGCCCTCCTGATGAGGCGTGCGGGTGCTATACCTGCCGGACGTGTTCACGCGCTTACCTGAGGCATCTCTTTCTTGCCGGCGAGATCAACGCATCAACCCTTAACACGTTGCATAATCTACACTTTTACGTTGACACCCTACGGCGGATCAGAGAAAGTATAGCGTTTGGGCGGTTCGAAGATTTCAGGGTTGCGTTCCACCAGAGCCTGTCCCGCCAGCCTCAGTAAGGCTGCACGCTAAAATCGGTTCGATACTCGATAATAGTCAATGACCGTTGTGTTCGGCAGCGTCCTCGCGCTCGGCCTTTCGCCAGAGGGCGGAAGCCCCTGGTTGCAGCTGGTACCGTTCGTTCTCGTTCTCGGCATCTTCTATTTCATCATCCTGCTCCCGATGAAACGGAAGCAGCAGAAGGTGCAGGAGTTTCTGGGCGCGCTGAAGGTGAACGATCGCATCGTCACCACCGGCGGCATTTACGGACTGATTACGCGCATCGACGATCAGAAAGTACAGCTGCAGATCGCCGATAAGGTACGCATCGACGTCGCAAAGGCAGCCATTGGCGGATATCAGGGACAACCGCCGGTCGTCGAAACGACCAGTCAGCAATAGCCATGCAGAATCTTCGCTGGAAAGTCATCACCATTCTCGCCGTGCTCGTCATCTTCAGCGCGGTCGGCGTCTACCCGATCCTCGCGTCGTGGAAGGGCATCCATTCGCCCGCCTGGCTGATGGACAAGCAGCTGAAGCTCGGCCTCGATCTGAAGGGCGGCGTCCACCTCGTGCTGCGCGTGCAGACCGACGATGCGCTTCGCATTCAGAGCGACAGCGAGTCGGAGCGCCTGCGCCAGGAGCTGCAGACGCGCAACATCAACGCGAACATCGTCCCGGTCAGCCCGACGCAGTTCCGCGTGGAAGGCGTGCAGCCGGCGCAGGACGCCGCGTTCCGAGCCGCGGCGAGCGAGGTGCAGGCCAACTTCGATCGCAGCTCGGGATCGAACGGCACGTACACCTTCACGATGAAGCCGAACGTCGCGAGCAACCTGCGTGACGAGGCGGTCGTGCAGGCTCGGCAGACGATCGAGCGGCGCGTCAATGAGCTCGGCGTCACCGAGCCGAGCATCTCGCAGCAGGGCGCCGGCGGCGATCAGATTCTCGTGCAGCTTCCCGGCGTCACCGACGTCGAGCGCGCGAAGGAAATCATCCGCTCGACCGGACTCCTCGAGCTGAAGATCGTCGAGCAGGGACCCGCACCGACGAAAGAAGCGCTCACCGCGAACGGCCAGGTGCCGCCCGGAATGGAAATCGTTCCCGGCGGAACGGGCACGCCCGGCGACGCCAGCACGGTGTACTACCTCGTGCGCCGCGTCGCGGCGGTGACGGGCACCGATCTGCGCAACGCGCGGCCGTCGCTCGACGAGAACAACCAGCCGGCGGTCAGCTTCACGCTGAGCAACGAAGGCGGCCGGAAGTTCGGCAAGGTGACGAGCGAGAACATCGGCCGGCAGCTCGCGATCATCCTCGACGGCCGTGTGCAGTCGGCGCCGCGAATCGAGTCGCGCATCCAGAACGAGGGACGCATCACCGGCAGCTTCACGCAGGAGGAAGTGCAGAACCTGTCGCTCATCCTGAAGTCCGGCGCACTGCCCGCGACGCTCACGTATCTCGAGGAGCGGACGATCGGCCCGAGCCTCGGCGCCGATTCGATCCGGTCGGGCGTATGGGCGTCGATTGTGGGCCTGATGCTGGTCATCTCGTTCATGCTCGTTTATTACAGGCTCTCGGGCATCAACGCCGTCGTCGCGCTCATCTTCAACCTGGTGATCCTGCTCGGGCTGATGGCGTACGTCGGCGCCGTGATGACGCTCCCGGGCATCGCCGGCTTCGTGCTGACGATGGGCATCGGCGTCGACTCGAACGTGCTGATCTTCGAGCGCATCAAGGAGGAGCTCGAGGCGCAGCGGGGCGTGCGCGCCTCGATCAACGCCGGCTTCAGCCGCGTGTTCTGGACGCTGGTCGACACGCACGTCGCGGCGCTCATCTCGTGCGCGTTCCTGTTCCAGTTCGGCACCGGACCGATCCGCGGATTCGCCGTCACGCTGTTCATCGGTCTGATCTCGAATCTGTTCACGTCGATTTTCGTGTCGAAGACGCTGTTCGAGATGGCGCTGGCGCGCCGGCATCAAGTCGCCACATTGAGTATCTGACGCTCGCGGGGATCAGCTGAAAGCTTCGCAATATGCATATTTTCAAGCACACGGACTACAACTTCCTCCGCTGGCGCTGGCACGCGATCGCGCTCTCGTGGATCATCATCATCGCGGGCATCGTCACGATCGCGACGAAGGGGATCCCGAAAGGCGTCGAGTTCGCCGGCGGCACCGTCGTCATCGAGCGGTTCGATCAGCCGGTGTCGGTGCAGCAGGTGCGCGCGGCGCTCGACAAGTACTTCCCGGGCGGCGGTCAGAACACCGTCGTGCAGGCGTACGGCGCTCCGGAGCAGCGCCAGGTGATGGTCCGCGTTCCGCAGATTGGCGCCGAATCCGGCGCGTCGCTGACCGGCACCGCCAATCAGGTGGAAGACGCGCTCCGCAAGGCGAACCTCGCGGCCTTCAGCCGCCAGGGGACGGAGATCGTCGGGCCGACCGTCGGCCGCGAGCTGACCAGCAAGGGGATCTGGGCGACGGTGCTCTCGCTCGTCGGCATCCTTCTATATCTGGCGTTCCGGTTCCAGTTCAGCTTCGGCGTCGGCGCGGTCGTGGCGACCATTCACGACCTGCTCATCACGCTCGCGTTTCTCGCGTTCTTCCGTTACGACATGACGCTGAACGTCATCGCCGCCATTCTGACGATGACCGGCTATTCGACGAACGACACGATCGTCATCTTCGATCGAATCCGCGAGAACCTGCGGTCGATGCGGCGCGATACGCTGGACCACGTGATCAACGTCTCGGTGAACCAGACGCTGAGCCGGACGATCATCACGTCGGGCACCGCGCTCCTCACGGCGCTCGCGCTGTTCTTCTTCGGCGGCGAGGTGCTGCACGGCTTCGCGTTCACGATGATCGTCGGCATCATCACCGGCACGTATTCGAGCGTTTTCATCGCCGCGGCCATCGTCAGCCTGTGGCGCGGCAAGGCGCCGACGCGCGCCGCCGCACACGCGCCGACGACGCCGACTGCGCCGACGACGCCGGCGGCTCGACCGGTTGCCGTACAGCCGGCACGCAAGCAGAAGCCGCAGCGTAAGGCACGCGCGTCATAAGCGATGGCTGATGGCTGATGGCTGATGGTTGATCGCTGAAAGCCGACCGCTTCAAACGTTCGAATGCCTGACACTCTTCAGGCCGCGATCCTCGGGATCGTGCAGGGAGCGACCGAGTTCCTGCCGGTCTCGAGCTCGGCCCACCTGATCCTCGCCCGCGCCTTCTTCGGCTTCGACGGCGACAAGTTCGGCCTCGCGTTCGACGTGGCGTGCCACGTCGGCACGCTCGTCGCGGTGCTGATCTACTTCCGCTCCGACATCCTCCGCATGATTGCCGCGCTGCCGCACCTCTTCACGCCGTCGATCGACGAGGACGCGCGGCTGATCTGGCTGCTCGTCGTCGGCACGATCCCGGCGGTGATCGCCGGCCTGTTGTTCAAGAACCAGATCGAGGATCAACTGCGGACGCCGCTCGTTGCGGCCATCGCACTCGCGACCGGCGGCGCGCTGTTCTTCGTGGCGGAGCGCGCCGGCAGCAAGTCCCGCACCGATCGATCGTTGACCATGACCGAAGCATTCCTGATAGGCTGCGCGCAGGCCGTTGCGCTCATCCCCGGCGTGTCGCGCTCCGGGGCGACGATCACCGTCGCGCTGCTGCTCGGGCTGAGACGAAAGGATGCGGCGCGGTTCATCTTCCTGCTCGCGATTCCGGCGATTCTGGGCGCGGCCGCGAGCGAGGCGCCTAAGCTGCTCAAGGCCGGGCTGGGCGACACGGCCATGCTGTTCGCGATCGGTGTCGTGGTGTCCGCGATCGTCGGATATCTCGCCGTGAAATACTTCATTCAGTACCTCGCCAACCACACGCTGAGCGCGTTCGGGTGGTACCGCATCGCTCTTGCCGCGGCGACCGTGATTTGGATTTATGCAATGGCTGCGGCGTAGCTTCATCGCCGGCTTCTTCGTCACGGTGCCGCTGTTCATCAGCGTCGCTGCGTTCATCTGGCTCTTCACCGTCGTCGACGGTCTCACCACGCCGTTGTACGACCGCCTGCTCGGCCGGAGAATTCCGGGCCTCGGCATCGCGTCGACGGCGATCGCGATCGTGCTCGTCGGCGCGTTCGCGCGCAACGTGATCGGCCGCCGCGTGCTGCAACGGACCGAAGGGTGGCTGCTGAAGGTGCCGGTGTTCAA
>Ga0075424_100005632_pt1 | contig 11990 bp, 8 predicted proteins | sample SoiMethybrSBSTD3_FD_75301 | JGI IMG/M metagenome (GOLD analysis project Ga0075424, IMG submission 75301) | Bulk soil microbial communities from a Populus tree surrounding site in Tennessee, USA - Soil MetaG P. TD hybrid SBSTD3 | ecosystem: Environmental > Terrestrial > Soil > Tree plantation... | reverse complement strand
GGCGAGCGTCATGCGGCCTCAGGCGCGGCGTCGTGGGGCGCGTTTGCGCCGGTCGCGGCCAACCGGTGGTCGGGGATGCGGTCGCCGAGTCGAAGCAGGACGCTTCCGGCCAAAACCGCCGCAACCGCACCACCCCACCAGATGACGTCTGGTGGGGGTTTTCCAGTCGACCGCTCCGGGACGGGTTGGACATCGGGTGGTTCGCCGCGCTTGAATAGCCACGTGGCGCGCGAGCTTCCGACCGGGACCGTCACTTTCATCTTCACCGACGTCGAGGGCTCGACGAGGCTCTTGCAGCAGCTGGGTGCTGATGCCTACGCGGATGCGCTGGCGCAGCATCGCCGCGCTCTGCGTGAGGCGTTCATTCGCCACGACGGGGTCGAAGTGGATACGCAGGGCGACTCGTTCTTTATGGCGTTCTCCACCGCGCCGGCCGCAATCGCGGCCGCTGCCGAAGCGCAGCAGGTGCTTGCCGCGGGACCGATCCGCGTGCGCATGGGCATCCACACCGGGACGCCGCACGCGACCGACGAAGGTTACGTCGGAGCGGACGTGCACCGAGCAGCCCGCATCGCAGCGGCCGGGCACGGCGGCCAGATCCTGATCTCGTCGTCGACCGCATCGCTGGTCGATGACAAGAGCTTGCTCGACCTCGGCGAACACCGCCTGAAGGACCTCGCCGCACCGGAACGGATCTATCAGCTCAGCGGCGAATCCTTCCCACCTCTTATAAGCCTGCATCAGACGAACCTCCCGGTTCCTGCGACGCGCTTCCTGGGGCGCCAACGAGAGCTCAGCGAGGTGACGACGCTGCTCGGAAGCGGGGCCGCACGCCTGCTGACGTTGACCGGTCCGGCCGGATCCGGCAAGACCAGGCTCGCGCTCCAAGCGGCCGCGGAAGCGGCCGACCAGTATCCCGACGGCATCTTCTGGGCTCCGCTTGCTGCGCTGCGCGACCCGAAGCTCGTGCTCGAGGTGGCCGCTCAGGCACTCGAAGCGAGGGACGGGCTCGCCGACCGCATCAGCGACCGCCGGCTTCTGCTCATTCTCGACAACTTCGAGCATCTGATCGATGCCGCGCATGAGCTCGCTGGGCTGCTCGCCGAATGTCCGAACCTTCAGCTCCTCGTGACGAGCCGGGAGCTGCTGCGACTTCCTGGCGAGCAGGCCTATCCGGTCCCGCCACTCGAGACTCAGGATGCGACGGATTTTTTCACCGCGCGGGCGCGGGCAGTCGATCCTCGTTTCGAGGCCCGCCCAGTTGTCCGCGAGCTGTGCTCCCGGCTCGACAATCTGCCGCTCGCGCTCGAGCTCGCCGCCGCCCGCGTCCCCGTGCTCACCCCGGAGCAACTCCTCGACCGACTGTCGAGGCGGCTCGACCTGCTCAAGGCAGGCCGCGGGGTAGACCCCCGACAGCAGACCCTGCGCACAACCATCGCATGGAGCTACGACCTCCTCGGCGAAGAGGAACGGCACCTGTTCGAGGGCTTGTCCGTGTTCCACGGCGGCTGCACGCTCGAGGCGGCGGAGGACGTATGCCAGGCCGACATCGACACGCTGCAGTCGCTTATCGACAAGAGCTTGCTTCGCCGGCAGGGAGACCGGTTCTGGATGCTAGAGACGATCCGGGACTACGCGAATGAGCGACTTGAAGGTCGAAAAGAGAAGGACGACGTGCGCGGTCGCCACGCCGACTACTTCCTCTCGCGTGCCGAGGACGTCGCTGCCGGCGGGCCGTCCGCGCTCTCTGAGGTCGGGGTCCGGCTGCGCGACGAGGTGGGCAACCTACGGCGCGCTCGTGAGCGGTTCATCGCCTCGGGCGACAGCGAGCAGGAGGCTCGCCTCGCGGTCGCTGCGTTATGGGCCCTGTGGACGCAAGCCAGCCTGCGGGAGTTGAAAGCGTGGCTCGTTTCGGCGCTCGACCGTTCGGCTGACCTCGACGGTAGGCTCCGAGCAGATGTGCTCGGCGCCGCCGCGCTCGCGGCGGCGAACTGGGGCGAGAGCGCGGTGGCACGGGAGTACGCCCGTGAGAGCCTGAAGATCGCCCGCGAACGAAATGACGAGCGGCAGATCGAGTGGGCGCTTCGAGTCCTCAGCTTCGATGAGCCGGATCTCGATGAGCGGAGGCGCCTGCTCCACGAGTGCGAGGCGCTCCTCCGCGAGCTCGGAGATGACGGCGGGCTCGGCTGGGTCGCCTTCCTGCTCGGTGTGACGCTCCTCGAGGAGGGACGCCTCGACGAGGCACGCAGAGCTCTCGACAGGGCTGTAGCGATCTTCACAGGACTCGGCGGGCAGTGGGAGGCGGCGAACGCGGAGAATGCGATCGCCTACGTGCTGATCGCCGACGGTCAGCACCGGGCCGCGCGACCGATTCTCGAGAAGGCGCTCCGGAGCGCGGTCGAACTCCAGTCCGTGGCGCTGGCCATCGAAGCGCTTGCCGCGCTCGGGTGCATTCGCGTGAAAACCAACCCTGGCGCGGCGGCGCGACTACTCGCGGCGGCCGAGACAATCGGCGAAGAGGGCGGGCAGCGGCTCGAAACGAGCTACGCGCGTCACGTTGTGGACAGCGCCGCAGAGGCGGCCCGCCAGCAGCTCGGCGACGCATTCGGTGGGGAGTGGAAAGCCGGGGGTGAGCTGACACTGAACGAGGCAGTTGCGCTGGCGCTTGGTGAGGAATGAGCGGGCCGAGCCCGCTCACCGCGGCGCTCAACCTCGAACTCGGGCTAGACGACTCCCAACGAGAGCTCGTCAGGGAATACCTGTCGCTCCCCAGCACCTCAGGCTAGAGGCCGCACGTTCGAATCGTGCCGGGCGCATGGCTCAACCAAGCCGTTTTCGGAAGCCCGACATGCCGAAAAGTGCACCATTCGTCCCTCGTACTCTGCCTCCGTGCGAACCAGAGAGGCCGACCAGTCGCGCCCAGAGGGACCGGGAGGCGAAGGCCTACTGGGACTCGCTGACTCCCGAGCCGTCGCGGGTTCTGCTGTTCCTAAAAGCGCCGCGCCTCCCGGCGAAGCCGGGCGCGATCACGAGAGCTTCGCCGCCGCGTTCTGGGTCGTCGCCTAGGCCGGGAGCTTCGAGGCGATGAGTTCGATCCGCTCGATGGTCGGCGGTTGGCTGAACAGTTCCGCGGCCCGCTCCGCAAGAGCTTCCGCGACAGAACCTGCCAGGTGTCGTTCCCGTCCCGCCTCCGTCGGAAAAACGTCGAAGATCAGGAAGCTGGATGCGTCGACTCGCGCGGCAAACCAGGCCGTTGTCTCAGGTTCGGCGTCGACCAGCGGTCGAGCGCCTTCGAGGAACGCCTCGACCTCGCTCTCTTTGCCCGGGGCAGCGATCAGACGTACGCAAAGACCGACGGTGACCATTTGTTCTTCCTCCTCTGTGTCGTCGAACGGGACGGTGAGGTGGTGGGTCGCGCGATGCGGCCCACCACCTGGTGTTCGTCGTGGCTATCGGGGCGGGAACTGCGAGTTGGGCAGCGGGTTGGCGAGGTTGGCCGTCGGGGCCTTCGCCGTGAAGCCGATCACTGCGCAGTTGATGTCGACGCCGGTCGCACCGTAGGGTGCGGGCTGGCCGGTCGCCGGGTTGATGCCGGTGAGCAGATCGGGCCTGCTGGCGGCAAGGTTGAACACCTGCACCTCGTCGGTCTGGCGGGTGTTGAGGCCGTCCTTGACGGCCTTGTCAGTCCACAGGCCAAGCTGTGCGTCCCAGAGCGGGCTGTAGGCGTCGGCGTGGCGCGGGTCGCTGAGCGTCGGGAAGTCTCCGAACACGTTGAGCAGGTCGCCGCCGTTTCGGAGCGCGTCGATCAGAGCCGTGTTACCGGCGCTTGCGTCCTCGGCGGCGTGGCCGTCCTTGATCAGGTTTACGAAGCCCTGAGCGTTCGGGTTGTTGGGGCCGGTTTGGCCGTTGACGAACCCGAACAGGCGCTCACGGGCGGAGCCGAGGAAGTCGTCGCCGCCGTTGTAGGCCGCCTTGTCGAGCGCGGGCACGTAGGTGGAGCGCTCGAGCACCGAGGTCAGCGGCTGGCCGGCGTCGGTCGAGATGTAGATGATCGGCTGGCCGGCGTCGAAGCCCTTGACGAAGAGCAGGTCGACCCAGTTGTCCTCGTATTGACCCGGCTGCTGCGCGCCGGCGAGATGGATGCCGAGCACGCGATCGCCGGTGTTCGTGTGATGAACGACGTCGAACGGGCCGTTGCCGGTGGCGATGATCGGTGCGCTGTAGACGGTCGGCGATCCGGCGATCCGGATGAAGGGGCTGTACCCGGTCCCTGCGACGGCGCCCGGCTGGAAGTTGGCCAGCGGAAAGCCGGTCGGGCCGGGCGTTGCTATCCGAGTCGGGCTGAAATTGGGGGCGCCCTGGAAGTCGACCACTGCCTGCCCGAACTTGTTCTGGTCCGGCGTCGGCGACTCGAGCGTCACCGTCTGCACGGCTCCTGGATCATTGATCGCGATGTTCGCGAGCTTGGGCGCATAGTTGACACCGAGGTCATGGGCGAGCCCGGCGTCGGACGCGTCAAGCAGCACGTACCAGACGGTCTCCTGCTTCGGCGTGCCCTTGTATGCGATGCCCTTGTACAGCGGCAGCCGCACCGACTCCTTGCTCAGATTCACTTGGATTGCGCTCTGCTCGGTCAGGTGGTCACGCGGCAGCAGGCCGCTCAGCTGACCGAGTCCGGTGGCAGCGCCCGGCGCATCGCTTGTGCCGGCAAAAGCGCCGCTCACCGCCACCGCGGCGAACGCCGCCAGCGCGAGCGTCGCCGCTGCGAACCCCCATCGTCTTCGAAAACCCTTCATTCGATCGTCTCCTTTCGTGTGTGTCCGGTCGAGCCGTATGACGAGACGGCGAGGGTAGGGGGCACCGCTCAGCACGACCTGAGCGGTCGCTGAGCGCAACCGCCACTCAGCGCTTGCTGAGGTGGCGGAGAGGCGCCGCAGCCACGCTGATGGCCAGCCCACGACGAAGGAGCACCACAATGGTCACGAAGGCGTTGATTGTCAGCCTGGAAGCGAAGCCGGGGAAGGAGCAGGAGGTTGCCGACCTGCTACGAGCGACCCGCCCGCTGGTCGACGACGAACCCCAAACAGTGGCGTGGTTCGCGTTGTGCACGGGAACGTCGGAGTTTGCGATCGTCGACGCCTTTCCCGACGAGGCGGGACGCACCGCACATCTCGCGGGCGCCGTCGCCGCCGCGCTCGGCAAACGCGCAGGTGATTTGCTCGCCTGGCCGCCGACGATCGAACCCGTCGACGTTGTGTCGGCAAAGCTCCCTGATGGTCCGTCAGACTGACAGGCGATGTAACGCCTGGGCGCGCGTCGCGACTGTTCGGCATGCACGACGATGCCCAGGCAGGGGGCGAAGGCACCTGACGAGCCTTCTTCCCTCTCAGCAGCCCACGTCGATCAGGGCCTTCGGCGCGCTTTTGATAGAGGACGGGACCCGGACGCTCGGTCCCCGCGACCTCGGTGGCGCCCGTCCCAAGCAGGTGTTGCAGATCCTGCTCGCCGCGCGTGGTCGCGCTGTGCCGACCGACCGGATAGCGCACCTGCTCTGGGGCGATGACCTCCCTCGAAACGCCGACGGGTCGCTGCAGACGTTCGTGTCAACGCTGCGGCGTCGGCTCAGCGTCGATCGTGAACGGGCTCGGCTCCTGATCGCGACCGAGTCCGAGGCGTACCGTCTGTCGGGCGACCTGATCGATCTTGATCTGGATCGGTTCGATCGCCTGCTCGAGCGGTCCGCGCATCAATCGACCCGCGCTGCGCGGGCGTCGCTGGAGGAGGCGCTGTCCCTCGCGCGCGGCGAGGTGTTCGAAGACGAGCCGTACGCGACCTGGGCGCTCGACCTCCGCGCCAGCTACCAGGGGCGGATTCTGGGCGCCTATCTCGACGCTGCTGAGGCCGCGCTGGCCGAGCTGGCGTACGACGCCGCCCTCACCCACGCCGAGGCCGCTGCCCTGATTGACGGCTTCAGCGAACGCGCCCGGCGGACGGAGATGCTGGCCCTCTATGCGCTTGGCCGCAGCCATGAGGCGCTCAGCCGCTATCGCGTATTCCGTATGAAGCTGGACGAAGATCTCGGGCTCGACCCGTCGCCCGAGAGCCGCGCGCTCGAGGCCGCGATTCTGCGCCAGGACGACGCACGCGGGCTCCTGCCTCGCCCTCTTCGGCGCGAATCAGCTGATACCGGCGACCACCGAACCCGTCTGCTGGGTCGCGGCGCAGAGCTGGAGGCCCTTGAACAGGCGATTGACCGTGGGCTCAATGGCGGCACGGTCGCGGTGCTGATCGAGGGCGACACCGGTTTGGGCAAGACGCGTATGCTCGACGAAGCCGAGCGGATGCTGGGAGGCGTCCGGGTCGGTCGTGCCCAGTGCTCTCAGATCGAGGCGCACCTACGGTACGTCCCGCTTGCCGCGGCGCTTCGCCGTGCGCTTGGCGACGTCAACATCGAAGCAGCGCAGCTCCCTGCGCTGAGCGGGGTGTTGCCGGAGCTGGCGATGGACTCGCGGCGGCTCGACTACGACGACGTCGATGTGCTGGAAGCGCTGGTCGCCCTGGCGGCCACGCACGCACCCATGGGCCTCCTGATCGACGATCTCCAGTGGGCCGACGGCCCCACCCTCGCGGCCATCAGCTACCTGCGCAGGCGGGCCGGCGCTGCCTCCCTGGTGATGATCATGGCCACCACGCCGAGCGTCACGGGCACCGCTCGACGGCTCCCAGAGCCCGACGTGCACATTCGCCTCGACCCGCTCAGCCAAAGTGATGTCGCCCCACTGGGCCGGCCGAGCCTCTACGAGACCACCGGCGGGAACCCGCGGTTCATCGCCGACGCACTCGCCGGGGACCAGCCCTGGCAACGATCGCGCTCTCTCACCGATGCGTTGATCGCTCAGTGCCGGGCCGAGGGCGACAGCAGCTACCGCATCCTGGCGGCAGCTTCAGTGCTGGAACCGCCTTTCCCGGTGGAGCGGCTGGGAGCCTTGCTCGAAATCGGCGTCGGCGAGCTGATAGAGGAGCTGGAGCGGCTTTGCCAGCGCCGGATTCTCCGCATCGACGGTACCGGTTTCCGGTTCCGCTACGAGCTCGTGCGGCTCGTATTGTGCGAGCAGATTTCGCCGGCACGCAAGCGGTTGTTCAGCCTGAGGCTTGAGGAGCTTGACCGCGAGTCGGAAGAGGACGCGCTCGAGCGAGTCGGGCGGGAGCGTGCGGGATGACACGCCGCCAAGTCGACCCCATCGCCGGCACGATCTTCGAGCACTCCGACGAGCCCGCATACGTGATGGACCCGCGCTGCGACTGCATCGTCGCCGCCAACGACGCTGGATGCGCACTCCTCGAATACGGCCGCGACGAGATGATCGGGCTCTCGATCCACCATGTCCACCCTTCCGAGCGGCAGGAGCTGCACGAGCTGTTGGAGCGCGTCCTTGCCAACGGCCACGCATCGACGATCCGATTGACCTGCCGCACCAAGCACGGGACGTTCCTACCCACCGAGATCTCGCTCCACGCCCTCGAGATCGGCGGCGAAGCGCGCGTACTCGGCCTCGTCCAAGACCGCAGCCAGCATCGGGCCCCGAAACCGTGAGATCTCGTTCACGCCTGCCGGAGCCCCCTGGCGAGTACCCGCCAACCCAGTCCGCTTCCTGGCCCCGCCATGACCGATCAAGGAGTCGAACGCCACCACGGTGGCAGAGGCCGCACGTTCGAATCGGTCCGGGCGCAATAGCGGATTCACGTCACGTTGAACTCCCGGTCGGAACCGGTCGATGCTACGACACGCTGCCCTCGGTGATTGGTGACGCAATAAAGGCCCGCACCTGGCGAGCACCGGCCACGTGCCCCTTTGCGTCACACAGCTCGAGTGCTCGAGCGGCCGCCTCAAGCGCCTCCGGTTCGCGGCGAGCACGGCGCAGGACGTCGGCGAGTGCCATCTCGGTCTGCGACTTGAAGTACAGCCAGTCCGAATCTTCCAGCATCGAGAGCGCTTCCCGGACGAGCGTCTCCCCTACGGCATAGCGGCCGGCTCGCGCCTCCAGGCGTCCCCATGCCCGGCGCCACCATGCCTGGTAATAGATCGACCCTGGCGCCGCGTGCTGACGCGCCACCTCCACCCTGGCGCGGGCCTCGTCGGTCTCCCCCTGCTCGAGCAGCACCTCGCCAAGGAGTGTTCCGATGCCGGCGATGGCCCAGCGCTCGTCCGTCCCCACCAGGTCCTCATGAAGGTCGCGGAGCACAGCTGCAGCTTCAGCCCAGCGCCCCGCCAGCGCGTCGATCGCGCCGTACGTCCAGCGGTACAGTGACAGCACCATCTCGACTCCGAGCCCGGCCATGATCGCCGCCGACTCGTCGAGCAGCTCGCGGGCGGCGACGAACTCTCCTCGGGCCGCCAGCAGTTCGGCCTTGAACTGCATCGGCGTTGCCCGCCCCGGCCCGGGGGTCGCTGCGATCAGTTCGTCGCAGCGCGCGATTGCGTCGTCGACTGGCACTGGGCCGTCCAGCAAAGCAATCGCAACGCCGCGAGCGCCGTAGTCTCGAGCCACCGGATCGCCATACGCCCGCCCGAGCTCAAGGGTTCGTTCGGCAGCGATTCGGGTCCGCTCGGCCTGCATCGCATCCTGTTCCGTGAGGACGATCAGCCCGAGGGCCTGGATGATGCCCTCGATCTCGCCGGCGCGCTCGAACGCCGCGATCGCCTCCTCCGCCTGCCGCCGGCGCGCTTCGATTGGATCTGCCTGTCCGAACCAGATCCGTGAGTCGCTCTGGGCTAGCTCCATCCGGCGTCGTAGCAGATCGTCGCCCGTCGCCGTCGCCTCCTCGAATCCGAGCTCGAGCAGCTGCGCCATCCGCTCGCCCGTCCCTGCCGAAGGGAGTGCGTTGTACGCCAGCGTCAGCAGCGCGCCGGGGCGTTCCCGGTGGCCCAGGGGCAGCAGCTCGAGCGCCCTGGAGAGCAGCGCCGGCGCACCGGTCTCCCACCGCCGGTTTGCCAGTCGCCCTGCAATTGCAAGCGCCTCTCCTGCGCGCACGCCCAGGTCGGCGAAATCGGATACCTGCTCGCCCAGCCTTTCCCGGCAGACGCATGCCGTCTCGAGGTGATACGCGAGGATCGCGTGGAAGTCTGCATCCTCCGGTGACGCCGTCGATTCCCACCAGTCCGCAAAACCGGTGTGCAACTGCGCCCGCCGCGCGAGGGAGATCGCGTCGTACGCGGCGTCGCGGATGAGCAGGTGCCGGAACGCGTACAGCGGGCCGCGCCGGCGGTCGCCACGAGCCGGGGCGACCAGCTCCTGGCGTGCAAGTGCGCGGAGCTCCCCATCCACGTCCCGGCCGGCCAACTCGACGACGGCATCGCGGTGGAACTCCTGGCCGTCCACGGCAGCGGCCTCGAGCACTGCGCGCTCGGCCCCTCCCAGCGCGTCGATGCGGGCTGCCAGCAACGCCTGCACAGATGCCGGCACGCCCACGTGTCTGTCGTCGCCACTCTCGACCATCGCCACCATCTGCTCAGCGAACAGCGGGTTGCCCCCCGCTGTCTCGACGATTCGTCGTCGTAGGTCTGCGTCGAGCGACCGGCCGACGCTCAAGTCGGCGACCTGTCGGGTCAGCTCCTCCTCGGACAGTGGCTCGAGCAGCAGCATGGTGGAGTTGACCTTCCCGCCACCCCAGTCCGGCCGCGCCTCGAGAAGCGTCGGGCGGGCAAGGCAGACTACGAGCACCGGCCCGCCGCGCACCCAGTCCACCACATGTTCGACGACCTTGAGAAGCGGCGGCTCGGCCCACTGGATGTCGTCCAGCACGAGCATCAGCGGCCCGTCGGCGGCCGCTGCCTCCAGGGCACGTGCGACCGCCCATGGGACTTCCTCCACGATCGCCGGACTGTCGGCGGCGTAACCGAGCGTGGAGGCGACCACATCGAATACGTGCGCGCCATCCCCGTCCGCTGCAAGCGCGCGCTGGAGCCACGCCGCGGGGGGCTCGTCGCCAGCGAGCGCGGCGATCGCCTCCGCCAGGGGAAGATAGGTGATGCCGTCGCCATACGGACGGCAACGGCCCTCACCGGCTCGGACGGCGGTCTTCACCACGAGTTCGCCGACTAATCGGGACTTGCCGATGCCGGCCTCGCCGAGGACCGTTACGAGGTGGCATCGCTGCTCGGCCCGACAGCGTTCAAAGGCGCCGGTGAGGAGCTCGAGCTCACGACGGCGGCCGATCAGCTCCCCTGCGAACCACCTCTTGACGCCTTCCGCGCCGGCGTCGACCTCGACCAACCGCCATGCCACCACCTCGCCCCGCTTACCCTTAAGCACCAGCGGTGGCACGGGATCGACCGACACCGCGTCCTGGACCAACGCAAGTGTCGAATCCGCGATCAGCACCTCGCCCGGCGCAGCCGCCGTTTGTAGGCGGGCCGCCAGGTTGAAGACGTCGCCGCTCCCCAGTGTCTCCCCGATGCCGGTGAGAGCCTGGCCCGTCGCCACCCCGACGCGGATCGTCACCTGCCGCTCTCCCAACGCCTCGCGCAGCTCCGCCGCCGCGCGAACCGCTCGGAGGGCGTCGTCCTCGTGAACCACTGGCACGCCGAATGCCGCCATCACCGCGTCGCCGATGAATTTCTCGACCGTGCCGCCGTGGCGCTCGATGATCGGGCGCGCCGCATCGAAGTACCGCGTCATGATCGACCGCACGACCTCGGGGTCGTAACGATCCGCCAGCTCAGTCGAACCGACCACGTCGCAGAAGAGGATGGTGACAGTCTTGCGGGTCTCGGGGATCGCGGGCACCGTGAGGGCGGCCCCGCACGAGTCACAGAACTGCGCGTCCGGGCGGTTTTCGCGTCGGCACTTTGAGCAGATACCCACAAGACAAGTCTACGGTCCGGCGCGTGGCTGGGGGCAAGTCCAGAAGCGGAAGTGGCCTCGGCAAGCGTGCGCCGACATGGGACAGCTGCGGAGCAAAGGCCGCACGTTCGAATCGTGCCGGGCGCATGGCTCATTCAAGATCGCGCCAGTCTTGAAAACCGGCAGTGGCCGTCAAGGTCACTCGTGGGCTCGAATCCCACCCCGCCGCTGGCTGCTTGGTCGCCCCCTCAGACGAGGCATCGGACGCTCTTCCACCGGCTACCATCTCGCCATGAGCGAGCCTCCCGAAGCGGCCGACAACGTCGAGCAGATCGCGCCCGGCGTCTGGCACTGGACGATCCGCAACTCGAACATCGGCGGCAACATCTCGGCCAGTCACGCCCTCGGCGGTGAAGAGGGCAGCGTCTGGATCGACCCGGTGCGAGTCGGCGACCCGGCCAGCCTGCCGCGCCCGCAGGCAATCGTGCTCACCAGCCGCGGCCATCAGCGCGCTGCCTGGCGCTACCGGCGCGAGTTCGGCGTGCCCGTCCACGCCCCGCGCGGCGGCGAGGGCTACGACGAGGAGCCAGACTCGCTCTATGGCGAGGGCGACCCTCTGCCCCAACAGCTGGTGGCGATTCCGACGCCCGGATTTGGCGACGCCAAGTTCGCGCTGCACCGCGCCGCCCAGGGCGAGACGCCGTCGCTCATGATCGTCGGCGACCTCGTCATGCGCCGGGACGACGGCTCGCTGACAACCATCCCACCCCAGTTCCAATCCGACCCGGCAGCCGCCCGCAGCAGCGTCGAGCGAGTAGCCGGCGAAACGTTCGATCTGCTCCTGATCGGCCATGCACCGCCGGTAAGTGACGACCCGCAGGGTCAGCTGCAGAAACTTCTGGCCGATACCTAGCGACCAGGCCTTGCTCGCCTCGCGAGACCAACGGCCTATGGAGACGAGGCAGCACGGCGCGAATACCTTGCGGATCTCCACAAGCGTGCCGCGTTTGCCAGGCTCGGATCGTCGCGCACCTAGTACCGCCCGCCTCCGAGGTCGCGACTGATCGCGCGGGCGGCGTCGCGTACGTGCGTGATCAGTTCCGGGCGAGGCGACCGCCCCTTCGAAATCCGCTCCACCGGGCCGAC
>Ga0075424_100005631_pt1 | contig 11990 bp, 11 predicted proteins | sample SoiMethybrSBSTD3_FD_75301 | JGI IMG/M metagenome (GOLD analysis project Ga0075424, IMG submission 75301) | Bulk soil microbial communities from a Populus tree surrounding site in Tennessee, USA - Soil MetaG P. TD hybrid SBSTD3 | ecosystem: Environmental > Terrestrial > Soil > Tree plantation... | reverse complement strand
CTCATCATCTTCATGGTCATCACGCCCATGCTCCAGAAGGGCGTGGACGTGAAGCTGCCGACCGCGGGCAACACCAAGGAGAAGAAGGACGAGCCCAAGACCATCACCGTGGCCATCAAGAGGGACACCAGCATCTTCCTGGGCGGCGTGCGGGTGGAGAAGCAGCAGGACCTGGTGGCCAACCTGAAGGAGAAGCTGGAGGACGTGGCCGAGGGTAACCGGATCGTCTACCTGAAGGCGGACGCCGAGCTGCCCTACTCCGAGGTCATGAAGGTCATGGACCTCTGCCGCGAGGCGGGCGTGGACGAGGTGGCCCTCATCGCCGAACGCAAGGCGGGAGGGGGTGCCTGATGCCGGAGTTCAAGAACCCCAACCCTCCGTTCGAGCCGGCGCCGCCCTACGACGTGGTGACCACCCCCGCCGCCCCCAAGGTCAAGCACCGCCGCTGGATCGTCCATTCCCACGAGGCCACCCGGCCGGGGTCCAGCGGCGCCATGTCGGACATCAACATCACGCCCCTCATCGACGTGATGCTGGTGCTGCTCATCATCTTCATGGTGGTGACGCCGCTGGCCCAGAAGGGCCTGGACATCGCGCTGCCGCAGGCCAGCCCGCCCCAGCCCTTGAACGCGCCGCCGCCCCCGAGCAACCAGGTCGTGCTGGGCATCGAGGACTCGCCCAGCGGGGCGGTCATCACCGTGAACAAGAGCCCGGTGGCGAACATGGAGGAGCTGGACCAGAGGCTGAAGGACATCTTCCAGACCAAGTCCGACAAGACCATCTTCGTGAAGGCCTCGGGGAAGATCCCCTACGGCAAGGTGGTCGAGGCCATGGACATCGCGCGCGGGGCGGGCGTCGAGCGCATCGGGATCATCTCCGAGAAGATGATCGAGCAGGCGGGCGGGGTCGCCGAGGGCGGGGCGGGCGGCCAGTAGCCGCTAGCTACTTGCCCGGCGCCGGACTGGGCGCCGCGGCCGCGGCCGCCGCCTCTTCATCCGCGGCGGCCTTCTTCATCTCCAGCCCCTGCTTCTGCAGGGCCAGCGCCTGCTCCAGGTACTGCTGCTTGAGCTGCGGGTTCTTGGCCACGTTGGCCTTCACCCGGTAGAGCAGGCCCTTGAAGATCACGGCCTCGAAGTAGTCGGCCTTCAGGGCCAGGGCCTTGTCCACCATCTCCAGTCCCTTGTCCGCGTACTGCTCCTTCTGCTCGTCGGTCAGCAGCGGATCGCGGTAGGCCTTGTCCCAGAAGAAGGTGGCCAGCTTCTGGTACCCGCTGGCGTCGTTGGGCGTCATGGCCGCGCACCGCTCCAGGATCTCGATGGCCTGGTCGAACTTCGACCGGCCGTCCCAGAGCGGCTTGTTGTAGAAGGCGGCCAGCGCGCCGCAGGCCTTGGGGTCGTTCGGATTCAGCTCCGTCACCCGCTTGTAGGTGGTTTCCGCCTCGTTCACCTTCCCGAACTTTTCGTAGAGGTTGGCCTTGGCGTAGAGGTTCTTGGAATCGTTCGGGTTCTCCTGGACGAGCTGCTCCGCGTACTTGGTGGCCTCGTCGTAGTTGCGGTAGGGGTCGTCGGAGTAGATCGAGGTCAGGGCGGCCAGGGTGTTCATCTTGACCTTCTTCAGCCGCTCGTTGTCCGCCTTGTTGACCTCCATCGACTTCTTGAAGTACTCGATGGCCTTGTCGATGTGCTCCTTGTTCTCCGCGCCCTCCTTGCCCGGGCGGTAGAGGGCCTGGTGCGAGCTGCCCAGGTAGAACCACGCCTCGGCCATCGAGGGATCCAGCCGGGTGGCCTTCTCGTAGTCGACGATGGCCTTCTTGTAGTTCTCTTCCTTGTAGTCCTTGTTGCCGTCCTTGAACGCGGCCTTGGCCTGGACCTTCCCGCACCCGCCGAGCACGGGAACGAGGGCGGCGATGACGATCAGCTGGAAGGGCGTCTTCATATGCGCCGTCTCCTCGGAAGGGACTGAGGGCGAAGGGCTCGTAGCCCCGCAAGGGGCCGGATTATAGGTCCGCGCGAAAAGCCAAGTCAAGGAAGCGGGCCGCGCGCGGCGCGCGCTCCTTGACGCTACCCGGGCTGATTCCTAAACTGATCATGCCACAGGAGAAGGATGCCGTGATCCGCTTCGAGGACATCTTCGATACCGTCGGGCGCCACCACCCCGAGGCCGACCTCGAGGTGATGCGGAAGGCCTACATCTTCTCGGCGGTGGAGCACAAGGGGCAGACCCGCGCCTCGGGCGAGCCGTACCTCGTGCATCCGCTCGAGGTGGCGGCCATCCTGGCCGACATGCGCATGGACCCGGCCTGCGTGGCGGTGGGCCTGCTCCACGACGTGCTGGAGGACACCCTCACCGACCCCGAGCGCATCAAGGAGTATTTCGGCGACGACGTCCTCCACATCGTGGAGGGCGTGACCAAGATCAGCAAGATCCCGTTCTCGACCTCGGAGGAGCGGCAGGCCGAGAACTTCCGCAAGCTGCTCCTGGCCATGGTGGACGACATCCGCGTCATCCTGGTCAAGCTGGCCGACCGTCTCCACAACATGCGGACGCTGCGCTACCTCCCCGACGACCGGCGGGTGCGCATCGCGCGCGAGACCATGGACATCTACGCGCCGCTGGCCGGGCGGCTCGGGATGAGCAAGATCAAGAACGAGCTGGAGGACCTGGCCTTCCAGTACCTGGAGCCGGAGGCCTACCAGGACCTGTCGGCGCAGGTGGAGGAGCGCCGCAAGGAGGCCACCGCGTTCATCGAGAAGGTGAAGGCCACGGTGGCGGAGAAGCTGAAGGCGGCCGCGCTGGAGGCCACGCTGGAGGGGCGCATCAAGCGCCTCTACTCCATCCACCAGAAGCTGCGCCGCCAGCGCATCGGGGTGGACCAGGTGTACGACTTCGTGGCCCTGCGCATCGTGGTGCCGACCATCCCCGATTGCTACGCGGTGCTCGGGATCCTGCACAACCTGTGGCGCCCGGTGCCCGGCCGCATCAAGGACTTCGTGGCCATGCCGCGGCCCAACGGCTACCGCTCGCTGCACACCTCGGTGATCGGGGACGAGGGGCACCCCTTCGAGGTGCAGATCCGCACGCGCGAGATGCACCGCATCGCGGAGGAGGGGATCGCCGCCCACTGGAAGTACAAGGAGGGGAAGAGCGGGTTCGACAAGGACGACCAGGCCTTCGCCTGGCTGCGCCAGCTGCTGGAGTGGCAGCAGGAGGTGAAGGACCCCCACGAGTTCCTGAACTCGCTCAAGCTGGACCTCTATCCCGAGGAGGTCTACTGCTTCACGCCCAAGGGCGAGGTCAAGACCCTGCCCCGCGGGGCCTCGCCCGTCGACTTCGCCTACTCCATCCACACCGAGGTCGGCCACCAGTGCGTGGGCGCGCGCGTGAACGGCAAGATCGTGCCGCTGCGCTACAAGCTCAAGAACGGCGACATCGTGGAGATCCTGACCTCCGCCGGCCACCACCCCAGCCGCGACTGGCTGGCCCTGTGCGTCACCAACCGGGCCCGCAACAAGATCCGCCACTACCTGAACACCGCCGAGAAGCAGCAGGCGCTGGAGATCGGCCGCAAGCACTTCGAGCGCGAGCTGAAGCGCTTCGACCTCACGATCAAGAAGGTGCTGGCCCAGCCGGGGAAGATGGAGTCGCTGGCCCACGAGCTGGGGACGGGGGCCAAGGCGGAGGACGTCTTCACCGCCGTGGGCTACGGCAAGGTCTCCATGCGCCAGGTGCTCAAGCACCTGATCCCCGCGGAGAAGCTCGAGGCCCCGCCCGTGCCCGAGCGGCCGCGGCCGCTGGCCGAGGCCATGAAGCGGCTGCTGCGCGTGGGCGACGAGCGGATCAAGGTGAAGGGATCCGACGACCTGCTCATCTACCGCGCCAAGTGCTGCAACCCGATCATGGGCGAGCCCATCGTGGGCTACATCACCCGGGGCAAGGGGGTCTCGGTGCACGCCCAGACCTGCCCCAACGTCGTCAACCTCATGTACGACCCCGAGCGGCGCATCGCGGTGGAATGGGAGCGCGGCGGGGAAGGGGCCTACGAGGTGCGCATCTCCGTCCAGGTGGAGGACCGCCCCGGGCTGCTGGCCGCCATCACCCAGGTGCTGGCCTCCATGAACACGGACATCCGCGACGCCGACGTGCGGACCTTCGACGACCGCACCGCGCACATCGAGCTGACCCTGCGCATCCAGGACCTGAAGCACCTGGAGAAGGTCGTGAAGTCCGTGCGCGGCGTGAGCGGCGTCATCGACGTCGAGCGCCAGACGGTGGCTCGCTAGCGGACGCCGCTTGAAGTCGGGGGCCGGTTGTCGTTAGGCTGGGGCACCTTCACTTCTGCCAGGAGCCACCCTTGACCACTCGCAAACACGTCACGACCCCGCACGCCCCCACGCCCATCGGGCCGTACTCCCAGGGCGTGATCGCCGGGGGGCTTTTGTTCGTCTCCGGCCAGATCGCCATCGATCCCGCGTCCAACCAGCTCGTCACCGGAGAGATCGAGGCCCAGACCGAGCAGGTCATGAAGAACCTTCTCGCGGTGTTGACGGCGGCCAAGATGGGCGCCGACAACGTGGTCAAGACCACGGTCTACCTGGCGGACCTGGCCGACTTCCCGAAGATGAACGAGGTCTACGGCCGCTTCCTGGGCAAGACGCCTCCCGCCCGCTCCACCATCCAGGCCGCGGCGCTGCCCAGGGGAGTGAAGGTCGAGATCGACGTCATCGCGGCGTTTTGATCAGAATCGCAGGGCGCCGAAGTGGATTCGGCGCCCTGCTGCCTACTCGCTGATCTAGGCGGCGGAGGGCGGGGTCGTCTTGCGCGCGGGAGCGGGCTTGTGCACTCTCCCGGCGCGCAGGCAGCGGGTGCATACCTTGACCCGCTTCTGCCTCCCGGCCACCACCGCCCGCATGCGCTGCAGGTTCGGGTTGAACCGCCGGGAGGTCACGTTGTGGGCGTGGCTTATCCGGCTTCCGAACTGGGGGCCCTTGCCGCAGATGTCACACCGCTGAGCCATTCGACGTCCTCCCACACGGCCCGCACCGGGACGGGCAAAACCCACATTCTAATGGGCGTCCCGTGTGCGGTCAACCCGCGCCCCGTGATATATTCCGGCCCGTTTTCCGACTAGAGTTCCGGAACCCATGGTCCAGTTCAACTTCAGCGAACGGACCATCAAGGCCAAGGTGGTCTACTACGGCGCTGCCCAGTCGGGCAAGACCACCAACCTCGAGCAGATCCACCGCATCAGCGACCCCGCCGGCACCAACCGGCTGATCTCGCTGAACACCGCCCACGACCGCACGCTCTTCTTCGACCTCCTCCCCTTCAGCCTGGGCGCGGTGGCCGGCTACGACTTCAAGATCCAGCTCTACACGGTCCCGGGACAGGTCCAGTACAACGCCACCCGGCGCGTCGTGCTGGCGGGAGCGGACGCCGTGGTGTTCGTGGCCGATTCCGGCCGCAACATCCTCGCCGACAATCAGGCCGCCTTCGAGAACATGAAGGTGAACCTGCTGGCCAACCGGCTGGCGCCGGAGAAGATCCCTCTCATCCTCCAGTACAACAAGCGGGACCTGCCGGACGTCTGCTCCGAGGCGGAGCTGGACCGGGTCCTGAACCCGTGGGCGCGGCGGACCTACGCCGCGGTGGCCTCCGAGGGCCGCGGGGTGATGGAGACCTTCGTGGCCGTCATCCAGGAGATGCTGGCCAGCATCGCCTCCAAGTACAACCTGAAGGAGAAGGGCCTCGACCCCGCCACCGTGGGCGACGTCGTGACCGAGGCCTTCGCGCCCATCCTGAAGGGCGTGGCCGCCCCGCCGCCCGCCGCGTCCGCCTCTCCCGAGGGGCCCGCCCGTGTGGTGGTCTCGCAGATGACCGAGTCGCTCACCGCGCCCGCGGGCCCGGCGGTGGCGGCCGCCGACGCCGGCCTCATCTCCGAGGAGCTGCTGCACCGCTCGATCCGCTCCAACGTGGAGCTGGCCGAGGCCCTGGCCGGCCTGGTCCGGGACATGAACCTGGGCCTGGGCAGCATCCTGTCCCACGCGGAGCTGCTGCTCATGTACCGCGAGGAGGCCAAGGAGAAGCGCGCGGCCGCCATCAGCAGCATCCAGCAGGAGGCGGCCCGCATGCGGCGGATCGTCCAGGGCCTGGGCCAGGCCGGTGCGTCCGCGGCCGAGACGCCGCTTCCGCACCATGCCTCGTCCGCGGCCCCTCCCGCGGCCGCACCCGCACCGGCCGCACCGGCCGTCCCGCCATCCCGGCCCGCATCGGTCCCCGCGCCGCCGGCCGCGGTGCGCGCGGCTCCGGTTCCGGCGCCGGCCGCGGCGCGCGCGCCAGCCTCGGGACCCGACACCGCCCCCGACGCGCCTCCGCCGCGCGCCGATCTCGCTGCCGTCCTGCAGGACGTGACGCGGGCGCTGGGCCAGACGTTCGATTCCCTCGGCATCGGCGTGGACCTGCGCGTCTCCTCCGGGATCCTGCTGCCACCGTCCTGCTCGGGCCCCGACGCGCGCCGCGCCCTGGCCCGTCTCGTCGAAGGCGTGGTGACCACCATCGACCCCGCGTCCGATCTCGCCCTGCGCTGCGAGCGCAAGACGGTGCTGCTGCGCACCCGGGACGGCGAGGTGCGGAAGGATTTCCTGATGCTGGGCCTCTCCCAGGCGGGGACCCTCCCCGCGGAGGAGCAGCAGCGCATCGTCCACGGCTCCGACACGGGCGCCCTGGGTCAGGCGGTCCGCCTCGTCCGCGGCCTGGGTGGCTTCGTGCGCTTCGCACCGCTGCCCAACGGCGGCCTGGAGACCCGGGTCTTCCTGCCCGCGGCCTGACGGACCCGTCCGGGCGGGGTCGCGTACTAGGCTACGGCCCTGCCTGCCTCGCGGGTGCGGACCGCCCGCTCTGGCGTGGCGTTCTCGCGTCGTAGCGTAAACGCCGACGCCGAAACATTCCTGGAGGTCACGATGATGCGTCATTCCTCCGGCCGGAGCGCGCCGCTTGTCGCGGGCCTGTGCGCGGCCGCCTTCATCGGCTTCGCGCCGCCGGCCGCCTCGGCCGCCGGCTTCGCCATCTTCGAGCAGGGCGCGCGGGGCATGGGCTTCGCCGGCGCGTTCACCGCGCAGTCCGACCCCTCCGCGATCTTCCATAACGCAGCGGGCATCGCCTTCCTCACCGGGCGGCAGGCCTACGTCGGCGGGACGATCATCGCGCCCTCCTCCACCTTCACCGGGGCGGACCCCTTCCCCGGGTCCGCCGTGACGGAGAAGGCCGACATGGGCGTGCTGCTCCCGCCCGCGGCCTACTACACGCACCAGCTCTCGGAGCGCCTGGTGCTCGGGGCCGGCTGGACGACGCCCTTCGGCCTGGAGACGCGGTGGCACGACCCCGACGCGTTCACCGGCCGCTTCATCTCGGAAGAGGCGGAGCTGCGCGCGTTCTCGCTGAACCCCACGGTGGCCTACAAGATCGAGGACCGCCTGGCGGTGGGCCTCGGCCTCGACGTGCGCTTCTCCACGTTGAGCCTCACCCGCCGCGTGCCCGTGATCGATCCCTTCACCCAGACAGTGCTGGACGGCGCTTCGGCCCACCTTCGCAGCGGGACGGAGATGGGGCTCGGTTTCAACGTCGGCGTGCTGGCCCGCCCGACTCCGTCGCTCTCCGTGGGCGTGTCCTACCGGCACAAGGTGAAGGTGGATTACAGCGGCGAGGCGACCTTCGCGCCGATACCGACCGGCAACGCCGAGCTGGACGCGCAGGTGGCGGCGGGCCTGCCGGCGGGCGGGGTGCCCCTGGCGACCTCCATCACGTTCCCGGCGGTGGCCTCGGTGGGCGCCGCCTACTCGTGGGACGTCTGGACGGTCGAGGCCGACGTGAACTGGTACCAGTGGTCGACCTTCGACCAGGTGCTGCTCCTCTTCGACGGGCGCGAGGACCTGAACCAGGCCCTGGTCGAGGACTATTCGAACTCGTGGCAGTACCGCGTCGGCGTGGAGCGGCCCCTCACGAAGATCTGGACGGTGCGCGGCGGCCTCTTCTACGACCAGAGCCCGGCGCCGGCGGCGTCGGTGTCCCCGCTGCTGCCCGACGCCGACCGTTACGGCGTGGCGCTCGGCGGGAGCTGGCGGCCCGGCCGCTTCTGGATCGACGCCGGGAGCTGGATCGTCCTCGGCCAGAGCCGCTCCACCGAGGGCCAGAGCCGCGACGCCTACGACGGGACGTACAAGAGCCACGGGGTGACGCTCGGCGTCTCCTTCGGGTACGCGTTCTGAGGAGGAAGCCCATGAGGATGAAAGCCATCGTCGTCCTGGCCGCGGCCGCATCGTGCGCGCTGCCCGGCTCCGTCCGCGCCCAGGCGAGCATCGGGGTCTACGTCTCCCTGGGGGACAGCCTGGCCGCGGGCTTCTCGAACGGCGCGCTCGTGGAGAGCCACCAGCGGGTCTCCGTCCCGGCGCTCATCGCCCGCCAGGCGCGCGTGGACGGCTTCGAGCAGCCGCTGGTCGGGGAGCCCGGGATCCCGGCCGAGCTGGCCCTGGTCGGCCTCGTCCCCGTGCCCACCATCGCCCCCAAGTCCGCGGACCAGGGGGCGCCGCTGAGCCCATCGCTCCCCCGGCCCTACAACAACCTGGCCGTTCCCTCGGCCACGGTGCAGGACGCGCTCGTTACCCAGGCCGGCGGGTACCACGACATCGTCCTGCGCGGCCAGGGCTCCCAGGTGGCGCAGGCGGCGTCGCTGGCGCCCACTTTCGTGACGCTCTGGATCGGCAACAACGACGTCCTGGGCGCGGTGGTGCGCGGCAGCGCGGTGGACGGCGTCACGCTCACGCCCGTGGCCAGCTTCAAGAGCGCGTACGAGCAGGTGGCGGCGGCGCTCAAGGCGACCGGCGCGTCCGTGATCGCCGCGAACCTCCCGGACGTCACGGCCATCCCGTTCGCGACCACGCTGCGCGCGGTGGTCACCGACCCGCTCACGGGCGAGCCCGTGCTGGTGAACGGCCAGACCGTTCCCCTGCTGGGATCCACCGGCCCACTCCCCACCGGATCCCTGGTGACGCTCGCCGCGTCCACATACCTGGCGGAGGGCATCGGCATACCCGCGGCCCAGGGCGGCACGGGGCTGCCCCTGCCCGACGAGGTGGTCCTGGACCCGGCCGAGACCGCGGCCATCCGCGACCGCGTGAACGCGCTGAACCAGGTGATCCGCGACGTGTGCGCGGCGTCGGGCTTCGCCCTTCTGGACATGCACGCGCTGATGGAGGAGCTCTCCACGCGCGGCCGCGAGGTGGGCGGGGTGACGCTGACCAGCGCCTTCCTCAGCGGCGGCGTCTTCAGCTACGACGGCGTGCACCTCACCGACCTCGGCTACGCGTTGGTGGCCAACGAGTGGATCGCGCTCATCAACGCCACCGGCGGCCACGTGCCCCTCGTGGACCTGGGACCGTTCCTGGGCTTCGCCCCTGGCGGCGGGGCGGGGACGGCGTCGTGGCGGGCCAGCACGCCGGCCGCGGGCGCGCGCGCGCGGCTGGATCCGCGCGCATGGGCGGCCCTGCTGAAGGTGTTCCCCCGGCTGAACGACCGCTAGCGGCGGCTCAGGCCGGGGTGCGCAGCAGCGCCTCGAGGCGCCGGCGCACGTCGTCGGGCAGCCGGGGCCGCCGTGACTCGCGGCAGAGCCGCGCGAGGTCCTCGAGGTCCTGGCGCAGGGCGCCGCAGCTCTCGCAGCTCTTGAGGTGCTCGTCCACGGCCGCGCAGTCGTCCCCGTCCAGCACGCCGTCGCCGTGGTCGGTGAGCCGGCGGAACAGGTCGTCGCAGATCATGCGGGGGCCTTGCGGAAGTGTTCGGAGAGCAGGGCGCGCAGCCGGAGGCGGGCCCGGTGGAGGTGCACCCGTACGGTGCCCGCCGGGATGTCCAGGATCTCCGCCACCTCGTCGCTGGTGCGTCCCTCCACCTCGCGCATCTCGAAGACCATCCGCTGCATCGGGGTCAGCTCCCGCACGGCGCGGTCGAGGGCGGCCACGGCCTCCGCGCCCAGGAGGATCTCGTCGGGCGGGCGGGACCAGGACGGGCTGCGCGAGAGCCGGTCGTCCTCGGGCCCCAGCACGATGCTGTCTTCGTCGGGCAGGGCCGCTTCCTTGCCCCGCTGGCGCAGCATGTCGATGGCCTTGTTGTACACGATGCGATGCAGCCAGGTGCCGAGGCTGCTCTCGCGCCGGAAGTCCGCCGCGCGCTCCAGCGCGGTGGCGAAGGCCTCCTGGAGCGCGTCAGCCGCGAGGTCCGGGTCGCGGGTGACGCGGAGGGCCAGGGCGTAGAGCCGGTCCCCGTGGTCCACCAGCGCGCGGGACAGCTCTTCCCGCAGGTCGGCAGAGCCGGGCTCTTGGGCCATGCTCGCCACTCTACCCCGCGCCGCCCGACGAGGTCCATCGCGTTACCGCGCCGCGGGCTCCGCGTCGTGCGCTCCCAGGAACGCCTGGAGCTCGTCGAGCGGCAGGGCCCCCACGCGCCGGTCCACCAGCTTGCCCTCGTGGAAGAGGAGCAGCGTGGGGATCGAGCGCACGCCGTAGCGCTCGGCGACCGCGGGATGCTGGTCCACGTCCAGCTTCCCGACCGTCACCCGGCCGTCCGTCACCCGGGCCAGCTCGTCGATCACCGGCCCCATCTTCCGGCAGGGCGGGCACCACGCGGCCCACAGGTCCACCAGCACCAGGCCCGGGGCCTGCAGCACGTCCCGGTCCCATCCCTCCGTCGTCATCACCCGTACCTTCTCGTTCATGGTCCTCCGGCTCCGTCCTTCGGTCCTTCTCGGAGCTCTTTCGAGCCCATTGGACGTTTGAGTCGCAGATTCGTTACACCGAGGCCCCAGGGGGGACTCGGGACGGGCCTCAGCCCCTGAGCATCTTCCGCAGCACCGTGTGCAGGATCCCGCCGTTGCGGTAGTAGTTGATCTCCACCGGCGTGTCCAGGCGGGTGGTCACCGTGAAGGACGACGGGGCCGCGCCCGCGCGGCGCACCTCGACGGTCAGGTCCTGCCGCGGCCGGATCTCTCCCGAGAGGCCCGCGATCTGCAGCTCCTCCTGCCCCGTGAGGCCGAGCGATTCGGCGTTCTGTCCCGTGCGGAACTGCAGGGGCAGGACGCCCATGCCCACCAGGTTGCTGCGGTGGATCCGCTCGTAGCTCTCCGCGATGACCGCGCTCACCCCCAGCAGCAGCGTGCCCTTGGCCGCCCAGTCCCGCGAGGACCCGCTGCCGTACTCCTTGCCGGCCACCACCAGGAGCGGGATCCCTTCGGCGCGGTAGCGCTCGGCCGCGTCGTAGATGTCCATGCGGTCGCCCGAGGGGACGTGGACGGTCACCCCCCCCTCCACCCCGGGCACCATCAGGTTCTTGAGGCGGATGTTGGCGAAAGTGCCGCGGACCATCACGCGGTCGTTGCCGCGTCGCGATCCGTAGGAGTTGAAGTCCCTCTTCGCCACCCCCTTCGATTTCAGGTAGCGCCCGGCGGGGCCCTGCTCGGGGATGTCGCCCGCGGGCGAGATGTGGTCGGTGGTGACGGAGTCGCCCACTATGGCCAGGATCCGCGCCCCGCGGATGTCCGCGACGGGCGCCGGCTGGAGCGTCAGGCCCTGGAAGAAGGGCGGGTCCTGGATGTAGGTGGAGTCCTCGCGGAAGGCGAACAGGTCGCCGTCCACGCCCGCGATGGCATTCCAGGTCTCGTTCCCGTCGAAGACGTTGGCATACGTCTTCTTGAACATCTCGCCGCCGATGGTGGCCTCGAGGGCGGCTACCTCCTGCTGTGTCGGCCAGATCTCAGACAGTCGGACGGGCCGGCCCTGGCCGTCCATGCCGATGGGCTCGGTCGCGAGGTCGACGTCGGTCGTGCCCGCCAGGGCATAGGCCACCACCAGCGGCGGCGAGGCCAGGTAGTTGGCCTTCACGTCCGGGTTGATGCGCCCCTCGAAGTTGCGGTTGCCGGAGAGGACGGCCGAGGCCACGAGCCTTCCCTCGTT
>Ga0075424_100005629_pt1 | contig 11990 bp, 12 predicted proteins | sample SoiMethybrSBSTD3_FD_75301 | JGI IMG/M metagenome (GOLD analysis project Ga0075424, IMG submission 75301) | Bulk soil microbial communities from a Populus tree surrounding site in Tennessee, USA - Soil MetaG P. TD hybrid SBSTD3 | ecosystem: Environmental > Terrestrial > Soil > Tree plantation... | reverse complement strand
GTAGAACTACTTCCTATTCATATTTTCTTCCACATATGCTCAACTAAAATCCCATACAAGACCGCAGGCAAGGAGAGTATTGCATCAGAGGGAGACTTGAAACGATATATGAAAGCATGTTTAGCTGATCTATACAGGAAGGTAAGTGCTCAGATTCGTAAAGAGTTACGTATGAAAGAGGCAGAAGGTAGACTACATCTTTACAAGTATTACATTCCATTAATAGTTAACGCAATTTGCGAGTCGATAAAGGTTGACCCGAATAGACTTTCCGAAGCATTTACAGACATTGCAGAACGACATGTCAGAGGTGAAATTATGTCTAATCCAGTTATTGAGAAAGAAGACAAAATTACAGGAGAAAGAATTGACAAAGAAATACGTCAAACATCGGAAGTTGAAGATAAGATCCTGACAAACAGCGTAATTCAGGACAATCATCATGAGAGAACGAAAAGTCGGAGGAAACCAGAAAGTAAAAGCCATATGCCAAAGAAAAAGAACAATAATTTGGGGCAAGACCAGACAACTTTAGATGCTCTGAATGCACGAAAAAAAAGATGAGGAGATAATTGACTACAACAGACAAGCGTCATCAGGAAGTTGTTAAAAAAATCAAAATAATAATGAGAGATATTAGTAAAGACATAATAACAGAAAAAACGATGCCTGTCCTAGATGTTCCAAAAGTAGGTTACGATAATACACTTTGGTCTGATGTAAGAAGGATGCTTACTATAGGGAAAAAGACGGTTCAAGTGAGCCCTGACAGCACGAAAAAGATTCCAACTTTTGCCCAGTACATAGTTATGGCTAGTGCTGTCCGAAGATTACTCGATGAGCAAATGGAGAGTACAATCAGAGGAATGTATTATGCCACACTTAGCACTGTCGGAGATGAGAAAAACAAGCAAAAGTTCTGGAATAATCAAGAAAATTCTGATGATGCGATTAAAGCTGTTGAGCTGTTGACAGGTATACCTAGAGAAGAATTCTCTGTCACATCAAAACCAAAAGGAATGGTCTCAGGCCCGATTACGCTGCGTGTGGGCGGCGATCTGATTGACTGCAACCTAGGGAGTAGGGCAACATCACAATTAATTCCAACTAACATACGGGATGTCGAAATTGTGAATGTAAAAGCGGAGTTTGTAATGGTAGTTGAAAAAGATACAGTCCTTAACAACATTCGCAAATCAGGGTTCATACAAAAATATAACGCAATCCTACTGACAGGATCTGGAGAGCCTGATAGGGCTACACGGATGATGGTAAAGACCCTCAACGAGAAATGGAAAAAGCCAGTAGTAATCTTCGCTGATGCAGATCCTTGGGGTTTGGGTATCGCATTACGTTATAAAATTGGCAGTGAGTCGTTAAGTTATGATAGTGATAGGTTGGTTACTCCAGACGCTAAAGTGCTAGGGATGTTGTTCTCAGACATCTATGAATACAATATCCCGGAGGTAGCTAGATTGGATGCATCTGACGAAGATATTAACAGAGCTAACGATATGAAAAAGAAACCTTGGCTGCAGGATAATCAATGGCAGAAAGAATTAAACCTATTCTTACAACGTAAAGAGAAATGCGAATTAGATGCATTTTTTAAGCATGGATTCAAGTACCTGGCAGAAATTTACCTGCCCCGAAAGCTGCGAGAAGCAGGCATGATTTGAGTCATTTCATTGTTTATTTATGGTCTTGGCTTGTGTTTGTACTGAGAGATAATGGAATAACTCTCTCAGCTCTATTACAATTCCATAGTAGTCCTTAACGTTCTCAAGCGTAGATTCATAGTGCTTCCTATTGCTCGATGCAGTTGCATCGGAAACAAGTATTATGTCATATCCTAAGTTAAAAGCCTCTCGTAATGAAGTCTCCACACAAATTGACGTATCTATACCGCAGAAGATCAGCGTATCCACTCCAATACTCCTTAACCAGACTCCTATTTCCGTGTCATGAAAAGCTGAATCCCTTCTTTTTATAACTACGTGATCATCCTCCAGTGGTTTAATATCTTCGACAATATCTGCATCCCATGTTCCCCTGATGCAAATCGGTCTCTTCATTATTCTTTCCTCTCTAGATTTTGGCAAAATTTTATGGGTCTTGGTCAAAAGGTCAATTCCTGAAGCCTCCCTTACGGCCTGTGTATAAAAAACTGGAATTCTTGCAGCTCTACAGGTGGTAATAAGCTCATGAATTTTAGGGATAACTTCTCTGTAATGAGAAATTTCCATTCCCAAAAGATCGTATGAACCGCCTTTGCTAACAAAACCGTTCTGGACATCTGTTACAATTAAAGCAGGATTGATCTCATAGTCTTTCAACCTCATTACAGAAACTAATATCTAGTAATAGTTTATAAGATTATACAAGTTATCGGAAACAATTTTTCGTATAAATAGAATTGAATTTCGAAATTAAAGTACTTATTAGTTCCAGACATATGTTTTAATTTTGTTCAATGTTCATGGTTTAATTTTGTTGCTATATACGTTTTTGACAATTTGTTGAAAACGATCAATAAAACTCCTTATCGAATATTTTTTTACTGAATTGCTGATTAAAATTCTCTCTGAATCAGTAGCCATCAACGCAAGCGAAACTGCTTCAACCCCCTGCCCAAAGGTATGAAATTGATATTTTGAAGGTACAAACTCTGTATGCCCTCCAACGTCGGTCACAACTGGGATCAATCCAGAACTCATTGCCTCTACAGTAGATATTCCAAAGGGTTCACCTATAAGAGGATGAAGGTATACTTTGGACTCTTGCATCAATTTGAGTAATTTACTAAATCTTACATTAATTTCAAATTTGATATAATCCTTCAGATCGTATTTGTCTACCATTTGCCTCAAATAAAAATAATACCCAGGCCTGCCAGGAGGAAGATTTCCAACAATTTTCATTCCGCTTCCTATTCCACGTTCCTTCAACAATTTTGCTAGCCTGATTGCATTTTCTATTTTTTTGGTTGGATGAAATCTTGCTATAACAAGAATTATGTCTTTTCTATTGTCAGACGAGGATGACAATACTGACAAGTTACGAAAGAAATCTACATCCACAGGTGGGCTTAGGACAATTGAATCTATTCCGAATGCTTTCAATATCACTCCCCTACTGAATTCTGAATTTGTAAGCACAGTCGATTTCTTTAGCATATGTACGTAAGCGCTGCGAGCTAACTCAAAATATTTTTGACTGGAATTTTTTCTTCTAGGAGACATAGTAGATAAAATAGTTCGGCTCAGAAACCTCGCATATTCAGGATCTTTTGAATCAATTAGATATTTTGCCAACGGAAAATGACAGTATGTAATGGCATTCCTTTTTGAAAAACTGGGAAGGAAGTATGGAAGCATATCGCCATGTGTATTTATGGTAAGGTCATAATGCTTGTTTGATTGTATATTTCTTAAAGACCGCAAGATATTTGTTGTTTTAATCCTCTTGATAACAGAGGTAGCAACCTCGCCATATGCACTCTCCAACTTGGAGATGTCGGGTTTTTCAAAGGTAGTGAGGTCAGTTTCGATGCCCATCTTCGATAATGCATGCATTGCGGTGATCGCAACCCGTTCACTACCCCCACGAGGATTCAGACTGGTATGCACAATATTAGCAATCAAATATACCCGTATAATGTGCCATATTCATCTATATACCTATATATTGCATGTGGATTGTAGCTGTCATATTATCCCTCTCTTCTTATGTGAAACCAGGATCAACTCGTGTGCCAGTCTGTTCATTTTGAGACAGTTTTTCACTTGATTTCGTGGTTATACCGCCGTTCAATAGGTACACTATCGGTAGATTTAGAATCTTTTTCCCGTTCCAGGATCAACTATGACACTATATGAAGTATTATTACCAGTCTTGGCAGTACCGTATAAACCAAGAATCCAAAATTATTATCGACAGAATTACCGCAGATCATATCATTATCATCATATGCTATATACATCAGCTACAGTTTGGCCAGGCTCCAATAAAAGATTATTAAAAACCTTTGGATAGTATATGCATGAAAAAGCTAGACATATATATTCCTGAGGACAGTCTTTCTGAACTAACTGAAATTCTCCACAAGCACTCTGTTGGAGGAATAAGCCTTTCTGATATCAAAGGAAGAGGCAAAATACCCCATGAACCAATTCCTGAGACGGTAAGATTCTACATGACTGGCAAAAAAATCATCCCTGAATATTTGACTAGACATAAAGTTGAAGTAATAGTACCTGAAACGGTGACAAAACCTATTATAGATGATCTTTTTCAGTTAAAACCTACCCGTGGAAAGGTCTTCGTGACAGATGTTTCAGAAGCCTATGATCTTGTATCAAAGACTAGCGGAGAAGACGCTCTAACTTAGATTAGGAAACATATTTATTGAAAGTACTCCGAAAATTAGCATTCGCATCATTGGCACCATTATTTTTTTCCTGAGTTTACAAGGATAGTGACGTAACGTTACTAGTTACAAGAAAATGATTCGCTAACTAATGGACGCTCTCAATATTGTTGCAATCTGGCCCTAGCGTTTGCACTTTACAGCAATATATCTCCTAATTATATATCATCAGTATCAGTTTCTCGAAAAAGCCATGTGTTTGCAGTTAAGAAATTCCAGTTCCAAATACTATGTCTGTTCATCCACCTACTCTGAGATTAATTAGTTAGCTCCTATATTCTTCTAGAAGAAGTAGTATCCAAGTTAAAGCTGCCAGAAGTCAAAATGGGAAGATTCGAAAGCCTTACGCCTATGTTTCAGAAAATTAACTTACGCAAGACTAATAGGATATTTACTCTAAAAGCAGAGTAATGGGATTTCTTATATCATCTAATAAGAAAATTAAAAAGATGAACAATGACAAGGTTGGAGCACCATTTCAGTATTCTGATAGTTATGTCCAGTTTCTGGCTTTTCTGAAGATCGGTCTTAAAATTCCTTACCGGATGGTCTAAGATATAGTACGTAGATGGATTATCAGATTATGTCAGAAGTGAGGAAATGAAATACATATTACACATATCAGGAGAATGATCAGCGTTAAGCCATCAATTGTGGAGATGAATTTTGTAAGTGATAGTGATAATGGCAATAACGTTGATAGTCGATGCATTAGGTCTGATTGTATCAAGAAAGGGTCATCATATAAACAAAAATGGATATGAAAGAAAAAGGAATTCATAAAATTGCATATAGATGGGGATACAAAGTCCAAGAAAGTAAGTAGTCTCTTTTCGAATAACTAGAGGAAATGTGCATAATGCCAAAAGATTTTATCCTTAGTAAGAGAAGCAGCAGAAAAACATGACATCGAAAAATTATATGCAGACAAAGCGTACGATAATAGAAGGATTTTAACTTACTAGATCAGCTTGATGTTGAACCTGCTATTGAAATAAGAAAAACTGCATCCACAAGCTCAGGAGGATGTCAGTTAAGAAGGGAAGAAGTAGCACTACTAATCAAGAAACTAGGATCCGAAGTATGGAACGGGTTAAGGATGCAGGTAGTAGAAGTTGGATTGCTGAAATAGTATTTTCTTCAATCAAGGGTCTACTGGGCGAAGATCTGCTTTCAACGAAATTCTCCACACAGAAAGTAGAAGCTCGATAAAAAATAATGTTGTCCAATAAATTCATCAGCCTATGGCCAGCTAGATCATTAGATAAACACCAATGCCAGATGCTGTTGACGGTTTTACCTGCGAATCAAACTACAAACTATATTGCATGCTATCTGCTAAATATAATATTAATTTAACATAATAACCAAAATGAAAAGAAAGTCAAAAAACAAGATGATATCTTTAGGTTATTATAATAACAGGCCTAATAGATGGCAACATGTCGTCTATGCTTGGTAAACTGTCGAAGAAGGGTATCAACAATTATTATATAATAGTCAGTGCATTAAATACTTATCCGAATAGAGAATTGCTGACAACGAATACAGTTAAGGTAGACAGAAAATGTGAAAACCGAGACTTGTGGAATGAAATTCCGTCGCTAGGAAGGGAAGCGATGATTGCTATAATTGAGGATGAAATGAAGCTAATCAGGACTTTAATAGCTGAAAATGAGGAAGAGTATAACAAGTTGTATTTTTTGAAATCCGGTATTGGCGAGAGTATAACAGATCAGACAGAAGAGCCTTCGGTTCGTTAGACTATAGATTGTTTTTTAAATCTTAAAATCAAGTGTCAATAACGTTATGATGATTTATAAGATTAGACTGTTTTATAGATGATGGTGTGCAACAAAGCGACCTTTTAGGTAAAGAAGCAGAGCTTTATACAAAGCTCCCTAATGGCAGGGTAAAGTGTACCGCCTGCGCTCGTTTGTGTGAAATTCCAGACGGTAAAATCGGCCTATGTGGCATAAGGGGAGCAGTAGATAATAAATTGCAGTTATTTGTTTATGGAAAAGTTATTGCTGGGCATATCGATCCAATAGAGAAAAAACCTGTGACCCATTACAGGCCTGGTACAGCTATTTTCTCGATAGCAACAACAGGATGTAACTGGCTTTGCAAATATTGTCAAAATTATGACATATCTCAGCGACGTAAAATAGAAGGAACAGAAATGACACCTAAGGAAGTTATAGATATGGCTGTAACCTATGGTGCTCAAGGAATTGCATATACATATAATGAGCCCTCAATTTTTATTGAATTTGCAAAAGACTGCGGAATCGAAGCTCACAAGAAAGGTATCTTCAACATCTTTGTTTCAAATGGCTATGATACTCCTGAATCAGTAAATATGATGAACAAATTTCTGGATTGCATCACAGTTGATTTCAAAGGAAGCGGCAAACAGGAATTTGTTAGGAAATACATTGGAATTCCAAATGCTGATCCTATATTCCAATCACTTAAGGAAATCAGAGATAAGACGAGGATACATACCGAAATTACCGATCTTATTGTCCCTAGCGTGGGCGATGACTTAGGAGCTGCAAGAAACTTGTGTAGGTTCGTTTATAATGAATTGGGACCAGATACTCCAATTCATTTTTTGAGATTTCATCCGGATTACAAAATGATGGAATTTAATGACACACCGGTTGAGACACTTGAAAAACATCATGCTATTGCGAAAGAAGAAGGATTACGATATGCTTATATTGGAAACGTACCAGGACATCCATTAGAACATACCTACTGTCCAGAATGTAAGAGCATTGCAATACAACGATACGGATTTAATATTGGGTCTTGGAACCTAGATGATAATAATTGTTGTAAAAATTGTGGCTATAGGCTTCCTATCATAGGAAAACTATCCAGGAGTCGTAGAACCAGGTTTCAATTTATTGAGTAAGTCTACATTTTTGGAAAAGCGCATAGAGAATATTTATGTCGTAATTTTACCAGGCCTTCTGCCCGTCTCAGCAAAAATCGGTTAATGCAAAACATTAATTCGACTAGTTGTTAAACGGAAGCTAATAACATAGGAAGGTAGATATCATGCTTGGAGGAATTATTGTATTTGTGGTTCTCGAGGCAAAATGTCCAGATTGCGGTAAGAGGGCAGAAGTTGACGACGATATGGCCGAGGTGAAGTGCAAACAATGTGGCTTTAATGCTTCCTACGATGAATATATTGAGATAATGAAAGGCAAGGCAGTTACCATGGCTGATGATTTTCAATTAGACCGATCTCCTTAACACAAGAGCACAGGACAGAAGAACACAGTCTGAAGACTTGTTCACATCGTATCACCAAAAACCGCCTTTATCTGAGCATGTTAACTCAGCTCCGCAGTTGTGGCACCGAACATGGCATGCTTGGATATATACCATCATAAATCCGCATCGAGGACACTCAATAGCTTTTTGATGGAACCTTTGCGAATCCATATAACGGATTATTAAATCACGGGGATGTTTTTAACCATTCCTCGATTTCATATTACGCAGACTCATAGCATGAAATTTCTTCAATAGTGCAAAGGTTAATTAAAGCCATCACCATGCTTGCCCTTTACGTTGGCTCAGTTCAAACTTGTCATATCTGACACTAAGGGTAAAAGTATTACACAAGAATTAAAGGATAGAGCAGCACAGCCACTGCTCGGATCAAAGATAGGGGACATAATTGATTCTTCGGTTGTCGGCATATCAGGCGGCAAGATGAAGTTCACGGGAGGAAGTGACAAGTCAGGGACTCCCATGCGTCCGGATGTCCATGGTGGAGTAAAGAAGTATGTGTTGCTTTCTCGAGGGGTAGGTATGCGAAATATAATAGATGGTAATAGAATAAGAAAGTTAGTAAGAGGAAACATGGTAACCGAGGAAATTTACCAATTGAATTGTTCGTTAGTTGAGGGCAGCTTGCCCATGAAGGCGGAAGAAGGGTCAAATAAAGAATCAGCTAAAAAAGACTAAGCCAGGAAGAAGTAACACTATTACCCAGGCTTGAGGCGCTAACACACAGATGAAAGATTTCAAATGTAATTACCTTAATATCCCTGCAGAAATTTACGATTAACGTTGCATTGGAAGGAAACATTACCCACTTGGTATATCAAGGAGTTTGGCTATCAACCAAACATTAACATTGGTACGTCAGGTCATGTAGACCACGGTAAAACTACCTTAATCGAAGCTATAACAGGAATTTGGACTAGCGCGCACAGTGAAGAGTTGAGAAGAGGCATCACAATAAAAGTTGGTTATGCTGATGCAGCTTTCTACAAATGCACACAGTGCCCGCCCCCGCTTGGTTATTCTACCCAACCGGCTTGCACGAATTGCGGAGGAAAAAGCGAGCTCTCCAGAGTAGTAAGTTTTGTAGACTCTCCCGGACACGAGAGTCTAATGGCAAATATGCTGTCTGGTGCAGCTTTGATGGATGGCGCCATTTTAGTGATTGCTGCGGATGAAAAAGTCCCACAACCTCAAACAAGGGAGCATTTATTGGCCCTCCAGGTGCTTGGAATTCATCAAATAGTAATCGTGCAGAATAAGATTGACTTAACAGAATATGAGGATGCTCTTAATAATTATGAGCAGATAAAAGATTTCGTAAAAGGAAGCGTGGCAGAAAAGGCACCCATTATTCCAGTTTCAGCACAGCATAAGATCGGTATTGACGCCTTAATTGAGGGAATTGAAAATAATATCAAAACTCCAGTCCGGGCTAGCAACACTACAGCCATAATGCATGTTTTACGGTCATTTGACATTAATAAGCCAGGTGTTCCGATAAAGCAAGTCAAAGGAGGAGTCATTGGGGGCGGCCTGCTTCAGGGTGAATTTAACGTGGGAGATGAAATTGAAATTCGTCCAGGGTTTTTAGATGAAAAAAGAAGCAGATATGAACCAATTACTTCAACTATTGAAAGCCTTGGAACAGGGGCAGGCCTAGTAGAGACGGTTAGGCCAGGGGGGCTCGTTGCTATCGGAACTAAACTGGATCCAACCTTTGTCAAGAGTGATTCTCTAATCGGGTCAGTTATCGGTAAACCTAATACCCTGCCAAGAGATATCGAAGATATCACAGTAGAAACCCTTCTGTTCGAAACAGCGGTTGGAACACAAGACCTGGTCAAAGTTGAGCCCGTAAAGATAAGAGAACCGCTGAGATTGAACATCGGTACCGCTGCCACTCTTGGAACAGTTACCGCTTCAAGAGAAAACAAAATAGAGATAAAGTTGAAGAAACCCGTATGTATGATACCAAAGGATAGAGTTGCAATTAGTAGAAGGATTGCAGATAGATGGAGGCTAATTGGTGTGGGTATGGCAGTCTAAAAAATGGATGTCATTTGCGATACTAGCTTCTTAATGGTTCTTGTTTCGGAACCGATAAAACAGTTCGATAAAATTGAAGCCTACTTTGGTAAATTGAATTTTTTAGTTCCTGACATTGTAATTTCGGAGCTAGCACATTTGGAACACAAGACAGGACCAAAGCGGTCTTCAGCAGCAAAAACTGCGATTGGAATTTCTTATTCCAAATTCAGAATTGTAAAGGTCACATCATCGGAGCATGCTGATGAGGCAATTATTGAATTTGCCGTAACCCACAAGTGCGCTGCGGCAACTATAGATAAAGATTTGCGCAGAAGGTTAATCTTAAGCGGCGTGCTTGTGTTAACGTTGAGTAAGAACAAATTAATAATTGCTAGTCCAAAGCCTGAGAATCAATTCTGAAATTGCAGCTTACCTGTTGGGCTATAGGGAGATAGTATCTACTTAAATAATCTTATGCCATTAAGTATTCAGATATGTTAGACTATGATGAGATCGAGTTTCATTGGATAGGTCATGACGGGTTCAGAATAGTCGGGAGCAGCAAAGACAATGCGAAAAAAACAATTTACATTGATCCGTTTCAGCTTACAAAAAAACAGCACAGTAAAAATGATGCAGACATTCTCCTAATTTCCCACAATCACTACGATCACCTAAGTTTGGATGATTTAAAGCAGGTTATAAGTCAAAAAACAAGTATAATCGCAGCGAAGGAATGTATTGAACAATTAAAAGAACTGGATGTAAAGGAAGTGAAAGGAGTGGAACCGGGAGATAAATTAAACATTCAAAATATCCCAATCCAAATTGTGGCAGCCTATAATATCAACAAAAAATTTCACCCCAAGGCTGATGGAAAAGTTGGATACGTTCTTACTTTGAATAATCATCTTATCTACCATACTGGTGACACAGATATCATTCCTGAAATGAGTTCGGTCAGTCCTGACATAGCATTTGTACCTGTGTCTGGAACGTATGTTATGACCGCTGAAGAGGCTGCTCGCGCGATTAATGAATTCATCAAACCCAAGCACCTTGCAATACCTATGCATTATGGATCAATCATCGGTACAGAGAAGGATGCTGAGAGATTTGCAGGGCTAGTAAAGATATGCAATACAAAAATATTAGAACGAGAATAACGATTGTATAATACACTCTATAAAGAAACTGTATTAAAAAACTTAAATACGATTTCATTATTATATAAATGAAAATGGCAGCAAAGAAAAAAGGTTCAAAGTCTGCAAAGAAAGTCAAAGCAGGGGCAAAATCCAAGAAGTGATCTTTTAACCGATCTTCTTGCGGTGATTCCTCCTCCTTTGTCACACTCCCAAAACGATATATCTGAATATTGAAAAAAATCTATCGTTTTCTCATTCTATTTTTATTTCTGCTTTAGTTCAGAAGATGACACATTTGTTCTTCAAATTTTCGAATCGATAACGGTGATACCAATCTGTGTCGGAGAAGGGAGAACAGTTGAGACTCCGCTAACTCACTATTTATTGGTATACGCTTCGCTTGCCCTGTGTAAAAAAAGAATACTGATAATGGATAGGCGATCGGGCTATGCATACTTGCGGATAACTGTTCTAATACCTTCCCGCCTGGACCTTTTCTCACAAATTTACTATCCTCTTCTAAATTACTCTCAGAAAAGACTAATTCTATTTTCTTATTCTCTTCCTGCATTACCCTAAAATGAATAATAGTTATTTATGATTCTGATTATTATTTCGAATATGTAAATATAGTGATATTGAAAACGCAGCAGCACATTTGCATGGTATTGAGTTGAAAGGATATTCTGCTTCTTTTGAAGTCCTTTTGCTGTTTCCACTGATTTTAGCTTTTCGGAGAAGCTGTCTATACTTTCTACAATCCTTATGAAGATATCTAATGCATATCTTTTTTCCTTTGATAGAAGAAAAAGGAAGTTTTAATGAATGGGTTTAATGCATTGTATGGAATGTATTTATTTATGGCATACGGCAATGTTCAAATCTCCTATCAGAATAATGTAACAATATGTTTGACGATCGGACATTGGGCGCACTACCTAAAGCCTGCAAAGGATATATCATTGCCAAAAATAATTACGAGTATGATAAAATAGAGTATTATGCTTCTGTTATCCAAAAGCTGCAAAATGAACTAGGACTAACGGTTACTTCCTTCCCTGATATTGGAATGT
>Ga0075424_100005628_pt1 | contig 11990 bp, 12 predicted proteins | sample SoiMethybrSBSTD3_FD_75301 | JGI IMG/M metagenome (GOLD analysis project Ga0075424, IMG submission 75301) | Bulk soil microbial communities from a Populus tree surrounding site in Tennessee, USA - Soil MetaG P. TD hybrid SBSTD3 | ecosystem: Environmental > Terrestrial > Soil > Tree plantation... | reverse complement strand
TTGCTCGGGGCCGCGGACGATCAGCGCAACGACCGCTCGGTCTCCGCATACATGCAGGTGGAATACGGACCCTCGCGGCAGTGGCGGGTCGTCGCCGCCGGGCGATTCGACGCCGGAGACCTCTTTCCCGCGCAGCTGTCGCCTAAGGCCGCGCTCGTCTTTTCGCCGAGCGCGAGCCAGTCCATCCGGCTCACCTTCAATCGGGCCTACAAGACGGCCAACGTGCTGGAGTACTTCATCCAGTTTCCGGCCGGCGCGCCGGCCGATTTCAGCGGCATCGAGGAAGCGCTGCGCGCGTCGCCGCTCGGACCGTCGCTGTCGAATGTGCCCGACGGCACGCTCTTCACCAACTCGGCCAGCGTGCCCGTCGTGGTTCGCGGCAATCCCAACCTCGACGTGGAGCACGTGACGAGCTACGAGATCGGCTGGAAGGGACAGTTCGGCCCCCGGGTCTTCCTGACCCTCGACGCCTACTACAGCCGCCTGTCGAATTTCGTGACCGACATTCTCCCCGCCGTCAACCCGACGTACGGCCCCTGGACCGCACCTGCCGAGGTCGCGGCCGACTCTCGGGCCGCGGTCGAGCAGGCGGTGCAGGACATCCTCGTCGGGGCCGGCCAGGAGGTCGCGGCGGCCGGCCTCTCGCGCCTGCAGGACGGGGCGACGGCGATCGTATTCTCGATCGGCAACGCCGGCCGAGTCAGCGAGCATGGCTTCGAGGCCACGGCTGGACTCCGGCTGACCGACGCGCTCTCCCTCGATCTCAACTACTCGCTCTTCCGTTTCCGGGTGGACGCCGCCTCCCTCGCCTCGGGACAAGTCCTCAAGCCGAACACCTCGCCCAACGCGTTCAACGTCGGGCTGGCCTACACCACGCCGCGACTCGATGCCCGCGCGATGCTGCACGTGGTCGAAGGCTTCGACTGGGCCTCGGGTGTCTATGTGGGACGGATCCCGTCCCGTGCGCCGATCGACGTCAGTGTGGGCTGGCAGGCGCAGTCGTGGCTGAACGTTCACGCAGCCGCCACCAACCTCCTCAACCAGCGTCGCTACCAGGTGTTCGGCGGGTCGGTGATCGGCCGCCGAGCTCTGCTCGGCGTAACGATGGTGCGGTAGGTGGTGGCCACAGGCGTCGAGGCGACCATGCCTGGGGGTGCACAGGCCATTCTGGCGACTCCCCCAAGCTCGAAAGCCATGTCGCGTCTGATCGACGGTCTGGCGCCCAAGGGCAAGCTCATGGTGATTGGTGAGGCGATTCAGGGTTATGTCTCGGGCACACCAACGGATTCCGAGGATACCCGGCCTTCGCCGAGCTCATTCGCTGCCAGCCGATGACCCGCTTCGGATGACATTTCTCTCGGCACCGCGCATCTTGACGATCCTCGCCGGCGGCTAGAAAGCGCGGCTGCTGCCGGCCTGCTTGCCCGGATAGCGTTCGAGTGGAGGCGCGCCTTAGTGAAGCTGTTCCCTCCCTTCCGTCTCGACACCGTGAACGAGTGCCTCTGGCGCTCCACCGAGGCCGGGGCGGATGAGCGCATTCTCTTGACGCCAAAGAGCTTCGAAGTCCTCCGCTATCTGGTGGAGCACGCCGGCCGACTGGTCACCCAACGCGAGCTGCTCGAGGCGGTCTGGCCGGGCACCTTCATCGAACCACAGGCCGTCAAGAAGCAGATCTTCGACCTTCGCCGGGTACTCGATGACCCGCCGCGGACCCCGCGCTTCATCGAAACCCTGCCGCGCCGGGGCTACCGTTTCATCGCCACCGTCGAGGACAGCGCGCTTCGCACCCCGGCCGTCTCGCCCCCGCTGACCCGCCGCCTGGTCGGGCGAGATGGCGCGCTGGCCGAGCTCCGGAACTATCTCCGAAAGGCCATGGCCGGCGAGCGGCAAATCGTCTTCATCACCGGGGAGCCCGGCATCGGAAAAACTGCACTGGCAGAGGAGTTTCAGTGGCAAACCGCAGCCCGCGAGCCATCGGTTCGGATCGCGCGCGGGCAATGCGTCGAGGGCTTTGGCAGCAAGGAACCGTTCTACCCGATGCTCGAAGCCCTCGGCGAGCTGTGCCGCGGTCTCGACGGCGCCACCATCCTGGAGGTTCTCGCGACGGAAGCGCCAACCTGGTTGGTGCAGTTCAGCGGCCTGCTGCGACGCGACCAGCGCGAGGCGCTACAGCGCGAAGTCCTCGGTGCCACCCCTGAGCGCATGCTTCGGGAGCTCGTGAAGGCTTTGGAGACGATTGCGTCCAGCCGCCCGCTCCTGCTCGTCTTCGAAGATCTCCACTGGGTCGACTATTCGACGGTCGATCTCATTTCGGCCGTCGCGCGGCACCGGACGCCAGCCAAACTCATGCTGGTTGCGACCTATCGCCCACTTGACGTGGCCCTCTCGGACCATCCGCTCGGCGTGCTCAAGCCGAATCTCCTTGCCCGTCAGTTCTGTCACGAAATAGAGGTTCCGCCGTTGAGTGTGCCGGAGGTGGTCCAGTACCTCGCCACCGATCCTTCGGCCGCGGAGGCTCCCTCGGGGCTTGCCGAGCTGGTCCACCGTCACTGCGAGGGAAATCCGCTGTTCATGATCGGCCTGCTCGAGCACCTGAGCGGACAAGGGTTCATAAAACGAACGGAGCGCGCATGGGAACTGAGATGCCCCCTCTCAAGTGTCGAGCTGGAGATCCCGGAGAGCCTGCGCCAGGTGATCGAGACCCAGGTTCAGGCGCTCAGTCCCGATGATCAGCGAGTCCTCGAGGTGGCAAGTATCGCGGGGGTGACGTTCACTCCTTTGGTCAGCGCGGTCACGGGGAATCTGGATCCCGGGAACTTCGAGGAACGGTGCGAGGCACTTGCCCGGCGGCAGTACCTGCTACTGATCGCGGACACCGACGCGCTCCCCGGGGGCGACATCGCCCAACGCTATGAATTCCAGCACGCGCTCTATCGCGAAGTGCTGTATCGCCGCCAGGCACCCGCGCACCGAGCCACTCTACACCGCCACCTCGGCGAACGCCTGGTAACGCTGTACGGCCAGTCGAGCGAGGTCGGGGCACCAACAGAGGGCCGTTCTATTGCCCAGGAGCTAGCCCATCACTTCGAGCAGGGTGCCGATTGGCCGCAGGCGATCAAGTACTTGCGTCTGGCCGCGGGGGTCGCCGCGCGACGGAACGCCCCCCGCGAGGCGACGGCCAACCTTCAGCATGCTCTCGAGCTCGCGAGCAAGCTACCCGAGTCGGCGCGCGTCGCAATCGAGACGGAGATCCTCGACCGGCTGGCCGGCATGTATCACATGGCATTCGATGACGTACGTGCCGTGGAGACCTCTGAGGCGCTCCTCGCGCGCGCAGTCCGATACGGGCTTGTTGATGTCGAGATCCGCGCCCTCATCGGTATGGCCTATCCGCTGGGGTGTAGCAGTACTGACCGGTGCCGCGAGGTACTCGACAGGGCCCTCCGGCTGAGCTCGGCGCAACAGGACCCCCTTGCGCGCGCGCGAACCCGCGCGAGCTGTCTGGTGCGACGTATCTGGGCAGGCGGCTGGAATGACCAGGACGCGGACGAGTGCCGCGCGGCGCTCGCGGAAATACGCCGCGACGGAGACAGCGTCGTGGTGGCGTACCACGTGATGGACTGCACCTTTCTCGAGTGGAGCTCATCCCATTACCGCGAAGCCCGCCGGCAGGCAGTCGAGAGCCTCGCCATTCTGATGGAGGGTCGTGAAGACAATCGTTATCTGAGCTTTCCTTACTGGCTGGGTGCGTTCACGGTGCCGCGGACCCTGCTGTTCCTGGGGGAATGGGGAGAAGCGCTGAAGGAGATCGGCGCCGGTATCGCCATGGCGGAGAAGAACGGCGATCACTACCGAGGCCAGACCCTTCAGCTCTACCGGGCCTTGGTTCGACTCTTCGGGATGGACTACGTGGGAGCCCGGGACCTCTGCGAGTCGGTTCTCCCAGTGCTGGGCGAGCCGGCCCGGACCCCGTGGCGGCGCTGGGCCCTTGCTATCGCCGGATCGGCAGAGGTGGGGCTCGGGGAGCATGAGCGTGCTTTGGGCCACTTGATGGCGGCGAAGCAGGAGATGGATGACCACACGGTCATCAATGATTGGTACTGTCGTATGATGGTCCAGTCAGCGCTCACGGACCTGTGGCTGGCCAGAGGCGACCTGAGCCGCGCTCGGCAAGAAGCGGAAGTCTTTCTCGCGGTCACGTCCGCGACCGCGGAGCGGACCTGGCAAGCGTGGGCATGGGAGGCCAACGCCAGGCTCGCACTCAGGTCGAGCGACCTGGAGCGGGCGCAGGACTGCATCACGAAGGCGTTGTCGGTGATGGAAGGCTACGAGACCCCGTTGGCCGAGTGGCGGGTGCATGCGACGGCTACCGAGCTGTCCGAACTACGTGGCGACCGCGTGGCGGCGAAACACCATCGCGAGCAGAGCCGCGGCACAGTCCTCAGGCTCGCAAATTCGCTCCCGGAGGATGACCCGCTTCGCAAGATATTTCTCTCGGCTCCGCGCATCTCGACAATCGTCGCCGGAACCGAGTTGTCAGGCGAGCTATCCTAGGCACCTCCTAAGCGATCAGCTTCAACGAGACGTCCCAGAGCCGCTCGGCATTGGCGGGGTCGAGGGCGAAGGGAGCAACACCGCCGCTGAAGTCGGTGGGACGACGAGCAATCAGCGGCGCTTCGTTGCAGTCTTCGAAGTAGCGCCCGCTGACGCCCTCCAGAAGCGGCGAGGCGGCCAGTAGGACAGACGTCGCCGCCCCCTGCTCCACGGTCTTGCGCCGCTCCATTGGGGTCTTCAGGCCGCCCGTGTGCTTCTGCAGTCCCGTCGCGACGGCTCCCGGGTTCACTGCATTGGATGTGATGCCATCGGCTTGCCACCGATCCCCTCGCGGTCCCATCGCCACTCCAGCGCTTACCCGAAAGAGGTAGGACCCGTCTCGCCGAATGGCAGGACGGGGTTCCCCTCGATTAGCAGATTCGCCACTTCCCCGGATTCCCCTCCCGGCTGCAGCGCCGGTGATGACGACCCGCCTTCCTCGCAGGTCGATACCGCGGATGACGTCCGCAGCGGTGGAATGGAAGCCAAACGGCGTGGTTATTAAAGGCACGATGTCCTACGCGTCAGGCTTCTCACCTCTCCCATTCCGCCGCTCGAACAGAAGGCACCCCCTGGTGCAGCAGCTGGGTTCGCACCGCGTCGGGGGTGTACGGCCGGCGGAGTCGGCACTCGTATTCCAGGACGATCGCCTTGCCGGCGCTAGGCGTAGGCGCATCGAAAGCGCCACTTCTTCGCCGTGACTCCGAGCACGCGTTCAACGACCCGGATTCCATCATCGACGTCGCTGGTTTCCACCCGAAGCAGGCCGCCGCGGGGCTGCTTGCCGCGCCCGTTGTTCCCGGCTTGAGCGAAGAGTTGCCTCCCGTGCCGCGTGGCACCTTGTGCCGGGGCGGGAGGACTCTCACCCCAGAGAAACGCCCGCGCGTGCGCCCGGTCGCCACCCCAAACCGCTGCGCCAGGCGAACAGCTCGAGGAGCACTAACAGGAGCGAGGTCGCAACGGCGACGGAGACCGCGTACACCCCGGAGGCGAAGCCGATAGCGACGCCGGCGAAGATATAGAGCGCATCGCGCGAGTCTTTGACGTTGCTTCGGAAGCGGACAGCGGCGACGATGCCGGCGAGGCTGAACGCGAGGGCGAGGCTGCTTTGTACCACGATCAGAATTGCCGTGACCACCGATGGCAGAACGAGGACAGTATTGACGAGCGACTCGTCCTACGCCTCGTCCGTCCGGGTGTCACATAGACGATGACGGGTGGCACCGTGAGCATGAACGCAACGGCCATCGCCAGTATTGCGTCCACCCACTCGGGAACGCTGCAGGTCCCGGTAACCGCGCTGAAGGCCAACCGCTCCAGCCACGGCGCAAGCATCCTGGTCTTTCCCAACGGTCCGAGCGGCAGGCTCAGCTCCATCAGGCGAACGAGCACTACGACCGCGGAGTAGTACAGCACCAGGCGTCGCACAGTGGCGGCGCCCACCACGCGTTTGGTGCCGCTCTCCCGGCCTGCCCGGATGAGGGCGGAAAAGGTCTCCACCGGAGAGCCCGCCATCAGGGCCGACTCCACGCCCTCAGGCTGTCCACCTTGCACCCTCGCTGTGCGCGGACAGCGCTTCTCTGAGACTACGGCTGACCGGATAGAGCACCCTCCGCACCACCCGTTGGGTAAGATCCCGAACGACCTGGCGCTCCTCGTCGGACAGGCGGTCGAGCCCAGCGAGCGCGTGGTCCGCTTCCTCTCGGGCGAGCTGCTGTCCGAGCTGGTGCAGTTGAGCGAGCCCTGGAGCCGCCGCACGTGCCTCGAGCCTCGCTTCCAGCCGCTTGAGCTCGTTCTCGATGATCTGCTGAGCCTGGGCAATGGCGATGGATGGGTGACCGGCTGCCGGACAGCAGAGTTCCTGGAGGTCGTCCAGGTCGAAGAGGCGAAGCCTCGGTTGGCCGCGCGCGGCGGGCTCGACGTTCCGTGGCACGGCAAGGTCGAGCACTACCAGGTCGGACTCGCGCCGAGCCGTGGCAGCAGCGAGCTCTTCGGACCTTAAGAGTGCATGCTTCGCACCGGTGGTGACGAACAAGAGATCGGCGCTCGGGAGCAGCGAGCTCAGCTCGGCCCATGGGCCGGACTCGACCGCCCACTTCTCTGCCAGCGCGGCGGCGCGCTCCGGGCGGCGGTTCACCAGGACCACCCGCCCCACTCGCCGATCCGCCAGCGCACGCAGCACTCCAGCTGCCACCTCGCCCGCGCCGAGTATGACGACTGTAGGGGAGTCCCGCTGGGTCATCGCAGCGAGGGCAACATCCACCGCCGCCGAGCTCACCGACGCGGGATGTTTACCCAGCCTGGTATCCCGCCGAATGCGCCGTCCGGCCGCAATCGCGCCCGAGAAAAGAGCGTCGACCTCTCGGTCGTTAGTGCCTGCCTCCACGGCTACTTGGTGCGCCCGCCGCACCTGTCCCAGAATCTCGGTTTCACCCAGAATCTGCGAGTCGAGTCCGGCCGCGACCTGATACAGGTGGCGAACGCAGGCGACGCCGTCCCATCGAGCCACCGCTGTGGCCGGCTCGACACTCCGGTCGCGTGCAAGCTCGACGAACCAGGGTTCGATGTCGTACCCGCCGGTCCAGTAAACTTCGAATCGGTTGCAGGTGGAGAGAATTGCGGTGCTGCGGCCGGCGGCCCGCTGCTGATCCAACCACGCTGCTGTCTCGGCCGGCGTGAGAACTAGCTGTTCTCTCACCATCAGCGGAGCGGTACGATGGCTCACCCCGATGGCATGAAATACGTGCAGGGGAGAGGATGGCATCTTGCACCCTCAGTCGGTGAAGGCTGAGCCGGAGTACAGCATGGTGTTCGCTGTCAGGGCAAGCCGAGTGCCACTGGTAAAACCTTGAGCTCCACCAGGACGACGACAGGAGCTCGTGAAACCTCACGAGGGTTCGCGAAAATCTCGCGAGCGAGCTTCGCGATTGAGCGAAGGCGGGATCGCCGCGAAGCGGCGCTTGCCTATGTTCACGGATTTGATGTTCGACTCGACGATGTGGGCGGGAGTTGCTGTAGGTTCACCGGAGCGGGGCCAGACGGTCGGCCTCTGCAATCCGGTGCGTTAGCTCCTCCACCAACTGCGCAAGCGCCTCGGCATTGAGCCCAGGACGATCGTAGGCCCCGCCGGTCTCTTCGTAGAGGCGTTGGGCATCGGCCAACAGCCGCATCGCGATGCGCGCCTTTTGGCGGGCTTGCTGTTCGAGCGTCAGAACCGACATCGAATCCTCCCGGACCGAGCGCAGCGGATGAGATCAGCGGAAATCGCCGCGTGACAGACCGGAAGCATCTATTGTGCCGAAGGATTACTCCGCAGGGCAATACGAAACCGATGCGCCCCTCGAGCCAATCTCCTCACGAAAACGGAAGGCCCCCTCGCGAGATTTTCGTTGCATCTTCGTGAGGTTTCAAAATCCCGCAGTCGACGCCTAGCTGAATCAACCGTTTACCAACTGGCACTCGCTTTGCCTTCCCCACCTTCGGTCCGGGGGCGGGTCCCGGCACACCACGAACGGTGGTGAACCAAGGGGATGTATGGCAAGGAGTATCTACAAGCTGGTCCAGCTGGGCGGAAGGCGCTCGGAATCCGTCTTCGTTATCACAGTCATGGGCTTCGTCCTGGCCACTGGCTGGCTGATTCACGAGGTGCAGGCGGCGACCGCCGGCGAGCTCCACGAGCCCGTGAGCGATTCCGCGGTTCGTCAGCCCAGGGTCGTGTCAGGCGTCATTGAGTCCACTACCCGCACGCACCGCCCGGCAGCAGCACAGCCACTCCCCGCGGGTGATGCACCCGCCTTTCTCCTGGCCTCGGTGCAGCCGCTCGAGGCGCCGGCATCGTGGCGCCGGATCTATCACGAAGTGGAGCAGTGCGCCGGTCGCCGGGGCGACTACGACGCGATCCGGTGGAGTGTGATGGAGGCGCCGCTCCAGGGCCCCAAGGGACCGACCTACGCCTTTACCGTGGGTCGCCGGATCGTGCTGGTGCGAGGCGACACGACCTATCTCCGGCACGAGATGCTGCACCACATCCTGGAGGTCTCCGGTTGGCATCCTCGCACGCTCAAGGCGGACGAGCACTACACCATCGCCGACCTGCACCCGATGCCACTCTTCGGCCTCTGTACCGGGGGCCACTGATCACCGAAGGGCGCGTTCCCGTCGAGGAATCGACGGGCGCACGCTCGAAGCGGAACTCTTGCGAGAAGGAACCTCGGAAAGATGTCGAAGACGCGCATCGCGCTCGCGCTGGGGAGCGGAGGATTGCGAGGCATCGCGCACATCGGCGTCCTGCGGGCACTCGCCGAGGCCGAGATCCAGCCGACGGTCTACGCCGGATCGAGCGCGGGTGCGCTGGTCGCAGCGGCCGCGGCCCACGACCTGAGCCTCTCCGAGATGGAGCGGATTGCGGCACGGCTCCACCGCAAGTCGCTCTTCCAGCTCGACCTGCTGGGCCTGCTCCGCCACGGGATGAGCGCCCTCTCGCTCTATCGCAGCACGCCGCTTCGCGACCTATGTGTCGAGCTCTTCGGGACCCGCACGTTCCAGGATCTCCGGACCCCGCTGGTAGTGAGTACCGTCGACGTCGCGAGCTCGGCCGCTCTGTGGTGGGGAACGGTCGCGCTGCCCGACGTCCCGGTGGCGGACGCAGTCTATGCCTCCTGCGCCATGCCAGGGCTCCTGCCGCCGGGACTCGTAGGCGGCCGACTTTGCATGGACGGCGGCGTGCTCGATCCGCTCGCCCTGCGCGCCGTCGCACCACTCGCTGACCTGGTGATCGCCGTGGTGCTCGACGGCGGCGGGCCGGCGGGGCATCCGACCACGACCATGGCCGCGGCCCCGACGCTCTGGTGGCAGGCTCAAGCAATGGTGACCCGCGACCTGGGCCGCTACACGCTGGCCTACTGGTGTGGGCCCCCGCTCATCGTCATCCGGCCAGAGGTGCACGATGCGCACCCAATTCGCGGCGGCGATCCGGCACAGCTTATCGAGGCCGGGTATGAGGCGGCCCGAAGGGTCCTGGCGCGCTGGGACAGCCCAGGCGTGTCGATGGACGGTGTGCATCCGAGCCTGTGACGGCGCCGAGAACCAGCGCTCCGGCTCAGGAAGTGTAGGCTGGAATCAGGCAGGTCGGGTAGATTGGCCGCTCGCTGCTTCCGGCAGGAAGACCTTCTCCACCAGATCGCGCTGCGTGTAGAGCTCCCAATAGAGCGGGGCGACTGCCTCGGGTGTAGCTCCCGGCTGACGCCACAACCGGGCGCCGATGGCCACGTGGCCGACCTGCACCCCTCTAGGCGCCAGTGCGGCATGCAGCGCGTAAGCCCAGGTGCGCAGCCCGGCAGTAGCCAGGGCCACGTTGGTCAGGTTGGCGCGGCCGAGATGCGGATAGACGGACGAGGCGCCGGTGGTGATGATGATCGTCCCCGAGCGTCTCGCGAGCATGTCGGGCAACACCTGGTTTACCGCCGCTATGGCGCCGTGCACATAGAAATCGATGTGGATCTGAACGTTGCCGTGCGTCAGCTGGGTCGCCGACGCCGTCGGAAGCAGCGGGCTGGCTGGTGAGAACTCGAGCACATCGATCCGCCCGAGGCGCTGCGTAACTGCCGTGAGCCCGGAGACGATTGACGCGCGGTCGAACAGGTTGGCGCCAAAGGCCGCCGCGTCGATGCCTACTTTCGCGAGGTCGGTCACGAGCAGCTCCAGCTTCCTCGGACTACGCGACACGAGCGCGACGTTGAAGCCTCGGCTGCCGAAGGTCTTGGCGATCGCGAGCCCCAGACCGGATCCACCACCGACAATGGCGATAACGGGCGTCGGGCGATGCCGCAACGTCGTTATGTCAGTGGTCTGCAGGGATTGAGTCATCCTTTCCTTCTCTGCGAGTCCCTCCACTAGCTAGGCACAGGTCGCGCCACGATCAGCATGAGCCGGATCTCGGCCACGCCCAGCGAAGCCGGCCGACGGTCTGACCCCGTGGGGCCTCCCTGCCAGGCTGCGACTGCTTATCCGTACGCACGCTGCTTATGGCTACACACAGCCCAGCCCGCAGCAGGTGATCAGTGGACCCGGAGGACGCGTGCTCTGGGGTGAATCGAAGCGGCCTCTGACCGGGCATCGTCCTTGCCCGAAGGCTCATTGTCTGAGTCAAACGATGCCAGGCTTACAAGGAGCGCACGATGCTGGAATACACGCGACGTACTCAGCCGATCGAGAAACCCAGCCGCCTGCAGCTCGCAATCAGGGAGTGGCAACGGCAGCTGGTGGACAAGGCGAGAATGGGAAACGGGGTGCGCCGCTCCGATGCGAACACCGCACTCCCGGCCGACTGGTTCAAGGGCGTCCAGGAGGCATGAAAGACTTCGCCCTGAGATGGTATCTGGGCCGCGACTGATGGACTCGCCTCCGTCGGGGCGAACCCCCGACTACCTGCCGATCGCCGAGCATGGAGTGATCGGCGACCAACGCAGCGTCGCCCCCGTGGGCACGGATGGGGCGGTTCTACGTGAAGCCAAGCGAGGCCCAGCAGCGCAAGGCGATCGACGCACTAGCAGCAGCACTGGCCCAATAAGACCCTCGCGTTGAAACAGGACGCCCCGCGCAGGATCGGCGGCGCGTTTGGCGCTCCTAACGCGGGGCTCACGTCGCGACGAATACTCCCGACTGCGCTCGTCGGGTGTCGTCATCCACTAGAGGGACATAGACCGATCTAAGCGCTCGTGCTCAGCCGTACCCCGCCTTTGAACAGTGTCCGCACAATTGCAAGGAGCGCGTCGGAAGTAAACGGCTTTTGGAGGAACGGGGCCAAAGGCGAGGGTGCGCCCCGGTGGAATACGTCGTGCTCGGGATAGCCTGACACGTAGAGCACTGGGAGTCCTGGGTGACGCTCACCGATTAGGCGGCCCAAGGCACGCCCATCAGTTTCAGGCATCACTACATCAGTCACCACTAAACCAAAACGAGGGTCTGCTCGCCCAAGGGCGCTCAAGGCATCCCGCGCATTACTGGCCTGGACCGCTACAAATCCTGCGTCCGTGAGCATTCTAGCAATTACGACACGCGCCGTTTCCTCGTCGTCCACGACTAAAATCGCTCCACCGTCCGGCGAAACCGGTCCGGTTCCTAGCGACAGCATATTGGCCTCCTCCATCGGCTTCTCTATGCCTCGTCCAACGCTGCAGACCCTGCCTGTGTTGACTCAGACACACCGCAGACTCAACGCAGGCGCGCAACACGTTGGCAGCAGCGCGGGCCATTCTCGGCCCAGGCAAGCGCTCAACGAATGCGAACTTGCGGCTTGGCTGACGCCGCTTGAGAGTGCAAGAGTAGGGGAAGCTGAACGGAGTTACTGCGCGTTTCGGGCCAGTGCGTCTGGGAGTCCGGCGTCGCGGAGGAGGCGA
>Ga0075424_100005627_pt1 | contig 11994 bp, 21 predicted proteins | sample SoiMethybrSBSTD3_FD_75301 | JGI IMG/M metagenome (GOLD analysis project Ga0075424, IMG submission 75301) | Bulk soil microbial communities from a Populus tree surrounding site in Tennessee, USA - Soil MetaG P. TD hybrid SBSTD3 | ecosystem: Environmental > Terrestrial > Soil > Tree plantation... | reverse complement strand
CTGTCCCGACTGTGGTCTCGTTCTGCGACTAACGCGCAATGAGGCGGGCTCGGCTTTGATCGATAACGTGAACGAGTGGCAAGCCCACTGCAAGCGCCCCCACCGCGACGATCCCGCCTGGTGCCTCATTCGGCGCGACGGTTCGCATCCAAGAAATAGCGGTTCCACCGTTCAACGGCGCGCTCGGCGCACTCTTTGGTTAGTCGCTGCAATGCTTCACCCGCAAACCTCCGTATTGACCACTTCACGCCACATTCCGACCAGCATCGAAACAGAAGATAACGATGGGCGCGGCACCTCGGCGCCAGTGTAAGGAGCGCATGCGCCGGGAGACGGGGGTCTCCAGCCGCGCCCACCCATTCAATAGAAACCGCAACCTCCTTGAGGCAGCGGCCACGCGCGTTCTTGACCGCCACTTGGCACGTCGGCTTATGAAGCGTGCGGCCGGGGCGAGAGGATGGCTCCGCAGGGGCCGGACAAGTGGATGGGAGAAGGGCCAGAATGCCGGTTTCCCATCCCGGACACCTCATCACCTCAGCGAGGGGGCGAAATTCGCCACTGACGCGCGGCGACCGAAGGCACTCCAGAGCGTTGGGTTAGTGGAAAACCCCAAATAGATGCAGCAGGATGATCACGAAGATCGGCACACCTGCCAACCATAGAATTACGTCGCGGAGCATGTGGGAGTCTCCTGCTATGCGATTGGGGTGCGGCGGCGCTCGCCAAAGGTGAAGCGGGCCGGCACCGATGTGTCGCGGTGCTGGCCGCCTCGAATTGCGGCCCACCACCCCGCTCCAAGCGAGATGACTAGGCCTGCGGCCATCACGAAGCCAGTCAAGACGGCCGCACGGCGCGCTTTGTCGGCAGCAGCCCGCGCGGCATTGACTGCATCGTCGACGCGCCGCTCAGCCTCCTGCTGGGAAATCCCTGTTCGCTGGGCGACCAGCTGGGCGAGATATGTGCGGTTCTCAGGCGTGATCGAACCACTAGCGACGGAGGCCGCAAGCACGCGAGAAATCTCCGCGCGCGTCTCATCGCTGGCGGCGGCACGCCGGCGCTCGGGAGTGCCTTGCGCAGCTCCCGGCGCAGCGGGCGCGCCTGGCACGGCTTGAGCAGTGCTGGCCTGCCTCAGCATGGTGTCGAGGACTATGTCCATTGTATCAGCGCTGCTGGCCATAGAACCAGCCGCCTTGCTGGCAAGGTCCGCTCCCGTTCTTGCCACCACACCCGCTGTGGCGAAGACCAGGAGGGCGCTGATCAAAACACCGACGGCCCAGACCAGGGCTCCGTGCAAGCCGTCGCGAAGTTCGGCTTCGTGACCTTTCTCTAGCCAGCGCGAGCGCATGCGGCCAGCAACATAACCTCCCGCCATGACCGAGCCGATCTGTTGAGCCATTACCCAGAATACCGCAATCGACGCAATCACCTTTGCCGATAACCCCGAGCCGGGCCACGGTGAGGTGGCCGAGAGCCCAATTGCCGTCCCAAAAGTTAGCAGCACGAACGACAACGCCGCGGCCAACACCGCACCGGCCAACACGGCGCCCCACTCCACATAGCTCACACCGGCAATATCCCCTCGGGATGCTATGGGTGCTTCGACCTGTGCCATGGCTGTTGCCTCCTGTGAACTCTAATGCAGCCCGAGGAGGCTCAGGATAAACATCACGACCACAATGAGGCCGACCAGATAAATGATGCTGTCCATGGTTCCGGTACCTCGGCGAACAATCCAGACTCGGATTGTATGTGTTCCAACTCAATAGCAGAACGTCCGGTGCTCTACCAAGTTCCAGATCCCCAACACGCGATTGTACGAAACTGCACTAATCACTTCTCATTTGGTTCAAAAACGCCCGATTAGCTCTTCCTTGAGGGTCTTTCGACCCACGCGTCGCGTCTGGGTAGTTGCGCCAGAATGACGGGAGCACGATTATAGTTTTCGTACGACCAGGCGATCTATTTTCGTTGGGCCGCAAAGATCGTTCGATCGGCGGGAGCTCAAGCATCACTCCCAAAGATGCGTTCTGCGTCCGGTAAGGACGATGGCGCGGCATCGAGTTTGATTGAACAGCTGAAATTGATTGCGCGGAACCCTCGTTGGGTCGGAACGTTGCGAGGAAAATCATCTCGCCCAGGAGAACAGCCTATGACCGTCGTAACGATGGACGACCCGTTCCTTGAGACCCTCAAGGACATTTACTACGCCGAGAAGCATATCGTGAAAGCCCTTCCGGCCATGGTCAAGAAGGCAGGTGACGGCCAGCTCAAGGATGCACTTGAAACCGATCGCGAAGAGACCGAGGGCCAGATTGAAAGGCTCGAGGAGGTGTTCAAGCTCATCTACACGCCAGCGCGCGGCAAGAAATGCGATGCGATCGAAGGGATATTGGCCGAGGCCAAAAAGCATGCGGACATCAAGAACAATGCCGTCGGTTCTGCTCAAGCTGTCGGACACTACGAGATCACCCGGTATGGCACGCTGATCGCCTGGGCCAATCAGCTCGGCAAGCACGATGCAGCCCGGCTCCTTGAGGAAAACCTCACTGAAGAGAAGCATGCCAATGAGCTGCTTACGAAGATCGCCGAGAGCTCCGCCAACCGAAAAGCGGCGGCCTGAACGGCGATCTCTGCTCAGCTCGCCCAACGAGCAGCGCGCGTGCTGGTGGTGACAAGCGAAATCTAACGTTCATCACCGCAAACTCCTGTAGGGGCAGTGCAGCACTTTTTCTATTGCTGTCCGAGACGCCAAGCGCCGCGCGCACGATCCATGGTTTACCCCAAGGAGAATGGCCAATGCGTCGACGGCGTCCACATTGCCGTTGAGCGACGCTTAAGCTCCTTTTGCAATTCGCGCGCGAGTACATGGCGCCTTCTTCGCCGCCGCAAACAGACGAGTTCCGGGCGCCACCGGTACCGACTCCAAGTTTTTTTAGAAAAGGTGCAGCAGAAGAGCGAGGACAAGGGATCCGGCGTACGCGATACAAACGATAGCCTCGGCTGGAACAGCGCTAAAATATCGCGCTCCCGCGCGATCGCAAATCCTTCCGTGGGCAGGCTTAGGCTTACCCTAAAGCGCCACCACGATGGAATTGAACACGACGCTTTGAAAGCACCGTGGCTACGGGGGAGTACTGGGGGAACAGGTTGGTCGACTGAACGCACTCAGATAGGGAACTGATACGCCGCATGCCAGTTACCCCGCAGGGGAAAGATATCAAAACCAAGGGTTAGCGCCGATTGCCCCGCTCCGAGCTGAAAATCACCCCCCCCCGAAACTCCCGAAGGAGTCGCATGATGGCTACCTCGTCTGATTTTAGAAGCATGAGCCTACCTGGCGTCACTAAGGAGGTCCGTGAAGGAGTGACCGCAGCATTCGACGCGCTGTCGAATTGGCGGGACGAGATCGAGACCGCCAACGAACGTTGTTTAGGAAAAGTGCTGGACCAGACGTCTGTGGTCGCGCGGTCGATGGGCTGGCCCGATGAGGCGATCAAGACAACCCGTGACCATTTGGAGCAGATCTGCAAGACACAGACCAAGATGATTGATAGTTTGATAGAGGGTTGGAGGGAGCAGCTCAAGTCACCGACGCCAATGGAGATTCCGCATCGCTTTAGGACCAGCAATTCAACTGGCGCGATCCCCGAGTTCAATCCATTGACGCCCTGGACATTTTGGATGCAAGCCGCGGAAATGTGGCAGCGCACCTTTACGAAAAAGAACTGACGGTGTTGCCATGCTCGAGGATGCTCACAAGGCTTTGGAGGCAATGAGCGCAGCAGCTAACGCCATCAAGGACGAGGAATGGGGTGAGGCTGAACGAGCCCTGATTACTGTGCAAGAATTTGTCGCGCGCCTGCTGCGCGAGGTCGGCGACAAGGCGCAAGAGAAGTTGTTGGCGCCGAGGCCTGGTCGCGGAGATCGGGGCTAGTTTTGTCACGCATGGCAGTCCGTGCTGAGCGTGCGGAACCCCGGATAGCGACAGCGTGTTGTGGAGCTAGCGCGGGGGCCCCAAGGAGATCGGTATGTCCGTTGCGAAAGTGGCTTGCATTGGCGTGACGGCAGGTGTTCTCGCAGCCGTCTCGTGATGGTGATGGCACAGAACAATCGCCCGCCCACTGTCCCGACAACCCAACCAGCTGCCAAGAATCCCAAACGAATGCTCCGGATGCTGCACCGCAGGCGACGCCATCGATGACGCCAAATGACAAGAAGGCTTCGACGGCAGCCGTTATCGATAACTTGGTGGGGCTTACCGCCAAATCGTCGGACGGAACCGATCTGTCGAAAGCGTAATTACGGGCCCGGTGGCAAGATCATCATTGGGGTCAAGGTAGGTGGGCTCTTGGGTTTCGGTGGTCGGACAGTTGCCATTCCCGACGATAAGTTCAACCACATCGGCGACATCGTCCAGGTCGACATGACGGCCAATGAGGTCAATAAGCTGCCGAAGGCTGGGCAAAAGTAAACACCTCGACAAAAGGGCAGCCGTTAATCCGGCCGTCTTGTCCGTCGAGCGCGGGGGACTGTCGGTCCTGACGCGCGACCGGGGAGCCACCCGCCTGACCGGCCGTATCTGCGCTCATGCCAATCAGCTTGGGGATAGGCGCACCCTGGCTATTTGGGCCGTCGCGCTCATAGTCGTCCTCGAGAGCATGGGCATTCCGTTGCCCCTCGCTGCAATTTGCGCAGGCGCGGAGCAGTCTTCGCGGAACGCGAGCTGAGCTCTAGCGTTGGTTTGGTAATGCTCGCACTTTAAGTTGGATACGGCGAGCCGGGCAAACTGTTGACCGAGTTCAATCGGGAAGCCCAGGAGGTCCTGTTCATTCCGCAGCTGCAAGGAGGCTAAGGAGAGCCCCATGGTCGGATTGCTGCGGGCGTTTTGGGCAGCCTTCGACCCCGGCGAATCGCCAGAGCAGCGCGGCATGCGTCTGCTCAGAGCCCATCTCACGCCGGCGCAACGCCAGCAGTTCGAGAGGTGCCGCTTCTTCGAAGTCGTGGGCGGCCAAACCGGCCGCCGGTATCGGGTGCACGGCACCCACGCTATCAATGTCGAAGAATTAGATGCGAGCGGGTGCTGCACCCGGCGCCTCTGCTTTTCTCCATGCGGGCAACTCCCTTTGGGCGACATGCTACTCGCGCAGAAAATCTCGCTCGAGCTGTTTGAGGATGCTGCGCTCGCTGTCGCCGGCCACTGGGGCACCAACAGATCCAGGCCATGGTTTCGGTGCCGGCACTTCTAGCGCGTGCTCATACTAGGAACAGAACGCCGGCAAGGAGTGCGACGTGTGCCACAAGGAACAAAGCAGCGCGCATTGAAAGGGAAAGGCTGATCATAATTCGGCCTCGTCTGATCCACTCTCACAACACCGGCCACTTATTCCTAGTTCCATATTCGAGAGGTAGCGTTATCGCGCCAATATACGTGCTGCCTCTGGTACCGAAGGCGGACACGAGCTGATCGCCTGCATACAAATCTGCGCGGCCATCGTGGATGTGAATCTCAGCGGCGATGACTGCTCGAGCATCTGTGCCGCCCTCGCCAAACGATCAATCCCTTCGTGTTCTCCGCGGGCTACTCGAGCGCCGCCATGCTCACGGCTGGCCGGACGCGCCGGCGCTCAGCAAGCCAGTAGAAGGCCGCACCATTGTCGACGCCATCGTGCACCTCGTGGCTGGCGGATATGAAGCCCGCATCTCGTCGGAATCTTGCCCCGACCAGGTGCTCATCACTCCGGCCCCAAATGTGCCGCATATCGCCAGCGCACGTAACGGTCACCGAACGATCGCAAAAGGTCCCGCTCCTCTTAGTGCATGGCGATCAGAACGTAAGTGGTAAGACTGTCAGCCAACAGGAGATGGCCGACACTCATGCGCGGGGTGGCCCACACGCCGAGCAAGACGCTGATATACATGGGGTGTCGAAACCATCGATAGAGGCGGCCGGTCTTCAACCGCGGTGCTGGCAGCCCGCGGCCATTGATCCAGGCCTGCATCTGTTGGATGCCTAGAAGATCGCGGACGCCGAATGACCAGGGCACCCAGGAACAGGATGGCCCAGCCGGCAGCAAATAGCGCCCACAGCGCTGTCTATGCGACAGCCTCATGGGTGGCCCAGACATCAACCGGTATGGGTTGCCAGAAAATGATGACCAAGAAGAGAGCGGTATTGGCCATGTGCACATAGGTGCAATGCGCGAACGGTCCCGGCATGCGCGTGACTGTGTCCTTGAACCGGGGGCGGGCCATCCTAGAGTGTTGCAGCGCGAATAGGGCGACAAGACATAGATCGAACACGACCGCGGCCGACGGCTCTTGCATCCATCCCCCGTGATCAACGGTTGCGACGGCCAGGAACCGAGCAAACGGCGCGGTTCGCAAAGAAAGATCACGAAGCTCACCCAGAACGCCCACATGACGACAAGACCGCTCAAGGCGTACACAAGGCCAATGAGCTTCGCCATGGCCCGCTCGGTTCCTTTTTGACGCCAAACCATGAAATCCGGGACGTGTTCCGTAGGTCTTCTACAATCTTCCGGTGTTGGTCCGCTCTCCGCTGATTTGGCTGTACGCGCCCTGCAGACTGCCACGCGCGGCCGTGTGGACCGAGTGACCTACCGCCGGCAGACAGCGCTGCTCGAGGAATCTGTCATGATCCCTTCGAGGGGCTTGCTTCCCGGTGGATAAGTAACGGTCGCTGGGAACCCAATGCGCACCGGCAGGGTTCACCCCGCGCAGTAAGCGCGGGAGTACTACAATGTGGAGATCAATCCTCACCGAGGTTGGCGAGATTGCGTGGCTTGCATCGATCATTGGTGGGCTGTCAGTGGTAAGTGTCGGCATCGCGCTCGCGCTCGTGGTGGGATAGCGTAGTGACGAAGTGCCGAGCTTGGCGAGAGCTCGAATGACATCGCCGTGCTCCGGCTGGACCGGTTTTACGTGTCCGCTGCAAGAACTTCCATTTTTGCAGGCCCCTCGCGGAACCGAACACAAGCTATGGCGTTGCACCACCGGTGAGGGGGACCGGGGGATATCTGTGCTGCATGTATACGATGCCGACCATTGGCGACGGCTGGCGCAAGAGGCACGCGCCAGAGCCGAAAAGATCACTGATGCCGATGCGCGACGCGAAATGCGGGCCATTATGGCCCAAAGGGTCGGTTATCTGTGGATAATTGGCTCAGACGTACAGCACACTAGACTAGGTGCGCAAGCGCCATCGATAGCTCATTGGGTCTTCTACGCGCTCCTGCGCCGCCAAACGGTTCTCGCCCTGCGCGAGAAATCGCATGTGACCCACTGGGCCGACCTGCTTTAAGACCTCGCTGACCTTACGCGAGAAGGCTCACTGTCGGCGAAGCACCCGTGGGCTCAGATGATCGAGCTCAGGGCCTTCACTGGCGCCGGTTTTGGGGGCATGCGCCATCGAAGCTGGCGGGCGACTGGCTCTCAGTCCAACTTTCCAGGTGCGACCGAGCCGAAGGGAATCCTAAGTAGGTCGGTGCCGAAGACGATGTTACCCTTGTAGACTCTAGACATCTTTGCAACCACGCGCTCACGCACCCCTGGCGCGTCGAGTTGCTCTGTGATGTGCAAAGTCACAAATCCATGGGGCTCGGCCGTGAGGCCCGGCAGACCGAGGCAACGCGATTAGCCAAAAGTGCGCAGCGAGGTCGACAATCTAAGGCGCCTGGGCCGCCGCGCGAGGCCTGACGCTGACGGTTCAAAAGCGGCCTGAGGCTTCCACGTAGACGGCCGCCAACGGTCCGCTTTGGGGCGTTCTGCCGCTGGCGGTGAGGAGGCCAGTGTCTGGAATCCGAGACCTGGACTTGAAATGCCACCCGGTAGGGTCGGATCTGCAACCTGATTGACCTGACGCACGTTCACTTCAATATATAGCGTCTGTCCTGCGTTGAAGGCTCTACCCATGGCCCCCCGCTCCAACTGGAAGGGCTATCTAAAGCTCTCCCTCGTCTCCGCCTCAATCGCCATCTACCCGGCGACCTCTTCTAGTGAAAAGGTCAGTTTCAACCGGCTCAACCGCAAGACCGGCAACCGCGTCAAGCTGCAGAACATTGACGCCGTGACGGGCGAGACCGTTGCACGCGACGACATGGTCAAAGGTTACGAGGTCGGCAAAGACCAGTACGTCCAAGTCGAGGACGAGGAGCTCGCCGAGATCGCCATTGAGAGCTCCCACACCGTCGAAATCGAGAAGTTCGTGCCGAAGGCCTCGATTGACGACCGATACCGCGACACACCCTACTACCTCGCGCCCGAGGACAAGGTCGGTCAGGAAGCGTTCGCGGTGATCCGGGACGCGATGAAGAAGAAGATGATGATCGGCATCGCGCGCGTAGTCATGTCCCGGCGCGAGCGCATCATGATGCTCGAACCCTTCGGCAAAGGGATCATGGGTACGACGCTGCACTATCCCTATGAGATCCGGAGCGAAGAGGCCGTCTTCGAAGAGATCCCCGACCTCAAGCTGCCCGACCAGATGGTGGGTCTTGCTGAGACGATCATCGACAAGATGAGCGGTGAGTTCGAGCCGGAGAAGTTCGAAGACCGTTACGAGAACGCAATGATCGAGCTCATCCGTTCCAAGCAGGCGGGGCTCCCGGCGCCGAAGGAGAGGCCGGTGGCTCGTCCCGCGAACGTGGTCAACCTCATGGATGCCCTCCGCCGGAGCATCGAGGCCGGTGGCGGAGAGACTGCAAAGGTAGCGAAATCAGGTGGCAAGCGCAGCGCCGCCGGCGCATCAACGGCCAAGAAGCGTGTAGGCAAGAAGTGACGTCGGAACGCAGGCCAGGCGCTGTTCGACGGCGTATCGAGTTCGATGCAGCGACTTGGCATGCGCTTAACCGGCTCGCCAAAGATCGCATGGAGACCATCCAGGAACTCGCCGACGAAGCCTTCCGTGATTTGTTAAAGAAGCATCGCCGACCGACGACATTGAAGGAGATGCTCCGAGAAAGCCTTCGTTCGCAGCCCGCGAACGACCATGAACGAGAGCCCCGTCGACGGGGCGGATGACAGCACCCACAGCTATGGTGCCATGCGCCTTAGGTCGTCGAGGGCCGCGATGCGGACAGTGTTTGGCAGTCGCTGTCCCGCGGCTGTGTCCGAGTTCGGCTTCATCCAGCCCCGCAGCCCAGTGCTCGCCAAGAGCGTGCCCGTTGGCGACGGTTGGCTGCACGAGCCAAAACTCGATAGCTACCGCCTAGCCAAGCATGGCCGTATGGTGCGCCTCTACAGCCGGCGCGGTCACGACTGGAGCAAGCCCCTCGCGGCTCTTACAGAGGATCTGCGGGCTGTCCCTGCTCATTCTGGCGTAGTCGATGCTTAACTGTGCTTCTCGGCGCCTGATTTTTCCGGTTGCTCAAATCTGCTTTTGGAAATCAGGGGAGCGAGATGGTCGTCTATGCATTCGACCTGCTGCGTTTGAACGGCCGGGATCTCTCTCCCTTACCGCCGATCGAACGGCGGGAGCTTTTTGAGCGGTTGCTTGGCCGAGCCAAGAACGGTGGCGGCTGTTCGAAAGAAATAAGGCCGGTGCCATGCGGGATGGCCACCAGCCTTAGATGGCGCGCCGTGGTACGGGATGCCGACGGGCCGCCCTAAGAACGGCTGAGCCGCTAAGCTATTGCTGCTCGACTGGCAACATAGTTTTTTGGCGTGTTGCGTGATCGTCAGCTAACATCGGCTCGCGCTAAGTATCTCGTACAGGCGCACGACCAACGGCCCTGGGGGAGTGCTCCATACTCTCCTGGGGCCAATCATCACCGCGACGACAGCGAGTGGCAGGCACTTGCGCGGAGCATGCGCCTGCCCCCTGCTTAACCCGTGATGGTTGGACCCGACGGGCACCCCTAAGAACGGCTGAGCCGCCAAAGCTATTCATGATCGTCAGGCAACATTATTTTTAGCGTGTAGGCGGCGGCGCTTATACGAGGTGGATTCGAGCACGATCGCCTTCGAGACCGCGGCGCGCACCGCCAATGCGCAACAACGCGGCCTGCCCTGATGCGCCTCGTCGTGGGCCTGCAGTGAAGCCAGTCGGAGACCCGGATGCGGTAGCTCCGCACGTCCGGTTCGATGAGCGGTGATGGGAAACGGGGTGTTGGCCAGTAGGCCCAAGCTACCGCGCCCATCTTCGACTCTACCTAAGCGTACTTGGGGCGGCCGATCGGCGTCACGCCAGGAAACTAAGGGAGAGCTGACCAAGATTTCGGATTGGCTGGATCGGCAAGGGCGTCCTTGACTTGCTGCCGACATCGCTCACCTCAGCGCATTGCAAGCACACGCGTTGCGCTTTGCCGTCACGGATATCTTATATTAGAGCCACTTGCGCTCTTGCTCGGTCACCTCGACGCGCTCCGCTTCGCTTTGCCCTCAGGACCTTTCGGGGGTTTTGGCCAACTCAGCAAATCACCGATGAGCAGGCATCGCGGCGATAAGGCCTCTCCTTTCAATTTGCACTCTAACGCACCCGCGCGAATGAATGCGCCTACCGACAACGCTAGAGCTAACACGACACCTATTGCCCCAATGTATTTCATGGTTGCACCCCGTTGTTGATGCGCTCCAATTCGTCGGCCATTGCGCGCATGTGTTGAGGCATTTCGGGTGTTGATGCCTTCAAGGCGGTCCAGGAGGTCGCCCACGGCTTGCCATCCTCACGAATCGGTTCGCCGTCCAGATTATTCATTGGCATCGTCCTGTCGAGGCGGCGAACGCCGCCAGTCACGTGGAGGTGGCCGGGTTCCACACCGGTCAACGTAGCTTTTTTGGAGGGCGCCGCTGGTTGGCGCCATTTTTTACGACTGCACCAGCCGGGTATTGATGATCTCTCGTCCAGGGGCAACGCACGGCTTCACAGGCTTCGGTTTTGGTTTCGGAGTGGTCTCCACAGACCCTGAAGAACATTGCCGAGCCGGTGCGGGTCTATGAGATCGCGCGACCCCAATCCCACCCCTCCCTCCCCTTCGGCCTTCAAGGGTGCCCCCCCACTTGGCCCCTCCTACCTGCAGATCGTGGAATTTGCGGTGTCGCGGTTGCATGGGCTGTGCGTGCCGAGGTGACCCGCGCGTTTTGTTTGCGGTGCAACGGCGATGCGTGCGTTTCGCATGGCGCTTAAGCGCCCGATCTTAGCGACCTTCGGCTTAGCAACGGCCGTGCCGGCTAACGTTGACCCATCTGCGGCGCCCCCTTACGCTCGACCACGCTTGCAGCCCGTAACACCTGGCCTTACCTGGACACGTCTCCATGCAGTGTTCGCGGTGTCATGCTGACAACCGGTCGGGCCGCCGCTTTTGCGCGGCATGCGGTGCGCCGCTGGTCGCAGCCTGCGCAGCCTGTGGGTTCGCGAACGAGGCCGAAGAGCGATTCTGCGGAGGCTGCGGGCGGCCGCTATTTTCGGCCGAACCGCACTCACCCACCGCGCGTACCCCTGACACCTACACGCCCACCCACCTCGCCGAGAAGATCCTCACCTCCAAGACGGCCCTCGAAGGCGAGCGCAAGCAGGTCACAGTTCTCTTCGCCGACCTTAAAGGTTCGATGGAGCTGCTCGGCGACCGCGATCCTGAGGAAGCACGCAAGATCCTCGACCCGGTACTCGAGCGGATGATGGAGGCGGTTCACCGCTATGAGGGTACCGTCAACCAGGTCATGGGCGACGGCATCATGGCGCTCTTCGGGGCGCCGCTCGCCCACGAGGACCACGCGCTGCGCGCCTGTTATGCCGCCCTGCAGATGCAAGAATCCATCCGCCGGTACTCGGACGAGACCCGCCGACGCTCCGGCACGCCCGTGTCCATCCGAGTGGGCCTCCATTCGGGCGATGTCGTAGTACGCTCAATCGGGAGCGACCTGCGCATGGATTACAGTGCCGTGGGGCAAACGACGCATCTAGCCGCCCGCATGGAACAAGCGGCGCTGCCTGGCTCAATCGTGATCACGCCGGCAACGCTCCTACTCGTCCAGGGA
>Ga0075424_100005626_pt1 | contig 11994 bp, 5 predicted proteins | sample SoiMethybrSBSTD3_FD_75301 | JGI IMG/M metagenome (GOLD analysis project Ga0075424, IMG submission 75301) | Bulk soil microbial communities from a Populus tree surrounding site in Tennessee, USA - Soil MetaG P. TD hybrid SBSTD3 | ecosystem: Environmental > Terrestrial > Soil > Tree plantation... | reverse complement strand
CAGCAAACCCTGGCGCGCGGTAGATTTCTCGAGCCAGGCCGAATTTCGACGCATCTGTGGCACGTTGGGATCTACACGAAGGATCGCGATTCTATCTCGTCCTTCTATCAGGACAAGCTGGGATTCGCTCGCGGTCGTGATCTGCCGGGAGGACGTGGCGAGTACATCGAGACACCGAACACGGATCGGAACCTTGAGACGAAATTTCCGCCGCTCGATCCGAACAACCCCGCAACGCGCGCGCAATACGAACGTGAAGTAATGGGTGCGGTCCAGCACATGGGGATCGAAGTCGCCGATATGCGAGCAGCGCGAGATCTGGCGCAGGACCGTGGTGGATTCAGCGACCTTCAGGTTCGAGTGCACGTCGGGAACAATCGTCACTGGCTCATGCACCTTTTCGATCCGGACGGGTCGCGCACCGAGTTCGTGGAAACGGCCGTGGAAGACACACTGCCGCCGATGACAGTCATGGCGCCAGGGCGCACGGTGGCGCTGCCGATCCTGCCTACAACGCCGGGTGAAATACCGTGGCCATCTGCGAGTTCGGCGGCGCAACCACAACCCCGTACGCTTCCGCGAGCAAACCAGCAGTCGTCGAACGCACCGCAACAATCAGGCCGCTACGTCGAGCCTTCGCCCATCGATTTCAATGATCACGCGGGGTGGTTGCCGCTGTTCGATGGCACTACGCTCAAAGGGTGGGACGGTCCCACCGATTTGTGGCATGTCGAAAACGGTGCGATCGTCGTGCGATCCAAAGCCGATCCGCCGACGGGCCCGACCTATCTTATCTGGCAAGACGGCGAGCCGAAGGATTTTGAGTTCAAGTTTGAGTTGAAGCTCGAAGGCGAAGGTGCCAATAGCGGGGTACAGTTTCGCGCGGTGCGACTCGGTGAGGTTCCGGATAATCCCCGCTCGAAATGGGAGACGCGCGGCTATCAGGCAGATATCGACAACGCAAATAGCAACACAGGCGCGCTCATCGAGTGCTGCGCTGGCCCGCGCCGCGGAGTCCCGCCGAGGCCCGATCGCGCCTACCGTGGTCAGATCGTCCTGACCGCAAGCGCGGCCGGCCAGGCTCCGTCTTTGCTAGCCACCTTTGACGATCCAGAATCACTGAGAACGAACTGGAAAATTGGTGACTGGAACCAGCTTCATCTCATCGCGCGCGGCCGCACGATGCTGTTCTTTATCAACGGACGGTTGATGTCGGTGTTGATCGATGATCACCCAACAATGTTCGTCGACCATGGCGTGCTTGCAATCCAGCTCGAAGGCCGCGGCGACAACACCGCCTCGTTCAGAAACCTGTGGTTGAAGAATCTGCCGTAAACGCGATCAATTCTGGAGATTATTATGCATCGAATTGTTGTCGTTCTTTCAGTTGTCGCCGCCGTGCTCCTGTCCGGGTCTATATCCGCGCAGGGTCCGGCGGGCGGCGCACAACCCGATCCGTGGACGGGCAGCAAAAAACTGCTCGCCGTAGCGGACGTGCAGACCGGTTTCCACCACGACTCGATCTCGCACGCGCTGGCGACGGTTGAGCAGATTGGACGACAGTCGAAGACCTACGTGACGATGATCCGCACGGACTCCCAGTTGATCACCAAGGGACAAATCGCCGGCCACGGCCGATATGAGGGACGTAGCGTGAACGCCCGGACACTTAATTTCTACGACGGCATTTTCATGTTGCCGAGTGGCTCCGGAACGCTCAGCGAACAACAGAAAGCGGACTTGCTGTCATTCGTTCACGACGACGGAAAAGGTCTCATCGTAGGTCACGCCACGGGTGTGGCATTCACCGATTGGCCCGAATTCGGAGAAATGGTGGGCGGTTACATGGATAGTGAATTCAACGCTAACGCGAGGGTTATTGTCGAGGATCCGGCGTTTCCTGGAGTGAGCGCATTCAGTGGCCTGAGTTTCATGTTCAACGATCAGCACCCCGTGTTCAAGGCGCCCTATTCGCGCGACAAGGTACACGTCATCCTGCGGCTTGACCCCGAGTCTCTGGAACCCGCGAACCGTGCGCGTCGCTCCGATGGCGACTTTGCGGTGGTCTGGGCGCGCCAATACGGTAAGGGACGCGTCTTCAACGTAGGTTGGGGACATCCCGATGCGACCTGGGACGATCCACGGTTCCAGAAGATGATGCTTGAGGGTATCAAGTGGGCGCTTGGCATGACGCCCGCAGACGTCACGCCGAGACCGTTCCCTCGGAAGTGAGATCGTTAGAAATGGCCAAAGCGCTGTCTGTCGCTTGCCCCGCTGTTTCGTAAAAAAATTCGGCCTCCCCTTTCGAGGAAGGCCGAATTGATCAAAGAAAACGCGGATTGACAGGTCACTCCAATATCAGAAGACGTATTTCAACGCGAACTGCATGATCCTCGGATCCTGAGCCGACGTAATCTTGCCAAAGTTCTGGTTGTTGAGACTCGCGCTCGGGTTATTCGGGTTCACGTGATTGGCGACGTTGAACGCCTCAACCCGGAATTCGACCGTTTGTTTTTCACGCACTTTGAAGGTCCTCGTCACAGCCGTGTCGATACGGATGCTTCCCGGACCGGAGACGGTCGTGGGACCCAGTGTGCCGTATGTCCCGACGGCGGGAATCGAAAATGCCGCAGGATTCAGCCAGAGATTGACGCTCTTCTTCGGAGCGTAGGCCGAAGGGAGTATCTGGTCCGGCCGCTGGTCGCTCTGTCCGGTCAACGCTTGGTCGACACCGAGCGCAATCGTCTGCGCCGAGCCGGAGAGAATCCGGAAGATTCCTGACAGTTTCCAGCCACTGCCCAACCATCGCATCAGCGCGCTGGAAAATTGAGGAGTCTCATAGACGGTCGAAGCATTGAAATTGTGACGCCGATCCAATTCGCAATTCTGGTGATCGATGCCACGGCGATCTTCGGTACGAAGCGATGATGAAGTCTGAATGATGTCGGTGTACCCATAGTCCAGGCAGTGGGATAAGGTGTAGTTCGCCTGGAACGTCACACCGCGACTGCGCCGCTTCTGAATGGAAAGTGACATGGCGTTGTAATTCCGTGTTGAATTGGTATCCGCTACCGCCATGGTGGTGAAATACTGCCCCTGAGCCGGATTTTGCAGATATAACACGCGGCGCTGGTTGGTATTGGACGTCGACGAACATGGCGTATAGGTTCGTCCGGCGATCACACAACTGGCGCCGGGCATGTAGATCGCGGGATTGCCGTCGTGGAGGAACAGCATGTGAATGACGTTGTTGCCGAGATAGCTTCCCGACAACAGCCAGTCGGAGCCGACCTGTCTTTGAATGCTCAGGTTCCATTGCTGCATGTACGGTTTCTTCAGATCGTGAGGAAAAACCGTGTACCCGCCGTTCAACGGAAAGGGAACGTTGGGATCAATAACAATCGGGAACGGACTGCCTCCTGCGCCTGCCCATGGATCGTCGAAACCGCCCGGCGGATTCGTAACGGTGACGCGCGCACCCCTCGGCGGAGTGTCCTTGAGCCCGCTGTATTCCGAAAAGTGGGGATAATCGAAGAACATTCCGTACGCCGCGCGAACTACGGTCAGACCGTCACCCTTCGGATCCCAGGACAGGCCAACGCGGGGCGCCACATGCCGCCAGTCCTTAGTGTTGAGTGAATTGGTATTGGGTGCTCCGGAATCGATGCCCGTAAACAACAGACCTACGGGAGCGTTTTTGAAGGTCGAGCTGTGAATACCTTGATCGTACCAACTCTTATCGAACAGTGCGATATTGCCGTTTTTGTCGTAGGGCGGGATGTAGGGTTCCCAACGCACGCCGAGATTCAACGTGAGATGAGAGTTTGCCTTCCAGGTATCCTGCAAATAAGTAGCAATGTAATTTTGCCGATAGTTCTGTGCCGAAACCTGGCTCTGTTGCCATTGCGATGGCCTTCCCACCATCATGTCCGCCATTGGAAGCCCGACGTTGGAACCGTTGAATATGAATTGACCCGATGCAAATGATCCCTGCACATAGTTCATGAGTGAGTGGATGTAGTTGAATCCGACTCCGAACTGATGCGTTCCGCGCGCGATGCTGACATCGTCGGAAGCCTGAAACACTACGGTGTTGGCTTTGCCCGGCGTAGGCACCTGGCTGGTACTGAACGAACCATTCAAATTGATTTGTGCAAACTTCGGAAGACCCGGCTGGTAATAAACGTTCTTCACGCCGAGATCGGAGAATGTGAAGAAGTCTTCGTTAACCGTTTTTTCGTTCGGCGAGAAATTCACCGTGCCGCGGAACGAGTTCACCGTACCGGTACCAATCAAGTACGTGTCGCCCAACACAAACGAGTGAGCTCGGCGTGTGTAATCGGCCTGGCTCACCGAAATCCAGTTCTGGCCGTCGTAGTCGCTGGGTGCATTCAGGCGTGCGAGCTCGTAGCGGCCGAATATCGAGTGTTTGTTGTTCAGCTGGTAGTCGACCTTCCCGACGTAATTGTATTCATCTGAATTGCTCCGCCGGCCGAAGCTGATCTGGCCGCAGGAATCGGTTGTCGGAGGTAACCACTTTGTTACAAGGGTCACGGCTGGTTTCGAAAACAGTGCAGGATCGATTCGATTGTTGACAAACGGCGCTCTCAGCGGGACCTGCCGGCCCTGATTGCATAGCGGCGAGGTTATGGTTGTCCAATCACCGCCAAGCATCTGTGGCGTCGGAACGTATGCAATGACCGTTGTCGGTTGCGAGCGGATGAACGTCGTCTGCACTCCGCCGAAGAAAAAGAGCTTGTTCTGCTTGATGGCTCCGCCAACCGTACCGCCGAACTGGTTGCGCTTCAGGCCATCTCTTGCCGTCGCGAATGCATTGCGTGCATTGAAGACCTTGTTCCGGACAAATTCGAAAAGAGTTCCATGGAAATCGTTTGTTCCGGATTTCGTGACGACGTTCACCACGCCTGCCGAGTGCTGTCCGTACTGGGCCGGCACCGCGCTCGTTTCGACTTTGAACTCCTGCATCGCATCGGGAAACGGCAGGGGCAGGTTCAAATTGCCGTAGGGTTCGTTGTGGGTTCCGCCATCGACCATGTAGGTCAACCCATCTTGTAGTCCGCCACCAACGGAGATGACATCCGTTGGGTAGTTTCGGACCGTACCTTGGGAACCTCCGCCAACCGCCATTCCGGAGAGGAGAATCAGTTCCTGCACGTTACGTCCGTTAAGTGGCAACTCCACCACGAGCGTATTGTTGACCACAGTGCCGACAGCCGTGGAACGCGTTTCCACTAAAGCCGCGTCTGCTTGAACTTCAACCTGCTCGCTGACCTGACCAACCTGCAGACTCACGTTGATGACTGGATTGCTGCCGACCTGAAGCACAATTCCGGTCTGCACGAAGCTGCGGAAACCGGGAAGAGCTGCCTCCAGGCGATATGGACCAACCGGCAGATTTGGTAAGACGTACGATCCTGTTTCGTTCGTTACCACGTTGCGGGAAACTCCGGTGTCGGTCTGCGTCACAGTAACCTCGACGCCGGGCAACACAGCACCGCTCTGATCTTTCACCCCGCCACTAATTTGCGCCAATCCTCCACCCTGCGCCCAGGCTATCGCGCAACCGAAGAGACACACTAGCGCTGTCAGGAACACCAATCGAAAAATTCCTCTCATCCTGCCTCCCTGGAAACACCAGATCCCTGCAGTTGTTTCCAAAAATTTCGTTTTCTTCGAAATTGTGGCTGGAGTATATCGGCGTCTTTCGCGCAGTGTCAAACGGAGCGCGGCTGCGTTCTGGCCGTGATATGTTAGGTTTCAGTTTCAGCGCCCAAAACCTTTTGGATCTCGATGTCGGACAAAGAAGCCATCCTCAGATCATTGGAAAAAGTCGAACGCCGGATACGAACGCATCGACGCTTGAGGGATCTTTCCCGGGGTGTTGCTCTCTTTCTGTTGTTTCCTCTGGGACTCAAAATCGCCGATTTGCTTCTTTCGTTCCGCGGAATCGTCGTCTTTCCGGTCCTTGGCACCTGGTTTCTCGCGTTGACGGGCTACTCGATCTGGATGCTATGCCGCAAAGGAACTCTTTCTGAAGCGGCAGCATCGGTGGACAAAAAACTAAAACTGCAGGATGAACTTACGACGGCGTACTGGTTCATTCGCAATCCAACACGATCCGATTGGGTCGATCTACAGATCGAAAGAGCCGCCGCGAAGGTTGGAAAGATCGATTCCGCCAAACTCTATCCCCACTTCCTTCCAGGAAATTTACTCTTTGCAGGGGGAACTCTGTTGGTATTCGTCGTCCTGAATCTTAGTCCATTCTCACCAAATCGTAATTGGCTTGTCCTTCACGCCGCGCCCGCATATCCGTTGTCCCAGGAGCAACAGAACCTCCTTGCACGAGCCACCGACCTTCTGAAGGGAACCGAACAAGGCGAAAGGCTGCAAACAATCATGCAGAAACTTCAAGCAGGAGAGATGTTCGCACCTCAGGCGGTTCAGGAACTGAGCGAGATTCAATCCGAATTGCAGACCGACCGGATAAACGTCGACCGCATAACCGCTGGATTGAGAGATATCGGAAGGAACCTGCAAGGGGCGGAATTGTTTCAGAGCACGACGGGAAAGCTGGCCGAAATGAAGCTATCCGAAGCAGCAGAGAACCTGATTGCATCATCAGAGGCGCTGGGGAAAATTTCGGGTCGGCACTTGAGCGAGGCACAGGAAAGCTTGGACAAAGCGTCGCAGAATTCAACTCTCGAATTGAATCAGCTCACAGCAGCCTTAAAGCAGACAGAATCCAGTCTCGTTCAACACAGTCTCGAGAGTACCAAGGTCGGCCTGAGTAAGGCTGCTCAGGAACTCCAACTGCTCGGTTCACTGGTTCACAATCAACACATTAATGATGAAGCCAGTGAGCAGCTCCAGAATCTTATGGAGACTATGCAAGAGCGGCCGTACGCGGAAGGCGGTCTCGGCAATGCGCAAAGGGAAGGCATAGGCCAGAACACAAATCCGCCTGAAGGCCAGCCACCCGCCGACATGCCACCGGGAAATGAACCTCTCGGTACTCAGCCTTCGGGAAAATTCGCGCCGAACCCGCCTCGGGTTGGACCATCGACGAGTCTTCGCGTACAGCTTCAAAAGGAGCTGGTTGAAGGGCAACGCGATGGAGAATTAAAGGAAACCGAACCCAGCCGGCAGGAAAAGTCGAACATAGAGTTCAAGAAAAGTGAATCCGGTTTCAGGCCTATGCCAAAAGATGTGATGAGTCGAGACCGAATACCGTGGAGTTACCGGTCCCTCATCAAAGACTATTTCCGGGAAATGGAATCTTCACAATAATCGGAGTGCATAACACTGCAGCTCAGCGTCAATAGTTACTGGCCGTTAGCCTGCTTGCTGATTCTGCCTTACGTTTGGTGGATACAGCGAAGAACGCGAACCCATTTCTCGCTCAAGCATCTCCTGGTGTGCACAGCCGTGCGCTCCACGATCGTTTTGGTGCTGATCGCTGCGTTGATGCAGCCCTTTGTCGCTCGCCAGGCGGAACCGCTTTCCGTTGTTTACCTCATGGATATCTCCTGGAGTGTGGCTCCTACCGCTATTCAGTCCGCACTTAATTGGATTCACAGCGCCAATGGCATCGGCCGGGCGGCACACGAGCGGTTCATAGCATTCGGCACGAATTCCGCCGTTTTCGAGAATTTGGAGCAATTGAAGGATGTTGATATCACGGGCCGCCGCGAAATCACTTCTATTGATCAAAGCGCCACCAACATACAGGATGCGATGGAACGCGCGATGAGCAACTTTGCGCCGCACCATTTAAAACGTCTCGTATTGTTCACGGACGGCAATGAAAACGCCGGCGACATGATGAAATTGAGCACCAGGCTGAAGCGGGAGCATGTGAAGGTCTACACGATTCCTGCGGCTCCGCGAGATCAGGGGGACCTATGGGTTGAATCGGTTTCAGCGCCATCATCTGTCCGCGCGGCGGAATTGTTTCCGTTACAGGTTGATGTTTACGCCCAGACGCCTGCGGCCGGCGAAATCGAAATCAGAAATGGTAATAAGACACTGGACAGACGTCAGGTTCTGCTCAAGAAGGGTTTCAATCGTGTTGAATTCGAAACTCAGATCAACGGCAACTTCGGTCCGCGGACCATCGAAGCGGAAGTCCGTACGGCAAACGATCCTTTCCTCGCGAACAACATTTTCCGCAAAGGGATCATAGTTGAAGCGCAGGCCAAAATTCTTTATTTGGAAGGTAACAAAGAGAGTGCGCATTATCTGGAACAAGCGCTCAAGACAGAAGGATTGACAACCGACGTTAGAGCGGCGAATCAAATCCCTACTTCCATGGAAGAACTCAACTCCTACGACGCCGTCGTCCTTAGCGATCTTCCACGGAGCAGTTTGACCGATCAACAGATGAACGCGATTGGGAATTACGTTTGGGAGGGAGGTGGGTTGATTTTCGCGGGAGGCGAAAACAGCTACGGCCAACAAGGTTACTTCGGAACAGCGCTGGAAAAATCCTTACCCGTTACGTTTGAGACCAGGAAACAAAACGCCGTAGCGTTGGTCGTGGTGTTCGATAAATCGGGTAGCATGGCCGGATTTAAAATTGGTCTCGCGAAAGAAGCGACAGAGGCGTCGGCCGCCGTTTTGAAAGATAACGATCGCTTCGGCGTCGTTGCCTTCGATCAGGAATTTTATTGGCCGGTTCCGTTGCAGTCCGCCTCAAACCGGGAGGCGATCAATCAAGCGATATCCACCATCGCCGCAGGTGGCGAGACGAGTATGTATCCGCCGCTGCGTGATGCGTTCCTGCAGCTCAAGAACGCCAACACGCAGATCAAACACGTAATCCTCATGTCCGATGGTATATCTCTGCCGGGCGATTTCGAGCAGCTTACCAAACAGATGGCTGACGCGAAGATCACCGTCTCGACAATAGCTTTGGGAATGGCCTCCGATCAATCGTTTCTCGCCAGGATCGCCGAGTGGGGCAAGGGCCGAAGCTACTACATTGAAGATCCATCGAAAGTAGCTCAGATCTTCACCGCAGATACGCAACTCGCCGCGCGTACAACGCTGCACGAGAGTTCCTTCAAACCACTCGCAAGAAAGTATGCGAGCTTCTTTAAAGGAATCGATTTCGATAATGCGCCACCTCTATTGGGATATGCCGTGACAAAGCCCCGAAAAAATTCGGAAATCATTTTGGAGAGCAGAGATCACGATCCAATTCTTGCTCGCTGGCAGTACGGTCTCGGGAAAGCCGTGGCCTTTACATCGGATTTCAAAGATCGATGGGGTGCAGAATGGCTGCGCTGGGATAGCTACGGCAAATTCTGGTCACAGCTTGTTCGCGAAACCATGCGAGTCCCTGAGAACGATGATTTCGATTTTCAGGTTGAACGCGCTTCTGATCAGGCAAAAATAACGGTCAGCGCGATTCAGGCCGACGGTCAATTTCGCAACCAACTCCAGCCTGTCGTCCGAGTCGTGGCACCCGACGAGTCGGTGTCCGACATCAACGTGAATCAAGTTGGCCCAGGATTCCATGAGGCGATCGTTCCATTAACGCAGAAGGGTTCGTATGTTTTTCGTGGTTCGGATGGCCAAACCGCAGGTATTTCGCGCATCCTGCCTTATTCATATCCGGACGAATATCATTTTTACGACCCAAACGTCGATCTCCTCCGCTCCATCAGCAGTGAAACCGGCGGCAAATTTGAGCCTGCTCCAAAGGAAGTCTTTGAGGCCGGCGGTCAAACAACATCGGTTCCGATCCCGCTCGCGCCATATTTTGCGAGTCTCGGATTGCTGCTATTCCTCGCAGACATTTTTTTGCGGCGAATCCGATTGTTTGTCTGATTGATTGAACACCCTGATCGCCAAAGGGTAGAATTCCGCCATTCCCCCAGGTTCCCATAATGGAGACTGAATGAAGTTCAAGAAGATGAAAGGTGCCTTAGCCACACTGGGCATAGCGAGCACCGCGATCGTGCTTGTGTGGAGCGCTATTCCTTCCAAGTTCGTCTCGATCCCGGCCTCAGAGTCGACCAGGCTAGTCGATGTCCAGGAGTATCCTTCAACCGTCTGCGAATGGGACTTTGAACCCGCGGCCGGCAGTTCCGTTGGTCAGATTGCTTCGCTGCAGCCACAAACTGTGTTTGCCGCCCTTCTAGCCGCACCGCAAGAGACGATAGATCCATATAGAAGGAATGATCCGCTGAACGCGGTAAATGCGATCACGCGTCCTCCCGACTCCCGTACTCTTGGGGACACGTATCCCACGTACACATCGGTGGCGGTCAATCTGCAAACGGACGAAGTCGTTCTGCAAGACAACAACCTTTGGTCGACTCGAGTCTTCAACAGGCTCGACAACACACCCCCTGGAGCGGCATTAACGCAACCAAAGCGAGTCATCCAAGGCAAGAATACGCTGCTGGAGTACAACAACGGCGTCTACGTCGATCCGAACAATGGCGACATCTATTCGGTCGAATCCGATACCGGCGACAGGATGACGGTATTTTCACGCGATGCGCAGGGGAATGTGGCACCGAAGCGGGAACTGTACGTGCCGCATCGCGCCTACTCGATGACTATCAACGAGGACAAACAAGAGCTTTATGTCGCGGTGGAGTATCCACCGGAAATCTCGGTCTATCGCAAAGAAGCTTCCAAGAACGATGCTCCGATTCGCCGGCTTTTTGGAGATCACACCGGACTTGAAACTCCTCACGGCATAGCGATCGATTTGAAGAACCACTTGCTGTTTGTCGTTAATTGGGGCCAGTACGTAAGTTTCGATGGTTCCGAAAAGGTACGCGGATGTTGCCGGAACCTGCCGCGCGAAATCGGCAATCCCGGCACCGCGCAGTTTCATCTTCCTTCGATCGCGGTTTACCCGCTTGATGCTGACGGTGACACCCGTCCATTGCGCGTCATTCAAGGAGATCGGACACAGTTGAACTGGCCCGGAAATATGTCGGTTGATCCGGACACCGGCGATCTGTACGTTGCCAACGACGTCGGTCAATCCGTCCTCGTCTTCACCGGAATGACGTTCCAGCGCGGGAACGTTCCACCGGCGCGAGTCATCAAGGGGGCCGCAACAGGGTTGCGGTATCCGACCGGAGTGTTTGTCGACGCCAGGCATCAGGAATTGTGGGTTTCGAACTTAGGTAACAGTTCGGCAACGGTGTATTCACTGAAGGCGAATGGAAACGTGGCGCCACTGCGTATCATCCGCAGCGCACCTTCAACCCACGAGTCGATGACCTTCGGCCGGACCGCGGCAGTCGCTTATGATCCGAACCGGCAGGAAATCCTGGTGCCTAACTGAGTGATGCATCCGCAGATTGCGGCCTTCGCCAGGTTGGCGAGGGAAAACGCGGTTCCCACTCGTAAGCTTGAAGGTGAACTGACGCGGCTCGGCAGGACGATGCATGACATTGCCTACGATCCGATTCACGATGAAATCGTTGTGGGTACTCCGTTCGCTGAGGGCATCATGACGTTCCGAGGCGGCGCCAGCGGCGAGGAACCGCCTCTTCGGATCATTCAAGGACCTCACACCCAGATCGTCACCGGGAGTAACGGCGTCGATAAGGTGGGAGGGATTGATCCGATTAATAACGAAATCTACTACGCCACTCGGGTCAACACGGTTCTGGTATTCGATCGCGAAGCAAATGGCGACGTAGCCCCCAAACGTGTCCTCGGGGGACTCGACACGCCGAGAATCGGCAGCACGATCCGGGTCGATCCGGTCAACAACCTCCTGTTTGTCGCGGGTGGCGGAGGAGTGATGATTTTTGATCGTACCGCCAGCGGAAACGCTAAACCGCGAGCGATCATTAAGGGCAGCTTCGGGAACCAATGGGCCGTCTACAAGGATCTGATTATCAGTCCCAGAGAGGATGACCATATTTATGCCTGGGACATCCATCAGACCGGAGACAATGTTAAGCCGGTCTTTAGCATCCCTGCTCCATTGGGCGA
>Ga0075424_100005625_pt1 | contig 11995 bp, 7 predicted proteins | sample SoiMethybrSBSTD3_FD_75301 | JGI IMG/M metagenome (GOLD analysis project Ga0075424, IMG submission 75301) | Bulk soil microbial communities from a Populus tree surrounding site in Tennessee, USA - Soil MetaG P. TD hybrid SBSTD3 | ecosystem: Environmental > Terrestrial > Soil > Tree plantation... | reverse complement strand
GCCGAGGGCGTTGACCTGGGCCGCGAGCGCCTTCGGGTTCGAGGCGAGGGCCGCGTCGAACTCGGGGAGCCGGTTCGCCATCCCGCCCGCCTCGGAGGCCTTCGCGAGGAAGTCCCCCATCGACAGGCCGTTGGTGATGTCCTGGGCGCCGCGGAGCGCGCGGCCAAGCTCAGAGTACATGCCCTGCACGCCGAGTTGGAGGGCCGCGTGGTACCGGAGGTTGTAGTCCGCGCGCACGAGCTCCAGGTCGAGGTTGCCGGTCACGCCCGGTGCCTTGTCGAACAGCTGCTGGACGTACCCGAGGTGGTCGACGTTCTTCCGCGCAACGATGTCGAGCAGGGTCTTGCTGGCCCGGGCGGTCGCGCCGAGCTCGGCGATCTGGTCGACGCCGGCGTGCACGCGGCGGAGCATCGCTTCCTGGACGCGCTCGGGCGTCTGGCCGACGATCTCACCGACCTGCTGGAAGGCCTCCTGGTTCATCTTCGCGATCGTATGCGGGTCGAGGGCGGAGAAGTCCTTCCGGATGGCCGGGAGGATCGCCTCGCTCATGGCCGACAGGAGGACCGGCACGCCGTCCTTGTTCTTGAACGCCGTGAGGTTGATGTCCCGCTCGCTGATGCCCGCGAGGAGCTTGTCGGTCTCCGGGGTCGTGCGGACGTTCGGGCCGAACTCGGCGCCCTCGGGGGTGAAGAGGTGGGGCGCGGCGGCCTCCTTCTCACCCATGCGGGCGACCAGGCCCTTCACGGCGTCCTCGTCGAACCCGAGGGTCCGGAGGCCCCAGTTCTGGCGCTCGGCCGGGCTCGCGTCGATCGGCGGGGCGCCCAGGGGCTTCTGCTCGACCGGCGGGCCCTCCTCGACCTTCGGGGCGCCCTCGGGGACCTTCGGGGCCCGCTGGACCGGCACGGCCGGGTCGGCGCCCGGGAGGTCGGCGGTGGCCTCGCCGGCGGTGGCGGCCGGGGATCCCGTGGTGGACGGGGGCCCGAGGGTGTCCGGGGGGGTGGCGGGCGTGCCCTCATCGAGGCCCTTGAGGCCGCGCTGGATCCCGTCGTTGTGCTCGGCGCCCGCCTTCGCGACGTCCTCGGCGACGGCCCCGTCGGCCTTCGCGGCGGCTTGCTTGGCCTTGTAGGCCTTGAGGCCGTAGAAGAGGGGCTCGATCGCGGCCGCGAGACCCGCCTGCTCCAGGCCGTTCTTGAGGCGGCCCCAGAGCTCCGAGTCCGACTCGTCCGACTTGAGGAAGGCGGTGATCGGGTTCTGGAGGGCGGGCACGGACTGGATCAGGTCCGAGAGGCGCTTGTCGTGCCCCTCGAACGCGGTGAACGCCGTGATGCCCGCGCCGGCCGCGGCACGCCCGACGTTCGCCAGGAGGCCCGCGCCCTCGCCGAGCTCGGGAAGTAGGCCGGCGAAGCTGCCGACCCCGCCGAGCGGGAGGAAGCCGACGGAGAACTGGGCGATGCCTTCGAGGGCCGACCCGAGGAACGTGTGCGAGTGGCCGAGCGGGCTCTCCCAGTCGGGGAGCGCGTCGCCCGTCAGAGTGTCCGCGAGTCCGTAGACCCCGTGCACGGCGTCGACCGCCCCGCGGAACGGCGCGGCCGCGATGTCGCCCAGGTCGAACCAGGACCCGTCGTTCGCCGCCTTCGCGGCGGAGTCGATGGGCCCGCGGTACTGCTGGTTCCGCTGGAGTCCGCCCTCGATCGAGAAGTCGAGCGGGGTCGGCGTCGGTTCGGGGAGGAGGCTATCGGGCAAGTTGGTCGCTCCGCGTGTTCAGTTCCAGCTGCGCGTCGAAGAGGCGCTGGAGGGATTGGTCGGTCGTGGGCATCCCGTGCTTCTCCGCGATGGCCCGAAGGTCGTCGCGGCGATTGTCGAACCAGGTCTTGAGCTCGGCGTTGTCCTTGAACATCTTCGTGGTGTAGAGGTTCACGGTGTTGTCGCGGATGGGCGACTCGGGCGCCGGCGCCTTGAGGTACGTGTCGATGATGTCGCGCGCCTGCTTCCGCTGGGCGTAGTACTCCGGGTGCGACTTCTCGAACGCGCGCGTCGTGTCGGGGCTGTAGCCCGTGATCTGGCGGTACTCGAACGCGAGCTTCTCCAGGGCCTTGACGTGCGACGGCGGGAGCGCGAGCGTGATCGACCCCTTGAGCAGGGACTCGGCCGGGATCCCGACCGCGGCGTGCATGTTCGTGATCGCGTCCTGCCGCTCGGTGTCCTTCAAGTCGGTCCGGCGGAGCACGGCGTTGGAGCCGTCGTAGACCGCGACCCGGGCGTCGTCGACCGTGTTCGGGGAGAAGAGGCCCCACAGGCCGGTGCCCGCGCCCGTGTGGTAGGACTCGACGACCTTCGCGACGTCCTTGGGAACGTTCGGGTCGGCGGCCATCGGGGCGACCATTTCCTTCGCGAGGGCCTCGCGGTTCGTCGAGGGCATCGCGCGGATCCGGTCGGCGGCGGCGACGTTGTTGCGGTCCGACGTGACGGCCGTGATGGCCTCCTCGGCGGTCTTGCCCTTGCCGCCCTCGGCGACCGGGCGGAAGTAGGGGACCCACTCGCTCGCCTTGTTCCCGAGAATCTCCTTCGACCGCTTGTCCGTGTAGTCGAGGACGCGCTTGTTGAAGTCCTCCTCGATCTTCGAGGGGTCCGTCGCGGCCGCGGTGGCGGCGTCGTAGATGCCGAGCAGGCTGCGGCGCGTGTCCGTCTCAAGGGCGATGGCGAGGCCGGCCTGGTCGGCGACTTCGAGGTTCTGTCCCTTCGCCGACGACAGCACGGCCGTCTTCAAGAGCTCGATCGTGCGATTGAACGCGGCATTGTTGCGATCGACCTGGTTCGCGCGGCGGTCCGCGTTCTCCCGGTTCTTCGCCTTCCACTGGCCGATCTGCTCGGGCGCGAGCCCGTTGTCGAGGGTGAGGAGCTCCTCGGGGATCTGCTGGAGCTTGTTCGAGAAGCCGACGATGGTGTTGACCGTGTCGACGTACTTGTTGCGCATCCCGTCCGCGCCCTCGCGCAGCTGCTTGGTGAGCGCGTCGCCGTGCTCCTTGTTCCACGCGTCCATGTGGTCCGAGCGTTCGGCCTCGGGCAGACCGGCGACCTTGCGAGCCTCCTGGGCCTGGGCGACGTTGAACTCGCTGATCTTGTCGGCGGCCTCGCGCTGCCACGACTCGCCGGCGCCCGTGGGCAGGCCGGGGGTCGACGCGGCCGACGCGAGCCGGGACGCCGTCGCCTTGGCGGACGGGGAGTCGAGGAGCGGCTCGACGCGGTGGAAGTTGTTGATCTCTGCCTGGACCTTCAAGCGGTCGCCGGCGCTGATGGTCCCCTGGGCGAGCTCGGCGTCGAGGAGGTCCTGCGCCTTCGCGGCGTCCTTCGAGCGGTTCAGGGAGCCGAGGATCTCTTCGACCTTGGCGTCGCTATCGCCGGCGAACACGGACCGTTGGATCTGGCGGAGGTACTGGACGTCGGCGCGGGTGTGCTCGCCGCCCTTCTGCTCGGCCGCGTACTGGTTGATGTACCGGTCCATTTCGGCGGACTGCGCGACCGGCGGGAACCCGAAGGCGCCCTGCGCGGCCTTCGCCGCCGAGAGGGCCTGATCCATGTTCGAGGCGGCCTGACGCGCGTGCAGCTGCTCCTCGGCCTCCATGCCGGCCAGCTTGATCTGCTTCAAGCGGGTGGCCTCGTTGTCGTAGTGCTGGATGAGGTCCTTGATCTCCGGGCCGGTACGCGCGTCCTCGCCGATGGTGAGGTTCCCGACCTTCGCGTTCTGGACGAGCCGGAGGAGGGTCGACGCGTGCGACAAGCCGGAGCCATCGTCCGCCGCGGCCGCGTTGGCCGCCGCGACCCGGAAGCCGTCCATCGCCGCCTTCGCGACGTCGACGCCCTGGAGCCGGTGCTCGTTCGCGATCTTCGAGAAGTTCGCGAGGGTCTCCTCGTCCGTCTGGCCCTTCTGGAACTGCGTGGTCGCCCAGCGGCTGAACTCGTTCGCCGTGTTGTCCTGGTACTCCTTCGCCATGTTCCCGGCGAGCTTGTTCGCCGCATCCTGCCGGTACCGCGAGTCGATCGCGACCTTGAGGCCGTTCGACTCCTTGGCGCCGTAGTAGTCCTGGAAGAAGGGGTTGTCCTTGTACTTCGCCCACGTCTCCTGGATCACCTGCTCGACGGGCTTCGCGGGGGTCGGGTTGCCGTCCTTGTCGACCACGGCCGTCGCCTGCTGCTGGGCGGCGATCAGGTCCGACTCGTACTTCGACATGACGCGCCGCGCGGCGGACTGGGTGAACCCGACCGTGCGCCACTCGTTCTGGGCGGGCGTGATGTCGCCCTTCTTCTCCGCGTTCAGGAAGGCGGCCTGGTTCAGCTGCTTCTGGTACTCGACCTCCCCCATGTTCTTGTGGGCCGCGGCCAGCTGGTCGATCAGGTCGTCGCCGGCGTCGTTCCCGAGCTTCCGGCCGATCTCCAGTTCGGCCTCATTCTGGCGCTCCTTCTGCTGGAGGCTGATCTTCGCGAGCGTGCCCGACAGGCCGGCCAGCTGCTCGAATGGGAGCGCCGCCGCTCGCGGGAGCATGGGCGCGTACGGAATCGGCAGGACCGACTGGGCCGGGCGGAGCGACGGCTCGCCGGGGTCGTAGTTGACGGGCACCCTAGGCATACTGGTTCTCCGTTCGGCTGGTCGTGAAGTCCCCGATCGGCGCTTCCGGGTCCGCCCCCGCGACCGGGCTCGACCCCGGGACGTTCGCGTGGATCGGGGAGAGCTCCTTGTTCTGCATCGAGAGGTTCAGGTACGACCCGACCCCTTGCAAGAGGATGCCGAGGTAGCTCGGCGGCTGGACCTTCGCGTAGGCCTGCGCGGCCTCGGCGCGCGCGCCCTCTTGGATCGCGGTCGCCTGGTCCTTGAAGTTCGCGTCGAGGAAGGCCTTGTTCCGGATGACGGCGCCCTCGTACTCCGAGGCGCTTCGCTCGAACCCGGCGTGGAGCTCGGCCGCGGTGTTCCCGCCGATGCCCGACTCGCCGATCGAGACCCGGAGGGTCCCCTCGGCCATGCGGGCCTTGTTCGCGTTCGTGCGGATGGCCTGGGCCGCCTGGGCCGCCTCCTGCATCTGCCGGGTCTGGAGTTGCGTGTACTGGATCACGGCGGACCGGTTGGCCTGCGCCGCGGCGTCGGCGGCGACCGCGAGCTCGCGGTCGTACTGCGACTTCGCGCCGAGGATGGAGAGCCCGGTCTGCGCACCCAGGAGGTACGGCGCAGCGGCTCCGGCGGCGGCGAGGGGGAGGCACATGCGGTTCTACTCTCCGTTCGGGTTGATGTCGCAGGTCGGGACGGCCATTTCGATGAACGGGAGCCCCAGCTTGCCGTAGTGGTTGTGCACGCGGACGACCCGGAAGCCGACCGACTTGAGCCAGCGCAGGTGAGCGATCTGGCGGGCGTCGACGACGCAGCCGAGCACGTCGAAGTCCTTGCCCATTTCCTGGAGCCAGAGGGCCGTGAAACGGCAGAAGGACTTGCCCCACACGCGGACCCGCTCGGACCCGAGGAACCAGACGCGGCCAAGGCGTGCGAAGTCGACGTCCTCGCTCGGCACGACGCCGAACATGGCGGAGGGCTCGCCCTTCCACGTCACGGTCCAGCACGGCTTGCTGGCGAGGAACCCACGGCCGAGCGCCTCGACGGGCTTTTCACCGGTCGCCGCGACGATCTCCGCGAGGTCCTCTGCCCGAAGGCGCTCGCCGAGGAACACCGTGTCCTCGCCCTTGCTCTCCCGGACCTCGATGTCGTCGGCCGGGTGGCGAAGGTCAGCGGTCATCCTAGCTCCTGTTGTACGGGGGGAAGGCGACGATGTCGTACTTGACCTCGAAGTCCGCGCTCTCGAACTTGGCCGGGAGCGGGCTGTTGCTCACGAGGTCGATCTGCGCGTCGCGCGCGTAGACGCCGAACCGGATCTCCTCCGTCATCAGGGGCAGGTTGCCCGCGACGACGTGGCGTCCGTTCGCGCTGGTGTACTCGACGGTGAGCATCGACCGGAGGTAGGGCGTGAGCTCGACGGAGAAGTCCGCCGTGTCCTGGACGCGGACGATGCCGTGCTGGATCTGGAGTCGGCCGTTCGCCTGGACGTGCTGCTTGCCGACGCTCGGGTCGCCCGCGTGGATGTAGACCTTCGAGAACCGGTAGCGGAACTCGAACGTCTGGCCGATCCAGACATCGTCGAGGGTGTGGTCGCCGGCCGCGGAGACGAGGGAGCCGCCGTCGAGCGTGAGGTCGATGACGTCGCCGCCGTCGTTCCCGTTCGGGCTCTTCGTGACCGCGACGTACGTCTCGTCCGTGTCGGGCTCGTAGTCGAGCGTCCAGGTCGTGCGGTCCGTGTCGGGATCGTAGGCGCTGTCGGGCGTGTCGACCCGTCGGTCGAGGTGGGTCAGGTAGAGCGCCCCCGGGTCGGTCCGCCCGGAGACGAGCTCCGAGGATTCGAGGTGCGTGCCGTCCGGCCGGTTCACGACGAGGTAGAGCGTGTTCCCGATGAAGCCCATGCCGAGCACGCGCGCGTTGTCGCCGAGGACCCAGCGGCCCCACGCGACCTGGTAGCGCGCGCCGCCCGCGATGAACGTCTTGAGCATGTAGAGCTTCGACTGGTCCCCATCCGCGAGCGTCAGGAGGATCCCTTCGAGCTCGGTCGTGGCGAACTGGATCGCCTTGCCCGACACGTACTGCGGGACCGCGATGCTCACATCGTCGACCTGGAACTGGTTCACGACCTGCGGGTCCGCGATCATCTGCCGGACGCCGGTGAAGCTGCCGCGGACCGCGGGGAAGTAGATCCCCTGCGCGACCGTCACCGGGTCGGCGTCGCGGTCGGAAATGTACTCCAGGATCGGGGACACCTGGACCGACGCCGGCGTCAGGAGCGGCTGGCCGTCGAGCACGAAGTTGACGTGGTCCGACAGGAGGACGAGCGTGTGGTTGTAGGCGACCGCGTGCGAGAGGGAGATCGCCGTGTGGTGCGGGACCTTGATGTCGATGGGGTCGCTGTCGACGACGTCCTGGACGGTCGTCCGCCAGAGGTTGAAGAAGACCCCCACCTCGGACATCACGACCTTCTGGCCGCTGATGAAGCCGAGCCGGTTCCGGAAGAAGAACACGTCGGCGATGGGGTCGCCGTCGGCGATGCTCGGGTGCGGGGCGCTCGTGATCTCATCGTCCCCGACGGTCCGGGAGGCCCAGTCGATCGGCGCCCACTGGAAGTACTTCGCGTTCGGGGTGCCCGTGACCGTGCCCGAGCCGTCGTCCTGCTGCCGGGTGAGCGCCCAGGGCATCGTGTCCGCGTCGAGGTTCGTCGCGACGCCGAAGCCGGACGACTCGATCCACCGTCCCTTGCTGAACGCGCCGAGCGCGTCGGCCGCGAACTGGACGTAGTAGTCGTCCGTGGTCTGGTTCGTCCCGCCGTCGATCTTGATCTTGAAGCCATCCGTGCAGGTGAGGGGGAGCTTGTCGATCGCGTCGACCGACCGGAAGAGGGCGATCAGGAACGCGCCGCCCCGGCCGTCGTCCACCTTCACGGAGTCGAAGGACCGGACGCTCGTCCCGCCGATCGCCGTGTGGACCAGCTGGTACTGGCCGCCCGTCGGGGGCGTGACCGTGAGCGTGTACGTCGCGGAGGGCGTGCCGTACGTGATCGTGAGCTTCGAGCCCGCGCGAGTGGCCGTGACGCCCACGACGCCGGCGGCGATGGCCGCGCGGATCCCCTCGGCGACGTCGGCCGTGTGGTCGCCCGACTGGACCGTGTAGGACGCGGAGTCGGAGATCGGGGCGCCGAAGTTCAGCGTCCAGGTCTCCCCAACGACGCCGACCTGCTTCACGGAGAACGTGTAGACGTCCGTGGTGACGGACGCGTTGACGACGTCGACCTTCACGACCGACCCGGACACGGTGGCCGTGTACCGCGAGTCGGCGTCGATCTGGTCGGCGAGGGCCTGCGCGATGGCCGTGGTCTCGACGGAGGACAGCTGGGTGCTCGGGGCGCCGGCTTGGGTCTCCTCGACGGAGAAGGTCCCGTTCGTGGCCTGGACGACCGCGGGGGTGAAGTGCACCCCCTGGTTGTCGGCGGTGATCGTGACGACCGACCCGACCCGCGAGGCCGAGACGTTCGCGAGGGCCGTGATGGCCGTGGTGAGCCCGGCCGCGACGAGTGCGGTCGTGTCGCCCCCCTGGACCGTGTAGGACGCCGTGTTCCCGAGGATCGTGACGGTCCAGGTCGAGCCCGTGTTGCCCGTGGCCGCGATCGTCAGGTCCCACTTCTCCTGGAGTCCGGCGGAGAGCGTGTTCCCGTCCCAGGTCGTGATCGAGAAGTCGACCGCCGCCGAATCCGTGGTGAGTTTGAGGGACGCCTTGTACGTGGTGCTGTACTGGGCCCCGCGGACGAAGAGGTACGTGGTCGTGTTGCTCGGGTCCGGGTCCGTGACGGCGGACGACATCGCGGCGTCCACGGTCCGGTTCAGGAGGATCGTGTAGTCGACGAGCGTGAGCGCCTTGAGCTTCTTGTTCGCCTTCTCCGACCCCGTGTCCAGGTAGGAGAAGTCGGGCGTGAAGGGGGCGCCGGCGGACAGCGGGCCGTAGACGCCCACCTCGGTCCCGTCGGTCTCGAAGACCCGGATGCCGTCCGACTGGAACGCGACGATGTACTGCTCGTCCGTCGAGCGGTTGATCGTGTGAATCAGGGCGTCGCCGAGGTCGCCGTCGTCGAGCTTCTTGAGGTGGTCGATCGGGTGGCGCTTCGTGAGCCCGTCGGTCGGCGAGACCCACGCATTGTCCATGAGCTCGCATTGGCCCGGGAGGCGGAGGGAGTCGGCCTGCTGGCTCACCCCCTGGATCAGGGAGGCGACGGGAAGAGTGAAGCGGGGCACTCTAGACCCTCTTGATGTTCGGGTATCCGCGGTTCAGGACGCGCGCCGCACCCCAGCTGTCGAAGATAGTGCGCCGCTCGATGTCGCTCTCGGACTCCCGGAGCGTGGCGAGGGCCTGGTGCTCCTCGCGCGAGACCTCGGCGGCCGCGCTCGGCCCCTGGAGGCGGTCGCGGAACAGGCGGGCCGCGCGGAGTTGGACGTACCGGCGGAAGGTCTCCGGGGTCTTCTCGAAGTCGACGAGGTAGACGATCGTCGCCTTGAGGCCCGAGGGGAGGACGAAGGTGTGCTGGCCCTTCGCCCGGTTGTACAGCGTGAGGGCATCCGAGTTGCCCGGGTCCGCGCGGAACACGAGGTCCCACAGCGCCGGGTTCGGGCGGTCGAGGGTGAGGCGCACGACGTTCGCCGGGATCACGTACTTGCTCGACCCGTTGAGGACGAGCTCGATGTCGGACTCCGTGTTGAAGGACCACGCGCGCGACATGACCTCCAGCGAGACTTCGTCGAGGACGTCGGCCGCCATCGAGGCGTCGATCGGGAGCGGGGGCGTGAGGGACGACACGGGGGCCTCGTTCACGGTCCGAAGGATCGCGTTGACCGCCGACAGGCGCGTGGTCGTGGTGGGGGCGCTCATGGGCTGTTCAGGATCCTCGGGTGTTCAGGCGGAACGAACGGGCGCAGAAGTTGAACGGAAGGGGCGGGGGCCCCGGCCGATGCCGGAGCCCCTGCGAAGGACTACGCGATGGCGAGCTCGACGGCGCACTCCGGGCGGAGGATGCCGAGGCCCTGGGCCAGCGCGATCGAGGTCAGCCAGCCCTTGAGCCGGTGCTCGCGGCTGGACTCGACCTGCGCGTCGCGCAGCATGAGGCGGCCGGCCGCTTCCGACTGGAAGCACACGCCCGCGGTGTTGGAGAAGTCGCCGTAGTAGACGTTCCCCTGCTCGGACGCGCCACCCGAGCCGGTGCCGAAGTCGGCGTCGCCGGAGGTGATGTTCGTCGAGGGCAGGTGGTTCGTCGGGACGAGCAGGAAGCCCGCCGCGGTGTAGAGACGCGCCTGGGCGAAGTCGCCGTTGGCCTTGGAGAGGTCCCCGTTCAGGAGCGGGTAGCCGACCGTGGCCTGCGTGATCGTCGGGCTCGTCGCCGCGATCGACACGCTCGGGTCACGGATCAGGTTGGCGTGCTGGTCCCAGCTGATGACCGCGAAGCGCCCGTCTTCCGGGACGTCCTTGTGGTCCATGTCGACCTTCGCCGCGAAGAGGGCGTTCATGAGGGCCACGCCGCTCGTCTTCATGGCCGCGTCGACCACGACCGATCCGCCGTTGAGGCCGGAGATCGTCGCCGAGGCGCGAGCCGCGAGGATGAGGGTGTGGATCGCGAGGCGGTCGCTCATGACCGCGACGGCGCGACCGAGCTCGCGGGCGTACGGGCCGCGCACTTCCCACTCGCTCATCGCCTCGTCGAGGTCGTAGATGGTGACGGCGCTCATCAGCATCGAGTCGATGTTGATGACGCGCTCCGCACCCGCGATCTGCGAGAGGAGGTTGTTCGCCGTGTCGGAGATATCCTTCCCGGCGGAGTGGAAGAAGGCGGTCGCACGACCGAGGACTTGGAAGCCCGCGGACTTGCCGCTGGCGATGCTGCGCTGGCGCACGAGCGGCGCCACGCGGTTCATCTGGACGAAGGTCGCGAGGACCTCGCCGGAGAACTTCTTGTAGAAGAGGGCGCGGTCCGAACCACTGAGGTTCGATTGACCCGGACGGGAGAAGTCGGTATCCGACATGGGAGCGTTGCCGTCGTCGGCCCCGTTACAGGGCTAGACTGGACGGTTCCTTTGTGTGAGAGGCAGAGGTGGGGTGCGGCCTCGCTTCCCTACGCATCGGGCTTCATGGCTTCCGAGTGTCCGGCGCACCGGGTCGGGTGAAGTCGCGAGCTTCGGTCTGCTTCGCTGCTAGCCCTGCCCCGCACGTTGCGGAACAGGGTGTAAGGCGGGCCGCTCAAGCTCACGGGGAGCGAGCGGCCCTGGGCGTCTCGTCGGAGGGGTTACGAGCCGCCGTTCGGGCGGTGGGGACCACCGAGGAGGGCGCGGGCCGTCGGCTTCACGGCGGCCCAGAAGGCGCGGAGGACGACGGGGGCGTGCCCCCACGCGCGGAGGATCAGGGTGATGGCGGCGACCACGAGGGCCATGCGCCACGAGAAGCCCCACAGACCGCCGCCGCTGCCGGGGGCGATCGGGCCGCCCTTGTCGTTCACGACGCGGACGGCCGGGGTGGAGAGGAGCCACACGAGACCCCCGGAGAACCCGGCGAGCGCCAGGGACCCGAGGGCGCCGATGGGGACGAGGAACATGAGGGCGCCGAGGACCGCGCCCGCGAGGAGCCGCTCGACGTTCTGGGCCATCGTCTGGAGGACGGCGCACGACGTCATGGCGGCGATGAGGACTCCGGACCCCGCCCCGACCAGGACGGCCTTGAGGAGGGCGGAGCGCACGGCTAGTACTTCCCCGCCTTGATGCTGGCGTCGATCATGCGCTCGACGGTCGCGCGGTAGTTCGGGTCGCTCGCGTACCGCGGGTCGCTCTGGGCCTTGACCTGCTCCTGCATCGTCGCGAACATCTTCACGCCCACGGCGCCCGAGGGGGCCCCGCCGGACAGGCGGGTCACGGGGGCACGCTCGGTCGGCGCGGGGGTGCCGGCGCCGGCGAGCTCGTACCGCGCGCGGAGGCCCTGGACCGCCATCGCGACGATCTCCGGGTTGCCGCTGTTCACGGCCGCGTTGTAGCTGGACTGCTCGGCGGCGGACAGGGACGACCCGGCCCACTCGCTCATGGCCTTGTACTTCTCGGCCCCGCCGGCGAGGGTCATGAAGCGGTTCATGTGCCCCTCGCGGATCGCCTGGAGCCCGGCGACGTGCTGATCGATCAGGCCGTCCGTGAAGCCCTTCGCGCGGAGCGCGCGCCGGCTCGTGTCGGACAGGGCGCCGGTGCCGACGACCTCCTGCATGTAGCCCTGGAGGTCCTGCTCGGACACGAGGGTCTTGTCGCCCTCCTTGCCGGACATCTTCGCCCGCAGGTCGTCGTGGGCCTTGCGGAAGTCCTCCGGAGTCTTGTACTCCGGCGGGAGCCACGAGGGCCGTTC
>Ga0075424_100005624_pt1 | contig 11995 bp, 13 predicted proteins | sample SoiMethybrSBSTD3_FD_75301 | JGI IMG/M metagenome (GOLD analysis project Ga0075424, IMG submission 75301) | Bulk soil microbial communities from a Populus tree surrounding site in Tennessee, USA - Soil MetaG P. TD hybrid SBSTD3 | ecosystem: Environmental > Terrestrial > Soil > Tree plantation... | reverse complement strand
GAGGACTACGACGTCGCCAACGAGCGTGTCTTCCGCAAAGGCGGCGGGCAGGGCATGACTCTCGCGAAGGCCGCGCAACGGGCGATCGATCTCGGCGGCGCGTACGACGGTCACGAGCTGCCGAAGGACATCAACAAGTTCACGACCGCATCGGCAACCGCTCTCGCGGGGCAGGGGCTCATGGGCGTCGCGAAGGACAACTACCCGCGCGACGGCCAGTCACGCTCGTTCGTCGCCGGCTTCGCCGAAGTCGAGATCGATGTCGAGACCGGCAAGTACTACATCGTCGATTACCTCGCTGTCGCCGACGTTGGTACGGTGGTCCACCCGCGCGCGCTCGGCGGGCAGATTCTCGGGCGATCGATGCTCGGCATCGGACACACGATCGGGCAGAAGTGGGTCTACGACCAGCAGTACGGTGTCGCGCTCGCCCGGCGGTTCCATCACAACCGGCCGCCGACGATCCTCGATGCACCGCAGCAGATGGCGTGGGCCGCACTGGACATTCCGGATCCAGAGACACCCGTTGGCGCACGGGGCATCGGCGAGCCGCCGGTCGGGGCCGGCGCCTGCGCGGTGCTCAACGCGATCAGCGACGCGCTGGGCGACAACATCTATCAACGCGCACCGGTCACGCTCGACATGATCCTGACCTCGCTCGAAGCGGGTCGGCCGACGATCGAGCCGTTGACGGCTCACATCTGAAGGAGGGACGTCATGGCCGTTATTCACGACGTGATGCCCGCGTTCGAGCTCTTCCAGCCGGAGAACACCGGCGCTGCGGTCGCGCTCCTCGATCGCTACAGCCCCAATGCGTGGGTGATGGCCGGTGGAATGGATTCGTTCGACTGGCTGAAGGATCGCATCAAGCGCCCGAGCGTCGTCATCGACTTGAGCCGCGTCGCGGAGTTGCGCGGCATCAAGGAGCGCGACGGCGGCCTCGAGATCGGCGCCGCCACGACGCTCACCGAGATTGTGCGGAGTCCGCTGGTGCGCGGCAAGTTCATGCTCCTCGCTGAGGCTGCCGAGCTCGTTGCCTCGCCGCAGATTCGCAATCAGGGAACGCTCGGCGGCAACGTGTCGCAGGACACGCGATGCTGGTACTACCGCGCTGGTTGGAGCTGCTACCGGGCTGGCGGCAACATCTGCTACGCGGACACACCGACGGCGGTGAATCGCGAGCACGCCATCATCGGCGCCGATCGCTGCGTCGCCGTGAATCCGTCTGATACCGCACCGGCGCTCATCGCACTCGACGCGCAGATGGTGATCCAGAGCGCGCGTGGCGAGCGCACGATCAACGCCGAAGATTTCTTCGTCGGCCCGGGCACGGACATCACGCGGATGACCGTACTGGCGCCCGATGAACTCTTGACGGCGATTCGGATTCCAGGCACGTGGGCCGGCGCACAGTTCTACTTCGAGAAGGTGCGCGATCGAAACGTGTGGGACTTCCCGTTGTTGAACGTCGCATCGGCGACGACGTACGCGAGCGGCCGGATCGAACGCATCCGCATGGTGGTGAACGCTGCCGCCGCTCGTCCGCTGCGTCTGCATGCCGTCGAAGCGGCCGTCGTCGGCCAGCCTCGCAGCGAGGACACGGCGACGCGCGCCGGGCAGATCGCGATCGAGGGAGCGCAGGCGCTGCGCTACAACGCCTACAAGATCCCGTTGATGCGGAATCTGGTGAAGCGGGCGATCAGAGGACGCGGCGACACGTAGCGCGAGTTTCACGACCGTAGTGGCCGGCTTCAGCCGGCCTTCAGAGTCCGCCTGAAGGCGGACACTACAGGAGTACGCAATGGATTTCGTCAAGTGGGGCCTGAACCCCTGGGGCGAGAGCATCCTCACGCACGTCTCGTGGACGCTCTTCTGGGCGTCGCTCTTTGCCGGCGTGATGTTCCTCGTAGCGCACGGCAGCTACATGCTGCTGTCGGCCCATCGGAAACGCTCGGCGACTGAAACCGATCAACTCGAGGCGACGTTTGCCAGCCTCCCGGAGCGTATCGAGCGGCACTCGCTCATGGCGCGCGCCTTCCACTGGGTGATGGCGGCTGCCATGTTCACGCTGCTGTTCACCGCGTTCCTCCCGGTGGTCGGCGTGAAGTTCGCGTGGGTCACGTGGCACTGGATTGCTGGAGTGGTGCTGACCGGATCGATCGTCTTCCACATCATCCACGCGTCAGTGTGGCTCGACTTCTGGTCTATTTGGGTTGGCCCGAAGGACATCCCAGAACTGAAGGCGGAGCTGATGCGCGAGCTTGGCAAAGAAGTGCCGGGACCCAAATCCGGCAAGTATCCGCTCGGCAATCGCCTCTATCACACCGTCATCGTCGTGACCGCGCTCGGTGCGGTGCTGACCGGCGTGCTGATGATGTCGCGCGTCCGCACACCGTTCTTCACGCGCAACCCGTATCTCTTGGGTGACGCGACTTGGGGCGTGACCTACGTCGCTCACGGTCTGGCCGGCGTCGCACTCGTGGGTCTGGTCATGGCACACGTCTACTTCGCGGTGCGCCCCGAGAAGTGGTGGATCACAAAGGCGATGATCGTCGGCTGGATCACGCGCCGGCAGTTCCTCGAGCACCACGAACCGGATCGGTGGCGCGTGTCCGCGAATCCGCCCGCGGGCCGATAGTGGCCGGCGACTCGACTCCAACGTCGTCGCCGTCCTCGTCGCCGGCACCGGGCGACGAGGGCAGCGCGGCATTCGCGGCACGCTGCGACGCGATCGAAGAAGCGTACGAGTTCATGCTCGCCTACGCCGCGCAAGGCCTTCCGCACGAGCAAGGGAGCACCTCGGGCAGCCAGATTCGCGAGTTCCTCCGCAAGTGTGAGCGGGCGCTCGACGGCTTGGCCGACGCCGCCAGCCGCTCGGTGCGTGCGCTCACGCCCGAAGAAGCGTCACCTTTCGACGCGTTCGTCGACGTGCTCGATCACGACGCGCGCAATGCCAGGGCCGCCGTCCGCCTCGTACTCGCACAGCCCGCGATCGGTTCGCAGTTGGTGGACAACCTGAACGCGTCGAGCCACCTGCGCGCCGTGCTCACTGATCTGTTCCTCCTCGACGAAGCGTTGAAGCGGTAGCGATACGCGCGCAGCCGCGAGCGGCCTACAATCAACGAAGACGCTCGTGGCACTCGATCTCGCACGCTTCTTTCGCTCGCACAACGCCGACGACGCTCGCGTCAGAGGGGCAAGGAACCGTGACGTCGACCGCGCAATCGAACTATGCCGGGCGCTCCTCACGGAACGTGGGGAGGTCTCCGGTGCGCGTGTGGCCACCGAAGTGCTGGGCGCGTATCAGCAGCTCAGTGATGTGCAAGTCGAGGCGTTCTTCGATCGACTGGCAGCGGCATTCTCGGTCGACGCCGAGGCGGTGCAGCAGGCGGCCGCCGCTTACGCCGACGATGCCTCACCGGTGAACTTGATCGCGCTGCAAGAGGCCGTCGAACCGCCGCGGCAGGAACTGTTTCGGCGCTGCAACATGGCACCAGGAGGCACGGCGACCCTGGTGGACATGCGCCGGCGGCTGCTGCGTACGCTGGACGACCATCCGCATCGCATCGAAATCGACGCCGACCTCACGCACCTGTTCCGGTCGTGGTTCAATCGCGGGTTCCTGACGTTGGAACGGATCGACTGGCAAACGTCGGCCGTCGTCCTCGAGCGCCTGATTCGATACGAAGCCGTTCACCAGATTCAGGGGTGGCGCGATCTACGTCGTCGACTGGAGTCGGATCGCCGCTGCTATGCGTTTTTCCATCCCGCGCTTCCGCAGGAGCCGTTGATCTTCATCGAGGTAGCGCTGACGCGAGCGGTGACGGCGCAGGTGCAGCCGCTGCTCGATCCCGACTCGCCCGTCGACGATCCGGCGCGCGCGACGTGTGCGATCTTCTATTCAATCACGAACTGCCAGCAGGGCCTGAGGGGTGTGTCGTTCGGCAACGTGCTCATCAAGCAGGTCGTCGACGATCTCGGTCAGGAGTTTCCGCGGGTCAGGACATTTGCGACGCTCTCGCCGATTCCGGGGTTCCGTGCATGGCTCATGGAACGGACGACCACGGCACCGGGAGCGATGTCCAAGGGGCTCGCGACACTAGTGGCCAAAGGTGACGACATCAGCGCCGCTGAAATCGCCGCCGTGCCCAGCGCCCTCCGCGACGAAATGATGGAACGGTGCGCGCGCTATCTGATCTCTACACTCGATGGCGTGGGGGCACAGGATTCGGTCGCCCGCTTTCACCTCGCCAATGGCGCGAGGTTGGAGCGACTGAACTGGATGGGCGACACGTCAACCACGGGATTGCATCGATCGTACGGCTTGACGGTGAACTACGTGTATCGCCTCGCCGACCTCGAACGCAATCACGACGCCTACGCCAACCGGTTTCGCGTGGCATCCTCGAGGGCCTTTCAGCAGCTGACGAGACCTCGGCGCTAGGAACGAGCCGGCGCGTTTCGCGCGGATACAATCTGTCTGATGTCGGTCGCCTCTCACCTCGCGGTATCACCCGCAAAGTACGACGTTCGCATTCGATCGCTGATCCCGCTTTATGACGAGCTGATCGCGGAAGTCGCGCGCGCGCTCGGGCACGCCGCGCGGCCGGTGCGGACCATCGTCGACCTCGGTATCGGTACCGGCGCGCTCGCGCGCGCGTGTCTCGAACACGCGGCTGGTGCGCGCATCTGGGGCATCGATGCAGACGCGGACATGATGGCGATCGCACGCATGCGGCTCGGCGGGCTCTCACGCCGGGTGAAGATGACGAAAGGAAGTTTCCTGGACGTGCCGCTGCCAGCGTGCGACGCCATCGTCGCCAGCTACGCGCTGCATCACATCCGCACCTCGCGCGCGAAGCTGGCGTTCTATCGGCGCTGCTATCGGGCGCTGCGTCCTGGCGGCGTGCTCGTCAATGGCGACTGCGCGCCAGCGTCGACGACACGCGGGTTCGCTCGCGACCTCGACGTGTGGTTCACGCATCTGGGCAAGTCGTTCGGCAGTCGTGCGCGAGGACGACGCGTCTACGAATCGTGGGCCGACGAGGACACGTACCTTCCGCTCGCCGAAGAGATCCGCCTTCTGCAGCGGGCCGGCTTCGCCGTCGACGTGCCATGGCGACGCTCACCCTTCGCGGTCATCGTCGCGTGCCGGCAATGACGCAGTTTGTGCCACATTCGGCGGACACCGGCATCGCGTAAACTGCGTCGCCGCACCCGCGGCGCATCTCGCTTTTGACGTCCCGCCGCCCAAAACGCGCATTCGTCGCTCTGGCATTCAGGCTGCACCTTCACAGGTGGAGCGATTCACATGCGAATGAAGGTGTACGCGGGCACGCCCTCACAAAGCGAGGAGAGCCTGTGCGAGAGATGTCGGCATTCGACGATCACACGAGGCAGACGTCTCGACGAAGAGATCGTCCGGTGCGAGGCGATACCGATGACGCGACCGCTCGTCATCACGTTTCCCGTCGCCTCGTGTACCGCGTATACGGACGCCGATCTGCCAAGCTACTCGGAGCTGTTCGAGAAAGCCTGGATCCTGAAACCGCACGATGGCCGGCGTCCGGCCGGCTTCGTCCGCGCAAGCGATCTCCCATTCGAGGAGCGAGTCAGGCTCGCACGAGACATCGATGACGACGAGTCCCGCTAGGGTGTGGGGCCGCGACGCCGGACGAAGTTGCCGGCGACGCCGCAGTCGGCGGTGCACGGCGGTGGCGGCACGTACGTGTCCTTGATCTTCTTGCGGTACTCCGGATACAGCGTGTCGCGATAACCGAGCACCGCCTCACGCGGCAAGTGGTACAGCTGTATGAACTCGTCGATGAACGGGTTCTGCGCCGGCGCGAAGTGCGGCACGGGGTCGCCGGGCTCGCGTCCTTCGTAGCCCGGCGCGCACGGATCGCGATAGTCGAGGGGCGTCTTCGAGAGGCGGAAACTTTTCGAGATGATCTCGGGCTCGACGAGATAGACAGGATCGCGCGCCACCATCAGCACCGTGAGTACGTCGCCGTGGCGGAAGAATCGCCAGTCGATGGTCGCTTCATCGCTCAGCGGCACGCCAGTCTTGCGGATGAAGCCAGCCTTGATATGCGTCGTATGCGCCGCCAGCGCGCCGCCCTCCCACCGGCCCGTCGTGAAACCGGCTTGCGTATGAAGCGCGTGCGCGGATGGGTGCGGACGATCGTCCATCCAGATCGTCATCTCCATCCAGTCTTCCCACGCGTCGATCCTGTACGACACGAGGCGATTGGACGCGGAATCCGTCTGCGATGACACGCGAAGTCCGAACGGGCCGAGCACCAGATACGCAGCGCCCCAGCCCTGACACTGCCGCTCGACCATCGATTTCTGCGACTCGTCGTACGAGAGCGCCCGGGTCCGCGCTTCGTCGGTAAGAGCGAGACCGAGGTAGTCCACTGGCACCGAGTCGTTCTGCACGTCCTCAGTCCCGATCGGCGCCCACGATCCCGCGAACTCGAACTGATTCGGAAGCGTCTGCGCGAACGCGGCCGTCGCGGCGAACGCCACCATCACGAACGCGAGCCCTGAGCGCTTTACCACGTCGATGAGCATGGTGTGGGATCCCACTTCGAGCCGTCGGGCTCCTTCTTGAAATGCGGACTCACGACATACGGCGCGTTCAGATACATCGGATCGTCGACGACGGTGTTGACGAGCAGCAGCTGACCGCCATCCGGAAGCGGCGCGAGATCGAAGTGCTCGGTGACCGTGGCGCGCTCGCTGTAGGGCACTCCGTTCTTGCGCAGGTATCCCGCGCGCAGATTCGACGTGACCACACTGAGGCTGCCGCCGCGATCGGGAGCGGCAACCGGTTCCCAGCGTGCGGTCGACTCGCCTTGCCACGTCGAACGCGCGGGAGACGAGGCGGCGCGTGCGGCAAAATGAAACAGCCGCGTCTGCGTTCCCGCATCAATGTCGACGCGCAGCGTGTTGGCGTCCTGCCAGGTTATGTGCAGCCGGCCAGGCACACTCATGATCGCGGCAGCGCCATACGACTTGCACTGGTTTCCAGCTTTTTCGTCCGCGGACGGATCCCACGCGTTGATGATTGGCACCGCGGCCGGCGACGCCGGAATGCGCCGATACTCCCCCTTCGCCGGCGTCACCATCCGATACCGCCAGTTTTCGGTGACGTACGACACCCAGTAGCCGGTCAGATCGATCGGCGCAGCGTCGCGAGCGGTGGCCGGCGAGGCGCCGCCCTGAGCCCGCTGCGCATGGATCGACACTGGCGATCCAAACGCCGCAACGACGACCGCGAGACCGGCAATCGTAACGAGCGAGCGCCTCACGACTTCTCCTTCATGAGGCTGCGGTACACGGCTTCGACAAACTTCTCCGTTGTCCACTCACGGTCGGTGCCGTAGCGCCCTTCGTAGCCCATTGCTGGACGCGCGGCCTTCACCTGCTCGAGCGATCGTCCGGCCGTCACGAGATCGCGCACGCGGTCGCGGATGATCGTGACCATGTCTCGATACTCGATGACGTCGAATTGATCGCAGAGCCGGCCGTGACCTGGAATGACGATCGTGCCCGCCTCGCGCGACACGATCGGCACCGAGGGCACCGCCAAATCCGCGAGACGATTCAATGCCGCGATCTCCCCGTCGATGCTGCCGCCGCGCTCGATGTCGATGATCGGAAACCGGCGGGTATCGATGACATCGCCAGCGACGACGACATCCGATCGACGAAAGAATGCGAACACGTCGCTGTCGGTGTGCGCGGCTGGCTGGTGCAGGACCTCGATCGCCTCGTTGTTCAAGTAGAAGTACTTTCGCGCGTAGTGAAACGATTCCGTGGGCAGGCCGATCGGCGCGCGCGTCGAATCAGCAGCAGCGGTCATGTGCTGCGCCACGCCTTCGGCCGCGACGATCGCCGCCGCCGATCTCAATGCATCCGGACGCGCGCCGGCGGGACGTGTGCCTGGAAAAAACTGATTGCCAGCCTTCGAGAGCACGTCGTTGCCGCCAACGTGATCGACATCGGGTCCGGTGTCGATGATGTAGCGAATGGGCTTGGTCGTGATCCGCCCGATGGCAGCCACGACATCCGCGGCCTTCGCGGCCGTTCCCGCATCCACCACGACGACGCCATCGTCGCCCACCTGGACGCCGATATTTCCGCCAGCGCCGGCGATCATCAAGAAGTTGGCGCGCACCTCCAAGACCTCGAGCGCCCCCGATGACGCTGCGGTCTCAGCCTGGCGACCCTGCGAACCTTGCGGCGCGACTGCCACGCCGCGGTGGACAAAGCCGAACACTGCGGACACGGCCACGGCAGCGACGAATGGCAAGCGACCGACGCGGTGTCCTCGGGTGAGAGTCACAGCCCTGTGGCCGTGAAGCGTAGCATACGGGCCACGGGCGAGATTCGAAGGATCACTGCGCCCGCTGTTTCACGCGGTTGAACGTGTTCAGGAAGGCGAACAGCGTCGCGGAGATTCGCCACCAGGCCCAGCCAAACAGGAATCGGGTGTCACGTCGGCTGTCGTCGAGCCGTCGACGACGACCGTACTGTTCGGGACGATGCGTCCGCTCGTGACATCGACGACGTTGACACGTGTGATCGCGAGCGAGCGTGTTTGTGCCGCAAGGGACACACTGGCGACGACGGCAGCAAGGGCGATCTGAATCGACGAGCGCGTCGTCACTGGGTCGTCGATTCTGACATGAATCGCCGACCTCATCCATCGGCGCGAAACACGTGCGCGGGATCGGCGCGCATCGCTCGCAGCGCGGGCACCTCGCACGCGACGATCGCAACGAACGTCAGGATCGCTGCAGCGCCAATGTACGTCGGCGGGTCGGTCGCGCGGATGCCGAATAGCTGTGCGGTGAGCACCCGACTCACCGCATAGGCGATCACCAGACCTCCGCCCACGCCGATTGTGATCAACCGCATCGCCTGTCCGAGTACGAGACGATGGACGTCGCGTGCTTGCGCGCCGAGCGCAACGCGAAGACTGAATTCCGTCGAACGCGCGGCGACGAGAAACGCGGTGACGCCGTAGATGCCGAGCACCGCAACGAGCAGCGCGCCACCCGCAAACAGCACCGCAAGCAGCAGCGTGAAGCGTCGACCCGCGACCGATCGATCGACGATTTCTCCGATCGTGCGGAATTGCGGGGGCACTTCGGGGGCAAGATCGCGAATCACTCGACGCGCATCGGCAACGATCGCGGTCGACGGCGTCTCGGTGCGTACGACGAAGGTGAAGCCCCATGCCTGCATGGGACGCTGACGAACGTTGACGTAGAACACTGGCGAGGGCGCGATGTTGAAGCCGCCCTCACGCACGTCGCCGACGATGCCGACGATGGTGAACATGCGCAGGTCGCCGTCCATGTTGCCGAACTGAATCTGCTGCCCGATCGGATCCTGATTGGGCCAGCGGGTGCGAGCGAGCGTGTCGCTGATGACCGCCACGTGCGGCGCATCGACGCTGTCGCGTTCGTCGAAGAGCCGTCCGCGACGAAGCGGGATGCCCATCACGCGGAAGTAGCCGGCGCTCGCGACTCGATATTCGGCACGGCCATTGATGCTCGAATCCTTCATCAACGGCACGAGCTCGTCGAATGTCCGCAGGCTCGCACGCGGATCGTTGCGCGGGAGCACGAGAAAGGTTCCGTTCGGGCCGCCCCCGGTGAGCGGCATGATGCTCGATCCACCAACGTCGATCACACCAGGCAGACTCGACAACGCCTCGATGATCCGCTCGTAGAGGCGCGCCTGCCGCGGCAACACGGATGGGTCGTCGAGCTGCAGCCCCTGCGGCGTGATGCGGAAGCGCGGTGCCGGCGACGTGATCTCAATCGCCACGATGCCAGTGGTGCGGAAGCCAAGTCGCTCCTGTAGCAGCGTCATCAGGCTCCGCCCGAGCAGGCCAGCGCCGACGAGTAACACCACCGACACGACCAGCTGCGCCACCACGAGACCATTGCGCAAGCGCCCAACCGATCCGCCAGCCGTGTGGCCGCGCTGCGCCTCTCTGAGCGACGACAGCACATCCGGCCTCCGCTCGCGCCACGCCGCGAGCAGCGACAGCGCCATGGCCGTCAACCAGGTCACGCCGATAGCAAACAGCAGCACTGGCCAGCTCAGACGGATGTCACCGACACGCGGCAGGTCAGCAGCGGCGATGAGCGATGTCGACCGGACGATCGCCGCCGCAAGTACGATCCCGACGACACCCCCGCACGCCGACACGATGAGCGACTCGGCGACGAGCGGCAGGATCACTTCGACACTCGTCGCGCCCATGGCGGCCCGCACCGCCAGTTCGCGCCGTCGCGCGGTCGCACGCGCGAGTAGTACGTTCGCCAGGTTCGCGCAGGCGACGAGCAGCAGCAAGCCAACCGACGCCAGCAGTATCAGCAGCGCGGGTCGAACGCTGCCGACCATTTGATCGTGCAGCGGCACCACCGCGGCATCGGACATCATCGTGTCCTGCCCGAACTGCGTTTTCAGCCGCTTCGCGACGGCACTGGCGTCGGCTCGCGCGACGGCCAAACTGACGTCGTCGCGCACACGCGCGATCACACGCCAGTTGTGAGCCGTGCGATATGGATTGCGGGTCGTCGCCTCACGCGGCTTCCACACATCGACGTCGGGTGGAAACGCAAAACCATTGGGCATCACGCCGACGACTGCGTGGACGGCGTCGTTGAGTTTGAGGCTGGCTGTCGATAGATCGGCGGTGCGCGAAAAATGCTCCTGCCAGAAACGCCAGCTCACGATGACGACGAGCGGCCCACTTTCACGGCTCTCGTCTGCCGAAAACCGTCGTCCACGCGCGGGCTCCGTGCCCATCACCTCGAAGAACGCGCGCGAGACGTTGGCGACTCGCACGCGAAGCGGTACGTGCTCGACCACGATCGACGAGAAGCCGTACTGGTTGAATTCGGCCATCGCCGCGTAGCTCGTCGTCTGATCGCGCAGATCCTCGAAGTTCGGATCGGAGAACGTCTGGCTGTGCCGACCTGACGCGCCGATCTGTTCGAGCTGCACGATTTGCGTCGACTTGGGATACGGCAGCGGCTCGAGGATCAGGCCATGGACGATGCTGTACATGGCGGTGCAGGCGCCAATGGCGGCGCCAAGCGTCAGCACCGAGACAATGGTGAATCCGGGTGTGCGTCGGAGGAGGCGCGCGGCAAAACGCAGATCGCTGACAAGGGATGCCATACGCGCATTAGACGCATGGCACCCCGCGGCGCGTTGTCAGCGTGACGGCTGGATCGTCGTGTCGCGCTGCGTTCCAGGCGGGCATGGAGGCAGCGTAGTCGTCGGAGATCCCGGCGGCGCGACGGGGCTCGGGCTCTGCCTGCTTGGCGCCGTAGTCGATGGCTGTCCGGGGGGTGTGGTCGATGGCTGCGCCGGCGTCGTTGTCGACGGCTGCGCTGGTGGTGTCGTCGTCGGCGGTTGTCCAGGCGTTGCTGTCGATGACGGGCTCGGTGATGAGGTCACTGGTGGAAGCGTTGGCGATGTCGACGGAGTCGTCGGCGATTCAGGAGCTGTCGGATCAAGTGGCCGCGACGTCGGCGTCGGCAGACACGGTGCAAATGGAGCCGGCGATGGTTGCTGCGCCGCCGCAGGCGTTGCGATCGGATCCTGCGACGACGGTGTTGGTGACGCACTACTCTGCGCGGACGTGTGCGCGACACCAACGAGGAGTGCTCCGGCAGAGACGATGAGAGCGGTGATGGTCTTGAACACTGATCGTTCTCCTTGAGGTTGGAGATCGATCATGGTTGGTGCAGGTGCCGTACCGGACCTCGAAGCCAATTCGACGGGTCGCAACAATGCGACGGATGGCTGCGTCCTGGCGCATGAGTCCGCGTCTGATACTCAACTACCCCGCACGAGGTCCGAGCGACCAACCCGGCCAACCTGAGCGCGTCTCGAAATGAGGCGCCAACTTACAAAACCGAGCGTCGACGCCCCCGGTTCGTGATCGCAGCCTCACTCA
>Ga0075424_100005620_pt1 | contig 11998 bp, 11 predicted proteins | sample SoiMethybrSBSTD3_FD_75301 | JGI IMG/M metagenome (GOLD analysis project Ga0075424, IMG submission 75301) | Bulk soil microbial communities from a Populus tree surrounding site in Tennessee, USA - Soil MetaG P. TD hybrid SBSTD3 | ecosystem: Environmental > Terrestrial > Soil > Tree plantation... | reverse complement strand
GCCTGCAGATCGGGTTCCTTGCGCTGCCAGAATATGAAAGCGTCGGCATTCAACAAGAAGACCGGCTTGCCGTTGTCGGAGGGGCCAGGGGCGATGACGAAGTCCCCGAGCTTGAAGCCGGCGTTGAGCAGCACGCCCTGCGCCCATCCGCCTTGGATCATCATGCCCATGTCACCGGCGACGAAGCGCTGCAGATTGATGGAGTAGTGTTGAGCGGCAGTGTTAGGGTCCATCCAATCGGCGATCTTGCGGACCTGTGCGAAGGCGGCCTTCACCTCGGGCGCCTTTAAGGCCTTTGCGTCGAGGTTCATCATGCCGCTACGGTATGCGGTAGGGCTGATTCCGGCGAGGGCAGCCTCGAACTTCTGCCCATCGTCGGGACGGGTACCGCCATTAGCGATCGGGTAGGTGACCCCGGCCGCCTTCATCTTTTCGGCGAGCGCATTGAATTCGTCCCATGTGACGGGGATCTTATCGGCGTTGGCCTTGTCCATCGCACGCTTGGAGAGAAAGAGCATGTTGGTGCTGTAGATCTGCAGCGGCAATGAAATCCACTTGCCACCAGGCTTGTGCAGTCTCGCTAAGTCTGGGGCGACGACCTTTTCGTAACCGGCAGCGGCGACGAGGGCGTCGAGGTTTACGGTGGCGGCGATCTTTGACCAGGCGGCAATCTCGGGGCCCTTGAGCTGCGAGCAGGCCGGTGGATCACCGGCCATGATCTGGGCGCGCAACTTGTTCATCATCTCGGTGGTGAAGCCGGGTACGGGTGAGTGCTCCCAGGTGCCGCCCTTCTCCTCGAATTTCTTGCCGAGCGCGGTGATCGCCGCTCCATCGCTGCCCGTCGACCATTGCGAGATGACCGTCAGTCGCGGCTTTACGGCCTGGGCCCGAGAGAGGCCAGGGGCGGTGAACAGGCCGGCGGCCCCGGCGAGCATGGTACGGCGGCTGATCCCGTTCATGGGTTCGTTTCCTTCCTTGCGGCGGAGCGCGCGATTTAAGAAGCCGGCACGCCTTTGTCCACGTTCAAGCACCTGTGGCGTCCCCTGACAAGCCTTTCGGACCGTGCCGGTCGGACAGGGCTGAACGCAGGTCAGCCCGACACTTCCCTGCTGCTGAAGCCGGCGGTCTGCCGAGGTGTCACGCTTGGGTCGTGAGGGAGCGGCAGCTAGCCGAATGGGATTGGGTTAATGTGGACCGCGCCGGGGTCACACGATGTGCCGCAAACCCAAGCCATCAAGCACCGCTCGACGATGCCGACTGGCGGGGGTAGCGGGGTCCCACGGTTTCGGGCGGAGGGCTGCCAATTCAACTGAGCGAGGGCGCAACGACAAATTCCGCAGCGAGCGTGACCTTCGACCTGATGGAATTGGAGATGAAGCACTGGGCTTCGACGCCTTCCATGATTTCGCGGGCACGTTCGAGCTCGGGTTGGCTTTTGAGGCTGACGCGTGGCCGAACCGCGACCTCAGTGATGCGATACTTGCCTTCGACGTGCTCGAGCAAACCTTCGGCGTCGCTTTCGTATGCCGCCGGAGCGAGCCCTTTCGCTTGGGCGAACGTGAGAAAGGTTAGCATGATGCAGGTATTGACGGAGGCCACCAGCAGCTCTTCGGGGGCCCAGAAGCTTGGATCGCCCTTGAACTCAGGCGGGCTACCAACGACGACGTCTGGCTTTCCGGGTGCCGAAAGCGTTGCGCGCCGTGCCGAACTCCAGGTGGTCTTTGCCTTATAGCGAAAGGACTTGTAGCCTCGCTTTGCGTCCACGAAAACCTCCTGGAATGCTGATCGCCGACGGGAACTGGTACCCTCTTGCCGGCAACTCCTTGTGCACCTTGGCGTGGCCCATCGTCTCGGGTCAAACCGAAGGGCATGTGCCGACGCGCTTAGATTATACATGTGGGTCGGCGAGCTCGCGGGCAAGCCCCTGAGAGCAGGGCCACCATCTCATGGCGGTGCAGGCCTGAGGAAGGATTGCGCGCATCGCCGTGTTCGCGCAGCGCGATTGCGACCTGCTTGAGACAAATCGTTGAGGATGCCTTCGCCACGATGGCGTCCAACCGAGCTCAAGCTTGAGTGGAGCCGAGGTTTGGGGCCCTCTAAGCGGCTGCAAATCGGTCACGGCAGTTGCGTCGAGCTGGCGTAAACCGGCCGAAGCTTCGTTGGCGCGAGCGCGCGCGCGCGCCCCGAGCCACGCGACGGGCCATGACTTCAGCGGAAGGGCCCCGTTGGGGCTGGCTATCTCTGATCAGGGCCCTGATCGATGGTCCTTTGTTTGAGAACGCCGCGCTTCTGCAGCGCTTCCAACATTCCATAAACGTCCTCATCAGAGAGCCGGTCACGTTGAGGGAGTGCGCCCCTCACCTTGCGCGCCGCATCGGGATGTGAAGCCATATATTCTTCGAGCCAACCGCGAGCGGTCTTCGGATCAAGCGCGCGAATGTTCGCGCCAACCACGCGTCGACCGCGCGCCGCGCGCCGGTTCGCCGCCAACCGGCGCAAGGCGATCGTCCGGCTAGCCCGCTCGAAAGCACGGCGTGCGACAGTGGCGCCATTGTCGTCGTCCGTTTGCGCCTCGTTGATGAGATCCTCGTCTGAAGCGGCGAGAATATCCTCCACGAGGGCTTCGATTAGCCGCTCGAGGGGTGCTTGTTGATGGCTGTCCTTGTTGCGCGTCATGGCTTGCGCTCCTGTGGGAATGCCTTGTCAATGCGCCGGCGTATGAGGCGCCGTTTGCTCTCGAATTGGGTCTGATTGAGCTGTGTCAGGGAACGCAACTCTTCACCAGCGATGCCGTCCATGATGCCCTCGAGCATGCGTTGGGCGACGCCATCATCGGCGAAGAGAGCGAAGATTGTCTGCCTGAGACAATTCGCCTCCTGAGCGCTTGCGAGCCACTCATCGGGGCCAAGTCGCTCATCGCGGACCTTTATGGCGACTTCCTGCAGGGATCCTGTGGGACTGACCAGGCTCATCTCCGGTCGCCGTCTGCGCGCCTTCCTCCAATCCGAGGCGATGCTGCGCATGACGCCGACCAAGAAAAGCACAATGTCCAGCGTGCGAGAGCATTGCCGGGACCCCTCCAGCGCACGCTCGAAGGCCTCTTGCAACAGGTCCTCGGCGTCAAAGTGGGCATTGCGGCACAAGGCGCGGGCCGCCTTGTGGAGCCGGAGCCAACCCGCCGGGGCCAGAACGGCGATGGCTCGCTTGACCTCCAGTTCGGTCAACGGCAGTGCGCCGGTATCCCTTGCCTGCAATGTGAGAGCCTCCTTGCTTGCTACCTATGCGCCAACCAAGGCGCCGCTCGGACATGGCATGCCATGTCTGAGGGTAACGGCAATTGGCGCATAGGTGTTGGAGAGCCGATGCCGCGGGCAGGCGGCCAACCAAAGGGGGAGCGCTCGTGGCAGTGACCTGCGCCAGCATCGATCAAATCAGGAGTTTTTATGCCAGCTACATGGCGGCAGCGGCCAGGCAACCTACGTGGCCACGAGGTTACGCCTTCCAAACCCGGCTCGAAGGAGCCTTCGAAACCGTGCCGAGAGAAATGTTCTTGCCGCCGGGACCTTGGCACATCGAAGCCGGGACTGGAGGCTACGTCGAAACGCCCAATGCGGACGTGAGGTTCGTCTATCAAGACGTCCTCGTGGCCATCGATAGGCACCGGGGGATCAACAACGGCCAGCCAAGTGCACATGCTCAGTTCATGGGCCTGCTCGAACCTCGGCCAGGCGAAACGGTGGTGCATATTGGCGCCGGAACAGGATATTATTCCGCCATTCTATCGATGCTCGTTGCCCCGGGAGGACGGGTCGCGGCGTTTGAGCTCAACGAAGATTTGGCACTGACGGCTCGTCGCAATCTGCAAACGCTGGACAACGTCTCAGTTACGGCTGGCGACGCCACTCTCCTTGAGCTTCCTGAAGCCGATGTGATCTATGTTAACGCAGGTGTCGTCAGGCCACCGGTCCGTTGGTTGATGGCGCTGCGCCCCGGCGGCAGAATGTTCATGCCATGGCGGCCCGCGGCAGATATCGGCATCGCGTTGTTCATTTCGCGAACGGCTAGGGGCTTCAGGGTCAATCCCGCGATGCCCGCCTGGTTCATCCGTTGCACCGGCGCCTCCAACAGTTCCGCAGGTGACATACCACCGGACATCAAGGGCGCCTGGGCTAGTCGAGCCCTATACCTGAAGGCGGAGCGACAACCTGATGCGACGGCCACCGCCATCTACGGTGAGCTGTGGTTCTCCTCTGAGGGGCTTGTGTGAATCAATCTACGGCGGCTCGTTGGCCTCGCATGGCAGGGGATCGCGGGGTAGGCCTGTCCCCCCCGGGGGTGGTGGACCCAGTGCCGGCGGCTGAGCCCACAACCTCGCTGCGATCGCTCTTGCATCGCAGAGGCTGCGATGGGAGAGGCGGGCGGCTGGGGGGCCGCAGGGCGGACCCAAGCGTGCGGGAACGCGGGGCGCGCGCGCGCTGGCCGACGCCGGGCCGATGCTCCCGGCCTTGGCGCGGCTCGCGGCGGTCCGCTGCGTCAACACCGACATCGGCAACGCCCTGCTTTTTTGGCTATGGGATAGGTGCGATGCAAACGAGCCGGCACTGGGACGAGAGCCACCCCATCACAATGTGGGTCCGATGGCACCCCTGAAAACCACGCACCGACTGGCCACGCAGGAGGATGCCAATCGGCTCTTCGAGCTTCGCCGGCACTCTATCGGCGCGCTCGCGGTGAGCGCGATGTCGAAGGCAAAGGCCAACAGCTGGGCGGCGAGCCTGACACGCGCCGGCATGCAGCAAAAGCTTCGTGACCTGGAGGTATGGGTTGCCGAGACGGGAGGCGCAATCGCGGGATGGGGAGCCATTCGTGGAGATCGACTTGAAGGGCTTTATACCGATCCCCAATTTGCCAGCCGTGGCATCGGGGCAGACTTGCTCCGCTTGCTGGAAGCGTTCGCGCGGGAACGAGGTTTTTCGGTGATGCACGCGGAAGCGAGCGCCAATGCGCTTCAATTTTACCTTCGCCGTGGCTACGAGCTCAATGGCCCTCAAACACCCGATGGGGCTCAGCCGCTCCAAAAGCGCCTCCGGTCCTCCGACCCATAGCGCCGATAAGGGGTTGGGATCGCTTGGGGATTGCGCCTGCTCCGGCCGGCCGTCACCTCCCCCCACTCGACATATCTCTTTGGCTCAGCGCACGTTGGATGGGCGCGGGCTCAAATTGCGGCGGCGACCTCTGCCCCCGGGGCCCTAACCTGACCACGACCCAAGTCGTCCCTTTACCCCCGGACCGCACCGTTGCACGTTGCGGGGTTTTGCAAGGTGCGCAACACCCCTCGGCCATGCTCTTCGCCGGCCGCAGGGCAGCTTCGTCTCCTCGTTGCGGTTCAGCAAAGCGATCCCGCACCGGATGCTGGCCATCCCAGGTGCGGAGAAGATCGCCAGCGTCCTCATACCTCATATGCTCCCGGGGATGCGGGGTGGTGATTTACCTTGGGGCCTTCGCACGGCGTAATCAGCACGTGTGGATTCAGTCCCGCGGACGAAGCACAGGATCACCCGTGATCCGGTTGAGGGGAAACGTCGCTTAAGGGTCTGCGCCAGCAAGCGCAGGCGTGCGCGAGGCCGATGACATCGCTTGCCACCATCATTTTTGCTTTGACCTACATCGGCATGGCGCTTGGGCGCGTGCCCGGTTTGAAGATCGATCGATCGGGGATTGCGCTGATCGCCGCCGTCATCCTTGTTGCAACCGACGAGGTCCCGGTCGAGCAAATCGCCAAGGCGATACATTTCCCGACGCTGCTGCTGATGAGCGGACTGATGATCCTCTCCGCGCGGGTGCGGGCGGCGGGCTTCTACGAGGTGGCCGCCTCATGGATTGCCCGCCAGGCGAGGCAGCCATTGCGTCTGCTGGCGCTGACGATCGCCCTTGGCGGGACGCTCTCGGCCATGCTCGTCAATGATATCGTTGTCTTCGCGATGACGCCGCTGCTCTGTACGGGACTTGCAGCAAGGAGGCTCGATCCCCGTCCTTTCTTGTTTGCGCTTGCCGCGGCCAGCAATGTGGGATCCGCCGCAACTCTGATCGGCAACCCCCAGAACATCCTCATTGGCCAGGTGGGTCGGCTCAGCTTTTGGTCCTACTTCGCGATTGCCTTCGTCCCAGCCGTGGTTGGGCTTGGCCTGGTGTTTGCGTTCGTGGCCATGGCATGGCAATCGAGCCTGACCCGAGAGGCAAGCGACGCGCCGATGAGCACGCCCGCCGTTGATCGTCGCCAAGTCAGAGTTTGCGCAGTTGCTTTGGCGGTGCTCTTGGTGCTGTTTACAACATCGATCCCGCGCGAGATTTCGGCCCTTCTCATTGCCGCTTGCCTCGTTATCAGCCGGACCGTTCCGAGCCGCCAACTCCTCGACGAGATCGACTTGCCCCTTCTCATCCTGTTTGCCGCCTTGTTCGTCGTGAACGACGCATTCGCGAGAACAGGTCTCGCGCAAGAAGTGCTAGACGTGCTGCGCTCTCACGGTCTGCTGCCCGACCGCCTATTGCTTCTAACGCCCCTCTCTCTGCTTTTGAGCAACACGATCGGCAATGTTCCCGCGGTCGTCATGATCCTGCAGGTCTGGCACGGCATCCCAGAAGGCACACTCATTGGTCTTGCTATTCTGTCGACGCTCTCCGGCAACCTGCTTCTGGTTGGGAGCCTCGCCAATCTGATCGTGGCCGAGCGCGCAGCGCTGGCGGGCGTACATCTGTCATTTTTCGACCACGCCAAAGCGGGCGTACCGATCACGCTCGTGTCACTGGTGTTCGCCGCACTGTGGCTATGGGCTGTTGGTCTCATGCGGCCCTAGCCGAGGCGAGCTGATGCGTGTGAGCCCTCCGCACTACGGAAGTTCTCGGACGTTGCGCGGATAGGCGCGTATGTTTGTCGGGCTCGCAAGCCGCGCGCAGCCCTTTTGGAGCCGAGTTGGAGGGGGTGGCCAACACGGAGGGCGAACTTGCACCGGTTATGATGATTGCCGCAGGGGGTGGCCTGGCGCTGATCCGTCGAGATCCTACTCCACCCCCTGCTCGCGCAAGCTGGGGCCCTGATTGATGAAGTCCCCAAGGTGCTATCAAGGGGGTAGGTTCGGCGAAGAGCTGTCGTGACGGCTACTTCTGGCCGGCGGCCAAATGGCCAATTGCCATGAGCGCTGTCCAGCAACTTGGGTTTTCCGCACTCGGCGCTTTGGGTACACTGCCATCGAGGTTGCACACGGGGGGGGCCATATGCATCAGAACGTGCTGTTTGCTTTGTTATCAATGTTATTGGCGGCAATTGCGACGGGTGCGCAGGCACAAATCGAAGACTGCAAGTCCAAGGACCCGGATATCGCGATCACAGGTTGTACAAAGGTGCTGCAGCGGAGCGGGCTCAGCGCCAAAGATCGTGCTGCGGCGCATGGGTACCGTGGCATGAGCTATGCCAAGAAGGGATTGATGGACGAGGCGGTGGCCGACGGATACCGCGCCATTGACGCCGACCCCAAGAACCCAGTCGGCTACCAATGGCGCGCATATATATACCTGCGCAAGCCCGACAACGATCGCGCCATGGCCGACGCAACGCGGGCGTTGCAGCTCGATGCAAAATCTGCGGAAGGCTACCACCTGCGCGGCATCGTTTTGAGCAGACGCGGGGAGCTCGACGCAGCGATTGCGGACTACAACCGGGCTATTCAACTAAATCCAAAAGGCAGCACGTACCTGTCGGACAGGGGTGCAGCGTATCTCGGCAAGGGAGAGTTCGACAAGGCGATTTCCGACCTCACGCATGCAATTGCAAACAATCCGGGATGGGGAGAGACGTACGCCTATCGTGGGTCGGCGTACGGTTCGCTGGGAGAATATGAACGGGCGCTGGCAGATCTTTCCCAAGCCATAGCCATGGAGCCCAAAAACTTCCGCGCCTACGCCTACAGAGCGCGGGTCTACATCGAGCGGGGTGAAGCCGATCGCGCATTGGCGGATATCGAGCGTGCGCTGGCGCTCAATCCCAATTCCCCCGAGATCTATTTGGCTCGCGGTACGGCCTTTGCGAACCAGGGTGCGTTCGATCGCGCCCTCAAGGACTACAATCGTGTCCTCGAAATCGATCCGAAGCGAGCGGCCGCTTACAGCGGCCGCTGCTCGATCTATCTGACGAAGGACGAACCCGAGCGCGCACTGGCCGATTGCAATCGTGCCATCGAGCTCAATCCAAGATATTCGGCGGCGTATGTCGGCCGAGGGACCTTCCATGCCATCCGGAAAGACTACGCCAAGGCCTTAGCCGACTATACGCGCGCGATCGAGCTTGTTGCCAAGAACTATGCAGCCCTGTCGCAGCGTGGACGCGCGTATCTGGAGATGGGCGAATTGGAGAAGGGCCGCGCCGACATCGAACGCGCCATCGAAGTGCACCCGAATTACGCCCGTGCCTATCTACACCGCGGCATGATGCATATGCGAAGGGGCGACAAGGATCGGGCGATCGCCGATCTGGGCAAGGCGATCCAGATTGATGTGCGTTTAGCCGAGGCGCGCACCGTGCGCGCCGAAGCCTACATCGCCGCCGGGCAGCCCGTTGCGGCCATTGCCGACTTGCGCGCAGAGTTGCGGCTGCCTGCTCGGAACCTGCCGGAGAAGGAGGCGCAGATCAGGGCAGCGGAACTTCTCACCAGCTTGGCGCCGAAAGCGACCGGTACCCCCACACCCATCCTCGCGCCCGGTGCGAACCCGCAGCCGCCCGGTCCGCCGGGTGGACCAGTCGGGGCAAGCGGCAAACGGGTGGCGATGCTCATCGGCAACTCAGCGTACGGCCAAGTGGGCGAGCTGAAGAACCCCGGCAACGACGTGCGCATTCTGTCACAAACCCTGCGTCGCATTGGGTTCAGCGACGTGACCGAGCATTTCAATCTTGGCTTGGCGGCGATGACGGCAGCGCTGAAAGCCTTTGGAGACCGCAGCGCAACGGCGGATTGGGCCGTCATCTACTTCTCGGGTCACGGCTTGGAGATGGGTGGCGTTTCCTATCTCTTGCCGGTCGATGCCAAACTCGAGCGAGATGCCCATGTCACCGATGAGACCATAGCGCTCGAACGCATGCTGCAGAAGACGGACGGCGCACATTCGCTGCGGCTGGTGATCCTGGATGCCTGCCGCAACAACCCCTTCGCGACGCGCATGGCGCGCACTGGGAGCGCGGTGCGGTCCATTGGCCGTGGCCTCGCGGCCATCGAGCCTGAAGGCGACGTACTCGTAGCATACGCGACGAAACACGGCACGACCGCGCTCGACGGAGAGGGCGATAACAGCCCCTACGCGCTCGCATTATTGCAGCATATGCCGATGCCCAACATCGACATCCGCGTAATGTTTGGCCGCGTGCGCGACACCGTACGCAAGACCACCAACAATCGGCAGGAGCCATATACCTATGGCTCCATCGGCGGCGATTTGCATTACTTCGTGGCAGCCGTTCGCTGACGGGGTAGGGCTGGGCGGCCGCCATTCGCGAGCGGGTTGCTTCCCGCGAGGGGAAAAGGAGCGTGCCCCCCAGCTCTCCTGCGCATTTGCGACGAGTTCCCGTGCCATCGGTACCAATGGGAGTTGCCCTGACGCCAGTGTGGGCTCGGCAAGGCCGCACGACGACGCCGGCCCAGCAAAGCAGCGTGCATTGCCGCGCCAAAATGGAGGCTCTTTGTGCAGGGGACTTTGCGACCTCGCATTTGAGGCGTGCAGAGCCGCTCCCGGGGGAGCGCCTCGTGTCGAGATGCGGCAGCGTGCCAAGACTGCCGCGCCCGTTGTTCTCGACGACAGCCAGAGCCTCCATCGTTGCTGGCACAATTGCTGGCACAATCGCGAGCGACGTCTAGCCGCCGAGAAGTTCGGTGGAGAGGCCCGAGGGAGCCGCTTGCACCGTCGCTGCCTGGGCCGTCGGCGCGGTCCTCAGAGCGGCGATTGCCGGCTTCTTGGGAGTAACGGCTGCGCGGCTCATTTTAGCGGGAGGCGTGCCGCAACGCGCGAGTGCGGGACTTGCGATGGTCACGCTGAGGGCTGCCACGAGCAGGATCTTCATGTATTTCGTCATGATCATCTCCTTGGTTTATCTCTGACGTGAGGCGAGTATCGCTCCCCTACGCCTGCGACCCGTGTTCCCGGAGTGACTTGTGACGTGGATGTGTCCGATCGTGATCGAGGGATCAAGATCGCCCTTGGAACGCTGACGGGACGCTTGCGATCTTGCACGATCTCGTTGCTGAAGCGTCCTGGCTCTAGCGCGTCTATCTGCAGAGGCCATGCGCTGAGGTTCATTCGCAGCGTCACCAGCATTGGGTGGACGCTTTTGGAAGCGCGCTTCTTGCGGCCGTCAAAGTGTCGTTTGTCATGGAACGGCCGCGCACGGGGCGCGCCGCATGCGTTGTCGTTGCACATACGCGCAATCTGTCTTGGGATTGCCACATGCCCATCTTCGCTTTGACACGAATGCTCTGTAGGGGCTCAATCGCCACAGCACAGGGGTAGGCTATGATTCGTGACCGTGATGCTCTCGTCGCTATCGCCCAGCGCATCGCCGAAGCCGAGAACCGTGTTGGCCAACTCAATGATCGCCTCACACGGCTGAAGAGCGAGGGCAGCGATACCTCGCAAGCCCAGGAAGCGTTGCAGATCGTGTCGCGCAATCTTTCCAATCTCTACGTTCAGCAATCCGCGTTGCGTCGCTCGATGTGGGAATCCCGTTGGGCGAAGGCCGGCTAACGTCGGCGGCCGCCGTCCGTGCATTTGACGCCGTGGTCAAGACCCCTTCGTTGTCGACCCTCGGCCTGAAATCGGTGGCCTGACGCTAAGCGTCCCACTCGTTTGCTTACGCCCCACAGAACCATTTTCCGTTTGTGCACATCAGGACCGTCGGCGCCCATGGCCTCGCTCCGCCGCAGCTCCTATGACTGTTACTACGGTCAAGGGAACCGGGGGCGTGCACTCCCGCAGCCGCCAACGGCGCGGGCGGGGCGTTGCTTTGGCGCGATGGGGATTTCGCCAATCGGCGGCGACCATCTCAGGCCGTCGTGACCCCCCCACCCGTGGTTGGTGGCTTGTTGATTTCGATCTTGCGCCCATCCTTCTGAGCCTGCGCGTCCGCCGGCTTGGGAATCGTGACCCTGAGGACGCCGTCCTTGAAGGTGGCGGTGATCTGGTCGGGCTCGACCCGGTAGGGAAGGGTCAGCGTGCGCTGGAAAGCACCATAGGACCGCTCGGTCCTGTGCAGGATCTGTCCCTCGCTTTCCTTCTTCTCCTCGTGTTCGGTCCGCTTCTCGCCCTTGATGGTGAGCTGATCGTCGCGCAGAGCGATGTCGATGTCATTTTCGGTGACGCCGGGGAGTTCGGCGGTGACCGTGATCGTCCCCTTGTCTTCCGCAATGTCGACGCGTGGGGCGAGAGTGCCACCCATGCTGCGGCCGAACCAGTCTTCGAAGAGGGAATCAACTTGTGTCTTGAAGCTGCGGAAATGCTCAACGTCACGGCTGCGTTCGCCCCATGATGGAAGCCAGGATTTGTTGGACATGGGCTCGTCTCGTGGTTCGCGGTCTCAATCCCGTTATCATCTCGCCCGTTATCATCTCGTTGACATGGGTCGCATGACACTTGGGCTCATCTTGCGGCGCTGGGCTCATCTCGCGTGGGGGCTGGCCCGGGCGACCTCTTCCCTCCACACTTTCCCTCCACACTTTCCCTCCACACTGCGGCCCCTTCGCCGCCCTCCCCTTTGCTGGGAGGCCTCTCTTCCCCCGCCGATTTCTGCCTATACGTGAACGCGCTCGCGATGCCGACTGTTCCGCGTGAAGCAGCGAAAAGCCCCGCCACGATGCACGTGAAGCGGGGCTCGTCATCACTGCCGATTGGTGCCCAACAAAATCGGGCTCATTGACGAGGGGTCACCTCGTTGCAAGGCTCAAATAACGTGAGCGGCTCGGCC
>Ga0075424_100005618_pt1 | contig 12001 bp, 4 predicted proteins | sample SoiMethybrSBSTD3_FD_75301 | JGI IMG/M metagenome (GOLD analysis project Ga0075424, IMG submission 75301) | Bulk soil microbial communities from a Populus tree surrounding site in Tennessee, USA - Soil MetaG P. TD hybrid SBSTD3 | ecosystem: Environmental > Terrestrial > Soil > Tree plantation... | reverse complement strand
GGATCCTTTGGCCCCGCGGTCTTCGGCCGGATGCCGGCGTAGCCCGGCGAGAGCGAAGCGTCGGGCAGGCTCGGCCAGTAACGGCGGATCGCGGCATAGAAGCGCTCGGCGCGCTTCGGGTCGACGTCGTAAGCAATGCGATCGATCCACTCGACGTCGGGGCCGAAGCGCGCCTGGCCGGCGAGGTCGAGCGTGACGTGCACGCCGAGGCCGCCGGGCTCGGGCACGGGATAGACGAGGCGCGAGAACGGGTTCTTGCGATTGAGCGAGTAGTAGTTGCCCTTGGCGTAGAACTCGCCCGGCGCCTTTTCCGCGGGATAGCCCCGGATCGCCTTCGCGACGGTCGGCGCGCGAAGCCCCGCGCTGTTGACCAGCATCCTGGCGTGAATGCTTTCCTGGAGGACGAATCCGTCGGCGACGACTTCGCACTTCTCCAGCGGGCTCTTCAGGGCGAGCATCGCGCCCTTCGCTTCCGCATCGCCGAGGTAGGCGAGCATCAGCGCGTGGCTGTCGATGATGCCGGTCGAAGGCGAGTAGAGCGCCGCCACGCAGTGCAGCTCGGGCTCGAGGGCGAGCGCCTGCCCGCGCGTCATCCAGACGACGTCGGTGACGCCGTTCGCATGCGCTTTTTTCTGAATGGCTTTCAATTCCTCCAGTTGTCTCTCATCGGTCGCGACGATGAGCTTTCCGGAGCGGCGATGGGGCACGCCGTGGCTGACGCAGTACTCGTAGAGCAGCTCCCTGCCAGCGACGCACGAGCGCGCTTTCAGCGAGCCCTTCGGGTAGTAGATGCCGGCGTGGATCACCTCGGAATTTCGCGAGCTGGTGTGCGTGCCGATCGCGTCCTCGCTCTCGAGGATCACCACCTCGCGGCCGGCGAGGGCGAGCGCGCGCGCCACCGCGAGGCCGACCACGCCGGCGCCGATGACGACGGCGTCAAGCTTTTCCACGAGACAGCATCCTTTCGCAGGCGAACACGCAGATCGCCGCCACCGCGGCGACGCTGGCCATGGGGCGCGAGGTGCCGTCGAAGGTTATCCCGAGCAGCGTGCTGAGCAGCGCGCCGGACGTGAAGCCGATGGCGCCGATCAGCGACGCGGCAGAGCCGGCGGCCTGCGGGAAAGGCGAAAGCGCCATCGACGTAGCGCTGGGAAGGATCAGCGCGCAGCCGAAGAGGATCAGCGCGAACGGCAGGACGAGCGCGAGCCAGTGCGCCACGCCGCCCCACGCCAGCGCCCCGGCCGCGACGCCGCCGCCAAGAACGAGCCATGCCCCGGCTCGCATCAGGCGCCCCGAGCCGAAGCCGAGCACGAACCGGCTCGCGGCCCAGGCGCCGCCGATCTGGCCGAGCATCACGCCCGCGAACATCCAGCCGTAGGCGGTGACCGAGACCCCGGCGTGCGCGAGCGTGAACGACGAGCTCGCCACCCAGGCGAGGATGCCGGCCTGGCAGGAAAGGAAGAGGAGCAGCGGCGAGACGAAGCGCCGCTCGGCGAGGATGCCGCCGAGGGTGCGGGCGATCTCGGCCGGCCGCGCCGAGCGCCGCTCGGCAGGCGCGGTCTCGCGCAAGCCGAAGGTCACCGTGACGAGCAGCACGACCGCGACCACGGCGAAGGTCCAGAACACCCCGCGCCAGCCGTGGATCGAAGTGAGGGTCGCTCCCAGGAGCGGCGCGCCGATCGGCACGATGCTGAACACCACCATCATCCGCGCGAGGAGGCGGGCCGCCTGCTCATGCGCGTGCAGGTCGCGGACGATCGAGCGCGCCATCACCACGCCGCCCGCCATGGCGAACCCCTGCGCGAGCCGCAGCAGCGCCAGCACGCCGATCGACGGTGCGAACGGCGATGCCGCGGTCACCGCCAGCATGCCGCCCAGGGCAGTGAGCAGCACCGGGCGCCGCCCGTAGCGGTCGGAAAGCGGCCCCCACAGGAGCTGGCCGAGGGCGAGGCCGGCGAAGTAGGTGGTGATGGTGAGCTGCGTCGCGCTCACCGGCGCGGCGAACGACGCCGCGGCGTCGGGCAGCGCCGGCACATAGAGGTCGGTGCCGAGGGCGGAAAGCGCGAGCAGGATGCCGAGCAGCAGCGTCAGCGCAAGCGGGGTATCGTTGTTCTTCAAGCTAGCATCTCATTCTAGTAAACCCCGCATGAAGCCACCGGCCACTCTCGCGAACTGGCGCACCGCGCCGTACAACCGCTGGGCATTCCACCACGTCCGCGAGCTCATCCCGACGGCGGACATCGCCAACGACCCGCGCCGCATCCGGGACTTTGCTTCGCACCGGGAGACGATCGACGAGCGCTTCCTCGGCGAGACCGATACCGATGGCTGCGTGATTCTCCATCGCGGGCGCATGGTGTTCGAGTACTACGCGAACGGCCTGACGCCGGACACGCCGCACATCCTCATGTCGGTCACGAAGTCGATGCTCGGCCTGCTGATGGGCATGCTCGACATCGATGTCGAGCGGCAGGTCACGGACGTGCTGCCGGCCCTCAAGGACACCGCCTACCAGGGCGCGACGATCCGCCATCTGCTGGACATGCGGGCCGGGGTCGCCTTCAACGAGGACTACCTCGCGACCAGCGGCCCGATCGTCGACTATCGCAAGGCGACGGGCTGGAACCCGCTCGGCTCCGGCGAAACAGCGTCGGACCTGCATTCCTTCTACGCGAAATTGAAGGACCGGGACGGCGACCATGGCGGCCGCTTCCACTATGTCTCGCCCAACACCGATCTCCTTGGCTGGGTGATCGAAGCGGCCACCGGGCGGCGCTACGCGGACCTCATGAGCGAGCACCTGTGGAAGCGGATCGGCGCCGAGCGCAGCGCGTACATCACGGTCGATCGCTTCGGCGCGCCGCGCACCGCCGGCGGGATGTGCGTCACGGCGCGCGACCTGGCGCGCGTCGGGCAGTGGATGATCGAGAACCCGAGCCCCTGGATGGAGGATATCGAGAGAAACGGCGACCGGAAAGCCTGGGACGCCGGCAGCTTCGTGCCTTACTACCCCGGCCAGCCGATCAAATATCGCAGCAAGTGGTACGTGCTGGAGGGGAAGTCACCGCTCATCTTCGGCATGGGCATCCACGGCCAGAACCTGTTCGTCGACCGCGCCGGCGAGCTGGTCATCGCCAAGCTCTCGTCGCAGGCGATGCCGCTCGACGCGCCGCGCATCGCGCTCACCATGCGCGCGGTCTCCGAGCTCCGGAAGCGCTTCGCATGAGTGGCTGGCAGTTCTGGATCGACCGCGGCGGGACGTTTACCGACATCGTCGCGCGCCGCCCTGACGGCGGGCTCGCGACGCACAAGCTGCTTTCCGAGAATCCCGGGCGCTACGCCGACGCCGCCATCGCCGGCATCAAGCACTTCCTCGGCGAGCCGCTGCCGGCGGAGAAGATCGAGAGCGTCAAGATGGGCACCACCGTCGCCACTAACGCGCTGCTTGAGCGCAAGGGCGAGCGCACGGCGCTGTTCATCACGCGCGGCTTTCGCGACGCGCTGCGCATCGCCTACCAGAACCGGCCGCGCATCTTCGATCGCCACATCGTCCTGCCGGAGATGCTGTATTCCAAGGTGGTCGAAGTGGAAGAGCGTGTCGGCGCGCACGGCGAATTGGTGTTGCCGTTGAACGAAAAGAGGACTTTGGAAGATCTGAGAAGCGCGTACGAGGAGGGCTACCGGTCCCTGGCGATTGTCTTCATGCACGGATACCGGTTTTCCGAGCACGAGAAAAAAGTGAAGGCGCTGGCAAAAAAGGTTGGCTTCACGCAGATTTCGGTTTCGCACGAGGTTAGTCCGCTGATGAAGCTGATTGGCCGTGGCGACACGACCGTGGTCGATGCCTATCTCTCGCCGATCCTGCGCCGCTACGTCGCGCAGGTCGCGGGCGAGCTGGGCGGCGCGCGGCTGCTCTTCATGCAATCGAACGGCGGCCTGACCGACGCACGGCGCTTCCAGGGGAAGGACGCGATCCTCTCCGGTCCGGCGGGAGGCATCGTCGGCGCGGTGCGCGCCGCCGCGACCGGGGGCTTCGAGCGGATCATCGGTTTCGACATGGGCGGCACGTCGACCGACGTCTCGCACTACGCCGGCGAATTCGAGCGCGAGTTCGAGACCCTCGTTGCCGGGGTGCGCATGCGCGCGCCGATGATGCGCATCCATACGGTCGCCGCGGGCGGCGGGTCGATCCTGCATTTCGACGGCACGCGCTACCGCGTCGGCCCCGACTCCGCCGGCGCCGTCCCCGGGCCGGCGAGCTACCGGCGCGGCGGGCCGCTCACCGTCACCGACGCCAACGTCATGCTGGGCAAGATCCAGCCCGCGCATTTCCCGAAGGTCTTTGGCGCATCGGGCGATCTGCCAGTCGATTTCGAGGTGGTGAAGAAGAAATTCGAGGACCTCCGGGAGCAGATCAACGACGGGCGGGGCATCGAGGAAATCGCCGAAGGCTACGTCCAGATCGCGGTCGGCAACATGGCGAACGCGATCAAGCATATTTCGGTGCAGCGCGGCCATGACGTGACGGGCTATACGCTGTGCTGCTTTGGCGGCGCTGCCGGGCAGCACGCCTGCCTCGTCGCCGACGCGCTCGCCATGAAGCGCGTCTTCATCCATCCGCATGCCGGCGTGCTCTCGGCCTACGGGATGGGGCTCGCCGACCAGGTGGCGATGCGCGAGCGCGCGGTCGAGGCGCCGGTCGCCGAGCTCGCCGCGCTGGAGAAGATCGCCGAGGAGCTGGCCACCGAAGCGCGTGCCGATCTCGCCGCCCAGGGCGTCGCCGCGCAGCAAATCGTGAGGAGCGTCCATCTCAAGTACGAGGGCACGGACACGGCCCTGCCTGTCGTGCTCGGCAGCGTCGCGGAGATGACGGCGCAATTCGAGGCAGCCTATCGGAAGCAGTTCTCCTTTCTGATGCCGGGCCGCAAACTCGTCGCCGAAGCCCTCTCGGTCGAGGCAATCGCGCCTGGCGAATCGGTTCGGGAAGAAACGCATTCGCAAAAAAAGCGGGATGCGAAACCAGCGGAGACCGTCCGCATGTTCAGCGGCGGGCGGTGGCGCGAGGCCCCGCTCTACAGGCGGGACGAGCTCGGCGCCGGCCAGGCGATCGACGGCCCGGCGATCATCGCCGAGGCGAATGCCACCACCGTGGTCGAGCCCGAGTGGCGCGCGAAGGTGACCCCGCTGGACCATCTTGTTCTTGAAAGAAGCGTTCCCAGGAGAAATCAGGTGGCGGTCGGCACCAGCGTCGACCCGGTCATGCTCGAGATCTTCAACAACCTGTTCATGTCGATCGCCGAGCAGATGGGCCTGCGGCTGCAGAACACCGCCTACTCGGTCAACATCAAGGAGCGCCTCGACTTCTCCTGCGCGCTGTTCGACGCCGAGGGCAACCTGATCGCCAACGCGCCGCACATGCCGGTCCACCTCGGCTCGATGGGCGAGTCGATCAAGACCGTGATCCGCCTCAACGCGGGGAAGATGAAGCCGGGCGACGTCTACGTGCTGAACGCCCCTTACAACGGCGGCACGCACCTTCCCGATGTCACGGTGATCACTCCGGTTTTTTCTTCCGGCCGGATATTGTTTTACGTGGGGTCGCGCGGACACCACGCCGATATCGGCGGCATCACGCCCGGGTCGATGCCGCCAGCCTCGAAGGTGGTCGAGGAGGAGGGAGTCCTGATTGACAACTTCCTCCTTGTCGACGGCGGACGCTGGCGCGAGGAGGAAGCGGTCGCGCTGCTCACCGCGGGCAAATACCCGGTGCGCAACGTGCGCCAGAACATCGCCGACCTGCGCGCGCAGGTGGCGGCCAACGAAAAGGGCGTGCAGGAGCTCGGCCGCATGGTCGAGCACTTCGGGCTCGACGTGGTGCGGGCCTATATGCGCCACGTGCAGGACAATGCCGAGGAGTCCGTGCGCCGCGTGCTCGGCGTCCTCAAGGACGGCTCGTTCTCCCTGCCGATGGACAACGGCGCGACCATACGAGTCAAAATACAAATAAACAAAAACGATAGGGTCGCAAGAATCGACTTCTCCGGCACGTCGGAGCAGCTCGACAACAACTTCAATGCCCCGGCCGCGGTGTCCATGGCCGCGGTGCTCTATGTCTTCCGCACCCTGGTGGACGCCGATATCCCGCTCAACGCCGGATGCCTCAAGCCGCTCGAGGTCATCATCCCCGAGGGCTGCATGCTGCGCCCGCGCTATCCGGCCGCTGTGGTCGCGGGCAACGTCGAAACCTCGCAATGCATCACCGACGCGCTCTATGGCGCGCTCGGCGTGCTCGCCGCTTCGCAGGGCACCATGAACAATTTCACGTTCGGCAACGACCGCTATCAGTACTACGAGACGGTGGCGGGCGGCTCGGGCGCGGGGCCGGGCTTCGACGGCGCCGACGTGGTGCAGACCCACATGACCAACTCGCGGCTCACCGATCCAGAGGTGCTCGAGTGGCGCTTCCCGGTGCGGCTGGAGAGCTTCGAGATCCGGCGCGGGTCGGGAGGCAAGGGCCGCTGGCGCGGCGGCGAAGGCGCCATCCGGCGGGTGCGCTTCCTCGAGCCGATGACCGCGGCGATCCTTTCAGGCCATCGCACGGTCCGCCCGCACGGCATGGCGGGCGGTGAGCCGGGCGCGCCGGGCCGCAATTACGTCGAGCGCGCCGATGGTCGCGTGAGCGAGCTCGGTCCGTTCGATCAGACGGAGATGGCCGCCGGTGACGTTTTTGTCATCGAGAGTCCGGGCGGCGGCGGTTATGCGCCTGCCTAATATAATAAGAAGGAAAGAATGAACCCGACCGCGATCTATTCCAAGTCCGGCAAGGGCGTCCAGGAGGCGTCGGGCAAGACCAGCTTCCTCGACCGCACCGACCGGGCGGTGCTCGCCGCGATCGATGGCCGCGCCACGCTCGCCGACGTGGCGAAAAAGGTCGGCAAGAGCTTCGACTCGGGCTTCCAGAGCCTCATCAGCAAGCTGGACAAGGACGGCTTCATCCGCGAGGCCTCGCCCGGCACCGGCAGTGCGGCGAAGCCTGGGGCGGCACCCGCGGCGAAAGCGCCGGCGGGCAAGCCGGCAGGCGACTCGGGCGGCGCCGACCTCGACTTCAGCATGCTCGGCACGAGCAAGACGGCGTCGCCGGCTCCGTCTCGTCCGGCCGCGCCCGCAGCCAAGCCGTCCGCTCCGCCGCCCCCTCCGCCCCCGCCGCCCAAGCCCAGTCCCGCCGCCGAGGCGCAGGCCAAGGCGCAGCAATCGGCGCTGCAGAAAGCGCGCGAGGAAGCCGAGGCGAAAGCCGACGCCGAGCGCCAACGCATCAAGCTGGAAGCCGAAGCCAAGATGCGCACGGAGATGGAAGCCGCGGCGCGCGCCGAGGCTTCGCAGAAAATAAGGCTGGAGGCCGAGCGCAAGGCGAAGGAAGAGGCCGAAGCGAAGATCAGAGCCGTGCGCGAAGCCGCGGAGAAGGCCGCCGCGGAAGCGAAAGCGAAGGCTGACGCGGAAGCGAAGGCCCGGGTGGAAGCCGAGCGCAAGGCGCGCGAGGAAGCGGAACGGGCACGGAAGGCAGCCGAAGAGGAAGCGCGCAAGGCGCGTGAGGAAGCGGAGCGGGCACGGAAAGCTGCCGAGGAAGAAGCGCGCAAGGCGCGCGAGGAAGCCGAACGAATCCGGAAGGCAGCCGAGGAGGAGGCGCGCAAGGCGCGTGAAGAGGCCGAGCGCGTTCGCAAGGCGGCCGAGGAAGAGGCGCGCAAAGCGCGCGAAGAGGCTGAGCGCGCGGAGGAGCGCGCGGCGAAGCGCAGGCAGAAAGAAGAAGAAGAGCAGCGCCAGGCTGAAGAGGCCTCCGCCGCCAAGGCGAAGAAGAAGGAAAAGGCCGAGGAGCCGGCGCCGGCAAAGTCGGAGGCCGCTGGCGGGCTCGATTCGCTGATGGCGGATCTCGATTCCTTCACCACCCGCGAGGAAGAGGATCGCAAGGAGAAGGAGGAAGCCGAGCGCAAGGGGAAGGAAGCCGCGGCGCAGCGCGCCCGCGAGGAAGAAGAGCGGCGCGCCCGCGAGGACGCCGAGCGGGCGAAGAAGGAAGAAGCGCGCGCTCGCAAGGACGAGGAGAAGCGGCGCAAGGCCGAGGAGGAAGAGGAGGTCGCCCGCAAGCGGGCAGTGGAAGAGATGCGCCTGCACGTCGAGGAGGAGAAGCGCAAGAAGGAAGCCGACGAGCGCGCGCGCAAGGCGAAGCAGGAGGAGGTGCTTGCCGCCCAGGCGAACCGCGCGAAGGTGTCGGTCGGCGAGGACACCGACGAGGTGCGCAAGCGCATGATGGGCAGGCGCGGCGGCGGACCGGGGAGCGTCATCGAGCAGCCCTCGCTGCGCCGCAGGAAGTCGGGCTGGGGAAAGCCGGTGGCGATCACGCTGGTGCTCCTGCTGGCCGCGGCGCTCGGCGCCATCCACCTGATGCCGGTGCCGACCGAGGATTACGAGCGCGCGGCCTCCGAGGCTTTCGGCAAACCGGTGAAGATCGGCGAGGCGCACCTGTCGCTGCTCTCCGGCGGCCTGCAGCTCAAGCTGAAGGACATCCGGCTGGGCGACGAAGTGCGCATCGCCAGCGGCGCGGCATCGCCCGAGTTCGAGGCACTGCGCGGGGAAAGAAAGGTTTTCAGCCGCATCGAGCTCGACGGCGTGAAGCTCCCGCAGGAGGGGATCGGCCAGGTGCTGCTCGCCAAGGTCAAGGCCGACAACTTCAGCGTCGGCCGCATCGTGGTGCGCGGCCTCGAGCTCACAGGCCCCGCGGTGCTGCCACACCCGCTGGAGGCCGAGCTCGTCTACGGTGAAGACGGCGCGCTTCGCTCGGCGACGGTGCGCGGGCCGGATACGCTGCTCGCGCGGATCACGCCGAGCGCCAAGGGCATCGAGTACATCGTCACCGCGAGCGGCCTGCCGCTGCCGGTTCTGCCCGAGCTGACGCTGAGCGACTTCGGCATGAAGGGCACCGCCAACGACCGCGGCATGTCGATCGCCGAGTGGGGCGGGAAGGTCTACGGCGGCAGCATTTCGGGCACGGCGAACGTCCGCTGGGGCGGCGGCTGGAGCATCGATGGCGTGGTGACCGCCCGCAACATCAACGCCGCGGTGTTCGCGCCGGCGCTCCTTTCCGAGGGCCGCGGTGAAGGCACCGGACGCTTCTCGATGAACGGCGCGGAGCCCTCCAAGCTTGCGTCGGGCAGCCGCCTCGAAGGCACATTCACCGTGAGCTCGGGCGTGCTGGGCAGCTTCGATCTCGGCCGCGTGATCCGCACCTCGGGGAGGGAGTATGCCGGCCGCACCCAGTTCAATGAGCTGAACGGTCAGGCCACTTACGACCGCGGCATGGTCTCGCTGCGCAACGTGAGCATCGGCGCGGGCGCCCTCAACGCCGGCGCGAGCGCCGACATCGCCCAGAGCGGCGCGCTGAGCGGCCGGATCGTCGCCGACGTCAAGTCGACGAGCGGCGGGCGGAGCGCTACCGCCACGCTGCAGCTCGGCGGCACGATCAAGGAGCCCCAGGTCAGGAACTAGTGGCCGACATCCTCCAGCTCCGGGGCGCGCGGGCGCTGTCGGAGTTTCGCCTCGCCAAGCTCGTTGCGTCGCTGCAGAAAATCGATCCCGGGGTGCGCTCGCTCGCAGCCGAGCAGCGCCATTTCGTCGAGACTGACGGCGCGTTGAGCGCCGCCGAGCGTGCGCAGCTCGTGCGGCTCCTCGCCTACGGAACTCCTCCGCAGGACGCCGACGGCGAGCTCTACCTGGTCGTGCCGCGCGTCGGCACGCTTTCGCCGTGGTCGTCGAAAGCCACGGACATCGCGCGCAACTGCGGCCTGGCGAAGGTGAGGCGCATCGAGCGCGGCACCGCCTACTTCGTCCGCGGCGCCGGCAGGGATCTGTCCGCCGCGCTGCACGACCGGATGACCCAGACCGTGCTGCGCTCCTTCGACGCAGCCGGCAGACTCTTCGAGCACGTACCGCCGCGGCCGCTGCGATTCGTTTCCATCAAGAATATTCAGCAGATCAATCGCGAGCTGGGCCTTGCCCTGAGCGAGGACGAGATCGAGTACCTCGAGAAGGCCTACCGGGCGATGGGGCGCGATCCGAGCGACGCCGAGCTGACCATGTTCGCGCAGGCCAACTCGGAGCACTGCCGGCACAAGATCTTCAACGGCGACTGGATCATCGACGGGCGGCGCCAGGCGCAGTCGCTGTTCGCCATGATCCGCCACACGCACGCGGTGTCGCCGCGGGGCACGATCGTCGCGTACTCCGACAACGCGGCGATCATGGAAGGCGGAATGGCACGGCGCTTTTTCCCCGACGGGAAAAATAGTTACCAGAAGAAGAACGAATTGACCCACACGGTGATGAAGTGCGAAACGCACAACCACCCGACCGCGATCGCGCCGTTCCCCGGCGCGGCGACCGGCGCCGGCGGTGAAATCCGCGACGAGGGCGCGACCGGGCGCGGCGCCAAGCCGAAGGCGGGCCTGGTCGGCTACTCGGTGTCGCACCTGCGCATCCCGGGCCATGTCCAGCCGTGGGAGGAGGGCGGGCAGGGCAAGCCGCAGCGCATCGCTTCCGCGCTCGAGATCATGCTCGACGGGCCGATTGGCGCCGCGTCCTTCAACAACGAGTTCGGGCGGCCGAGCCTGTGCGGTTATTTCCGCACCTTCGAATTCCAGAATCGCGGCTACCACAAGCCGATCATGCTGGCGGGCGGCATCGGCGCGATCAGCGATGCGCAGGCGAAGAAGGCGCCGCTGCCGGCGGGCGCGCTCCTCGTGCAGCTCGGCGGGCCGGGGCTGCTGATCGGCATGGGCGGCGGCGCGGCGTCGTCGATGGGCGCCGGGACCAACGTCGAGGACCTCGACTTCGACTCGGTGCAGCGCGACAACGCCGAGATCCAGCGCCGGGCGCAGGAGGTGATCGACCGCTGCTGGCAGCTCGGAGAGAAGAATCCGGTGCTTTCGATCCACGACGTCGGCGCTGGCGGCCTTTCCAACGCGCTGCCCGAGCTGGTACACGGCGCGGGCCGCGGCGCGCGCATCGACCTGCGCGCCATCCCGAGCGAGGACAGCGGCATGTCGCCGCGCGAGATCTGGTGCAACGAGGCGCAGGAACGCTATGTGCTCGCCTTGCATCCTTCCAGTCTGGATTTGTTTCGAGCGATCTGTGAGCGCGAACGCTGCCCGTTCGCGGTGCTCGGCAAGGCCGCCGCCGACGGGCAGCTGGTGGTCGAGGATCCGAAGCTCGGCAGCCGGCCGATCGACGTCGACCTCGGCATGGTGCTCGGCAAGCCGCCGAAGATGCTGCGCGATGTGCGGCGCGTGCGGCCGAAGCTGGAGCCGTTTTCCCTGGAGAAGATCTCCTTGCAGAGCGCGATCCATCGCGTGCTTCGCCATCCGGCCGTCGCCGACAAGACCTTCCTGATCACCATCGGTGACCGCACCGTCGGCGGGCTTTGCTCGCGCGATCCCTTCGTCGGCCCGTGGCAGGTGCCGGTCGCGGATTGCGCGGTTACCCTGCGCGACTACGAGGGGCGCGCCGGCGAGGCGTTCGCGCTCGGCGAGCGCACGCCGCTCGCGCTGATCGACGCGCCGGCCTCCGGCCGCATGGCGGTGGCCGAGGCAATTACCAACATCGCTGCCGCAGATATATCTTCAATAGAGAGAATAAAACTCTCGGCGAACTGGATGGCCGCTGCGGGCTATCCCGGCGAGGACGCTGCTCTGTACGACACGGTGAAGGCCGTGGCGATGGAGCTCTGCCCGGCGCTCGGCATCGCCATCCCGGTCGGCAAGGATTCGCTGTCGATGCAGACCTCCTGGCAGGGCAAGGAAGTGGTCGCGCCGCTGTCGCTCGTCGTCACCGCGTTCGCACCGGTCGGCGACACGGGCGCGACGCTCACGCCGCAGCTTCGCACCGACGTCGGCGATACCGAGTTGCTGCTCATCGACCTCGGGCGCGGCAAGAATCGCCTCGGCGGCTCGATCCTCGC
>Ga0075424_100005616_pt1 | contig 12002 bp, 12 predicted proteins | sample SoiMethybrSBSTD3_FD_75301 | JGI IMG/M metagenome (GOLD analysis project Ga0075424, IMG submission 75301) | Bulk soil microbial communities from a Populus tree surrounding site in Tennessee, USA - Soil MetaG P. TD hybrid SBSTD3 | ecosystem: Environmental > Terrestrial > Soil > Tree plantation... | reverse complement strand
GGCATACGGCATCGAAGCTCCGCAATTGCACGCGCAGCCGCAGCGGTTGTCCGATGCGCGCAGCCTTATCCGCGAGGAAGCGCTGCAGCGCGCTGGCGCGGTCAAGACCGACGAAATCGTGCTCCAGCACGTCCGCGAACGAAATCTTCGCACGCCTGGCAAGCGGATGGGTGCGGGCGACAACCAACACGAATCGGTCCCGGCGAAATGGATATGTTTCCAGTGTGCTGGCGTCGACGGTGGCGGCGACGATGCCGAGGTCGGCCACTCCTTCGGCGATCAGACCCACGATCTCGTCGCTCAACCGCTCCTCCAGATCGACGCTGACATTGGGATGCGTGGACAGGAACGAGCTCAACGCCTCGGGGAGAAACTCGGTCAGCGCATTGGTGTTGGAGAGCACCCTGATCTGGCCGGCGAGGCCGCCGGCATAGGCACCGAGATCCTCGCGCAGGCGCTCGGCCTGGCGCAGGATCGCGCGGGCATGCTGCAACAGGGTGCGGCCGGCCTGGGTCGGGGTTACGCCCTGACGTCCGCGCACCAGCAGCGCCGCGCCCAGCGCTTCCTCCATGTGGCGGATGCGCGTGGAGGCTGCCGCCAGCGCGAGATGCGCGCGTTGCGCTCCGCCGGTGATGCTGCCGGCTTCCACCACGTGGCGAAACAGGCTCAGATCGGTGAGGTCGAAACGCATGGGCGCGTTGCGGTTGTAAGGCCGATTTGCCTTCGAATTTGACGAAGGAAAGCTACGCGAAAAACCTATTGTCCGCCAGATCGTTGGGCATCATATTCGTGGTTGACGAAAGGATCGACGCGGCGCGCGCGGATTGCAGCGCGCTGCAACATTGGCTAGGAACGGTAGCGGAATGGGCGCGGGCGAAACGGAGAAAAACAATGGCCGAAACCAAGGCGCCCGTTGAGCGGCCGCTATCGCCGCATCTTTTCATCTACAAGCCGACGCTGACGATGACGATGTCCATCTTCCATCGCATCACCGGCGCCAGCCTCTATTTCGGCACGCTGCTGGTGGCCTGGTGGCTGATCGCGGCGGCGTCCAGCCCCAATGCTTATGGCGGCGTCGGCTCGTTCATGAGCTCGTTGGTGGGCCGGCTCATCCTGTTCGGCTATACCTGGGCCCTCATGCATCACATGCTGGGGGGCATCAGGCACCTGATCTGGGACACCGGGCGTGGCTTCGGGCCACACGAGCGGGAATGGCTTGCCGTGGCAACCATCGTCGGCTCGATCAGCCTGACCATCGTTATCTGGATCGTGGGCTACCTGTTCATGGGAGGGGCGCGCTGATGGTTGCGGGTAAGATGAGCACGCCACTCGGGCGCGTGCGCGGCCTGGGCGCAGCCAGATCCGGCACCGAGCAGTTCTGGCGCCAGCGCCTGACCGCGGTCGCCAACGTGCCGCTGATCATCGCCTTCGTGTTGATCGTGGTGGGCTTGCTCGGTCGCAATCATGCCGCGGTGGTGCAGATCCTCGGCTCGCCGCTGGTCGCCGTGATCATGCTTCTGTTCATCCTGTCGATCACCACGCATATGCGTATTGGCATGCAGGTCATCATCGAAGACTACGTGCACGACGAGACCGCGAAGCTGGTTCTGCTCATGGCGAATACGTTCTTCGCCGTCGCGGTCGGGCTTGCCTCCGCCTTTGCCATCCTCATGCTCAGCTTCAAGGTCTAACCCGTGGCTACCAACGGCACACCCAAACCGGCTACCAACGGCCGCGCCTATCCGATCGAGGATCATAGCTACGACGTGGTCGTGGTCGGCGCCGGCGGATCGGGCTTGCGCGCGGTTGTCGGCTGCAGCGAGGCAGGGCTTCGGACCGCCTGCATCACCAAAGTGTTCCCCACCCGCTCGCACACGGTGTCGGCGCAGGGCGGCATCGCCGCCGCGCTCGGCAATATGGGCGAGGATGATTGGCGCTGGCACATGTACGACACTGTCAAAGGGTCGGATTGGCTCGGCGACCAGGACGCCATCGAGTACATGTGCCGCAGCGCGCCCAATGCAGTCTACGAGCTCGAGCATTGGGGGCTGCCGTTCTCGCGCCGGGACGACGGCAAGATCTACCAGCGCCCGTTCGGCGGCATGACCACCCACTACGGCAAGGGCACCGCGCAGCGCACCTGCGCCGCCGCCGACCGCACCGGGCATGCCATGCTGCATACGATGTACGGGCAAGCGTTGCGCCATGCCGCCGAATTCTTCATCGAATTCTTCGCCATCGATCTGATCATGGACGAAGAAGGCCGCTGCCGCGGCGTGGTCGCGCTGAAGCTCGACGACGGCACGATCCATCGCTTCGGCGCCAATATGACGATCCTCGCCACCGGCGGCTACGGGCGCGCCTACTATTCCTGCACAGGCGCACATACCCAGACCGGCGACGGCAACGCCATGGTGCTGCGCGCCGGCCTGCCGCTGCAGGACATGGAATTCGTGCAATTCCATCCGACCGGCATCTACGGCGCCGGCTGCCTGATCACCGAGGGCGCGCGCGGAGAGGGCGCCTATCTCGTCAACTCGGAGGGCGAGCGCTTCATGGAGCGCTACGCCCCCTCCGCCAAGGATCTCGCTTCGCGCGACGTCGTCTCGCGCGCCATGACCATCGAGATCCGCGAGGGCCGCGGGGTCGGCAAGCTCAAGGACCACATCCATCTGCACCTCGACCATCTCGATCCGGCAATGCTGCACGAGCGGCTGCCGGGGATTGCCGAGCTGGCCCGCATCTTTGCTGGGGTCGACATCGCTCAGGAGCCGATCCCGATCGTTCCGACCGTGCACTACAACATGGGGGGCATCCCCACCAATTATCACGGCGAGGCGCTCACCAAGAAGAACGGCCAGGACGACGCCGTGGTGCCCGGCCTGATGGCGCTCGGCGAGGCGGCTTGCGTGTCCGTGCACGGGGCCAATCGTCTCGGCTCGAACTCGCTGATCGATCTCGTGGTGTTCGGCCGCGCGGCGGCCTTGCGCTGCGCCGAAGTTCTGCACCCCGGCGACAGCCATCCCGATCTGCCGAAGGACTCCGCCGATCGCGCGCTCGCGCGTCTCGACAAGTTCCGGCACGCCTCCGGCAAGACGCCGACGGCGCAAATGCGCCTCAACATGCAGAAGGTGATGCAAAGCAATTGCGCCGTGTTCCGTACCGGCGAGGTGCTGGAAGAAGGCCACAAGCTCATCCATGAAGTCTTCGCCGGCGTTCCCGACATCAAGGTCACGGATCGCTCGCTGAGCTGGAACTCGGACCTGGTCGAGACGCTCGAGTTCGACAATTTGATCGTGCAGGCCGTGGTCACCATGGACTCGGCGCGCAATCGAACCGAGAGCCGCGGGGCCCATGCGCGCGAGGATTTCCCCGAACGCGACGACAAGAACTGGATGAAGCACACGCTGGCCTGGATAGATTCGAAGGGCGTCGTCACCATCGATTACCGGCCGGTGCACGCCTATACGCTCACCAACCAGGTGTCGTATATCGAACCCAAGGCAAGGGTTTATTGACGGGAACGCGAGACGCGGGAAGGCACAGAGCGTAATGGCCCAATTCACCCTGCCCAAGAACTCCAAGGTCACCGAAGGCAAGACCTGGGCGTATCCGAGCGGCGCGCATGACGTGCGCGAGTACAAGATCTACCGCTGGAATCCGGACGACGGGAAGAACCCGCGCATGGATACCTACTACGTCGACTGCGGCGATTGCGGTCCGATGGTTCTCGACGCGCTGATCTGGATCAAGAACAACATCGATCCCACGCTGACCTTCCGGCGCTCCTGCCGCGAAGGCGTTTGTGGATCGTGCTCGATGAATATCGACGCCACCAACACGCTCGCCTGCACCAAGGCCATGGCGGATATCAAGGGTGCGGTGAAGATCTATCCGCTGCCGCACCAGCCGGTGGTGAAGGATCTGGTGCCCGATCTCACCAATTTCTATGCCCAGCACGCGGCGATCGAGCCGTGGCTGCAGACAACGTCGCCGACGCCGCAAAAGGAGTGGAAGCAGAGTCACGCGGATCGCCAGAAGCTCGACGGTCTCTACGAGTGCATCCTGTGCGCGTGCTGCTCGACCGCGTGCCCGAGCTATTGGTGGAACAGCGAACGGTTCCTCGGACCGGCCGCCCTGCTGCAGGCCGACCGCTGGCTGCAGGACAGCCGCGATGAGGGAACCGGCCACCGCCTCGATAATCTCGAGGATCCGTTCCGGCTCTACCGCTGCCACACCATCATGAACTGCGCCAAGGCGTGCCCCAAGAGCCTCAACCCGGCCGAGGCCATTGCCGAGATCAAGCGCATGATGGTCGAGCGGCAGGTCTGATCCGCGCTTGGCTTGCTTGGCGCGGCAGCATCGGTCGTGGTCCCAGGCATGCGGTCTTGGGCCTAGCCGCGATCGCGCCCAGGAGTAGCATGGCGGCACGCGGTGCCGTCCCCGGCGGCTGCTACCGGCCGGGACTGGGATAGAGGGGGTGCGCACGCGCGCCGATCCGCCACCAGGCGGGCTGATCAACCGGGGTTGCGCGATGCTCGTTCCGCCGCTGTCGATGCCGGCCCGTCCGGCCATTTCCCTGCTGGCATTGTTGCTCTGCGCCGATTTGGCCCACGCCCAGGAGACGTCCTTCGGCCAGCGCCTATACCAGGACAAGGCGGACTGCCAATTCTGCCACGGCGTGAACGGCGACGGCCGCGGCGATCCGCGCTCGCCGGGCAAGGCGCCGGATTTGCACCAGACCCGGCTCGATCGCGAGCAACTGATCGAAGTGATCGCCTGCGGCCGGCCCGGCTCCGAAATGCCGCACTTCGACAAATATGCCTATGAGGCCAAGGACTGTTACGGCCTCTCCGCCGAGGAACTCGGCAAGAACGTGCCGCCCGATCCGCACTCGACCAGCCTGAACAAGCGTGAAATCTCGGCGCTGGCGGACTTCATCCTCGCGACCTTCGTGGGGAAGTGAGAGCTCTGGTCGGGCCGCGCTTTCCGCTGTCATCGCCCGCGCAGGCGGGGTATCCAGTATTCAACGGCCTTGTTACCTGACGAACTCGCACCCTTCGTTCGGGGGTGCCGAATACTGGATGCCCGCTTTCGCGGGCATGACAAGTCATGTTGCGGCACCCCTGCGCTACCTGCCCTGCGCCAGTTCGAAGCGCACCGAACTTTCGAATTGTCCCGCGGTCTCGCGGCCGGTGCGCGGATCGAACTGGCTCTGCCCGGCCTTGCGCAGATGCCGCGTCGTGAGCGAGGCGGTGGTCCTCGCGTCGATGTCCTTGCGGCATCGCTCCTTCACGAAGATACCCTCGACCGGCGTTTCTCCGTCCTCGGGCGGCAGGCTTTCGCACGCCCAGCCGTCGCGCCCGAAGCGCGCGGTGAGAAAGTTGCGCAGGAGATAGGCCTCGTCACGGTTCTGCGTGTCGCCGCGCGGGTCGCTGACAAGGCGGATGCCGCGCAGCGTGCCGCCCTCGTCGATCAAGGCCGAGACGGTGACGGGAAAACCATAGGTCTTGGTGCCGGAATATTGCTCCATCTGCGGCAGCAGGTTGTTGGCCTTGGCCCAATACTCGAGCTCGTCGTCATAGCGGAAATAGACTTCGCGCAGCCCGCTCGGCTCCGGGCGGCAGCGCCGGACTTCGCGCCAACCGGTCAGTGGCGTCGACGGCGGCCCGCCATTGGTGCCGCAGGCGTAGTCGACGAACGCGTCGGGTAATTGTTCGGCCTGCGCTCCGAGCGGCAGGTCCCAGACTTCCAGTCGCGTCGGTCGGTCCTCCGTGCGACCGCCCGTCGCTGCAAAGGCCAGCGACGCGCACGCCACCAAAGCTGCCGTGAGACTCGGAAGGAGGCTTGCGCAACCCCGAGCGGGATGGGGCGGCATGGTGAGGCGATCCGGCATGGGCGAGGAGCGTAAGCGGTCCCCGCTCCCTTCTCAACGCCGGGGCAAGAGGCATTGGCCGGCGTCCGTCGGTCTCGCTCTGGTGTCCCGGGGGAAACATGTCATGATACGTGACACGATGAATGTGCGGATGATCCGGCGTCGCTGTTTCAGGGTTGCGGTATCACCGCTGCTGATGCTCTGCCTGTGGCTGCCGGGCTATCCGACATTGGCCCAAACCGCAGACGCTTTTCTCGCGGGCCATACCAAGGCCTGCCCGGACTGCGCGCTCGAGCGGGCCCCGCTGAAGCGACGCGACCTGTCGGAGGCGGATCTGTCCGGCGCCAATCTCGTGGGGGCGGTGTTGCATCGGGCGCGCCTGATGCGGGCGAAATTCACCAACGCCAATCTGACCGATGCCAATCTCAACAAGACCGACCTGAAGAACGCATCGCTGGCGCGCGCGAAGCTCGAACGTGCCATGCTGTATGAGGCGGATTTGAGCGCGGCGGATTTGAGCGGAGCGAACCTGACCGAAGCCAAGATGCAAAAGGCGCGGCTGGTCCGGGCCAAGCTCGACGGCGCCCAGATGCCCGAAGCCATTCTCACCGGCGCGCGGCTCGACGACGCGTCCCTGCGCGGAGCAAACTTGAGCGCGGCAAATCTGGTGGAGGCCACGCTGCGCCGGGCCAATCTCGAGGGCGCCAACCTCAACAATGCCGGATTGGTGGATGCCGCATTGCGCGAGGCCAATCTCAAGGGCGCCAATCTTTCCGAGGCGGATCTGTTCGGCGCCGACTTGAGCGGCGCCAATCTTGCGGGCGCCGACCTCTCGGAGGCGCGCTTGTCGCGCGCTATCCTCACCGGCGCCGTGCTCGACGGTGCCAATCTCAGAGGTGCGCTCATGCCGGACGGCAGCGTGCACGACTGAGAGGCTTGCGTGCCACTTGGATCGGAAGCCTCGTCGGCTTATTGCATTGATGCAGTTTCTCCGGCGACCCGGTTCCCGCTCCGCCGGAAAATGCTGTGAGCACGGTTCATCGGAGACATCCATGCCCAGGGGGATCCGTCGGGTGGTTACCGGCCATAACGCCGCCGGCCGTTCGATTTTCATCAAGGACGCGGCGGCGCCACACGTCTACAACCGCGGGCCCGGCAGTGCCGTCGTCACCGAACTCTGGGAGACGCGAGCCATGCCCGCCGACAACCGCGGTGATGGCGAGGTCACCGACCATCCCTTTCGGCTTGCGCCGCCCAAGCACGGCACGGTCTTCCGCATCATCGAATATCCGCCCGACAAGCAACGCCTCGCCGCGCTCGAGCAGCAGCGTGCGAGCGCCGACGATGGCTCCGGTCACGGCGCCGCGCTGGCGAGCGAAGCGAGCGGCCAGCGCGGCAACTCTATAGTGCGCGCGCCGGACACTCGCCCTGAACCGGGCTCGTCGGCGCGCGCCGCCTTCGATCGCGGATCACCGCGCCACCCGGGCTTTCACAAGACCAGTTCGGTGGACTACGCCATCGTGCTTTCCGGCGAGATCTACGCGCTCATGGACGAGGGCGAGGTGCTGCTCAAGGCCGGCGATGTTCTGGTGCAGCGCGGGACCAACCATGCCTGGAGCAATCGCACCGACGCGCCGGCCTATCTCGCCTTCGTCCTCGTCGACGCCGAGCCGGTATAGATGCATTCCGATCATGCCTCCGCCGGCTGGTGGCGCGCCGTGCGCTGTTGCATGATCGTCCGACAAAACTTTGGTGTCAGCCAACCAGCTCCGGGAGAAGCGCAAACATGGCTTTGAGTGCAGACGTTCGCCGCGTGGTCACCACGATCGACAACAACGACAAGGCGGTGGTGCTGTTGGATGGCGCCAATCCGCACAAGAAGGTGCGGCCGCAGGCGCAGACCGTATCGCGGTTGTTGTGGGTAACGGACCAGACCCCGGCCGATCTGTCCGGCGCCGCCGACCGCGCCGCGATCGACATCGGCATCATGCCGCCGCGCGGCGGCACCGTGTTTCGCATCGTAGATTTTCCGCCGGAGACGGCGGAGACGAAAAAGCTCGATCCCCATACCATGCATCAGAGCTTGGGCGACGGCGCACCCAAGCGCGGGCTGCCGCCCCGACATCCGGCCATGCACCGTACCCGCACCGTCGACTACGCCATCGTGATGGCGGGTGAGATCGACATGCTGCTCGACGATTCGGAGATTCATCTCAAGGCGGGCGACGTGCTGGTGCAGCAGGGCACCAACCACGCCTGGGTCAATCGCGGCACCGAGCCCTGCCGCATCGCCTTCATCCTGGTCGATGCCAAGGAGCCTTGAGCAGCGGCTTGCCCGCAGCCCATAATCGCGCCCGACAACAACGCGGCACCGCCCCCTGGGAGCCGCCCACACGGGAGACGGGATGGAAACGCGACCCGCCGACACGCAAACAACGCCGCGTCCGCCGACCCTGGTCGTGAGACCGCTGTCGGCGGCGCTGGGCGCCGAGATCATTGGCGTTGATCTGAGCAAAGACGTCGACGAGAGCGTCTGCGCGCAAATCAGGGACGCCTGGCATCAGCACCTCGTCATCCTGCTGCGCGACCAGGAGCTGAGCGAGGAGGACCAGGTCCGCTTCGCGGAAATGTTCGGGCCGCCAGCGGTGATCCACACCAAGCAGTTCGTGCGCCGTCATCCCGCCGTGATGCTGATCTCGAACATCCGCGAGGACGGCAAACCGATCGGCGCCCTGCCGGACGGCGAGATGCACTTCCACACCGACCAGTGCCACCAGGAGCGGCCGGCCATGGCCTCCATGCTCTACGCGCTCGAGGTACCGAGCGCAGGCGGCAACACGCTGTTCGCCAACGGCTACAAGGCCTACGAAACGCTGCCCGACGAGATTAAACGGCGCATCGACGGCCGCAAGGCGCTCAACGCCTATGACTACGATAACGCGGCGATGAAGCGGGGCACGCGGATCGCCGAGGGCGTACCGTCCTATGTGCATCCCGTGGTCCGCACCCATCCGGCGACCGGCCGCAAGGCACTTTATGTCAATCGGCTGATGACCGTGCGGATCGAAGGGTTGCCGCCGCAGGAGAGCGACGAATTGCTCGACATGCTGTTCGATCACCAGGAGCGCCGCGAGTTCATCTACGAACACGTATGGCGGCCGGGTGACCTGCTGATGTGGGACAATCGCTGCGCGCTGCATGCCCGCACCGATTTCAGCCCGACCGAACGGCGCTTGATGCGGCGCGTCACCATTCTCGGCGAAAAGCCGGTGTAGCGCCAATCACCACGGGCTTGGTGCGTGCCGCCCAGTTGTGATGGGATTGCCGTCCCGGATTCCGGCAAAGAGGGCGCAAGCCCACGCTCGTTGTCTCACTTCAACCTGGACCTCTGCATGACAACCTCTCCGATCTATCTCACCGAGGCCGACGTCGCTCGCCTGGTCACCGTCAAGGATGCCATCGCCACCCTGGAGGAGCTGTTCGCGACCTGGGGGCAGCCTTCGACCGCCAATCTGCCGCGCCAGCGCGCGCGCCTTCCCGGCGGTGCGTTCAACCTGATGGGGGCGGCCTATGGCGCAAAGGGAGTGCATGGCCTCAAGGCCTATGCCGGCTTGAAGGGCGCCCAGTTCCATACGCTGCTGTACTCGTCGGTCGACGGCAGGCTGAAGGCGATGATCGAGGCCGACTTGTTCGGCCAGATGCGGACGGGTGCGGCGAGCGGTCTTGCGACCAAACTGATGGCCAATCCGGACGCGCACACGCTCGGCGTCATCGGCACCGGGCGGCAATCACGGACGCAAGTCGAGGCGGTTTGCGCGGTGCGGCCCATCAAGCGCATCAGGGTGTTCGCCCGCACGCCGGAGCACCGCGAGAGTTACGCGCGCAAGCTCGAAAAGGACCTCGGCGTGGAGACGCGTCCGGCCGCGTCGGCGCAAGCCTGCGTCGCGGATGCCAACGTGGTGATCACCATCACCAAGTCGGCCGAGCCGGTATGCCGGGCCGAATGGCTGGCGCAGGGTGCGCACGTCAATGCGGCGGGCGCCAATTCCGGCGATCGGCGCGAGGTCGATGGCGAGATGGTGTTGCGTGCCGCGGTGAAGGCGACCGACCACGTTGAGCAGGCCAAGGTGGAGGCAGGCGAGTACCGCGACCTGGTGGCCGCCGGCAAGCTCGCCTGGTCCGATATCCGCGAGCTCGGCGAGTTCGTCACCAGCAAGGCCAAGGGCCGCGCGTCGTCGTCCGAGCTGACCCTGTTCAAGTCGCTGGGCAGTGCGCTCGAAGATGTGGCGTTCGCGGAGCTGGTCTATCAGCGCGCGCTCGCCGCCAAGCTGGGGCGGCCGATTCCGGTGTAGCCCATATTCGATGGTCATGCCCGCGCAAGCGGGCATCCAGTAAGCCCCAGCCATGATGTGGTGCGCCGCCGTGTTCCAACAGCACGCTACGGACTACTGGATCGCCCGCCTGCGCGGGCGATGACACCGCAACGGACGCTCGGGCGAATGGAAGCGACCGCTACTCCCTTCGCCACTCGCTCCAGATTGTCACCGCCGCGGGATGACTTCGCCGATCGCGCCGGCATCGTGGGCGGAGAAGAACAGGCGTCCGTCAGGGATGGCGATGATGGCGCGCGCGCCGCAGCCCTCGGCCGGGATCGCATATTCGCCGATGACCGTACCGTCGGGCGCCATGCGGCCGATCTTGTTGGAAAAATTCTCCGTGAACCAGAGGTCGCCGTCGGGCGCCACGGTGACACCGCGCAACGACGCGTCCGGCGTCTTCACCGGCCACTCGGTGACGCGGCCTTGTGCGTCGATCCGCCCGAGCGCGTTGGCCTTGGTCTCGACGAACCAGATGCTGCCGTCGGGGTGTGTGACCATGGCGCGCGGCTCGCATTTCGGCGTGGGCAGCGGATATTCGGTGACCCGGCCGTCCATGCTGATGCGGCCGATCTGCCCGGCCTCGTATTCGCTGAACCAGAGATCGCCGTCGCGCACCACCAGCGACAGCGGCCGGCATCCCGGCGTGAGGCCCGCGGAGAATTCCGTCACGGCACCGCGCGGCGTGATCCGGCCGAGACGACTGACATGGGCTTCGGAGAACCAGATATTGCCGTCGGGGCCCGCGACGATACCGTCCGGGCCGGCGCCGGCGGTCGCCAGGGGAAACTCGGTCATCGCGCCTGACGTGGTGATCCGTCCGATCCTGTTGCCGGCGTTCTCGCAGAACCACAACGCGCCGTCGGCCGCGGGCGTGATCCCGATCGGCCGGCTGTTCGGCGTCGGGGTGTCGAACTCAATGAAGCTGCCATTGGCCGGGTTCATTCTCCCGATCTTGGATGTGCCGCTTTCGCAGAACCACAGCTCCTGATCCGGGCCGAACACGATGATGTAGGGCTTGCTGTCGGCCGTCGGAATCGGATGCAGAACGATCTCGACGTCCGCATGCACCGGCCGCTCGGACCGCGACGAGGTTGCACCACTCATTGCCATCGCTGATGTTCTCCCCGTCGCACCTGGCGCCCGATCAAATGGAAATGCCGAACAGCCGCGCGGCGTTGGTGCCGAGAATTGCGTCCTGCTCCTTCTTGCCGATCTTCTTGGCGCGGCGGACGTATTCGACCGGCTTCTTTTCCGCGAACGGATAGTCGGAGGCGAGCATGACATGGCTGGCCGGGACCTTGGTCACCAGGAATTCCAGCATGTCGGGATTGAACAGCACGCTGTCATAGAAGAAGCGCGGCAGGTAGCTGCTGAAATCGCCCTTGAGATGCGGCGCGCGGCCGTAGCGATATTCGTTGTCGTGGCGGCCGGCATAGAACGGCAGATAGCCCCCGCCATGCGCGACCATGATCTTGAGCTTGGGGAACTGGTCCATGACGCCCTCGTAGATCAGCGATGAGAGCGCGTAGGCCTCTTCCAGCGGCTGCCCGACGGTGATCATCAGGCGGTTGCGCAGCATGCGTTGCTCGGTATTGCCGGCGGGATGGATGAAGATCACGGCGCCGACCTCTTCGGCCTTGGCCCAGAACGGCCGCAGCCGCTCGTCGCCGAGCTCGACGCCGTTGACGTGCGACGAAATGATGACGCCGCGCAGGCCGAGGTCGCGCACGCAGCGTTCGAGCTCCGCG
>Ga0075424_100005615_pt1 | contig 12004 bp, 12 predicted proteins | sample SoiMethybrSBSTD3_FD_75301 | JGI IMG/M metagenome (GOLD analysis project Ga0075424, IMG submission 75301) | Bulk soil microbial communities from a Populus tree surrounding site in Tennessee, USA - Soil MetaG P. TD hybrid SBSTD3 | ecosystem: Environmental > Terrestrial > Soil > Tree plantation... | reverse complement strand
TTGCGGTGTCGAGCGCCGTCGCAAGAGCCGTCAGGCGTTGGCGTGAGAACACGTCGAGGTCGACGACCAGGAAGCGCGTTCCTTCTTCCTGCTCCCAGACGCCGCGCCCCTTCTGAATCAGCATGAGAATTCAGCGGCGACGAAACCAGACAAGCGCGACGCCGAAGATCGCACCGAGGACGAGACCTGGCGTGACGATCCACCAGAGTTGCGGCAACCCTGACAGCAAGGTGCCGACGGCTGCGAACGCCATCAGCGCACCAGCGAGACCGCCGCCGAACCTGACCTTGTCGACCCGAAACCCCGCGCGGTCGTCTAGATCGCTCATACACGCGAGTCAGGCGAGAAGCCAGGCAGGCGCGACGAACATCGCGGTACCGGCGAACATGATCGCCTCGGTTATCGGCGCGTCTCGCCTCAGGCTTTGGGCTCTCAGATCGTGACCACCTGGTTGGACGTCGATCCCATCGCATCGATGACGAAGAAGACGTCCTCGATAAAAGGGCCCTGATCTATTCGACAGAGGGCGGCACCACTTCGCCGTCCCGCAGCGTCTTCGATCGGCGGTACCAATGCTCGCAGAATGGGGCCGCGTCTGTTTCCTGCCGGAAGACGACCTTCACCCATCAGACCTCCGACTTATCGTTTGTCCACGACGATTTCGCCCCCTTTGATCACTACCTTGGCGGTCATGAGGTTCCAGTACCCTTCCAGCGGATTCCCCGTGAGCAGCACGATGTCGGCGAGCTTCCCGGCTTCGAGCGTGCCGAGCTCCTTGCCCATATCGATCCACGTCGCCGAGTTCGGGCCCATCATCTTGATTAGATCGATCGGCGAGAACATCAGGTTGAGCACACGCAGCTCTTGCGACAGCCCCTTGATCGGCAGGTAGTTCGTGTCGGTGGCATAGCCGTAGACGACGCCGCCGTCCCACAGCGTTCGCGCGTTCACCGGCTTGTAACCGGCCTCGCGCCCGCGGCCCTCGCCATCGAGAATCGCATCGGGCCACTTGCCGCCGTCTCGGAATGTCGGGACGTTGTCTTTGTTGAACACGTCGAAGACCGGTGCACCGAACCCGACGCACGAGAGCACTTGAACGCCCGCGTCCTTCACCGCCTTCGCATCGTCGGCAGTCATCCATTGGAAATGCGGTGTGTGCACGAGCTTTGGCACGCCAGCTTTCACCGCCGCGAGCATCGTCGGCACGCTCACCGCGTGAACGGCCACCTGCACGCCGACCTTCTTCCCCTCGTCCGCTGCCGCAGCGAGCGCTTCGAGCTGACGTGGATCTCCTTTGAACGCGTTCACGTTGATCTCGCCCGTGAACTTGATGCCCATCGCCGCGATCTTTCGAATGCCTTCGCGCGCGCTATCTGGGGTCGTGTTGGCCAGATTGAGCGGCGCCGACGGAATGATGCGCGGCCCTTTCAACTGACCCGAGTCGATACGCTTCTTCAACTCGAGTACCGGTTCCGCCGCACCGCCTCCTGAGAGCAGCGTCGTGTAGCCGGCCTCGAGAAACTCGCGCATACGATCGGCAGCTTGTTCCTTGAGATACCGCTGCGCGTCGCCGCCGATGATGTGTCGGTGACCGTCGATGAATCCGGCCATCGCGGTCAGGCCCTTGGCGTCGATCACCTTGACGCCCTTGGCCAAAGCGGGGCCCGCGACGACAGATTCGATCTTCCCGCCGCGCACGATGATCGATCCCTGCTCGATCACCTGTCCGGTGCCAACGATGACGCGGGCGTTCGCGATAACGAGATCCTGCGCGGCGATAGGGTGGACACAGAGGAACGCGCAGATGAGGACGATGCTTACAAAGGCGGTTCGGGGTTGCATGGGGAGAGTCTACCGTCGGTCCGCCTAAAGGCGGACACTACGTCGTTCACGGTCCGGCTGAAGCCGGACACTACGTCTAAGGGCCGCCTAAAGGCGGCCCCTACGTACGGCCTGCGCCAACGTCGCTTTCAACACCACCTCGCCACGGCCACTCTTCAGGCTCACGCCGGCGACTTTCACTGATTGCACCATCAGACCGCGAACATACGGATCGTCGAGTGCGGTGGCAGCGTCGTCGAGGCGAATCGAGCGGATCTGATTGCCGCTTCCTTCGAGGCGCCCCTCGGGATCGTCGAGCGCCACGCCCTCGAAGAAGAAGAACCGGACCCATCGCGGATAGAGGACAACGGAGAAGACCGGGGTGCCGCGCCCGGCAGGCGCGAACCCGATGCCGAGCAACTGGCGACGCTCGAAGACCAGCTGTCGCGCACCCGGATACCGTCTTCGCAGCGTCGTGAGCGCCGCTCGCGCCGACGCCGCAACGGCCGGCGGATAGCGGTCGATCGCTTTCTGGAGATACGTCTCTTCTGCAGACACGGCAGGCGTCAGTCGACGCCGTAATTCTTCGACAGATACGCGTGGACGATGCCGAACGCGTCGTCCGAGAGCGGCGCGCCTTCGTTGAGCATCGAGATGAGCGTCTCTTCCCACTCCTCGGACGAGCGGCGACCGAGCTTGATGCGATTGAGGTCGTGGCACATGGTGCAGGTGTTGAGCACGATCTCCTTGCCGGGGCCGTCGGGGATCGGACCGAAGTGTTCGGCAAGATAGCGAATCAGCGTGGGCATGTCGCTCTGCGACACCTTCGCGCCCTTGTCGACCATCGTCTGTATGTTCTTCGTCCAGCCGGCCGCATCCATCGCCTGCGTCTGAATGGGACGGACGTTGTGGCAGTTCGTCTGGCACGACGCGTTCATGATCCGCTCGCCGGGATCGGTCTCTTGTGCCGTGCCGACCGACACGCAGACGAGCACCGCCGCCGCGCAGATCATAGACGAGGCGAAGAACACGGCCGTACCGCGCATACACTTATGCTACGACGTTTCCAATGATGGGTCATCGACTGGCGCTCCGACGCATGCTGGCCGCGGTGCTTGCGTGGTGCGCGTCGGTGGTACTTTCCGCGCAGTTCACCGATTCCGCGTTCGAGCTGGACCATCCTGCGGTTCAGTATTGGACGCGTGACACCAGCGATCCAGTCTCGGCGCTCAACGCCGCGCTCCAAGCTGGCCAGACGAAGCTGACCTTCGAGACTCGCACCGGCTACCTGCGCCCATTGCTCAATGCCCTGCACGTGCCGGTGGACTCCCAAATCGCGGTGTTCTCGAAGACGAGCCTGCAGAAAGGGTTCATCAGCCCCTCGAACCCGCGCACGATCTTCTTCAGCGACTCGGTTGCCGTGGCGTGGATGAACGGCGGCTTCATCGAGGTGGCCACACACGACGCTCAGCAGGGCGCGGTGTTCTACACGCTGCCACAAGCGTGGGCCGCGGTGCCGCAGCTCAGACGCGAGAACGGCTGTCTGCAGTGCCACTACTCGGCCAACACGCTCGGCATCCCAGGCTTCCTCGCGCGCAGCGTCCCCAGCGCGACCGACGGCGACACGATGCCGTGGCTCGGCAACTACGAGACCGATCATCGCAGTCCGCTCGAAGAGCGATGGGGCGGATGGTATGTGACTGGCCGCGTCGGAACGCGGCACCTTGGCAACGCGCCGCTCAAGAACAAGAACGCCGACGACCTCAAGATCGACGACACGAACCTGAACGTGCCGACGCTGTCGACGCGCTTCGACACCAGCGCATACCTCTCGTCGCATAGCGATGTCGTCGCGCTGCTCGTGTTCGACCATCAGATGCGCATGATGAACCTGCTCACCCGCATCGGCTGGGAAGCGCGCGTCCTCGCGCACGAGGGCCGCGATACCGGAGCCGCCGCCGCCGCGCTCCGCGCTGCGGCCGGGGAAGTCGTGGATTACATGTTGTTCGTCGACGAGGCGCGTCTCAACGGCGTGCAAGGCTCGACAGGATTTGCGAAAGCATTCAGCTCGCAAGGACCGCGCGACAGCAAGGGCCGCTCGCTTCGCGACCTCGATCTCGAGACGCGTCTCCTGCGCTATCCGTGCAGTTACTTGATCTACTCGGCCGCATTCGATCAGCTTCCCGCGGCAGCGAAACAGGCGATCTATCGACGCATGTGGGACGTGCTCTCGGCGCAGGACCACGCGCCGAAGTACGCGCGGCTCTCGAGCGCCGATCGTCAAGCCATCCTCGAGATTCTTCGCGACACGAAGATCGATCTGACAGCCACGAAGGACACGAAGGTCACGAAGGATTGAAGCTGTTTCTTCCTTCGTGAAATTCGTGCCCTTCGTGGCTGAGGGGCGGCAGCGCGAACACGCCCTGCAGACGCGAGTACAGAGATCCAAACGCGCCCGCGCCGATCAGTGCACCGGCGAGTGCAGCCAACGCATAGAGCTTGCCCTCGCCGATGTTGACGAGAATCGGGCCGGGGCACATGCCGCAGATCGACCAACCGACGCCAAACAGGATGCTGCCGGCCACGTTGCCGCGATGGAGCGGCTTCAATTCGATCGAGAGCGGCGCACCGAGGAGCGTGCGACCGCGACGACGGAGCAGCCAAATGCCTGGAGCGCCGACCACAACCGCAACGCCGATGATTCCGTACAGCTGAAGGTTCGTGAAGAGGAACATCCCCTGAATGAAGTCGTAGTCGGCAGCACCAGAGCGGCTGAGGATGAAGCCGAAGATCGTGCCCAGCGCGATGTAAGCGACTGTCACTGCGCACCCACCACCGGGAAGATCAGCCCGTACACGACTTGCGTCGTCACGATGCCGGCGAGTACGAACGTGATGGTGCTGATGATGCTCGGCCTCTCGAAGTTGGCCATGCCAAAGATGCCGTGACCCGCGGTACATCCACCCGCGAGTCGAGTGCCGAACCCGATCAGCAGCCCGCCACCAAACATCCACGCCAGCTTGCCTCCGGGTCCGAGGCCAATGGCACGATCGAAGATGCCGAGTGCCCACGTCGGTTCCCACCCGCCGCCCAACAGCGCCGACAGGAAGCCGCCGAGAATCAGTCCCACGAGCAGCGGCAGTCGCCACGAGCGCCCCGACAAGAGCGCTGTGCGGCGGAAGTACGGCGACGCCAGCACAAGACTGCAGATGTCGTCGAACCCCGAGGAGACCGACAGCCGTCGACTGGCGAGCAGCAGCAGCGCCAACGTGATTCCCGCGATGCCGATACCGGCGATGTACCAGTGCATCGGCTGAAGATCGTGGAGGATGAGCCGCACGGGGATTACTTCTCGATTTCGCAGTCGCCGTAGTTCTGCGATACCGATGGCTCGGCGATGTACTTGCCGACCTGCATCTGCAGGTAGCCGTGCCGCGTGTGGACCGCTTTGTATTTTCCCGGCGACGCCTCCTGTGCGAACACGGTGGTGACGTTGAGCTGCCCCACCGCGTTCTCGACGAAGTAGACGCTCCATCCCGACAGAACCGCGGTCACATAAGCCCGGCCAGCGGTGCCCATGAACTCCGCCGTGCCGTCTTGGAGATCGATCGCCGAAATCGTAAACAGCATCTCCTGTGTCCTGGTCTGGGCCACCGCGTCGCCGTTCTTCCACGTCGCGGATGTCGCGGCGGGAAAGCGGCACTTGAGTCCCTTCAGCGACGTGAGCGGATTGGGCGGATCGGCGGTCTGGGCGGCGAGGCCGAGCGGAACACACGCCGCGGCGAAGGCCATACACGCGACGAACCGGCGACCGGCACGAGCGATCTCCATAGTGCCCTATATAATTCCATGCGTTCATGAAGCGCCCGGTCGTTTTTCTTGCACTGATCGCGGGGATGTACGTGGTCACCTCGGCCCAAGGGGCCGTCGAGGCGCGGTTGGCGCGGCTGTTTCCAGCCGCGACGGCATTCTCACCCAAGGAAGGCGAGCCACCGCATTTCACCGCCTTCGGCGCCAACAAGGCGGTGCTCGGCTACGCGTTCTACACCACCGAGATCCTGCCGCTCGAGCGCGGCTACGGCGGCCCCATTGCCATGCTCGTCGGTCTCGATACCACCGGCCACCTCACCGGCCTCATCGTCGTCGAGCATCACGAGCCGTACGGCGATTTCTCCATCGAACGGCCCGAGTTCGCGGCGCAGTTCAAGGGTAAGGACGTGCGCGACGCGTTCAAGCTCGGCGAAGACGTCGATGCTGTGGCACGTGCGTCGATCACGATGTCGAGCGCCGTGCGCGCGGTTCGCAACAGCTCGCGGCGGATGGCCCGCGCGCTGCTCACGCCCCAGGCGTCGCCGGCGAAATGACCCTCGCGCAACGACTCCTGTTAGTTTTCGTTTGTATCGCGATGGTCGGCGCGATCGGGATGGCGCAAGCGCCCGCCGGAGGGTTCGATTTTCCCGACGAGGAGCAGGATCAGCCGACGTGGCGCGAGGACATTCGCTCGCAGGCGGTCGACATCGCCCTTGTCGTCGCGTTCTCCGCACTGGCGTTCACGAGCTTCTTTCGCAAGAGCCGCGCGCTCAAGTACGTGACGCTCGTCGCGTCGGTTGTCTACATCGGATTCTGGAAGAGCACGCTGCTCTCGATCGTCAACGTGTTCGCCCTCTTCGGCGGCAACCTGCCGATCTTCCGCTATAGCCTGGCGTGGTACTTGTTGCTCGCGATCACGGTTGTCTCGACCATCCTGTGGGGGCGCGTGTACTGCGGCCGCGTGTGCGCATTCGGCGCGCTCACGCAGTTGATGGACCAGGTGTTTCCCGCGAAGTGGCGCATCAAGATTCCACGAGCGATTGAGGATCGCGCTGCCTGGATCAAGTACGGCATCCTCGCCGCGGTCATCATCTACTTCATCGTCACGCGCAATCCGCTGATCTATCCGTACGTTGAGCCGTTCTGGCTGTTCGGCATCCACGGCAAGACGCCCGTCCTCTGGGGAATGCTCACCGTGCTGTTAGTGGCCACGGTGTTCGTGCGCAATCTTTATTGCCGGTTTTTCTGTCCGCTTGGCGCATTCCTCGGCATCCTGTCGACGCTCACCGTCTTCCGCATCAAGCGCTGGTCGGAGTGCAAGACGTGCAAGATCTGCGAGAAGGCCTGCGAGTGGGGCGCGATTCGCGGCCCGCAGATCGTGCTCACCGAATGCGTGCGCTGCGACGATTGCGAACGGCTGTATGAGGACACCACGAAGTGTCCGCATCATCTGATTCTGATCAGGAAAGCCGACATCCTGGCGAGGAGAGCGACCAATTGATGATCTGTGATTCGCGATTCGTGACTCGTTGATGATTGGCGATTCACGATCAGGAATTTATTGGATCCGATTGAGATGTCCTTCATCCTGGTAGCGAAGCAGGGGTGTCTTCGATGTCTTCTGACCGTCGGCCCCCGATCGCAAATAAATCAACCCTCAGAAATCGAGAATCAACAACGACTCACAAATCAAAGATCACAAATCACCAATCATTTCAGCGTTCGGCTGCCGGTGACAGGCGTCGGATCTCTTCGAAGAAATTGAAGACGAAGACCAGCCTGCCGGGTCTGGCAGGCGATTGTGATTCCTCAGTCCGGACGACCGCGATGCGCTCGCCATCAGGGTGGACATCGAAGCTCGCGAACGGCCCCTTGGCCCAGAGCGACGGTTTATCGGCGCGGAAGGTGTCGCCCTGAACCGTGTAAGTCGCAGTCATGATTTCTTGATCCGCGGACGCATAGAAGAGTTCCTTGCGGCTCCGTGACCATCGTGGCGAAGACCCGCCTGCCGTCGAGACCTGCACTCTGCCGCCGGGGCCCGGGAATGGGCGTACGTATACCTGATTCTGGCCGGACTCGTCCGATTGGTACGCCAGCCACCGCCCGTCCGGCGAAAAGCTCGCGTCGGTTTCGTCGGAGGGACCCGCCAGAAACACAGTCGGCTTTCCGGGCTTCCATCCCGAGACCTCATCTCCCTCGATGGGTAGCATCCAGATGTCGGACCCGGTTTCGCGCCCGTATTCCCGAAACGCCAGAACCTTTCCACTGGGGTGCCAGGACAAGGGGAACTGAGTGAACTTGCTCTCGGTCAGGCGCTGCGGTTCACCGGCGTCGTCACTCCGCTGCCAATAGAGATTGTCCACGCCGTTGCGAGCCGATCTGAACGCGATCCGCCGGCCATCTGGCGTCCACACGGGATCGACATCGAGTGATGGATGGGCCGTCAGCCGCGAGAGGAAGTCTCGGCTCAATTCGTACACCCAGATGTCGGATTGCTGATTCACGATGGCAACAGCCAATCGCTCACCGTCGGGGGAAAAACGCAGGGCATCGCGATATGCCGCGGGGGCCGGTCTCAGCGGCTGCGTACGGCCATCGCGGCGCACCCACGAGATCGACGCGAGTGACTCGGCCGCGTTCGTGCCCGGCACGTACACGAGCGAGCCGTTCTGTGAGAACGTCAACTGAACCGTGGCGGTGACGGGCAGGGTCGCGAACTCCGACAGTACCGGGGTGCCCTGAGCGGTGATTTCCAATCGCGCGAGATCAAACGGAGCGGCGAATAACCTTCTTTGACTGACGTAGATCAGGTGCCCCGTGGGAAGGTACTGGCCATGATAGCCGCCGCGATGCACGATGCGCGCGTGATCGTCGGTAAGCGATCGCACGACGATGTTCGCATCCTCGTAACTTCCTGTCGCCATCGAAGCCGTGTAGATCACGGCGTGACCGCCTGGCAGCACCTGCGGCCAGCGATGCGTCACTTCACCTGCGTCAAGTCTCGTGAGCGGTTCGGCGGCGCCACCATCCGCCGGTACGCGAAAGAGCGGAAACTGTCCGGATCGCGGCGAGAACGCAATCCATCCGTTGTCCGCCCAGCTTCCCCCACGGTCGTCGGGAGCATCGGCCAGTGTGATGGCGGCACCGCCACTCGACGGGATCTTCTTCAGCTTTCCGTCCGCAAAGAATCCGATCCATTGTCCGTTGGGGGAAAAGAAGGGATCGCGGGCGCCGTCGGTTCCGGCCAGCGGTGTGGCCTGTAGTCTATCGAGGCTGCGAACATACAGACGGGGCCGATCGCCAGGACGCGGACTCCCGACGAGCACGAGCTGCTGCCCATCCGGTGACAGAACTACGTTGGTGGCGCCCGGGTTCGCCAACGTGATGTCGGCGCCGAAGTCAGTCGTCAGTCGTGTAACGGCCCCAGACGCCGGCGCCGCGCGCCGGGGAGCCCACATGGCAACCGCTGCGACAACGACCGCGATTGCGGCGACGATCCAGATGGGGATCGCAAGCCGCCAACGCGTCTGTTGCGTTAATCGCTGCCCCTCTGCTGCGTCGGAGCCGTCCTCCCGATGTGCAAGCGCATCGTCAATCGTGATTCGGGCTTCACCGATGTCACGCAGACGTCTCCGCGCATCCCGTGTCAGACATCGAGCGATCAACCGACCGATAGAGGCCGGTGTTCCTGGGGACAGCGCGTTGAGCGTCAACTCACCCTTCAAGACTGCCGCGGCAGTCTCCGACACTGACGGCTCGTCGAACAGCCGGCGGCCGACCAGCATCTCGTACAGCACGACACCATAGGCCCATATGTCGGCGCGCCTATCCACCGGACCGCCGCGCGCCTGCTCGGGACTCATGTAGGCCGCGGTGCCGAGAATCACGCCGGCCTGCGTCATCGCCGGCGTGGTGATCGTGGGCGACTCCGATCCACTCAGGACGACGGCGGAGTCCATCGCTTTGGCCAGCCCGAAGTCGAGCACTTTCACCGTGCCATCGGGACGGATCTTGATGTTCGCTGGCTTGAAGTCGCGGTGAACGATGCCGCGCTCGTGCGCGACCTCCAGCGCTTCAGCAAGCTGCCTCGCGATGGGAAGCGCTTCGTCCAGCGGTATCGGGCCGAGTGCAATTCGATCGGCGAGCGTCACTCCTTCGACGAGCTCCATCACGAGCGCGCACGTGCCTTGCCATCTCTCGAGGCCGTGAATCGCGGCGATGTTCGAATGGTTGACGGAGGCGAGCGTCTTCGCCTCGCGCTCGAATCGTGCGAGACGATTCGCGTCTTGCGCAAACGCGGCCGGCAGAACCTTGATCGCCACCTCGCGATCCAAGGTGGTATCGGTCGCCCGATAGACTTCGCCCATCCCGCCAGCGCCGATCTGAGAGGTGACTTCGTACGGGCCGATTCTCGTGCCTGGAGCGAGCGTCACTCGAGCGCCGTCGTCCAATTCACGACGAGTGTGATCGGCGTTTCGGTTGGTGAGCTCTCCGACACCGCGACGAGGAAGCGCTGGCCGTCGCGCGTGACGTCGTAGTTATTGGCATTCGTGCCGGCGAACCCGACGCTCCGAATACGCGGTCGGAAGAGTGGCGTCACCTGACCCACGACGAACGCGCTTCCACGTCCATCGACGCTGGCAGCCATCAGTGGCCCTTCCGGTGAGATGAAGTAGAGCTCCGCAGAGTCTCCTCGCCATCGCGGATACGATCCACCGTCCTGAGAGACTTGCCATTTGCCGCCAAGGCCCGGAAACGACGCGACGTAGACCTCGCTGTGCCCGGATTCGCCCGAGGTATACGCCACCCAGCGGCCGTCTGGTGAGAAGACCGCGTAGGTCTCATTGAATTCCGTCTGCACGAACACTTTGGGCTTGGGATCGCCGGTCAAGGGCAGCGCCCACAGATCATTGCCGGTGGGCGTGAGCGCATTGCCCGTGAAGTAGATCAGGAACCTGCCGTCGGCCGAGGCGCTGCTCGGGTACAGGTTGTTCTGATTGTCGGTCAGCAGCTGGGTGTCGGTTCCTTCGCCGCTCGCGGGTTTGCTGAAGATATCCAAACGGCCGCTCCGCCGCGACGCGAAATAGATCGTGCGCCCATCGGCCGACCAGACGGGACTCAGGTCGTCGGCGGCGTCGAACGTGAAGCGCGTCCGCAGTTTCCGCGCCACGTCGACGATCCACAGATCCCGCGTGTTCCTTGCTGCGTCGAGTCCACTGACAGCGACGCGAGAGCCATCAGGCGACAGCGAGACCGTCATGTCATCCGCGGCCTCGCCAACGGTTCCCTGTTGAACCCCCTTGCGGTCGAACCACGTCAGCTGCGTTCGGACACCAACGGCCCCAGTGCGGAAAGCCAGCGAGCCGGCATTGGACACCGAGAAGCTTGCGCTGACCGGAGAGCTTCCAATCTCGAGTCCCTCGCCGATGACCGTCGCGGTGCCCGAGAGCTCGAGTCGCGCTTCGTCGAACGGTTGCGCAATGAGTGCACGATCGCGCGCATAGAGCAGATAGCCTTGAGAAGCGAGCGCGTTCGAGCTGATCGAGAGCAACCGCTTCGGCTGGTCCTGCGCCTCCAGCGAACCGACATAGACACCGTTCCGTTCCCCGCCGCCGGCGAGCTGGCTCACCTGATAGAGGAAGTGACGGCCGTCGCTCAAGAACGCAGGATCGGACAGCAGATCGGTCTTGTTCTGCGCCTCGATGACTGCCACCGGCGTTCCACCCGTCGCGTTCACCTGGTAGAGGGACCACGAGCGCCTGGCATACACAATCACGCCGTCGCGATTCCAGGTGCCGCCTACGGCAGATGCTTCCGGCGCAATGGTGACCGGCGGGCCGCCGGCAAGTTCGATCTTCTTCAGTCGTCCCTGCGCGACGAAGCCAATGTACTTCGAATCGGGCGACCAGAACACATTCCCCGCGCCTTCCGTCCCGGCGATCGGTTGCGCAGTCATCGAATCGATCGGTCGCAACCAGATCAGCCGCATTCGATCGGGATTGATTGCGAGGAACGCAACATAGCGCCCGTCAGGCGACAAGCCCACTCGGCGGCCCGGAGCCACGGTCTCCATAGAGGCCCCCTGTGGCAGCAGGATCGACGTGCGATAGGTCACGACAGGCGCATCGGCCGGACTGAACAGGCGTGTGCGCGGGATGACAAACGCTGCGATCAATGCCGCTCCAAGCAGCAGCGCGGCCGCCCACAGCAGGCGTTCGCGGTTCGAGTGCGAACGCTCTGACAACGCAGCGGAGGTCACCACGTGTGAATGCGGTGCGGTCTCGGCACGCGCGATCCAATTCAGCTCGTCGCCAAGGTCTTTCGCGCTCTGCCAGCGTTCGTCGGGATCCTTCGCCAAACATTTTCGAATCAC
>Ga0075424_100005614_pt1 | contig 12005 bp, 8 predicted proteins | sample SoiMethybrSBSTD3_FD_75301 | JGI IMG/M metagenome (GOLD analysis project Ga0075424, IMG submission 75301) | Bulk soil microbial communities from a Populus tree surrounding site in Tennessee, USA - Soil MetaG P. TD hybrid SBSTD3 | ecosystem: Environmental > Terrestrial > Soil > Tree plantation... | reverse complement strand
CTTGTTTGAGAAAAACAGGCTCATTTCCGACTTGAAGTCTACTCCCCGCCCCGTCTTTTTGTCGAGAAAGCTTCGCCAAGCTTTTGTGCTCTTTCCGTAACGGCGCGCTTGTTAGCCTAACGCTATGAGTATCGATAAAAACAAAATTAAAACTCAGGATGAATTAGAAGAACCCGCACCGATGGACCGGGCAGATCAACGCGTAGAAGCTGAAATGAAAGAACTCGAAAAGCAGGCGAAGAGAGATGTCGCAGAGGGACTGCGTAATCAAGATGAGGGGAACGAATAGAGTCTAACTGGCTTTAAACGGGTGGTTAGGTTTAGACGGGATTACAATCCTGTCTAAACTAACCTTCGCCGAGCGCTTCTTCGAGAGCTTGTCGTAGCTGCGTCGGCGTCGCCGTCGGATTGAAGCCAATGAATCGCTTCAGAATGCGGCCATCGCGCGCGAAGATGAAACTTTGCGGAATGTTGGTCTGACCCTTCATCAGCGCCATGACGACTTCGTGGTTGGCCCATCCGATCTGATAGTCGACATTGTACTGGCGCACAAAGTTAGAAACGCTCTGGGCCGATGCGTCCGGATCCTCAGTGGAGAGCCCGATCATTTCCACGCCGCGGTCGCGAAACTCTTTGTGCAGTTTCACCAGTTCGGGCGTTTCCATCCGGCAGGGACCACACCAGGTCGCCCACAAGTTAACCAACAAAACTTTTCCCGAGTAGTTAGAGAGTTTGATTGGACCACCGCTGGATGCTCGGTTCTCTGCTTCGAGCACCGGTTGCGGCAGAGCGGCGGCGCTGCGGGTCGCCGACTTAGACGGGGGATCGATTGAATTACAACTCGAAACACCGAACGCCGCCAGCAGCCCGAACGCAATTAACGTAATCACTACCCGCAGCGGCGTCCAAAACTTCACTCTAATAACTTCGTTTTTCTTGGCTGACATTTATTTCTTTTTACCAAACCGGAACGAGTCCAGTATTACCGGAGCCTCACCTTTTACGCCGACGTCCTCGACTGACGATAACTCACCGGCAAGAGATGTACAAAGCATGGTCAGGGTTGCGCCGGTGGTGTCGCCTTCCTTACCGGTCGGCAGGAAGATGACGCGTCCCCACAATTGCAGGTCGCCGCGCTCGGTGCCTTTTGAAAGACCCTGCCAACGAAACTCGTAAGCATCCATCGAGTTGACCTTGGTCGGGCCGTCGGAGACCTTCTTGTAATCGGGGATGATCTTCGCAAGCGAGTTGCTGAACTCCGTAACGCGCTGCGGGTAACTCGATAAATCGCCGACAAATGTTCCGGTGCTAGTGTACCAGCCGACGGCGAAATTCTCCTGCGTGAAGTCGGGCGGCAACATTCGATCGACCTTCACAAAGTTGGACGCGCCGGCGACGCCCGATTTCGGATCGCGCTTCCATGATTGCGGATAGTAAAACGAGAAATCGAGATAATGCTCGGCTAGTTTGCCGTCGAGTTTTTCATTCGAGTTGACGAACTGGACCGCGCCCGCAGGCGGTACAAAAGTTTCTTCCGCAGGTGTCGGCGATGGTGCTTCAACTGAAGGAACCGGCGTCGGTGTACTCGCGTTCACGTTAACCGGCCGTTCCGGATTTCGTTCCTTCGCCATCTCGTCCAAACGCGGTTTGATTACGAAGAAGAACAAGCCTGCCAAAGCTCCGCCACTCAACAACAAAAAGATCAATACTCCCGCGATGATCAATGGCGCCTTCGATTTCTTTTTCGCTGCCACCGGCGGCGGCAATGGCGCTGAAGGCGCGGGTGCCGCAACTGCGGGCGGCGGTTGTATCGCCGGCACTTCCGTCGTCGTCGGCACGGGTGGCTCAACAGCCGCGGGCGGTGGTGGTGGTGGTGGCGGTGCTACCCACTGCGGCGGCGGAGGTGTTGGCGGGGGCGGAGGAGGAGGTGGTGGTGTAGGCGCCTTGCCGATGTCAGCAGTGTTTGGAGTTGATCCGGTTGGTCCGGTAGTTGGACCAGTGTTGCGCGGTAGTGCAACTGTTGCGGGGTAGCTCTCGATGATCGTCGCATTCGGATCCGGGAGATCGCGGCTGGTCGGCCGTTCCGATGCAGGAGCATTCAGGTCGATTGAAGTAGCGCGGATCGTCGCGTTCGGATCGAGAGTCTGGGGCGCGATCAACAGTCCACCATCAAACGTGCAAAACTTCTGACCTTCATCCGGAAACGTACGATTACACTTAGGGCAACTCTTCATACACGCGGACCTCTTAAACTGGAATCAATTGATCTTGGCACTTAATTCGCGCGCACTTTGGCGAGTTTCTGGGCAGCGCCATTGTTGTTTGGATCGAGTTCGAGTGCTCGCTGGTACGCGCGCACGGCCTTGTCTTTCTGGTTGGATTTCAGATAGCCATCGCCCACACCTTCAAAACCAAAGACGCCGGCAAGCTGTTTCTTCTCACCGCTTCCGGCCACGCTTGAAGCGCGTTCGTACGCGGCTTCAGCGTCGCTGAAACGGTTCATTCCCAGATAAGCGCGCGCCAGAAGATTGAATGATTGGAACGAGCGGGAACTGACTTCAGTAGCCAACTTCAAATAGGGTTCCGCGTCCTGGTAGCGGCGGTAAACCACCAACAAGCGACCCATTAATACAAGCGAGGTTGGATTGCGCGAATCGAGTTCGAGTGCTTTTTTCAACACCGGCTCCGATTGCGGCCACAACTGTTCGGCTTGCAGCGAATCAGCAATGAGATTGAGCGTTGCCGGATCTTTCGCGAGCTCAACTGCCTTCTCATACATCGGCGCCGCTTCACTGCTGCGATTCGTTTTATTCAGGACGCGGGCGAGATGCGCGTATGCGACAGCAAACTGCGGATCGAGTTCGATCGCGCGTCGATAGGAATGTTCGGTTTCACTGTTGTCGAGTCCGCGCGCCTGGAGCGCGACGCCGAGACGGTCCCAACCCACTGCATTTTTCGGATCGATTTGTACTGACTTGCGCGCAAAGGCTTCGGCATCAGCAAACCGCTTGGCGTTGTCGCCACCCGTGCGCGGTTGGACCAGCACGACACTCAACGCGACGTACGCGTCCGCGTTTGTCGGACCCCACGCCACTGAATTCCGGTAAGCGGCTTCAGCGTCCTCCCAACGCTGCTGGTCGGAGTAAATGTTACCCAAACCGTAAGCAGCGCGCCCGTCACGTGGCTTAAGTTTCAAGACTTCGTTGTAGGCGGTTTCGGCTTCGGAAAAGTTTCGCGCGTCACGAGCTTCGTTGCCTTTATCGAGCAGATCCTCGAGTCGCTCCTCGACGTTCGAGGGTCGCGGGCGCGTGGGTCCGGGTGTGCGATTGCTGGGCTTCGTTCCCGCGGTGGATTTCGCGCTCTTCTTCGTTTCCGGGTTCTTGGCCCTGAAGATTCCCGCGCCGCCGCCGACATCCGCGCCGACGTCCTGGCCGAGGGCGATACTGCCCGTCACCAGGGTCAAACAGAGCGCGGCCGCACTCACAACCGCCGCGCGCAGGATTGCGTTAGTGCTCATCATTACTCTCCCGAATGCTTCGAAAAAAGAACTTATGGATCACCGAAAAACTACTGTGTTGGATTGTAGATCAGCTAACGGTATAAGTCCTATAGGTCTTCGCGAAGCGGTGTTTAGAGTTCAACAGTTCAACCTTTAGTTTGTTCACTCCTCACTGGTTGCGCACCAGGCGGAAGCCCAACAGCGTCGTCTTGGTGGAAGGCGGCACAAATTCACGCAGGCAAGACGACACTGGCGCATCGGAATTCGCAGGATCGCTGACGTAACATCCGCCGCGAATCGTCACCCAATCCTGCATCGCGGTTGGGACTTTGGCCCGGTTGCCGGGATACACCGACGCTTTTGAGGCGGTCCATTCCCAAACGTTTCCAATCAAATCAAAAACTCCCCACTTGTTCCTGCCTTCGGGACGCGACCCAACCGCCGACGGCGTGGCGTCCTTTAGTATGGCGGCTTTGTCCTTCCACTCCGGTCCCCACGGATACAAGTCACCGCGTTCGCCGTTGCGCGCCGCATACTCCCATTCTTCCTCAGTCGGCAAACGATAAGTGACGCCATCGCGTTTTGAACGCCACGCGGCAAACGCGGACGCATCGTCGTAGGTCACGTTTACCACCGGCCACAGCTCCTGTCCAAACGGCGGTTTCGGTCCGGCCCAATGATTCGGCGCGACGTGATTGGTTTCGCGTACGAAGTCAGCGTATTCACTGTTGCTGACTTCAGTGCGGTCCATCAGAAACGGCTGCACCGTGACAGCGTGTTGAGGAATTTCCTGCGGTGGACCAGCCTTGCGTCCCATCAGAAACGTGCCGCCGTCAATCGGCAACAACTCCGCTTTGGGTTTGGGCGACGGAACAGGTGTTGGAGTCGGACGCGGATCGTTGATGATAGTTCCCGGTCGCAACATAAAATACGCGCTGATGCCCACGCCCGCTAACACAAGCACCGACACGGCAGCGGCGATCAGCAACAATGCCGGTGGTCCTTTACGCTTCGGTGTAAGCTCCACGATCATCGGTTTGCCTGGTCTAACCGGCGGCACAGTGCCCGCAGCGACCTGGTTCGCGTTCGTGGCGTTTCCTCGCACGTGGGTGGTTTCCGGATCAATCGCGGGCGGCATGCTTCCGGACAGGCGGTCGAGCCTGTCCTCCAGCTCTTTCGCCTGCAATGCCATGCGCTCGAGTTTTTCGTGTTGTTCCTGCTCTCGTCGTTCGCGCTCTTTGTGTAACCGCTCTTCTTCGTCGCGTTGCTGGCGCCGTTGGTCTTCTTTTATAGACTTGTCCAACTGCGCGCCGCTGACAGTTCCCGCCAACGAATCGAATGACGCGCCGAAGTTTGTTTCCTGCGCGATGGGTGGTTGATTGGCAGTCGCCGAGAGATCCGGACCTTGCCTGAGCGGAGGGTGTGTAATTGCCGGCGGCTCTACCACGGAGGCGATGGTCTGGTTGGGATCCATGACGACAGTTTTTGGCAAAGCGCTGGCGACCACGGGCGCCGAGTTCAACGCTGCGTGAAGATCTCTCAGAAACGCCGGGATCGACTCGATGCGCGCTTCAACTTCTTTTTCAAGCGCGTGACGTACCACCGCCTCGATTGCCGGCGGCACTGCAATTCCCATCGACTGAAAACTCGGCGGCGGAAGCGTGAGATGCTTCTTCATGATCGACGGAATCGAAGATCCTTTGAACGGCACTTCGCCCGCGAGCATCTGGTAGAGAATCACTCCGATACTGTAAATGTCCGCCCGCGCGTCCGGCTCTTCGTCAGACCACTGCTCCGGCGCCATATAAAAAGGCGAGCCCATCAATCCGCTTGTTTGTGCCTGCACGAACGAACCGAGTAACTCGCCTGACTTAATCTTCGCCAAACCAAAATCCAGAATCTTGAGGCCTTCAGCGATCGGCACGTCATCCTGGACCATGATGTTCAGTGGCTTCAGATCTCGGTGCACGATATTTTGCCGGTGCGCCGCGCCGACACCTGAGGCGATCGCGCTGATAAACTCCCACGCGCGCTGCGGCGACATCGAGCCTTCCGTCGCGAGAATGTCCTGCAGCGATCGTCCTCTGACAAACTCCATCACCAGAAATGGCATCGTGCCGCGGACGACGCCGAAGTCAGTCACGGCAATGATGTTTGGATGGCGTATGGCTGCGGCAGCGAGTGCTTCTTGACGGAAGCGCGTGGTGAGCATCGGATCGTTGCCGACCAGATCCGGCAGAATTACCTTGATGGCGTGCGCGGTTTTAAGAAAGATGTGTCGCGCCTGAAACACCACGCCCATGCCGCCCTGCCCGAGTCGACGCTCGAGCAGATAGCGGGCATCAAGTGTGGGTTCACCTAGAAGTGACGGCGTGGTCGCATCACCATCCTGAGGACAGTGATTTGTCTCGTCGGGGTAGCAGCGCCTACAGGTTGGACACTCTTTCATGTAATCGGGCCACGGCTCCGCGGTCGCCTTATCGTATCACGACATTGACGAGGCGACGCGGAACAACGATGACTTTCACCACCTCGCGACCCTCAGTCAATGAGCGCACACGTTCATCGGCAAGCGCGGAAGCACGCAGCTCTTCCTCGGAAACATCCGGCGCCGCAATCACTCGCGAGCGGAGTTTCCCATTCACCTGAATTGGAATCTCCAACTCATCGCGTTGCGCGAGCTCCGGATCGGCAACCGGCCACGCTCGGCCTTCTTTCAGCAAGCCACCGGTATGGCCCAGACTCTCCCACATCTCCTCGGCGATGTGCGGCGCAAACGGCGTGAGCATGATTACCAGCGATTCCAACGCTTCGCGCACCGCAAACACATCCTCAGACGAAGCCTTCGCGGGATCGGCGTTGAACTCAGAAATCTGATTGAACAACTCCATCAAAGCGGCGACGCTCGTGTTCAAGTGCAACTGCTCGAAGTCGCTCGTGATCTTCGCGATGGTCTGGTGCGTCTTGCGTCGCAAGGTGCGCGCCTCCGGCCTCGACTCACCCGTCGCTGAGTCGCTTCGATTCGTGAGTCGTTCCTGCCACCGCCAGATCATCGTGTAGACGCGGCGGAGGAACCGGACCGCTCCTTCGATTCCCGTCTCGGACCAGCGCAACTCGTTCTCAACCGGCGCGGCAAACAAAACAAACAACCGCGTGGCGTCAGCGCCGAACGCAGCGATCATCTCGTCCGGATCGACTCCATTGCCGAGACTCTTCGACATCGCCTTCCATTCGTCAGTTCCTTCGACGCGGTTTGTCACCATTCCTTGAGTCAACAACCGCTTCACCGGTTCGTCGAAATTCACCAGACCGATGTCGCGCATGAACTTGGTCCAGAAGCGCGTGTAGATCAAGTGCATCACTGCATGAGAATCACCGCCGATGTACTGGTCCACCGGCGTCCAATGCGCGGCGATGTTCTTGTCAAACGGTTCTGCTTCGTTGCGTGGATCGCAGTAACGGAAGAAGTACCACGATGAATCGACAAACGTATCCATCGTGTCAGTCTCACGACGCGCCGGACCGTTACACTTCGGACACGTCGTGTTTACAAACTCCGGCACACCAGCCAACGGCGACTCACCTGTTCCAGTAAACGCCGCCGTCTGCGGCAACACGACCGGGAGTTGATCGTAAGGCACCGGCACCATGCCGTCTTTGTCGCAATAGATCACCGGCACCGGCGCGCCCCAGAAGCGTTGGCGCGAAACACCCCAATCGCGAATGCGATAAGTGACCGCGGGCTCGCCAAATCCATTTTTCTTCGCGTGCTCGGCCATCTCCTTCATCGCGACGTCGGAAAGTTTGCCGCCCCAGTCGCCGCTATTGATCAAAACACCGTAGTCAACGAATGCGTGTTTGATCTCCGCTGATGCATCGCCGGCCGTAGTCGGCATCAGTTCGGCATTCAACTGCTCGTGCCTGACCCGCCCGATGACCTGCCGGATCGGCAACGAATACTTTTGCGCAAACTCAAAGTCGCGTTCGTCATGCCCGGGCACACTCATCACGGCCCCCGTTCCATACTCCATCAGAATGTAATTCGCCACCCATACGGGAATTGTCTCGCCGCTGAATGGATTGATGGCGAGCACACCGGTGTTTACTCCTTCTTTCTCGTCTTCGCCGACTTCGCGACCCGCAGCGCGTTGATTGCGAACTTTCTGCGCCAATGCTTCGACGTCATCTTTGAGGGACGAATCTTTCAGTAACTCTTGCAAGAGCGGATGCTCGGGCGAGAGTACGACTGCCGTCGCTCCGTAAATCGTGTCGATACGCGTAGTGAACACACGGATCTTCTTGTCGCTGTCCTTTATAGGAAAGTCGATGTAGGCGCCCTCGCTGCGACCGACCCAATCGCGCTGGCGCTTCAAGACTTTCTCGGGCCAACCGGCTTCGATCTGGTTGATGTCGGCGACGAGTTGTTCCGCGTAGTTGGTGATGCGCAGGAACCACTGTTCCAAATCTCGCTTTTCGACCTGCGTACCGCAACGCCAGCAGATCCCGCCCGACGACTGTTCATTCGACAGCACGGTCTGTTCTTTTGGACACCAGTTGACCTGCGAGACCTTTTTATAGGCGAGGCCGCGGTCGAGCATCTGCCGGAAGAACCACTGATCCCACTTGTAGTAATCGGGCCGGTGCGCAGCGATTTCGCGTGACCAGTCGTAACTGAGCCCGAGTCGCTTCAACTGCCCGCGCATGTGCACGATGTTTTCTTCGGTCCAGTCGCGTGGATTCACGCCGCGCTTGATCGCGGCCTGTTCCGCTGGCTGACCGAAGCTGTCCCAGCCGATGGGATGCAACACGTTGAAACCCTGCAGGCGTTTGAACCAGGCGAGCGCATCGCCGATGGCGTAGTTGCGCACGTGCCCCATGTGCAAGAAGCCTGAGGGGTAGGGCAACATCTCGAGCGCATAGAACTTGGGGCGCGGATCGTCATTTTCCGGTTCGAAAACGCGGGTTTCCGCCCAGTGTTGTTGCCATTTATTCTCGATCTGTTCAGGAAAGTATTTTTCGTCCATAACGTTATCCAATCATACAGGTACCCGGATTATGTTTGCTTGTCTTGAAGGTGTGGAATCGCCGCTCCGACAAACCACGCGCTAGGCGCGGCGCAGAAGCGGCACCGTTAGGAGGAGGCTGATTGAATGACCGTTCGACAACATTAGCAACGGATTTTACACAGATGCATGCGGATCAGCAAACAAATGATCGCAGCAGGTTGAGGTTCTTGAGATCAGCGCGGGGGTCGTCGTAGGGAGTTTCGAGAATGAAGGCCGCGTGCCTGAGTCTAGGATGACGCGCGACGCGGCGCAGCGCGTCGGCGCCGATGTGGCCCTCGCCGATGTGCCAGTGACGATCGACGCGTGAGTTGTAAGGCGCGCGTGAGTCGTTGAAGTGAATGGCGCGGATGTTTCTCGTCTTCACCGTCTTTTGTACTCGTTGTAGTAAAGCTTCGAGGCCGTCTTCTTCACGAATGTCGTAGCCGGCCGTGAAGGCATGCGCCGTGTCGAGACAAACGCCGAGTGGAAGCTTCGAACAGTTGCGCATGATCTCGTTGAGATGTTCGAAGCGATGACCAATGCACGCGCCCTGGCCGGCGGTGTTCTCCAACAAGATCCGCAGTGAACCAAACTGCAATCCCGCGCAGGCGATCTTCAAACTCTCGGCACACAATGCGATGCCGTCAGCTTCGCAAGCACCACGCGCACTACCGGGATGGACCACGACATAATCAACACCCAGTAGCAACGCGCGTTCGACTTCCTCACGAAACGAAGTGCGCGATTTCTGCAGCATCACGTCATCCGCGGCTGCCAGATTTACGAGGTAGTTGCAGTGAATTAAAACCGGAGAGATTTTGGCTTGCCTGCGTGTTTTGCGAAACACCCGGGCATCTTCGCGTGTCAGCGGCTTCGCCAACCAGCCGCGCGGATTGCGCGAGAAGAGTTGCACGGTATCGCAACCCGTATCTTTCGCGACGATCAACGCATTGTGAACTCCACCCTTGATCGGAGCATGAAACCCAATCTTCTGCATATTACCTGGCGAGTGCTTCCATCACTCTCAACATATTTCCACCGAGTATCTTGTCGACGTCGCTTTCGCTGTAGCCGCGGCGCAAGAGTTCCTTCGTGAGGTTCGGCAGTTCTGCCACTGTGGCCAAATCCGCAGTCGTGATCTGCACGCCATCGAAATCAGAACCGATACCCACGTGGTCCACGCCGACGAGCTTCACAATGTGATCGATGTGGTCCACAATCCGCGCTACTTTCACCGGCGGCAACCGTCGCGCATATTCACGTTGCCGGACCCGATCACGCGCGAGTTTCTTGTGCACTGCATCGCCCGGCTCCGACTCCGAAGCCGCCTGGACCTCGTTCGCAATCTCAGCATCAAGTTGCTTCTTCTTCTGACTCCAACCGGGCTCGAGATGTTCGGGATAAAAGATCACGTTGACCACGCCGCCCGTCTTCGCGAGCGCCACAATCATGTCGTCCGTGAGATTTCGCGGCACATCGGCGATGGCCCGGCACGCGGAGTGTGTAGCCACGACGGGCGCCGTCGATGTGTTTACGATGTCCCAGAACGTCGGATCGGAGACGTGCGAAACGTCGACCATCATGCCCAACCGGTTCATCTCACGCACCACGTTCTTCCCAAACTCGTTCAGCCCGCGCGTAGCGCCTACGTCATCGCCCGATGAACCCGCCCAACTCGTACTCACGCTCCACGCCGGCGACATGTAACGAACACCCAGATCGTAATAACGCTTGACGTTCTCGAGCCGCTCGTCAATCGCGTAGCCACCTTCAAGACCCAGCAACGCGGCGATCTTCCCTTCACTGGCCGCGCGACGAATGTCGGCGGCGGAAGTCGCCGGCAGCCACGTCTCGGGATGCTGTTCGGCAAGGGCGTGAATTGCGGCAATCTGATCGTCCGCACGCTTCACCGCGCGCGCGCCGCCGCCGCCAAACAACTGCGGCTCAACCCAGATCGAAAAGAATTGCGCATCGAGTCCGCCTGACTTCGCGCGCACCGCGTCGAAGTGGCCATCGCTGAGTTGCTGTTGCAGATCGACGTGCTCGTCAAGCACACGTTGCACGGTGTCAACGTGCATATCGATCGCGATGGCGCGTTGATGGATTGATATCGGGTCGCTGGCAGGCGTTTGGGTCGCGGACGGGTTGTGGTTGGGCTGGTTCATCTTTTTCTCAGTGCAAGCGGCGAAAAACGTCGTGACAAATAACGTAATCAGAATCGACGCAACGGGAGTTTTGGAGCGGTTTTCGGGTAAGGCCCACGGATTAATAATTTCTACCAGATGATGTCTCAATGTCGCGGTTACATGAGCATAATTACAGTAGCTGGGCGTTCTTGCCAAGCGAGTCAAATCTACTGTATTGTCCCGCTTTGAACCCACACAGCGCACATAAAGAGGACGAGGCTTTCATTCTTGAAGTGTACTGCGCGGTACAGACCGGGCCTCCCACTCGATCTCAGTATTTCCTGAAGGAGTAAACAACATGTACTCAAAAGACGGCAACACCAAAGATATAAAAACACCGAGCATCTGCGACGTTGTCTGGCACAACGGCGAGTTTATCAAGTGGAGCGATGCGCGAGTGCACGTGATGTCGCACGTGTTGCACTACGGTTCGAGTATTTTTGAAGGCATCAGATGTTACTCCACCAGGCAGGGCCCAGCCGTCTTTCGCCTGCGCGAACACATGCAGCGCTTCCTCAACTCAGCCAAGATCTATCGCATGGACCATCCGTGGACGCTCGACGATTTGTGCGATGGCGCCGTCGAACTAGTCCGCAAGGGCGGGATGGATCAGTGTTACATCCGCCCCATCCTGTTCCGCAGTCTCGATGAAGAGCATCCGGCGTTTGGCGTCAATCCGTTCCCGAATCCGCTCGCGTGCTACATCGGCGCCTGGGATTGGGGCAAGTATCTCGGCGACGAAGCGATCGAACGCGGCGTGGACGTCTGCGTTTCGACCTGGAACCGGTTAACACCGAACTCAATGCCCGCGATGGCAAAGAGCGGCGCGAATTACATGAACTCGCAGTTGATCAAGATGGAAGCGCTTTTGAACGGCTTCGCGGAAGGCATTGCACTCGACGATCGCGGTTACGTCTCGGAAGGTTCAGGCGAGAACATCTTTATGGTCAGTGGCGACGTCGTGTTGACACCACCACTGTCGTCATCAATTCTGCCGGGCATCACTCGCGACAGCGTGATTCAGATCTGCCAGGAACTGGGTCTCGCCATAAAAGAACGGACTATTCAGCGCGCCGCGCTTTACGTGGCCGACGAACTGTTCTTCACCGGCACTGCCGCGGAAGTGACGCCCATTCGCTCCGTCGATCGAATCACGGTCGGACAGGGTGGGCGTGGGCCAATTACCGAGAAAATTCAAAAGCTCTTCTTCGAAATCACTAAAGGCGAGCGAAAGGCTCCCGGTGACTGGCTTACTTACACCAACCAATCCAAGGC
>Ga0075424_100005611_pt1 | contig 12008 bp, 11 predicted proteins | sample SoiMethybrSBSTD3_FD_75301 | JGI IMG/M metagenome (GOLD analysis project Ga0075424, IMG submission 75301) | Bulk soil microbial communities from a Populus tree surrounding site in Tennessee, USA - Soil MetaG P. TD hybrid SBSTD3 | ecosystem: Environmental > Terrestrial > Soil > Tree plantation... | reverse complement strand
CCGAGCGTCTCCTCGGTGCGTCCAAGTACCTGCTTGGTGCGAGGGTGAACGAGCTCCCGTCCCTCGCGGTAGCCGACGAGCTCGGTACCCGGCTGTACCGCCTGGGCGCGGCCGACGGAGAGGATGACGCGCGTTCCTGTCACCTCAACGACGTCGGTCTCGATGATGGGGAACAGCGCCGCGATCTGATCCGCGAGCACCTTGAATGAGAGCGGCGCGCTCGGCTCGGGGGCCGGCGCTGGCGACGACTGGCCCCACGCGCTGGGGAGCCAGACGAGCGAAAGGATCAGACACGCAACGGTGAGACGGCGAAAGGCAGTTGACATGACAGGACTATATCAGACCCGGCGTCGGCCAGCGTACGACGTCCGGGCAAAAAGAGAGGGCATGGGGACGATCCCCATGCCCTCTCGACGACCGAACCGTCGACTAGAAGGTCACCCGGAAGCGGGCCGACCCCTTGTAGACGTTCCTCGACTGACAGGTCGGAACACCGTCGGTGGCGCAGGGGCCCCGATCGGAGCCGGTGTGCTGGATGTTCAGCGCATCACCGGTGATCAACATCGCGGCGGCGAGATCGAACGACATGTTGGGCGCGAACCGGTACGTCAGGCCCAGCACCCACTCGTTGCCGAGGTACTGCTCCTTGCCACCACGGAACGGGTTACCGCCGGTCGTGATACCGCTCGGCGTGATGCCGTTGGCCAGGGAGCCCTTGGTATCGACCTTCGTGTCCGTCCAGCTGAAGTTCGTGATGGCCCGGAACGTCAGGGCCGGCGTCAGCGAGTAGTCGGCCGCGGCCGCCAGGAAGATGCGGCCGTACTTGTCGTAGCTGGGAGACTCGCGGAGCACGAGGCTGCTCCGTGAGACCAGGAAGCTCGACGCGTAGTCGACGCCGCCCGTCCAGATTTCCGTCCAGCCGTTCATGTAGGCGAAACCAGGGTTGATCGGGAAGTACGTCCGGATGACGCCGCCACCACCGTTCTGGGGGTCGTTGTTGGCGCCCATACCCGGGGTGTACATGATCCGGCTCTCGACGTTGAGCGGGCCGGTGCGGAACCCCGCCGTCGTGTCGAAGATGAATGACCGGATGTCGACGCTGTTCAGCTGCCCGGCACGTGGACCGCCGGGGCCGGAGCCGCGTGGCGGCACATCTTGGGTACCGAGCAGATAGATGAACGTCGGCTGCACCGTGAAGGGTCCCACCGTCCAGCGGACGTCGCCGCCGATGTAGTACCGCTTGATGTCACGTCCGACGCCCGGCGCCACGTCGACCGAGCCACGCGCGAGCGGATCGCTGCCCGCCACCGAGACGGCCGTGGCCGGACAGTTGGTGTTCGGGTTGTAACCCGCCCACGCCGGCGTGCCGAGGTTGCTCGTGCCGCAGTTGCCACCATTGTAGAACGCCCAGGCGAACGTCGGCTTGATCGTCAGGCCCTTGAAGACGTCCACCTCGAGGCTGGCGAGGATCGCGTTCTGGTCCTTCTGGTTCAGCGCGATCGCGCGGTCCAGTGCCTCGCCGATCTGCACGTAGGTGATCGTGCTGCGGATGTTGGGCGTCCACGTCGTCTCGAGCGTCACGCCCGGGAAGTCGCCGCTGGCGAGGATGCCGAACTTGTAGTCGTGACCGCGGAACGGCTGACCGCCCATCCGCGCGATCGTGGTCACCGGGATGAACGGCAGCAGCGATCCCGGACCGGTGACGGGGGTCTCGACGTACAGCCACTTGGTCTCAACTGCGCCCTGGACGTCGGTGTCGAGGTCGAAGTTGGCCGACGTTCCGGAGGCCGCCTTGCCGACGGTCGTGAGGCTGCCCGAGTTGCTGGATGCATTGAAGTTGCCGGCGCCGTTGGTGAAGTCGAGCTCGACGGCCCACACGCCCTTCACCCGGCCCACTTCACCGGTGAGTGTGAACACGCCGCGCTCACGCGAGTACCAGCCTTTCTCTCTGGAATCCGTGGCGTCGGGCTGACCGGGCGCGCCGGTCGACTGTGACCAGTTCTTGTACGCAGATGTGACGAAGTCCACCAAGCCGTTGATCGTCACCTTCGGTGCCGGCGCCTGAGCAAAGCTCGGCGGAGCCAGCATCCCGAGTGTGACGAGGACGGCGAGAACTACGACGACAGACCTTCTCATTACCGCCTCCTCATGTGGGAGGTGAACAGCGCAGACAACGCCTTCGCCGTTGGCCAACACCAACACCTACACGATTCGGACAGCAGCCTACTTTTACTCTGGCCCTTCCGGTAAAGTCAAGGCAGATTTGACTTCATTCAGGGCCTGACCCCCTCCTCGCCCAGGACTCGGAGTCGCTGCGCGGCGGCCTCGCCGAACGGGGTGTCGGGTCCGAGCTCACGGGCCTTGGTGAATGCCTGGCGAGCCTCCTGGGGGCGCCCATCGGCGGCCAGCACGAGGCCGAGGTGGTGGTAGGCGGCCTGCATGTCGGGGCTCAGGCTGATGGCAAACCGGAGCGCCTGCTCGGCTTCTCGGTACCTTTTCAGGTGGTAGAGCGCCAGCCCCATGTTCTGGTGGGCGAGATCGGGCACGGTCAGCGTCGGCATCGCCAGGGCCTTCTGGTACGCCACCACGGCGTCCCCCCACCGTGTCAATTCGGCGAGAGCGACCCCAACGTGGAACTGGGCGTCGGCGTACTGCGGATCGAGGGCGACCGCTCGCTCGAATTGCTCGAGGGCGAGGTCGGGACGCTGCAGCTGGGTGTACACGAGCCCGAGCGTATCCGAGTAGAGGGTCGACTTCGGGTCCAGCGACACCGCCTCGCGCAGGGCCGCGACGGCCTGGGTGGCCTGGCGCTCCTCGATGTGCCTGATGCCGCGTTCGAACGCCGCACGGCCCTGCAGCCGCCGCACCTCCGCGGCCTGACGGCCCGACGCGCACCCGGCCAGCGCCAAGACGACGGCGAGTGCCGTCGTGACGAGCCGCCTCATCGTTGACACCCCGCCCCCCGCCATGTAGGGTTTTTATTTGTGCCGACATACGAATACCAGTGCTGCGATTGCCGACGCGAATTCGAGGTGCGGCAGCGCATCTCCGAAACCCCGCTGACCGTCTGCGAGGCGTGCGGAGGGACGCTCAAGCGCCTGCTCTCCGCCGCGCCGTTCATCCTGAAGGGCGAGGGCTGGTACGTCACCGACTATCCGTCCGAGTCCCGCAAGAAGGCCATGGAGTCCGAGAAGAGCGCGGGCACGACGCCCAAGAAGGAATCTACGACGTCATCGGAGACGACGTCGTCCTCGTCGAGCGCTCCCACGAGCTCTACGGCCGCCTCCCCCGCCGCGCCGGCGAAGACTTCCTCGTCGTCGACCGACGGCTGACCAGCACGTCCGCTCCGCGGCCAGCACGCAACCGCGCGGCCGCGCTTCCCTCCCGCACGGCGACTTCCAGCCGTCCGTGCGAGCCCACGAGGGCGCCGGCACCATCGGGCGCCAGATCTCCGTAGGTCCGTACGAGCGGGACCGCGCGGCCGGCGATCCGGATCGTCACACCACCGCGGGCAGCCAGTCGCTCGATCGCGTCCGCCGCGATCGACGTCACCAGGTTGCCGAACCGGTCGACGTGGATGACCTCACCCTCGATACCGTCGCCGGCCGGTCGTGCGGTCGCCCACTCGAGACGGACGGGATCGGTGACGCGTGGCCCGAAGCGGCTCGGCGCGACGCCAAGTGCTAGGTGTGCGGCCGCCGGCGCGAAGACATCGCGTCCGTGGAAGGTCGCGCTGACCGTCGCGCGCCGGTACTCCACGGCGCGCAGCTCGAACGCCTCCCAGCGGCCGCGGTCCAGCACCGCGGTGAAGAGGCCGTTGTCGGGCCCGACGAAGAGCTGCTCGCCAGCCGCCACCGCTATCGCCCGCCGGCTCGTGCCCACGCCGGGGTCGACGACGGCGACGTGGATCGTGCCGGGCGGGCACACCGCGGCCACCGCCTCCACGGCCAGTGCGCCCTCGACGATGTCGTGGGCCGTCACGTGGTGCGTCACGTCGACGAGGTGGACGGCGGGGTTCATGCCCAGGATGACCGCCTTCATCTCGGCCACGTAAGGATCCTGGGTTCCGAAGTCCGTCGTCAGCGTGATGACGGGAGTCACGTCACCGATCGCGGTCGACGACGAAGTCCGCGATCAGCGCGAGGGTCTCGCGCTCGTCGGACGGGGGAAACGGCTCGAGGTCGCCCTTGGCTGCTTGCGCGTACTCGGCGGCGCGCGCCTTGGCGTACTCCACGCCGTCGTGCGCGATGACCAGGCGTCGGATCTCCTCCAGCTCGCTCGCCATCAGCGTGCGCCGCCGCAGCATGTCGCGCACCTTGTCGGCCTCCGCCCGCTCCGCCCGGTGGAGCATCGCGATGAGCGGTAGGGTGCGCTTGCCCTCGCGCAGATCGCTACCGATCGCCTTGCCGAGGCGGTCCTGATCCGCGCTGAAGTCGAGCGCGTCATCGGAGATCTGGAACGCGACGCCGAGGTCCAGCCCGTAGCGCGTGAGCGCGTCCACGAGCGGAGGCGCGATGCCACCGACCAGCCCCCCGATGCGGCAGCAGGCCGAGATGAACGACGCCGTCTTCTGCGTGATGATCCGCAAGTAGTCGGCCTCCGTCGTCACGCCCCCGCGCTTGCGCTCCAGTTGGAACACCTCCGCCTCCGTCATGGACACGGTGGCCCGCGCCAGCGTCTCCATGACCCCGCGGTCGTTGTCGCGGACGAGCATCGCGAACGACTTCGAGTAGAGGTGGTCGCCGACCAGCACCGAGGCATCGTCGCCCCAGCGGGCGTTGGCCGACGGCCGGCCGCGACGGAGCGGCGCCTCGTCCACCACGTCGTCGTGGATCAACGTCGCCGTGTGTAGGAGCTCCACGACGCAGCCCAGGCGAACGGAGCGCGGGCCCCGGTAGCCCGAGACGCGGGCGGCCAGCAGCAGGAGCATGGGCCGCAGCCGCTTGCCGCCGGCGCCGGCGATGTACTCGCCCATCTCCTGGATCAGCGTGACGGAGGAATCGAGCTGGCGGCCGATCTCCTCCTCGACGGCGCGAAGCTCGTCGCCGACGAGGGCGGACACGCGTTCCTTGAGCAGCCGCTCGAGGGTTGGGGTCGGCACGCGGGAGCTACTTCTGGACGACCCGGTCCTTGACCTGGATCTGTGAACCGGGGGCGACGGTTTGGATCTCCGCGACCGAGAACTTCTCGCGCAGCTCGACGATGCGCGCCGTGCCGACCTCCTCGTCGAGCTCGCCGAGCAGCTCGCCCGTCACGGGGTGGACGATCGGGATCTTGTCACGCCGCAGGCTCACGAGCGAGCCGACCTTGAGGCCGTCCACGGCGTTGAGATCGACGACGATCCGCGTGGTGTCGACGTACACGACGAAGCCGCGCTTGGTGATCTCCGCCACGGGCGCGGCGACCGCCGCCTGGCGGCTGTTGGTTGTCGCGCTCGCCACGCGGCTCTGGCGCGCCGGCTCGGGCGCGGCGTGATAGGGCACGCCCTGGCGCGGGCTGATCTTGCCGCCGCCCGGCGGGACACCGTACCGAGCCACGATCTCGGGCGGCGCGATGATCGCGCTCTTACCGCGGATCAGCGTGGTCAGCGTCGTGGGAACCTTGTCCTCCTCGACCCAGATGTACTCGGGCTCGCTGGGGACGTCGCCGAACCGCGGGTTCTTGATGAGTAGCCACCGCGCCTCCGCGGACTTGAGATCGATCGTCGGCTCGGCTTGCTGGGGGAGACCCACCACCTGGCGCACCTTGTTGCACCCGGCGAACAACGCGAGCACGAGGACCCCCCAGGCGACGCTACGGGTCAGCATGCGGCCGCTACCATAACACACGATCAGTCCTCGGCCCGGGGCTCCCAGGGGAACCGCTGCTCCTCGGCCGCGCTCGACGGCAGCACGGGCTGGCGCCGCGAGAACAGCGCGGTTCCCGTGATCGCGGAGATCCAGGTCGCGTCGAGATAGAGAACGCCCTGACGCTCGAGCAGTACCGGAACGATCCACCCCGCGACCTCGAGGTTGCGCGCGATGCGGGTGGCGCGCTCCGGTCGCGCCAGCACCTCCTCAACGCGCAGCGTGCCGGCCGCGAAGAGATCGGCAACGGCCAGCGGATCAACGACAACGAAGCGCTTCGACCGCTCGAGCACGCTCGCGAGGAGATACGGAACGCGACGGACGTCGGCGTCCGACTGGCTGAGATCGAGCAAGGGCGTCACCGCGATCTTCAGGCGGCCGCGGCTGATCCGGGCCCCATCACCCGGCTCGGGAGCCGGACGCTCGGGAGTGGGCACGAAGACCCCGTCGGAGAACTGCGGGAACACGCGCTGGATTTGCGCGTAGCCGAGGTGTTCCTCGTAACGGCCGAGGGGCTTGCCGGTGACGGGATGGTAGAACGGCTCGCCCTTGCGATAGATCGTGAGCTCCTGCCCGGCCTGCGCGCCGCTGGTCTCCCCGAGGTCGAGGAAGATGCGCTGCCCTTCCACCGACACGACGGCGCCCTCGATCGCCTGCGCGGCCTTGATGAAGTCGTCGCCCATCAGGCTGAACGTCGCCCCGATGCGATCGGCGAGACCGGCCCGGGCGGGAGCGGCGACGACGAGCGCGGCCAGCACGAGCAGCGGGACCAGGCCGGCGCCGCGCCTCAAAACGTCACCGACGGCTGGTGCACACCGAAGACGGCGCGGAGACGGTCGCAGATCTCACCCAGCGTGACGGACGCCTCCACGGCGTCGATGATGAGGCGCATGAGGTTCTCCGTCCCGCGAGCCCCGCGCTCCAGCGCGTCGAGCGCCCGCCGGGCCGCGTCGCCGTCGCGGGCGGCGCGGACGCGGCGGACGCGCTCGGCGAGCGCCTCGCTCAGGCCGGCCTCGAGCTGGAAGAGGTTGGCCGGCCGCTCCTCGTCCGTGACGAACTCGTTGACGCCGATCACGATGCGTCGCTTGTCCTCGATCTCGCGCTGGTAGCGGTAGGCCGCATCCTGGATCTCGCGTTGCATGAAACCGATGGCGGCGACCGCGCCGCCCATGTCGTCGATCGTCGTGATGTACGCCTCCGCCGCCGCCTCGATGTCCGCGGTGAGCCGTTCGACCGCGAACGACCCGCCGAGCGGATCGGCGATGTCCGCCACGCCGGATTCGTGGGCCAAGATCTGCTGCGTACGGAGCGCGATGCGCACGGCCCGCTCCGTGGGCAGGGCCAGGGCCTCGTCCATCGAGTTCGTGTGCAGCGACTGGCAGCCGCCGAGCACGGCGGCGAGCGCCTGCACGGTCACCCTCACGATGTTGTTCTCGGGCTGCTGCGCGGTCAGCATGCTGCCCGCGGTCTGGGCATGGAAGCGCAGAGCGAGTGACCGGGGATCACGCGCCCGGAAGCGCTCACGCATCAGCCGGGCCCACAGCCTCCGGGCCGCCCGGAACTTCGCGACCTCCTCCACGAGATCGTTGTGGGCGTTGAAGAAGAAGGACAGTTGCGGCGCGAAATCGTCGATGGCGAGACCGCTCTGCCGCGCGGCCTCGACGTAGGCGACGGCGTTGGCCAGCGTGAACGCCACCTCCTGCACCGCGGTGCAGCCGGCTTCGCGCATGTGATAGCCGGAGATGGAGATGGTGTTCCAGCGCGGCACCTCGCGGCGGCAGTACGCGAAGAGATCGGTGATCAGCCGCATCGACGGCGCGGGCGGAAAGATGTAGGTGCCGCGCGCGATGTACTCCTTCAAGATGTCGTTCTGCACCGTCCCGGCCAGCCGGTCGATGGGCACTCCGCGACGGCGCGCCACCGCCACGTAGAACGCGAGCAGGATGGTCGCGGTGGCGTTGATCGTCATCGACGTGGAGACGCGATCGAGCGGGATGCTCTCGAAGAGATCCGCCATGTCCTCCACGGAGGCGATGGAGACTCCCACCTTGCCGACCTCGCTACGGGCCAGCGGCGCGTCGGGGTCGTAACCCATCTGCGTCGGCAGGTCGAACGCGACGGAGAGGCCGGTCTGCCCCTGCTCGAGGAGGAAGCGGTAGCGCTTGTTCGTCTCCGGGGCCGAGCCGAATCCCGCGTACTGCCGCATCGTCCACAGCCGGCTCCGGTACATGGTGGGATGGACGCCGCGCGTGAACGGATACTCCCCCGGCCGCTCCGACGCGCCGGAGGCGACGTCATCGCGCGTGTAGAAGGGCGGCAGCGGCGCCCCCCAGGAGGTGAAGCGCTCGGAGCGATCGGGCTCGGTCACGTGAGGCTCACAGCGGCAGGTTCCCGTGCTTCTTCGGCGGGTTGCTGTCGCGCTTGGTGCGCAGCACGTCGAGCGCCGCGGTGAGGCGCGCGCGCGTGTCGCGCGGCATGATGACCTCGTCGACGTAGCCGCGCTCGGCGGCGACGTAGGGGTTGGCGAAGAGCTGCCGGTACTCACGGATCTTCGTGTCGCGAAACGTGGCGGCGTCCGTCGCCGCTTCCATCTCGCGCCTGTAGAGGATGTTGACCGCGCCCTCCGGCCCCATGACCGCGATCTCGGCGGTCGGGTACGCGAAGTTGACGTCGCCCCGGATGTGCTTCGACGACATGACGTCGTAGGCACCGCCATACGCCTTGCGGGTGATGACGGTCAGCTTGGGCACCGTCGCCTCGCAGTACGCGTAGAGCAGCTTGGCCCCGTGCTTGATGATCCCGCCGTGCTCCTGGGCCGTGCCCGGCAGGAATCCCGGCACGTCGACGAACGTCACCAGCGGAATGTTGAAGCAGTCGCAGAAGCGGACGAAGCGCGCCGCCTTGAGCGAGGCGTTGATGTCCAGGCAGCCGGCCAGGTGAGCGGGCTGGTTGGCGACCACGCCGACGGGACGGCCGCCGAGGCGGCCGAAGCCCACCACGATGTTCGGGGCGTAGCCCGCCTGCACCTCGAAGAAGTACTCGTCGTCGAGGACCGGCCGGATGATGTCGAGGATGTCGTAGGGCTTGTTCGGCAGCTCCGGCACGATCGCCTGCAGCCGCTCGTCGCGGCGGTCGACGGGATCGCGCGTCGGCCGCAGCGGCGGGTCCTCCAGGTTGTTCTGCGGCAGGAACGTGAGCAGCTCACGGATGAGCGCCAGGCATTCCTCCTCGCCGTCGCACGCGAAGTGCGCCACGCCCGAGACGGTGGCGTGCGCGGTGGCGCCGCCGAGGTCCTCGGCGGACACCGTCTCGTGCGTCACCGCGCGGATCACGTCGGGCCCGGTCACGAACATGTACGAGGTGTTCTTCACCATGAAGGTGAAGTCGGTGATGGCCGGCGAGTAGACGGCGCCGCCGGCGCACGGTCCCATGATGGCGGAGATCTGCGGGACCACGCCCGAGGCGAGCGTGTTGCGCAGGAAGATGTCGGCGTAGCCGGCCAGCGAGACGACGCCCTCCTGGATGCGCGCGCCGCCGGAGTCGTTGAGGCCGACGACGGGCGCGCCGGTCTTCATGGCCAGATCCATGATCTTGCAGATCTTCTTCGCATAGGCGTCGGACAGCGAGCCGCCGAAGACGGTGAAGTCCTGCGCGAACACGAAGGTGGGCCGGCCGTGAATGCGACCGGACCCGGTGACCACACCGTCGCCGGGCACGCGCTGCTCGGCCATCCCGAAGTCCTGCGTCTGGTGGACGACGAACTTGTCGACCTCCATGAACGTCCCGGGATCGAGCAGGAGCTCGAGCCGCTCCCGCGCGGTCTTCTTGCCGGCCTTGTGCTGACGACGAACTCGCTCGTCGCCGCCCGCCAGCTCGGCCTCGGCGTGGCGCCGGACCAGCTCGGCGTAGCGCTCCTCGAGGGACATCGCTCCTACGATAAGCTCATTCGGAATATCGGGCGGCCGTTTCAGGATTATAGGCCTCATGTTCAACAAGTCAATGAATTTATTGACTTTCATCGAGTAAAGCCCGATGATTCCCTCCTCATGCAGCCGTGGTTTTTCGTCGTCGCGGCGCTCTGCGTCGTGGCTCTCACCGCCGCCCTCGTCGCGCTGCTCGTCTCGCTCGCGCGCGTGGGCCGCCGCGCGGAGAGCGTGCTCGCGGCCGTGGAGCACGAGCTGACGCACGACGTTCCCCCGCTGCTCGCCGACCTGCATGAGCTGAGCGGCGAGTTGCGGCGCCTGGGCCAGGGCGCCAACAGTGAGCTCGACCGCCTCGGGCGGATCACCGGACGCGTCGAGGAGGTCGCCGACAACACGGCGCACCTGCTGAACGCGCTCTCCGGCCTCACGCGCGCGGGCCAGCTCGTTGGGCTGGCCGCCGGCGTCAAGACAGGTGTCGAGGTGTTCCTTCATCGGTTACGGACGCAACGAGGAGACGGCCATGAGTAGCGAACGAGGCGATTCGACCGGATATCTCGGCTGGTTCCTGCTGGGCGCTGCGCTCGGCGCCGCCGCCGCATATCTCACCGCGCCCCGGACGGGCAGCGAGACCCGCGAGCTCCTCGTCGCCCGCGGAGGCGACGTGGCCAAGCGCGCCCAGGGGCTCGCCGGTGATGCGCAGACCCAGGCGGGCGAGTGGCTCGACAAGAGCCGCGAGCTCTTCGAGGAGCAGACGCAGCGACTGGTCGCCGCCTTCGAGGCGGGCAAGGAAGCCATGCGGGAGGAGATCCGCAAGTGGTCGACCACGGGCCGTGCCTGAGGTCGAGCTTCCCAGCCCCGAGCATCTCGAGCACCACGGCGCGAAGGCGTTCAGCCGCCGCGTCGCGCTGACCACGGCGTTCTACGCGGTGGTTCTGGCCGTGGCCGCGCTCGGCAGCAAGGTGACCATGAAGGAGATGCTGCTCGCCCAGCAGCAGTCCTCCGATCAGTGGGCCTTTTACCAGGCGAAGGTCATTCGAGAACACGAGTACCGCATCCAGAAGATGGTGCTCGAGACCCAGCTCGCCGCGCCGTCGGGCATCAAGCCCGACGAGCGGGCGAAGTACGAGGCGCTGGCCAAGAAGTTCGCCGAGGAGGAGAAGCGCTACAACGTCGAGAAGAAGGACATCGAGAAGGACGCCAAGAGGCTCGAGCACGAGCGTGACCGCCACCGCGCGCGCGATCCCAACTTCGAGTACGCCGAGATCTTCCTGCAGATCGCCATCGTGACCGCGTCGGTCGCCATCCTCGCGGAGTCCAAGGGCATCTTCTTCTTCTCGCTCGCCTCCGCCATCCTCGGCACGCTGCTCACGGCGAACGGCTTCACCGTCAACCTGCCGCTGCCGTTCTCGGGGCACCACTAATTCGTTCGGGAGCGCCCCGGCACGGCCGTGGCGCTCCTCGAAGACGCCTCACGCGGATTTCGGCGCGAGCTGCTCCATCGTGTCGACGACCCGGTCGAGCTGCGCGCCGCCGGGCTGGAAGTTGGGCTCGAGGAAGAGCTCGGTGAGGCCGGCCTCGGCGTAGCGGCGGATGTCCTCGCGGATCTCCGCGAGCGTGCCCCAGAGCGGTCGGCGGCCGTCGCCCTGGGAGGTGTCGTGGACGACGTAGGTGCCGCGGCTGACGATGTGCAGTTTCGCGGGATCTCGGCCGGCCTCGCGCGCGGCGACCTTGACCTGCGCGACGAGCGGCGCCACCTGCGCGAGCGGGACGTTGCCGCCGTTGAAGCCGTCGCCGAGGGTGACCGCGCGCTTGATGACCGTCGGGCCGTAGCCGCCGATCGTCAGCGGCGGATGCGGGCGCTGCACGGGTTTGGGCTCGACGAGCGACTTTGGCACCCGATAGAACTCGCCGTGGAATTCCACCGTGTCGTCCGTCCAGATCGCCTTGAGACAGCGGATGAACTCGTCGCCGCGTCGCCCGCGTCGCTCGTAGGGCGTGCCCACCGCCTCGTACTCGTCGCGTGACCACCCGATGCCGAGCCCCACGTCGAGCCGTCCGCGACTCACGCGATCGAGCGTCGCCAGCTGCTTGGCCAGGATGATCGGCGAGTAGTACGCGGTGATCAGCACGCTGGTGCCGAGCCGGATGCGCGTGGTGGCACCGGCCACGAAGGCCAGCGAGACGATCGGATCGAGCGTGCGGTCGAAGGCTTTCGGCCAGGGCTGCCCGGGCAGCGGCG
>Ga0075424_100005609_pt1 | contig 12008 bp, 7 predicted proteins | sample SoiMethybrSBSTD3_FD_75301 | JGI IMG/M metagenome (GOLD analysis project Ga0075424, IMG submission 75301) | Bulk soil microbial communities from a Populus tree surrounding site in Tennessee, USA - Soil MetaG P. TD hybrid SBSTD3 | ecosystem: Environmental > Terrestrial > Soil > Tree plantation... | reverse complement strand
CGCGTTAGGCGTCACCACCACGAGGCGCTGGTTCAGCAGCACGACCTGGCTGTCTCCGCCCTTGCCACGGTAGAGTCCCGCGAATCGCGCCCACGATGGATCCCACGCAACGGTCTTCGGCTTCTCGGCAGCGGCTTTCGCGACCGCTACGCCAACGGTGCTCATGAGCTGGCGCGCGATGTCGTTCGGGTTGGAGTCGTTCGTGTTCGTGAGCACGATAACCGCGACCTTGTCGTCGAGCTGAAGCGTCGTTTGCGTCGTATAGCCTGGATACCCGCCGCCGTGCCCGATGTACGTCTTGCCGCCGACGCGATTCACCGCGAACCCGATTGCCGTACCGGAGGTCCAGTCGTTCTCCACGGAGCGCACGCGATGCATCTCGCGCAGCGAGCCGGTGCTCAGTATCTGGCGGCCACCCATCTTCCCCGTGCGGAACTGTGCCGAGACGAACTTCGCCATGTCTTCGACGTTCGACGTGAGGCCGGTCGCGGACGCCATGCCACGCGCGTCGGTAAACGGGTAGACCTCGCGCGTCCCATCCGGCATGCGGCGCGTGTAGCCGACGGCCAGCCCTTCCACGTTCTTGTCGACACTCGATGCGCTCATGCCGAGCGGGTCGAAGATGTTCTTCTGGAGATAGTCGGCCCACGACATTCCGCTCACCTGCTCGACAACCATGCCGGCTATCGTGTACGCGAGGTTCGAGTACTTCCATCGGGTCTGCGGCGGGAACGCCGCCTGTCGGTCCGACATCAGCGCTCGCACCTCGTCTTCCGTCGGGAACTTGAGCGTCGTCCAGTGGTCGCCTGCCTCACGAGGCAAGCCTGACGAGTGATCGAGCAGCTGCTCGATCGTGACCGAGCCGTCGTCGTCACCAGCGGGCTTGAGCTTGAACCACGGGAGGTACTTCGACACCGGGTCGTCGAGCCGGATCTTCCCCTGCTCGCGCAGCTGCATGATGGCTGTCGACGTGAACAGCTTGCTGTGTGACGCCATGCGGAACTTCGTCGCGGGCGTCATGGACTGCTTGGCGGCAACGTTCGCGTAGCCGAATCCCTTCGTCCACACGAGCGTCTGATCGGACACGACGCCGACGACTATACCAGGCAAGCCTCGATAGGCGATCTGGCCTTCCATCCACGCGGAGAAGAGTCGTTCCGCGCCCTGAACGTCGGGATCATCGGCGACGGGCGACGTGGACGGTGGGCTCTGTGCGGCGAGCGACGATGCGACGATGCAGCCGATCGTTGCCAGCCGGACCTGCGACGCGAGTCGAACCATATGATCCTCGGCGAGGGGCTTGCTCAACCGTCGCGCCGCCGGACGGACTCGTCAACCCTGGGTGCGCCGTCACTCGCCGGTTGACACTTTTCTGGCAGATTGACGGGCACTACAACGCTGGTGGCCAGCCAGCTTTGGTGGGGCCGTCCCGTCGCCGTCCGAGAACCGAGGAGCGAACACCGATGCATCGACTGCACCCCTGGGCGCGCACCGTCGCGACGTCCGTCACGACCCTAGCCTGCCTAACGTCAGCGCTCGCTGCGCAGCAGGGTAGCGACCGAACGCCGCGCGGTGACAGCCTGCGGCAGGCGCAGCGCCTGGACATTGACGGCAAGCACGCCGAGGCCCGCGCGATCTTTCAGAAGCTGATCGACAACGCGCCGGACCCTGCCGCGAAGGCCGTCGCGCAGCGTCGCATGGCGATGTCGCACGGCTTCGAGGGCCATTGCTCCGAGACCGTGCGCTATGAAGAGATGGTGATCGACTACTGGAAGACGCGCGAGAAGGAAGAGCCGCAGAACGCGTTCTACCAGGAAGGCGAGATGGCGAACGAGGCGGCGCGCATCTGTATCGACGCCGGCGACCTCGCAACCGCCGAACGGATGTACAAGCGCGGAAGCGAGCTCGGGCTCGAGGAGCCGGACCCGAAGACGCATCCGAAAAGCCTGTGGGACTATCGCCTCGCACACGCGCGTGCGCGTATCGCGGCGCGCAAAGGGGACAAGGCTGAAGCACAGAAGCAGGTGGCGGAAGCCCGAAAGATTCTCGATTCCGATCCCGCCATGGCGGCGAACCAGGAGCGCTTCTTTCCTTACCTGACGGGATACGTTGCCCTCTACACGAACGATCTGGCCACGGCGCAGTCGGACCTGACGAAGGCGCTCTCCATGCAAGGCAACTCGAATGACCCGTTCATGAACGCGCTCATGGGCATGGTCCACGAGAGGATGGGCCACGCGTCGGTCGCGAAAGAGTGGTACCAGAAGGCCTACGACCTGGCGACGCAGCACACGCCGCCGTCGGCCTTCGCACGTCCGTTCGCGCGGAAGAAGCTCGGTCTGTAGGTAGGGGAGAAATCTTGTCTCAATCAGAGTGGCCAAAGACATAACGCGGATGAACCACGATCACGACGATTACGCGGATTGCCTCCGCAGGCACTGACGCTCCCTTCCGCCCGGCAAGTGCTCGGCTGTGTTGTTAAAAGCAAAAGCACTGGCTCCGGCGCCGTGATGGTTGGATGTTATCGAGACCAATCCGTGTCATCGTTGTAATCGTCGTTCATCCGTGTCAGGTCTTGCCGTTGTTTTGTTGTTGTCATTGCTCGATTCATTCCTGGTCGCGTCCCGTGCCCGGTGCGACGACGCCACGACGCGCTTGAACTGGACCGAGCTGCCAAAGTTGATGACGAGGCCCACTTCGAGGCCCGACGCCCGCAGGTAGTTCGACACCTGCGCCCGATGAACCGGGTCGATCGCCTTGGCCACCTTCGTTTCGACGATCACCTTCCGGTCCACGACAAGGTCTGCCACATAGCGGCCTACCGAGACGCCGCGATAGACTACCTCGAACGCGACATTGCGCTCGACCGGCACGCCGCGGTGCCGGAGTTCGACTGCGAGTGCGTTGACATACACGGCTTCGAGGAAGCCGGGTCCCAGCACGTTGTGGACCTCGAACGCCGCGCCGATGATCAGGTTCGTGAGGTCACCGTGAGGCAGATGCCCCCAAGCCGGGCCGCCGCGGCGAGGCCCCGCTGTTGCCGCCAGCTCGCTGGTGGTGTCGTCGTGAGCGTTCATGAACCCAAGCTACGCTCCCACTGCGATCGAGCGTCATCGATCCATCGCGTGGTGATGCAGACTCACCCCGTCGAAATGAGCCTTGCTTTCGGGGCGAGACTTTGTTCCGCCTACTTAGCCTTAGTCGGCACGCAAGACAGTCGCCGGATCCACACGTGAGGCCCGCCACGCAGGAATGAGAGTCGCGGCGATGGCGACGACGAGCATTGTTGCCGCCACCGCCGCGAGCACCACCGGATTTCGTGGCGACGTCTCGAACAACAGATCACGGACGAACCGGGCCGACCCGAGGGCAGCGATGAGGCCCAGGACGATGCCCACAGCCGCCGCGCGAACCCCCTGCCCCAGCACGAGCTGGACCACGTCCACGATCTGCGCGCCTAACGCGCGCCGTACACCGAACTCGTGACGGCGCCGAGTCACGCTGTAGGAGATGGCCGAGTAGAGGCCCAACGCGGCGATGAGCGCGGCCAGACCGCCGAGCAGCGAGAACAGCTGCGACCCGAGCTTCCAGGGCTGAAGCTGCGACGCCAACATGGCCGTGAGCGGGCGCACATCCACGTACGGCAGGTCCGGCGAGACACTCTGCGCCGCCTGGCGAATGGGCCGGACGAGTGACTCCGCTGACCCGGCGCGCGACCTGGCGAGCAGCACGTAGTACGGGGCGGCCCAGCGCGCGGTTGCCGGCAGGTAGATGAGAAACCGCGGCGCATCGCGGTCGAGTCGCTCTCGCCCATGCTCCGCCACACCGACGACGGTGGTGCACGTCGAATCGTCGCCGACCAGGACACATCGACCAACAGCCGACTCACCCGGCCAGTACGCACGCGCCATCGGCTCGGACAACACCGCCACACGCGCGTCCGTCCGGACATCATCATCAGTGATCGGCCGGCCTTCGATGATCCGCATGCCAAGCGTCGCGAAGTAGTCGCCGCTGATCACGTTGGAGTACGGCCCTCCGTTCGACGCCTGCGGCAGCGAATCGCGACCCGGTACCCTCACCGACATTCCGCCCAGCGAGATGAACAACGGGTGGTACGAGGATACCGAGACCGAGGCGATGCCCGGGATGGTCGTTAGGCGCTCACGAATCGAGCGATACGTCGCCAGCGAACGCGCTCCGTCGTAACCGAGCGAGTGGAGATCCGCGGAGAACGAGAGAACGCGGTTCGTGTCGTACCCCAGATCGAGCGCCGCCACTCGGCGCAGGCTCGCGACGAACAGCCCCGCCCCCACGAGCAGGACCACTGACAGCGCCGCTTGCATGACGATGAGCGCGGTCGAGACTCGAGATCTCCGCCTGCCGCCCTCGCGCCCGCCTGCTTTGAGCGCAACGGTCACGTCCGGCCGACTCGCCGAAAGCGCCGGCAGAAGACCAGCGATCAGCACAGTGAGCAGGACCAGTGCCGACGTGACCAGCAGCAACCGCGGGTCGATGACGTTGTCGGTCCACTCGAAATCGCTCAGGAGCGTCCGTCGAAGCAGCCTAACGCCAACCGCTGCCACGGCCAGCGCGACCGCGCCACCGGTTACGGCAAGCAGCGCTGCCTCCGACAGCAGGAGTCGAATGAGACGACTGCGCGACACGCCAAGCGCCAGTCGCACAGCAATCTCCCGGTGACGCTCCAATCCACGCGCGATCAGCAGGTTCGCAACGTTGGCGCACGCGACGAGCAGCACGATGATCGTGACCGCAACCAGCAGTTTTGCGATTCGCGTCTCCGGATTGCTCTTGAGCTGCTCCGACGGGAGGATGGACCGCACGTCGATGCTGAACTCCTCTCTGTCGCGGCCGCCGTTTCGCGCATCCTCCGCTTCGCGACCGTGCCGATAGATCGCGCTCGCGTGCGCGTTCACGAGCTCCGCCGACAACCCGGGGCGCACACGCGCGATGACGTGAATCCAGTAACTGCCCCAGCTCGTTTTCCAACTGCCCCCAAGGCCTCGCAGGTCCGCCGCATTCTCCACGGGAATCCACGCATCCACCCGGCGCGGGTCGACCCCGGTGAATCCGCGTTCGGCAACTCCGACCACAGAGAAGTATCGAGGCCCGATCTGGAGCGGCTTCCCGATGACGGCGCTGTCTCCGCCGAACCGTCGCTGCCAGAAGCCATAGCTCAGCACCACGGCACCAGTACTGGCATCTCGATCATCGTCTTCTGTCAGCAATCGACCGACGGCTGCGCGTGCGCGCAGCGTCGGGAAGTACGAGCCCGACACCAGGCTCGCCCGGATCTCTTCGGCCTTTGCACCTCGGCCCATCGTGTACTTCCAGGCTTCCGTCGTTCCCGCAACCTGAGTGAAGACCGCCGAGTCCTCACGAAGCGCCGCGATCAGCGGATAGTGGAGCGTACTGTGCGGCGGATTCCTGGAGCCGACGACCGAGATCGTGACGTAGCCGAGCTCACCGGACTCCTGGACGCCCGGCGGCGGCGCCAGTAACAGGCGGTCGATCACGCCGAACATCGTGGCGTTGGCGCCAATCCCAAGCGCAAACGTCACCGCAACGACGACCGCGAACCCGCGCTGCCTGACGAGTGTGCGAGCGGCATATCGCACGTCGTGCCACAAGCCGTCCAGGCGCTCGCGCATGGCCAACCGATCCTCTCTCTGGTTCCCTGCCTCGTGTATCCGCCCGATAGCCTCGTCCCACGACTGGCCAAACCGGGTCCGCGCTTCCGCAGCTGCCTCCGACGGCGTCTGCCCTCGAGCGATGAGCTGCGCCACGCGCATCTCGATGTGAAAGCGCAGCTCGTCATCGATCTCCGCGTCCGTGAGGTCTCGACGTCGGAGCGCGAGCCGAAAGGCGCGTCGAATGCGCGGGCGGATGTTGAATCCCATGGCCGTTCAGGCGCTCGGCTGCTCACTCACCGCGCAACGCCGTCACCGGATCGACCCGTGATGCACGCCACGCGGGGATGAACGTCGCGGCGATGGCCACGATCACGATCAACGTTGCCGCGACAGCGAACGCTGATGGGCTCCGCGGAGAGGTCTGGAAGAGCAGCGTCTCCACGAATCTGCCCGCGGCGAGCGCGATCAGCGAGCCGAGTGCGAGCCCGGTCAGAGCCGCACGAACGCCCTGATCCATCACCAAACGCACGACATCGGCGATCTGCGCGCCTAACGCCATGCGAACACCGAACTCGTGCCGCCGCTGCGTCACGCTGTACGAGATCGCGCTGTAGAGTCCTCCCGCCGCGATGAGCAGCGCGAGCGCACCGAAGAGCGAGAACAGCGTCGCGCCGGTCCGCCAGGGCCGGATCTCCGGCGCGAGCAGATCGCCAAGCGACTGGACGTCCGCGTATGGAAGATTCGGCGCGACGCCCTGCATCGCACGCCGCAACGGCTCGACGAGGCGGGCGGCGTCTGCATCTCGCGACCTCACGAGCAACGTGTTCGCTCCGGCATTCCACCGCGGGCCGAGCGGAACGTAGACGAGAAAGCGCGGGTCCGTGGGTTGCAGTCCTTCCTTCGCGTCCGCCGCCACGCCAACAACCGTCGTACACTCCGAGTCGCCCCGGAGCAGGAGGCAACGATCGACGGCCCGTTCTCCCGGCCAGTACGCGCGTGCCATCGCCTCGCTCAGCACCGCCACCCGAGCCTCGGCCGCCACATCCTCCGCCGTGAGCGGTCGCCCCTCGACAACGCCCAAGCCTAACGTGGAGAAGTAGCCAGCCCCGACGGCGTTGTAGTACGGCCCTCCCATCGGCGAGCGCGGCACGGTATCTCGCCCCGGGATGCTCACCCGCATGCCGAACCCCCAACCGAGCAGCGGATGCGTCGACGAGATGGCTGCGTCCACGACTCCCGGCACCCTCATCGCGCGATCGCGCATATCGCCGTACAGCGCCACGCGCGCGGGAATCGAGTAGCCATAGGACTCGACGTCCATGGTTGCGGAGAGAACCCGACTGGTCTCGTAGCCGAGCCGCACACTGGCCGCTGCCTCGAGGCTCTGCACGAAAAGCCCCGCCCCGACAACGAGTACGACGGACAGCGCTGCTTGCGCGATCATGAGCGCGCTTCGGACCCGCGATAACGCCACACCGCCCTCGCGACCTCCTGCCTTCAGTGCGTCGACCACGTCAGGCCGGCTCGCTCGCAACGCCGGCGCGACGCCGGCGAGGACGATGGTCGTCAGCACGAGGCCTAACGTGACGGCGAGGACACGGACGTCGAGCGCCGATTCCGTCCACGCAAAGTCGCTGAGAAGCGTTCGCTGTAGCAGGGCGATGCCCCAGCGCGCGACGAGAATGGCGATCACCCCACCGCACACGGCCAGGGCGATCGTCTCGGCGACCAGCATGCGGAAGAGCCGCCAACGTGATACGCCGAGTGCCAGCCGCACGGCGATCTCGCGCCGTCGTTCGGTGCCCCGGGCGAGCAGGAGGCTGGCGACGTTCGCGCACGCGATCACCAAGACGACCGCGGACACCGCCAACAGCAGTCGCGCAAAACCCGCCTCCGGGCTGTCGGCGAGCTGCTCGGCCGGAAGAACGGAACGAAGGACCAGGTGGTCGACATCGAATCCGCCCTTCCCACGCCCGCCCCCGGCCCACTCCGAGAAGCCGACGTCGTAGAGCGTCGTCGCCCGGGCAGCTGCTTCGCTCGCGGACAACCCCGACGTCAGGCGGACGTGGATCCGAACCCAAATGCTGCCCCAGTGCGTTGGAAATCCGTCGAGGGCGACGTGGTACACGGCCGCCTGGTTGATCGGTATCCACATGTCCACCCGGCGCGGATCCACGCCGGAGAAGCTCTCGCTCGCAACTCCGACGACCGTGAGCGACCGGGGGCCCACGCTGAGGGTCTTGCCGAGAATCGACGGATCGCCAGCGAATCGCCGCTGCCAGAAGCCGTGACTCAGGACGACGACGTCGCTCGACGGCACGTCGCCGTCCTCCTGCGAGCCGAAGAACCGGCCTAACGCCGGATCGGTCCCCAGCACCCGGAAGTAGTCGCTGTTCGCGAACACGCCGAACACCTGTTCGGCCCCGGCGCCGGCGCCGAGCGTCAGGGCAGTGATGAACGAGCTGGCAGCGACCTCGCGGAACGCAGCGGTATCGGCTCGAAGCCGAGTGTAGAGTGGATACTGTAAACCCGAGAGCATCCGTTGGATGCCGGGCTGTGTGGTGGTGCGACCGACTTCCAGCAGCTCGGCGGGTGCTCGGACATGAGGTGGCGGTCGTAACAGCAACCGGTCGATGACGCCAAACATCGTGGCGTTTGCGCCGATCCCTAACGCGAACGTGAAGACGACGACCAGCGCGAAGGCGGGCTGGCGCGCGAGCGCGCGCAGGGCATACCGAACATCGTTCCAGGCGGCGTCGGCGCGTTCTCGCGTGCGCAGGCGATCGTCGCGGTCGTGACCGGCCTCGTGGAGGCGCGCGACCGCATCCTCCCACGAGCTTCCCAGCCGGCGCAGGGCCTGACGTTCCGCTTCGGTGGGCGTTAGGCCCTGATCCACGAGACGGGCAGCACGAAGCGCCAGGTGGGCGCGAAGCTCCTCCTCGATCTCCCGTTCACTCAAGTCCGGGCGCCGAAGTGCCAGGCGGAACACGCGGCGGATGCGCGGGCGGATGTCGAACCGCATCGTTAGGCCTCCTGCGGTCCGGTGAGGATGCCGGTCACGGTGTCCGTGTAGCGCACCCACGTGGCGGTTTCCTGCTTGAGGTGCGCCTTTCCGCGCGCCGTCACCTTGTAGTACCGTGCCCGCCTTCCATTCTCGGTGACGCCCCATTCGGCCGCGATCAGCTCGCGCCCCTCGAGGCGATAGAGACCCTGGTAGAGCGCGCTGTCGTCGATGTCCAGGGCGCCAGCCGAGCGCTCCTCGAGCCAGCTCGCGATCTCGAACCCGTGCATGGGTTGCCACGCCAGAGCGCGGAGGATCAGAAGGTCGAGCGTGCCCTTCACCAGCGTGAGCGGCTGCGGCATGTTGCTCCCTCCAGAGTCTCTATCCAGAGTCTGGGTAAAGGATGATACGATGAGCTGCCGGCGTCAAGAACGCTTCCGAGCGAGCGAGGAACTCGCGCGATGTCGTGAGAATAGGTGATGCGTGGACTGAAAGGTGCGGACGGCGAGAGGCTCGATCCAACCAGCGGGCCTGTGAGGACAACAGGAGGAGGAGCAGACGCATGAAACACCGGACGCTTGGCGCACAGGGACTTCGCGTGTCCGAGATCGGACTCGGGTGCATGGGAATGAGCGAGTTTTACGGCCCGACCAGCGAGGCCGAATCCATTGCCACGATCCACCGAGCCCTCGAGCTCGGCATTGACTTCCTCGATACCGCCGACGTCTACGGCCCGTTCAAGAACGAGGAGCTCGTGGGCCGCGCGATCCGGGATCGCCGCGATCGCGTTGTGATCGCGACCAAGTTCGGCAACGTTCGTAATTCGCAAGGGCAGTCGCTCGGGATTCGCGGCGACCCCGAGTACGTGCGACAGGCGTGCGATGCGTCGCTCCAGCGCCTGGGTATCGACCACATCGACCTGTACTACCAGCATCGCGTCGACACGAAGGTTCCGATCGAAGAGACCGTTGGGGCGATGGCCGAGCTCGTGCGCGCGGGAAAGGTCAGACATCTCGGGTTGTCGGAGGCCGCACCGGAGACGATTCGCCGAGCGCACGCGACGCACCCGATCACGGCGCTGCAGACCGAGTACTCGCTGTGGACGCGCGACGTCGAAGAGAACGGCGTACTGAGCACCATTCGCGTGCTCGGCATCGGATTCGTGGCCTATAGCCCGTTGGGCCGCGGATTCCTCACGGGTCGCTTCAGGACCTTCGAGGATCTTCCGGCCGATGACTTCCGCCGTCGGAATCCGCGCTTTCAGGGCGACAATTTCAACCACAATCTGGAGCTCGTCCGCGAAGTGGAGCAGCTGGCGAGCGAGAAGGGCATCACGCCGGGGCAGCTTGCGCTTGCATGGGTGCTCGCCCGCGGCGATGACATCGTGCCGATTCCGGGCACGAAGCACGTCACGTATCTCGAGGAGAACGTCGCGGCCGCGGACGTGACGCTGTCGGAAGTCGACATGGAGCGACTCGACGCCGTGATCCCCGTTGGCGCGGCATCGGGAACTCGTTATACGGACATGAGCTTGGTGCATCGATAGCCACGTCAGGAGCGAGGTCTCACATGAAGATCGGAATTATCGGCGCCGGCCACATCGGCGGCGTGCTCACTCGCCGCCTCACGCGGCTCGGGCATGACGTGACGGTGGCGAATTCGCGGGGACCCGAGACGCTGAAGGGCCTCGTGTCGGAAACGGGCGCTCGCGCGGGTACGGTGACTGAGGCGGCAAAGGACAAGGATGTCGTGATCGTCACGGTTCCGGAGAAGAGTGTCCCGGATCTGCCGAACGGATTGTTCACCCATTCGCGCGCGGTGGTTGTCGATACGGGCAATTATTACCCGCAGCGCGATGGCAGAATCGCCGAGATCGAGTCCGGGACGACGGAGAGCCGCTGGGTCTCGGAGCAGCTCGGGCATCCGGTGGTGAAAGCGTTCAATACGATTCAGTCGAGCCATCTGCTGAACGACGGTCGTCCTGCAGGCGATCGCGAGCGCATTGCACTGCCCGTCGCAGGGGATGACCCTAACGCGAAGACGGTAGTGTCGCGGCTGATCGACGAACTGGGGTTCGACGCGGTGGACGCGGGCGGGTTGGATGACTCATGGCGTCAGCAGCCCGGCACGCCGGTGTACGGCGCTGACCTCCCGGCCGACAAGGCCCGCCACGCATTGGCGGAGGCCGAGCGCGCACGATAGCGCTTGTCGTCCCGGGCCCAGGTTATCGTCCCGGGCCCAGGTTGTCGTCCCGAGCGCAGCGCTGTTGTCATCCCGAGCGCAGCGAGGGATCTTCAGGCTCCCGACCGAGAGCCCTCTCTCGGGACGATGAGGATCCTTCGCTTCGCTCAGGATGACAACGCTCCTTCGCGCGCTCGCCGCCCTCATTTGCGCAGCATCGCTGTCAGCGCAAACTCCGCCCTCACTCACCGCTGTTCGCTTCGGAACACTCGTGGACGGCACGGGCCGCGTGCTGCGCGACGCCGTCGTCGTCACCAGGGCCGACACTATCGTCAGCGTCGGCACCGGAGCGAGCGCGGTCCCGCGTGGCGCGCGCGTGATCGACCTGCGCCGCTACACGGGCATACCAGGCATGATCGACGCCCACACCCACATCACCTACTACTGGGATGGCGCAGCCGGCACCGACCCGTGGCAGCAGAGCGGTCGGCGGCGCAGCCAGGTCACCGTCTTCCTCGCGCAGGAGAACGCGCGCAGGACGCTCGAGTCTGGCGTCACGACCATCCGCGACCTCGGCGCTTCCGAATACTCCGACCTCGCGATGCGCGACCTGATCAATCGCGGCGCCATGGTCGGCCCGCGCGTGTTCGCTGCGGGCTACGGCCTGCGCCGCGCACCGGCGACGACCCAGCCTAACGCGCCGCCCGGGCCACCGCGCGGTCGCCTGACGGGCGTCGAGGACGTCGCCGCCGCGGTGAAGGCGCAGGTCGACGCCGGCGCCGACGTCATCAAGGTCTACGGGTCGACCGGGAGCGGCGCCGACGTCACGGGACGCGAAACGCTGACGTACGACGAGATGAAGGCCATTGTCGACGCCGCCCATGCCGCGGGCAAACGCGTCGCCATCCACTCCTACGGGCCCGACGGCGGACGCGATGCCGTGCGGGCCGGGGCCGAGTCGGTCGAGCACGCGATCGATCTGGACGATTCGACACTCGTACGCATGGTCGCACAGGGCACGTTCTACGTGCCGACGATCGACCACAATCGGTACTACGCCGAGTATCACGAGCAGTTCAACTACACGCCGACGCAGGTGACGGCGCTCGATTCGTTCCGCGTCCGGAACATCGAGACGGCGCGTCGCGCGTTCAAGGCGGGCGTGAAGTTCG
>Ga0075424_100005608_pt1 | contig 12011 bp, 13 predicted proteins | sample SoiMethybrSBSTD3_FD_75301 | JGI IMG/M metagenome (GOLD analysis project Ga0075424, IMG submission 75301) | Bulk soil microbial communities from a Populus tree surrounding site in Tennessee, USA - Soil MetaG P. TD hybrid SBSTD3 | ecosystem: Environmental > Terrestrial > Soil > Tree plantation... | reverse complement strand
CTCGCCTCCAGTTATTTCTGGGGCTACACGTTGATGCAGCTTCCGGCTGGCCTTCTGGTCGACCGCTACGGTGTCAAGCGCGTGGTGCTGCTTTCGATGGCGGCGTCCTCTCTTGGGAGCGCAGGCTTTGCGCTGGCACCAAATCTGCTCGATGTCTTCATCGCGCGGCTGATCGTCGCTTGCGGCGATGCATTGGTCTTCACCGCGCTATTGAAGCTCGTGGCGCAGAGCTTCTCCGACGAGCGGTTCGGAGTCATGTCGGGCATTTCGCAGGTATCGGGCTATGTCGGCGGTGCCTTGGCCACCGCGCCGCTCGCCGCGGCCGTGACCGGATTCGGCTGGCGTACCTGCTTCATTGTCATTGCTTGCGTCGGCGCTGCAAACCTTGCATTTGCCGCTGTGGCGCTCAAGCCGAAGCCGGCCGCGCACGTCAACAAGACCTTGAAAAGTGTGCTTATCGCTGCATGGCGGGCGCTTTCAGAAATCGCGAACTGGGGGTGCGCGATGAGCTTTGCCTCCCACTTCGCCGTCGTGACAACCTTGTCGGGCGTCTGGGGCATCCCGATGGTCGCGCATTTTTTCCACATTTCGCCGACAGTCGCCGGTGGCCCCGTACTCGCTTTCATGGTCGGCAATGCGGCTGGCTCGATCTTCCTGGGTCACGCGGCCGACCGTGCGGCGTCGATACTAGATACCGCACTTATTCGCATTTGCGTGTTGCGGATGCTCCTGATCGCGATGTTGATGCCGCCTTTGGCGCATGCCCTCGGCTTTTTCTATGTCGCGACTGTGTTTGCCGTACTGGGACTGGTCGCCGGCGGGACTGTGCCACTGGTCCTGAAATGCACGAAACGCCTCTACACCTCCGACCTGATCGGGGTCGGCGCATCCCTCAACACCACGGCCGCTGGTATTTTTGCTGGCCTCGCGCAACCCGTCATTGGCTTGGCGATGGTCGCGGCAAGTCAAATGGCGGCGAGCGGCGCGCAACACGATCCGGCCTCGGTCAGCGATGCCGGCTACGGCGCTCTGATCGGGATTCTGCTTGCGATGTCGCTGCCTGGCATAGCCGGGCCGCTGTTGATGAGAAGCAAACTGATTGCGGGGCCAGTGTCATTGAACGAGGGAGAGCATGTTAAATTCATACTTGAGAAGGGCCGAGGTTGACGCGAAGTTCGGGATCGGCAGCTGGCAAAGCGCAATATTTTCGGACTTCGAGGCTCAAATGAGCAACGACGCGCGGCCATTCCCTTGCGTGTTCGGCGTCGCTGGGCATCGCCAGGATCAACTGCGCTATCTGTTCCTCGATCCGCTCGAGGTTGAAGTTCTCAGCGAGCACCTCGCCCGCTATGTCGGCGAATGCCGTAGCTTTGGGCCGAACACGTCCCTCGTCGTCTTTACCCGACCGCGTCCGGTGCAGACGATCGACGCATACTATCGAAAATTCTGGTTTCTACTCGACCGGTTGGCCCAAATCGACAAGAGCCCGTGGCCTCAGGGTATTCCCGAACAGATCGATCATCCGATGTGGGAGTTTTCGTTCGCGGGCGAACCGATCTTTGTGGTGTGCAGCACCCCGGCCCATGTGGCGCGACAGAGTCGCCGTTCAAGCACGTTTATGCTGACTTTTCAGCCGCGATGGGTATTCGAGAAGATTCTCGGCACTGACAAGGCCGCAACCGCGGCGTTCGCAGAAGTGCGCAGGCGCCTTATTCCGTATGACTCTACGAGCCCCTCTCCTCTGCTCGGACGCTACGGCGATCCTGATGGGCGCGAACACCAGCAATACTTTTTGCATGACGACAATCAGCACGTCACGGGATGCCCCTTTGCCAAATTGGCGCAGAACAGGACGTCGCAAATCGAAGCCACGGAGCAAGCCGCATGACCCGAATCATCACGGGAACCAAGACTGAATTCACAATCGACCCCGCCATTCTCGAATTGCTGCCACCGCAAGGCTGCGTGGAACTACAGCGCGATGCCGCCGGCAAGGTGCATCACTTCCACACGCATCCGGTCGATGAAATCCTCGTTATCATCAGTGGAACACTGAAGTTCATGTGGGAGGGCGGTGAGCGCATCTGCGGTGCCGGCGACACGATCTTGTTGCCCGCTGGTACACTTCACCAATCGGAGGCGTTGGAGGGTGGCGCGATCTATGCAATTGCAACGCGTCCGCCGGACACGATCGGGAATTGAACTGTTGTCCTCAGGACAGCGGACGGCTGGAAGTCGGCGAGGGCTCGGACGCGAGACGTTCGACGAATTCGATGACTTCGAAGCGTTGTTTCGGTTCTAACTGGAGAAAGGCCTTCAACAGCCGGAGGCTTTCGACAGTTTCGCTCGATGGGGCTCCGAGTTTTCTATGCAGCTCCGTAATAAATGTGGGATTCTTCATCTCGCACCTTAGGGAACGCTAATGACATTTTTCAGCAAACGTGAAGGTCTGGCTCGAAAGGTCGACACGGCGGCGATAGAAGCGGAGCGTCTCGGCCTGACGACGGCTACCCTGATACTGCGTATGGCACGCCTGGAAATTGACCGGGCAGAACCCGACGAGGTTGAAAGTATGCCAAGAAACAACTGTTACAGCAAGCCAAACTAAGGTGAGAACCGGCCAAAGCAGGGGATTTGACTGGCGCAAAGCCGCCGCAGATGCAGAGAACACCAAGAAACGGCTGCTGCGGTTAGGTGGGGCGTTCTCGGCCGAAAAACTGCGCAGTCGCCATTATTCGATGGCGGTCGGCCAACGAAAGGGCCGAGGTTTGGCGCCGATCGGCGAGGCTGCCTGGGGCGGTTCGGCTTCCGATCTTTCGCCGACAACGCGATCGCCCCCTGCCATGCTGCGTGCCGCCGGCGCGCCGGAACCCTCGGGCGCAACAGCGCAGGGCGCGCGGCATAGCAATAATTGAGAACGTCGCCTTCACTTGCTACCAGATCAGCGGCGACAGCCGGTAACGCACCCTGCGTTGATATTCGATGTAGCCGGGCAACGTTCTGGCGAGGAACTTCTCTTCGTCGAGAAGCCGCCAGACCAGTGCGGGCACGATCGCAACGACGTCCAGCAGAGCCCACCACGACCCCAATGCGATGGGTATGCCGGCGAGCAAAATGAGCGCTGCTGAATACATGGGGTGCCGTACCCAGGCGTAGGGTCCGGTTGAGATCACACGATGATCCGCGGCGGCTTCGATTGTTGCAGATGCAAAGCTGTTCTCCCTGAAAACAAGGAAGATGCCGAGCCAGCCCAACAGAACAAGGCCGTTGCCGGCAAGCGCTGCGCGAGGTGACATGTGAGACCAGCCGAAGCGGTGATCGAGCGCGGGAACCGCGATCATACTGACAAATCCAAACGACACGAGCCACATGATGATCCGCTGCGCCGGCTGCCGCTCTGCGAGCGGACCTCCACGCATCCGCCTCTCGAGTAGCGCCGGATCGTTTTTCATCAGATACAGAGTAATCGCCAGTGACAACGCAATGTAGTTCGCCAAAAAGACCCAGGCCTGCCAGTAGCGGAAGGTCCCTGCTGCGCCGAACAGCAGGAGCGCCATGGTCACGACCATGACCGCCAGCCCGACGAATGCTCTGGAGTTTAGGGAACGCATAACGCAATTTTCTGGCACGCGCGCGTAACAGGTTGTCCTTCTGGAAACTCGCGCGCCTCAGCTATTGCTGCTTTTCCCAAAACGACAACAGCCCCTGCCCCGCCGATCCCCCGATGACGCAGGGAATGCCGACCGCAACCTGTCCCAGCGCTGCCGCCGAGACGCAGCCAATTGCCACGGCGCCGACCCCGACCTGGCCCCAGAAATCGAGGTTGCGCCGCGCATCCGATCCCTTGGTCTTGAGTTCCTCAACGGCCGCGAGCGCGTCCTTGCGGACAGCACCAAGTTGCACCGTGTCTGCGGCTTCGATCACCTCGGTGAGCGGCCCTTTGATCGCGGCAGGCTGTCCCGGAAGCTCACTGCGGAGAAACTCGCGCAATTCGGTGTCGCGCACCGCATAGCTTGCAAGCGTGTAGCGCGCCATGCTGCCGACGGTCAGCTTGTCAACGGTGTCGCGGCTCTTCGACCAAGGCAGCATCTGCATGATCCGTAGGATCGGCATATGCGACCCGGTGGCAAAATAGTATCCCCAGAGCGTGTCCAAGAGATCCTGATTGCCGGCGTAAGTGAGCGCAGTGTTCAGCTTATGCTCATCCTTGGAAAAGGGATTCCTGCTGAATACGCCACGCAACTTGTCCAGCATGCCTGGCTTTTTTTCTTCCAGGGGAATCTCGCTCAGGATCGGAAGCGTCCCGGCAAGATAGGCATCGATCATCACCTTACGTGCCGGCATCCTGGGCTCGACTCTGCGCAACAAGTTGCGCCAGTCCGGTAGCCCGGAATAAGCGATCGCCCGCACGAGTACCCATTCGTCCTCCGGCGGTACCGGGAAGAAGCTGTTGATGAGCTGCTCTGCCTTGGCCGGATTCGAACCGATTGCGCCCGCGATAAAGCCCAAATAGATGCCTGCGTTCTCAGGCTCCTTAAAGGTCTGTGAGTGGAACAGCACGCGAACCGCCGCGGGCACGTGGGCATAGTCGGGTTTGGCCCGATAGTTATAGATCCACTGCTGGACCACGCTGAGCGAGGCCCTCGGGTCGATCTCGGGCGTGACAGCGGCTTGAGCGGGCAAGATCACGACAAGCAGGACAGCGGCGAGCGCTACGTTACGCATGACATGCTCCCACAAGGCGTCAGCGCCGCAATCGGGTGCAGCGCGAACTTTTCCCACTGCCCGGGGCTAGTAGGCATTTGAAGCGACGATGCGAAAAATTCGAGGAATGGCCGGTTCGGTAACGCGTCGAAATTGTGGCGGTGTTAATGATTGGCCCGCAACTCACCCTAGCCCCGACATTTTTTCGCCCTTCGCAGGCAATTCGATCCGGTGTCGCCAACGGAGGGACGGGCAGGACGTGACAATCATGTGCCAGGCGCGGGGCCGACAAAGCCGCCAGCAGCGAGTGGCGGCTGCGCGGCTCTCGGCGGCGCTCGGGCTTCTAATCGCTCCAGCTGTCGCCTCCGCCGAGGCACCTGAGTCCATCACGGTGGACGGCAATCGTCGCATCGACGCCGAGACCGTACGATCGTATTTTCATCCTTCGCCCAATGGGCACCACGATGAGGCAGCCCGCGATGCGGCACTAAAGGCGCTGATCGGAACGGGCTTTTTCGAAAACGTAACAATAGAGCGCATCGGCGAGCAGCTCGTCGTACACTTGACCGAGGCCAAAGTGCTGGAACGCGTGGCCTTCGAGGGCAACAAGAAGATCAAGGATTCAGATCTAGCCGCTGTCGTCCAATCAAAGGCGCGCGGGACCCTGCAACGCGCGACCGTGCAAGCCGATGCCGGACGTATTGTGGAAGCCTACCGGCATGTGGGACGGAACGAGGTCACCGTTGTGCCCGAGGTCATCGACCGCGGCAACGACCGCGTCGATCTCGTTTACACGGTCACAGAAGGTAAAAAGACGACCGTCCGGCAGATCAATTTTGTAGGCAATCACGCATTTGGCGATCGCCAGCTCAGGACGGTTATCAAGACCTCCACCAGCTCGATCATCAGTTTCCTGACCGGCGGCGACGTCTACGATCCCGACCGCGTCGACGGAGATCGCGAGCAGATCCGGCTATACTACCGCAGCCACGGCTATGCGGACGCCGGCGTGCCCGGTGCACGCGTCGAGTACGAACCCGCGACCAATGGATTTGCCCTCACCTTCACAATCGACGAAGGGCAGGTTTATCGCTTCGGCGACGTTAGTATCGTTTGCAATGTGCCCGGGCTAGACGCAGAGAGACTTCGCCATCTGTTGCTTGTCAAGAGCGGAACGATCTTCGACGGCAGCGCATTGGACAAGACCACGGAAATTCTCGCCGTTGAAATGGCGAAACTCGGCTATCCTTTCGCGCAGGCGGCTCCCCGTCTGGTCCGGAATGGCGAAGCGCAGCGCATCGACGTGGCTTTCGTGATCGACGAGGGACAACGGACCTACGTCGAACGCATCGAGATCCACGGCAACACGCGCACCCGCGACTACGTAATCCGGCGCGAGTTCGATTTGGGTGAGGCCGACGCCTACAACAAGACATTGATCGACCGCGCCGAGCGGCGACTGAAGAACCTGAACTACTTCAAGACAGTCAAGATCTCAACGAGGCCGGGTTCGTCTTCCGACCACGTTGTGCTCGATGTCGAGGTGACCGACCAAGCGACCGGCGACATCTTCTTTTCCGGCGGGTACTCGACGGCTGATGGCTGGTTGGCTGAGATCAAGGTGGGCGATCGCAACTTCTACGGCACGGGAAATAACGTGCAAGCCGCGCTGAGTTACGGCCAATATGCGCGTGGAGCCGATCTTGCTGTGAGCGATCCAGACCTCTTCGGCAACCACGTCTCCGGGGGTGCCGAGCTCTTCTATCGACAAACAGTTTCCAGTCCCTACCAATCATATGGGACCAACACTTATGGCGGGAATCTCACCCTCGGCATGCCTGTCACCGAGCAGACCACCGTGCAATGGCGCTATTCGCTTTACGACCAGAACGTCACCCTCGGCTCGAACGCCACGGGCCCGACGGTATCGCTGCCGATCCAGCAGGCGGCTGCTGCCGGGCAACAGTTGGTTTCCGCCGCCGGCGACACCATTACCTACAACACGCTTGACAACACCAAAAGCCCGACGAGCGGCGTCAACTCGCAGCTCCGGCAGGATCTCGCAGGTCTGGGCGGCGACGTGAAGTTCCTGCGGACGACGGAGGACGTCCGCTACTACCAATCACTCAATAGCGACCTCGTTGCGATGGTGAGAGGGCAAGGCGGCTATATCACTGGCTGGGGCGGCCAGCAGGTGCCGCTGATGAACAGCTTTTTCGGTGGGCCGACCCTGGTGCGGGGCTTTGCTCCAAATGGATTTGGCCCGCGCGATCTGACCCCCGGCACCACGATGGATAATGTGGGCGGCAGCATGTATTGGGCGACCACGGCGGAATTGCAGAGCGCGATTCCATTCATTCCACAGGAAGCGGGATTGAGAGGATCTGTATTCGTGGATGCTGGCAGCGTGTTTCGTTACACCGGGCCGACGACTGTGGGCTCGCAGGTCGTGCAGGTCGCCAACAACACCGTTTTGCGCTCTTCCGTCGGCGTCGGCCTGACCTGGGCGTCACCGTTTGGCGGGCTGACGGTTAACTACGCCGTGCCGGTGACGAGGGCACCCTACGACGTCGTGCAGCCGCTCAATTTCAGCGCCGGCCCGTTCTAGGCTGCCCACGCGCCCGCGAAGGAAACATGGATCACGGTCCGTACCGTCGCGGAAGATTTCCTTCACAACGCGCGTCGACTGCAATTTCGCGCCTGATCGTCGCTCGATCGTCCTGCCGCTTCTCCGTCGCAAAGCCATAGATCAGTGCGAGCCGATCGAGACATTCGCAAAGCCGCCGCGAAAAATAATCCTTCCAGCGTTGTGTCGTGAGGCCCCGACGCTGGCCGACTTGCTCCATGGTCATGCCCTGCACCAGCACATCATAGACCAACGCGGATCCATCGGCGCCGAGTTCGCGCTCCGCGCGATTCAACCGCAACACAGCTTTGCGCTGACCTTCCGTGATCGGTTCGTGCGTCTGCACGCCGTCGACATATTCCCGGCTGGGATCGACGGCCTGCGGACCGCGCTCGGCCTTCTCCCAATCGTGCTGGAACGCTCGTCCGCCCCGATACTGCGAGTCGTCGATCTGCCGATGCGAATGCAGCCGCGCGAGCGGATCGTTACGGATCGAGCGCAAGGCAATGATCTTCTCGCCGGGCGCAAGCGCCAGGGGATCGTCGACCTCGACCGATACGACCTCGGCATTACGCGGCAGGTCGCGTGCTCGCCTATCGTGGATCTTTGCGAGCCGGTACGACTTGGTACGCTTCGATTTTGTCACATTGCCTCCTGTTCAAGCGATAGGAAACGGTTGACCTGCAGTGGTCAGGCCGCCGCGACCAGTCGCAGGACGACCGGTCCTGTCGCCCGCTGCGGCAGTGGGCCGTCCTCGCGAGTCAAACGAAAATGCGGCGCGCAATAGCGGCAGCCTGGAAGGCGCGGATGACCACAGAAAGTAATGGCCTCGCCGTCCTTGTCGCCGCCATAGGGATAGCGGCAGTCGCCGTCTTCAAGGTCGACCAGTGCAAGCAGCCGCGGCTTGATTCCGACACAGCGAAGTTTCACCGGATCGGCACGCTTAGCCGGCGGCGCCGACAGGATTGAGTGAGGAGCTTGCCGTTCGCGTCGTTTCTGCAGGTTCGGCAACTTGGCCTTCGACAGCACCTTCGGTCGCTTTTTGTCCCCTTCGGAACAACCAAGCCCCATCCGGCGACCGCGCCCAATCGCCGCGTTGCGGGTGTATGAGGTGCCGAATTTTTCATTGATCGCCTTTGCCGCCGACAAGTATGACATGCCGAGGCCGACGAATTCGCGCAGCGCGCGGCAGTGTTCCGGCGCCCAATTGGACGATTGCATGATTAGCCTTTCTTGGGCGGCTTCCGCGCTCGCGGTGATTGAGTCGCCTCAGGCGCATCAACTTCTGATATTCAGAAACAAAAGTCAAGCTTGATTTCCGAAAATCGGAATTGTATGGTTTTTGGGGAATCAGAAAGGATGGCTGCCATGCTGGATGTCGCGATGATCGAAAGGGGGCTGGAGAAGCCGGGCAAAACAAAGGGCGGCCTGGCGCGGGCGATGGGCCTGCGTCCCGGGGCCGTTTCGGAAATTCTGGGAGGCCAGCGGCAAATCAAGGCCACCGAGATCGCGCCGATCATGGAGTACCTTGAACTGAACTCCGTGCCAATCATGGGGCGGGTCGGCGCCGGTGCGGTGATCGAACCCGACAACGAACAGGTGCCGCCGGAAGGGCTCGGCGAGGTTCACTTGCCCTTCCCGGTCTCCGGGGACACGATCGCTTTCGAGGTGGCCGGCGACTCCATGCTGCCGAAATACGAAAATGGGGATGTGATCGTTGTCTATCGCGAACAGCGGCATCCGCTCGCAAGCTTCTATGGCGAGGAAGCCGCGGTGCGGCTAAAGACCGGCGAGCGCTACCTGAAGACAATCGAACGCGGCAAATCCTCAAACCTCGTCAACCTCACAAGCTTCAACGCCAAGCCAATCAATGGCGTCAGACTGGACTGGATTGGCGAGATCTGTGTGACGTTGCCCAAAGGCCAGATCGCGCGGCTGCGCGCCAAATCCGTGGCCCGAGCGCGGAAGGCCGCAAAATCGGGGGGCTCGCGGCAGACGGAAAAGTGACGGGTTATGACACGCTCGATTCGCGCGACACCGGCACGGTTCGCGCTGTAATCTCTTCTCTGATTTTCGGAATTTTGCGGAACCTATTTTCTGATTCTTGGAAATAGGCCTGCCCGCCATCGAAAGCTCGCCCCTCACATGCAATATTTCGTCGTGATGATCGATTATGGACGACGCGGCCGCGAGGCGATCGTCGACCCGGAAGTGACACGCCGCGAAGTGGTCGCCCGCGTGGCGTCCGGCGAATACAAAAATATCAGCTTTATTCACGAAATTGCCGACCGATCGGTCGACGATGTCACTGAGGAAATTCTGGCGGAAGCTGCTGTGCCCGAAATCCCGCCCGGAAACGCAGAGATGCAAGCCAACCGCTTCGATCACGCCCATGATCTCCGCAAGCACGAGCGGGCGTGAGTCGGATCCGTCACGACGGCCCGTCGCGTGCCATCGAATCTGTTGCTTGAGCGGTTTGGCGCGCGCAAGTAGATTGCGCGCATCATACTGAGCTGGGGCATTCTCTCGGGCATCGCGATCTCGACCCGTGCTTGGGTTGGGCCCAAACCTGCATCGCTTGTTAAAGCCCCAGCCCGAGTAAGGCCCCTCAGACCAGCAGCACGGTGGATCCCGTCGTTTTGCGCGCGGCGAGGTCGGCATGCGCCTTGGCTGCGTCCTTGAGCGGATAAGTCTGGTGGACTTCGATCTTCACTGCGCCAGACTGCACGACCTCGAACAACTCCTTGGCCATCGCCACGAGATTTTCATGCTTGGCCGCGTAGGTGTTAAGTGTCGGACGGGTCACGTAGAGTGAACCCTTTTGCGCGAGTAAGCCAAGATTGAGCGGTTCGACAGCACCCGACGACTGGCCAAACAGCGCCGCAACACCGAGCGGCGCGAGACAGTCGAGCGACTTCAGGAAAGTGTCCTTGCCGACGGAATCGTAGACCACGGGGACCTTCTTGCCCCCGGTGATTTCGTCCACGCGCTTCACAAAATCCTCGCGGGTGTAGACGATCGCGTGAGCGCAGCCATGCGCCTTGGCAAGCTTCGCCTTCTCGTCGTTGCCGACCGTGCCGATCACGGTAGCGCCGAGATGCTTGGCCCACTGCGAGAGGATAAGGCCAACGCCGCCGGCTGCGGCATGCAGCAGGATGGTATCGCCCGCCTTCACGCGGTACGTCTGGCGAATGAGATATTGCACGGTCAAGCCCTTGAGCATCATTGCCGCTGCCGTCTTGTCATCGATGCCGGCCGGGAGCTTCAGCAAGCGGTCGGCGGGGATCAACCGCTGTTCGGCATAGGCGCCGATTGGCGCCGCCCCATAAGCGACCCGGTCGCCGGGCTTCAAATCGGTGACGCCTGGGCCGACCTCCTCGACCACGCCGGCGGCCTCCCCGCCAAGCCCGCTCGGGAGCTGTAGCGGATAGAGTCCAGACCGGTTGTAGATGTCGACAAAGTTGAGCCCGACCGCAGTATGACGGATACGCACTTGTCCGGAGCCCGGCTTACCGACATTAACGTCCTCCCAGACCAGAACGTCCGGACCGCCGGTGTTGTGAAAGCGTATGGCGTAAGTCATAGCGTTTACTCCCTTCAACGAAATTGTAAGGTTGTCAGACGGCAAGTGCTGCGCTCACACGTCGATTGCGTCCTTGATGGGCTTGCGCCTGGCCGGGCTTTGCCAACGCGGGATGGAAGAGTTGGGGCGGCGGTTTGATGGCGGCAATCGCCTCCCGCAACGGGACGCCGAACCCCGACGCGCCGACCACAAAAATTCCAGCGAGAATGGTAAGTCCTGGCCTTCTCATCCGTTCCAAGCGTGCTTGTTTGAGAGTTCCTACCACAATCCCACGTCGGTGCCGAGCCGGCCGATCCCCCTAGCCGGATCTTGACTCGATTTGCTACGCGCCGCACGCCCGCGCCTTCGTGGGAGTTGCCGAACATCTGGCGTTCCATGGCTGAAGGACGAACATGCGCCGCGACATGGTCGGAGCTGAAGAAGCTCTCACGCGACCGAAGTGACGAGCGCCGGTGCGCAAGTCCGCGGATCAAGAGCTCAGTACAATTGAGGTCTCAAGGCTTGCATCGACATGTTACGGGAACGTCACACACACTAACAAAAGGTCTTCCGTTCATTATACGTTCGAAACAGTTAATGAGAGAGTTTCGACAACCTGGGTTACGCTCTCGGTGGGGTGGTGATTCGCTGTGCTTTTCACCTTGGGGAGAGCCGATAATGCCTGCCTACACCCAGCACCACGACGTCGAGTTGGCGCCGGTTCTTTGCCCCGCCTGCATTGGCGTGTTGCCGATGTATGTGCGCGATGTGGAGCCTCACTGGAGCCTGGCGAAGATCGACTTCATCTATGAGTGCTCGGATTGTGGCGCCGAAGTTCGGCAGACCGTGACGAGATCGCAATCGCAGCATTGAGATGTTCGCGCAGGAAACCAGCCGCGCAGCGCTTGGCGTGCGCGTTATCCAAGTTGTTCCGACACTCCGACCCGAGCTATACTTCGTTCGGCCGCGCTAATGGGCGACCGGCGGATAATCGCCGAGATTACATTCTTTGAAGTGAAGGGCGATTTCGTCGAGCGCGCGCTTTTCCCATTCTTCGGCTTGGGCCAGCCAGAAAATTCGACGCTCGGAATCCAACGCGGCACGCTCTCGGCACAATTG
>Ga0075424_100005607_pt1 | contig 12011 bp, 12 predicted proteins | sample SoiMethybrSBSTD3_FD_75301 | JGI IMG/M metagenome (GOLD analysis project Ga0075424, IMG submission 75301) | Bulk soil microbial communities from a Populus tree surrounding site in Tennessee, USA - Soil MetaG P. TD hybrid SBSTD3 | ecosystem: Environmental > Terrestrial > Soil > Tree plantation... | reverse complement strand
CTTTGCTGTATGCGCCGATTTTCTTGTCGGCGGCGTCCATCAGATCGACCGCGGTGAGCGCCCGGCGCGCCGCCTCGTCGGCCTGCTTCTCGTCGAGGCCGTTCAAGCGCACGAGCGCCGTCACCCATTCGAGGCCGGTCATGCGGTCGTAGAAGGCGTCCTGCTCGGGACAGAAGCCGATCTGAAAATACAGATGCGGGTTGCGCCAGATGGGCTCCCCGAGCACGCGCATCGAGCCCTTGCTCGGCCTGAGCTGACCGGTGATCAGCTTCATGAACGTCGACTTGCCTGCGCCGTTCGGGCCGAGCAGCCCGGTGATGCCGGCCGGCACGGTGACCGTGACGTCGTTCAGACCGATCACCTGCCCGTACCACTTCGACACGTGCTCGGCGGCGATGACGGGAGCGCTCACGTCACCACCTCCACGCCGCGCACGCGCCGCTCGAGCACGGAGATCGACACCGCGATCAGCCCGAGAATGACGACGAGCGAAAGCTGCCACGGCGTCGTATACCGCGGCGGCTCGCGGAAGATCACATCGGTCACCTGCTGCAGGTTCGCGCCCAGCGCGACCCACGACAGCCGCGTCCCGCCGGTGATGGCCGCCAGCACACCGAAGATCGCCAGCGTGAAGAAGATCGTCCCCGCGTACATGATCGCCACGAACCGCGCGCTCTTCGACAGCGACGACAAGGCCAGCATCGTGAACGTCGCGAGGAGTGATTGCAGCAGCGAGGCCGTGACGATCGCGGGAATCAGGAAGAGATTGTGCCGGATGAATTCGAAGCTGCCGGAAAACAAGACCTGCAGCACCAGCAGGAGCAGCGCCGGCACGAGCGTAATCGACAGCAGGAACGCCAGCAGCACGGCCGCTTTCCCGAAGATGTACTCGGACCGGGCGAGCGGCTTCGAGAGGTAGATCTGCAGCGCATTCGCGCGCCGGTCGTTCGCAATCAGCCCGGCCCCGACATACACCGTGACGACGAACACGAAGAAGTCCTGCCACGAGAAGAAGTCGCGGAACGTCTTCGGCGTGACGGTGACGATCGAGACCTGCGGATATCTGGCATTGACGTAGAGCCAGATGGCGTGGCCGACAAACGGGATCCAGCCGCCCAGGAGGACCGCCAGGAAGATCCGCTTGCGGATCATGTTCATGATGCCGGCGCGCGCGATGACGGTCCACGCCTGGCCCGGCATCGTCTTTCCGCCGCCGTAGCGGCGGTAGCTCTGGTCATGTATCGGCATGCGGTACTTACTTCTCTCCCAGGGCCTTCGCGAACACGTCCTCGAGCGTCGGGATGCTCGGCCGCAGGTGGCGCACCTGCACGCCGTGCCGTGCGGCCAGCGAGAACAGCGCCCGCTGCGCATTCCCGTCGCTCGTGCCGAGCGCGTCGGGGATGAACACGCGCATGACGTCCTCGTCGGTCGACGTACACTCCATCCCCTCGCCGCGCAGCACCTCGAGAAACGCCGGCAGGTCGCCCTTGATGCGCAGTTCGAACACGCGGCCGCCGGGCCCCTTCAGCTGCGCGATCGGGCCCTGCGCGGCGACCTGCCCCTTGTCCATCACCACCACGTCGTCGCAGGTGTACTCGACGTCAGGGAGCAGATGCGATGACAGGATCAGATTGACGTTCTTGTTGTGGCCGAGGTCGCGAATGAGCTCCAGCATCTCGTCGCGCCCCTTCGGATCCATGCCGTTAGTCGGCTCGTCGAGAAACAGCAGGTCCGGATCATGGACGAGCGCCTGCGCGAGCTTGATGCGCTGCTTCATGCCCGTCGAATACGTCTCGACGTTGCGGTAGCGCGCTTCGCCGAGGCCGACGTAATAGAGCACCTCGTGGGCGCGCTGCATCGCGTCGACGGCGGGCAGGCCCGCGAGCTGCCCGCAGTACCCGACGAAGGAGACCGCATTCATGCCGGGGATGTGCGCGTCGCTCTCCGGCATGTAGCCGATGCGCGCGCGGATCTCGAGAGGACGATGGGCGACGTCGAGGTCGAGCACGGTCATGCGCCCTCCGGTCGGCTTGACGAAGCCGAGAAGAGCCTTCAGCATCGTGCTCTTGCCGGCGCCGTTCGGGCCGAGCAGACCGACGGCGCCGCGGTTGAACTTCGCGGTCACGCCCTTCAGCGCGGCGTTCTTCCCGTAGATCACGGTGACGTCGTCGAGCTGAACGACTGCGGTATTCGTGTCCAAAATGTAAGTCGCCTTGAACCCAGCCTACACGTATACGCGGCGGCGAATCACAGCGTTCCCCGCAATCCGAGGACGTCGGCGCGCTCGCGCATGAACGTGATGACGTTTGTGATGTGCTGATCGAGCGGCAGGCCGACCTCCTCCGCGCCCTTGCGCAGGTCGTCGCGGCTCACCGCGCGCGCGAAGGCCTTGTCCTTCATCCGCTTCATCACCGACGACGCCTCCAGGTCGAGCACGCTCTTGGAGGGCCGCACGAGCGAACACGCGGAGACGAACCCGGACATTTCGTCGCACGCAAACAGCGCGTGCTCCAGCCGCGACTCGCGCGGGACGCCGGAGTATTCGGCGTGCGAGAGGATCGCGCGCGTGACCCACTCCGGATACCCCTTCTCCTTGAGGATCTCCACGCCGCGAAACGGGTGGTTCTGCAGGTCAGGCCAGCGCTCGTAATCGAAATCGTGGAGCACGGCGACTATCGCCCAGTCTTCTTCCGGCTCGCCCCAGAGCCGCGCGTACCCGCGCACCGCCGCCTCGACCGCCAGCATGTGCTTTCGCAGGCTCTCGCTCTGAGTGTATTCGGTCATCAGAGCGTAGGCTGCATCGCGTGACAAATGCATTACTTTTGACCCATGACTTTGACGACTACGCGCTTCTTTCGCTGCCCGTCGAACTCGGCGTAAAACACCTGCTCCCATGGGCCGAGATCCAGTGCGCCGCCGGTGATAGGGAGCATCACCTGATGACCCATGATCGTGCGCTTCAGGTGTGCGTCCGCGTTGTCTTCACCAGTCTGGTGATGTTTATACGGCAGTCCAGCGGGCGCAAGCTTCTCGAGCCAGACCTGGAAGTCCTCGATCAGGCCGTCCTCCCAGTCATTCACGTAGACGCCGGCGGTGATGTGCATGGCGGACACGAGCGCCATTCCGTCCTGAATGCCGCTCTTCTTCACGATTGCCGCGACGTCGTCGGTGATCCGGATGAACTCCTGGCGTTTCTTCGTGTTGAACCAGAGATAGTCGGTGAAAACACTCACGCCTGCTCCGCCCGACGCGCCGACGGCGTTTCTTCGCGTCTTCGCTTCTCCACATTCACCGTCGGTTCGTTCACCGTTTCGTTGCTCATTCGAGCATCAGCGATGCTTCGGCGTTGAAATCCAGCGGCCCGGCGCCTCGCAGCCGGAAGCGACGCAGTCCTGCCGCGCCAATCATCGCCGCATTGTCGGTCGACAGCGAAAGCGGCGGAATGAAGACAGGGATGCCGTGCTTCTCACCGCGCTCGTGCGCATCTTTCCGGAGCCGGCTGTTCGCGGAAACGCCGCCGGCGATCCCGATGCTTCGGGCACCCAGCCAGCGCGCGGCCTCGAACGTGCGATCCAGGAGGGCGGAGACGACGATCCGCTGGAAGCTGGCCGCGATGTCCGCCACCTCCTCGGCCGGCAATGCTGCCCCCGCGTCGTCTGACGCGCCCGCTTTCACGTGCCGCACGTCGCCGCTGCCGGTCGCGCGGTCGCGCACCACCCGCAGGACCGCCGTTTTCAGTCCGCTGAAGCTGAAGTCCACACGCCTGGCGATGTCGGCTGGGAGAAATCCTTCGCCGGTCGGTTTGGGATCGTTGCGATCCGCATGGGTGAGCCGCGCCGCCGGAAAATCGAAGGCGCGATCGTTGCCGGTCTGCGCAACGCGGTCGATCGCCGGCCCGCCCGGATAGCCGAGCCCGAGCAGCTTGGCCACCTTGTCATATGCCTCCCCCGCCGCGTCGTCGCGCGTGCGGCCAATGAGGCGATAGCGGCCGGGGCGATCGATGAAGTAGAGGCTCGTGTGCCCGCCCGACACGACGAGCGTCGCGTTCGGCAGCGGCAGCTCGCCGTGCGCGAGCGTCAGCGATTCGATATGGCCGGCGAGATGGTGCACCGGGACGACGGGAATGCCGCGCGCCCAGGCGAGCGCCTTCGCGAAGGCGACGCCGACCAGCAGCGATCCGACGAGGCCAGGTCCCTGTGTCACCGCGACCGCCGAGATGTCCGCGATCGTGACGTTCGCGCGGGCGAGCGCCTCCTCATAGACGCCGCAGATGTCCCTGACGTGCTGGCGCGACGCGAGCTCGGGGACGACGCCTCCCCACTCGCGGTGGACGGCGTGCTGCGAAGCCACGATGTTCGAGCGCAGCTCCCACGGGCACGGGGGATCGCCCGTCTCGGTAATCACCGCGGCGGCGGTCTCGTCGCAGGACGTCTCGATCGCGAGGAGATTCATCGCGCGATGGTGGGCGTCTCTTCCAGCGCCTTCTTCAGCGACTGGGTGAACGGTTCGGTGAAAATGCCGCGCTCGGTGATGATGCCGGCGATGTACCGATGCGGCGTGATGTCGAACGCCGGGTTCCGGATCTTGGCCCCTTCGGGAGTAAGCCGCGACGCCCCGAGGTGCGTGACCTCGCGCTGATCGCGCTCCTCGATCGGGATGTGCTCGCCGTCAGGGGTCGCGAGATCGATCGTCGAGAGCGGCGCGGCAACGTAAAACGGGATCTTGTGCTCGTGCGCGAGGACGGCCACGGTGTATGTGCCGATCTTGTTGGCCGTGTCGCCGTTCGCCGCGATGCGGTCGGCGCCCACGACGACGAGATCGATTTCGCCGGCGCGCATCAACGGCCCGGCCATGCTCTCGGTGATGACGGTGGTGCTGATGCCGTCGCGGATCAGTTCCCATGCCGTCAGCCGCGCGCCCTGCATGAACGGACGCGTCTCGTCGGCAAATACCGCGATCTTCTTCCCCTGCTCGACGGCCGCGCGAATGACGCCGAGCGCAGAGCCGTATCCTGCCGTCGCCAGCGCGCCAGCATTGCAGTGCGTCAGCACGCGCGCGCCGTCCGGCACGACTTCGGCGCCTACGCCTCCCATCAGTCGGCAGTTCGCGACGTCTTCGTCATGGATCGCGCGCGCTTCGCGCTCCAGCCGATCGGCGATCTCCTCGGGCGAGTCCCCCGCCTGCGCGCTCTCGGCAAACGCCCTCTTCATCCGGTCGATGGCCCAGAACAGATTCACCGCGGTGGGGCGCGTCGCCGCCATCATGTCGCAGTTCTTCTGGAACTCGACCGCGAACTGCCGCGTGCCTTTCGCAGTGCTGCGGCGCATGCCGAGCGCGAGCCCCATCGCCGCCGCGACGCCGATCGCCGGCGCTCCGCGGATGACCATCGTCCGGATCGCGCGCGCGACCTCCTGCGCGGTGCGACAGCGCACGTAGATTTCCTGGCCGGGCAGCTTGCGCTGGTCGACCATGACGATCGTGTCGCCCTGCCAGTCGATTGTCGGAAGCACAGGTGACTCCTGAATTGCTGATGTTGGATTGCTGATTGCTGATTGATTGGTGATCGTCAATAAATCAATAAATCAACATTCAGCAATCGCAAATCAGCAATTCTTTTTACTCCAACAGCCGCCGGTCGAACGGCATCGGCAGGAGCGCCGAAAGCCGGAACCGGCCGGTGGTTCCGCTCAGATTTCCCAAGATGATATCGATGTCGCCGCAGTACTCCCACAGCAGCTGTCGGCAGGGACCGCAGGGAGGCGTCGGCGCGTCGGTGTCAGCGACGACGGCAATCCGCGTGAAGATCGAGTGCCCGTCCGACAGCGCCTTGACGAGCGCCACGCGCTCCGCGCAGAGCGTCAGGCCGTAGGTCGCGTTCTCGATGTTGCACCCGCCGATCACCTGGCCGTCCGCCGTCTCGAGCGCAGCGCCGACCATGAAATGCGAGTACGCCGCCTGCGCGCGGCCCCGCGCGTCCGTCGCGGCGGCCACCAGTGCCCTCTCGGCATCGCCGCCCGCCGCGGCCGACGTGTCGATCGATACCGGCTGCCAGTCGGCCTCGCCGCGGCGATCGATTCCGCTTCGCCGTTCCTTGCGCCGACGCTCTGACTGGCGTCGCTCGGAGCCGCTCGCCTTCGGATCAGAGCCGCTCAATGATCGCCTCCAGCAGCGCGGAGAACTGCCCGCGGACCCTGCGCGCCACCTCCATCACCTCGTCGTGCACCAGCGGCTTCGGCAGAACGCCCGCGGCCGGGTTCGTGATGCAGGAGATGCCGAGCACATCCATTCCCATGTGCCGCGCCACGATCGTTTCGGGCACGGTCGACATGCCGACCGCATCGGCTCCAATCGTCCGCAGGTATCGTATCTCCGCCGGCGTCTCGTAGCTCGGACCATGTACTGCGACATACACGCCGTGCGCCACCGCCACGCCTGTCGCAGCGGCCGCGTCATCCGCGACCGCTCGCAAACGCCGCGAATACGCTTCAGTCATATCCGGAAATCGCGGCCCGAACCGATCGTCGTTGGCGCCCACGAGCGGGTTCGTGCCCATCAGGTTGATATGGTCGTCGATGACCATCAACGTGCCCGGTTTGAAGTTCAGGTTAATCCCGCCGGCCGCGTTCGTCAGGATGAGCTGCTTCACGCCAAGCAGCCCGAGCACACGCGTGGCAAACGTCGCCACCTGCATCGTATGGCCTTCGTAGAAATGCGCGCGGCCCGACAACGCGGCCACGCGCTTACCGCGGAGCGCCCCCACGACAAGGTTCCCGGCATGACCGATGACGGCGGACGCCGGCCAGTGCGGAATGTCGCCGTACGGAATCGTGACGCTGTCACGCAGCGCGGACGTGAAGTCCCCGAGCCCCGATCCAAGCACGATGCCGACGTCCGGCGTCCCGACTCGAGGCCGCGCGCGTTCGGCAGCCTCGAAGACTTGACCGTAGTAGTCGATCACAGCAGGAAGCCCGCGATCGATGCTGTAATGAAATTCGCGAGCGTGCCGGCGAGCATCGCGCGCAGGCCGAGCCGCGCGAGATCGTGCCGGCGATTGGGCGCGAGGGCGCCGATGCCGCCAATCTGGATCCCGATCGAGCTGAAGTTCGCGAAGCCGCACAACGCGAAGGTCGCGATCGTGAACGACTTCGGATCGAGCGCCGCTTTCATCGGCCCGAGCTGCGAGTACGCGACGAACTCGTTGAGCGCCATGCGGGTCCCGAGGAGATTGCCGATTGTCGGTGCGTCGCGCCACGGCACGCCCATGCTCCACGCGACCGGCGCAAACACCCAGCCGAAGATCTGCTGCAGGCTGAGGCCGGCGAGCCCGAGGATCGCATTGACGAGGGCGATCAGCGCCAGGAATGAAATCAGCATCGCGCCGACGTTCAGCGCGAGCGAGAGTCCTTCTCCGGTTCCGCGCCCTGCCGCGTCGATCACGTTGACGTCGGTCCGTTCCACTTCGAGCCGTACCGTTCCCATGGTCTCGGGCACTTCCGTTTCAGGCACGAATACCTTTGCCATCATCAGCGTGCCGGGCGCGGTCATGATCACCGCGGTCAGCAGGTGTTTGGCCTCGATGCCGAACAGGATGTAGGCCGCCATGATGCCGCCGGAGATGTGCGCCATGCCGGACGTCATCACGGTCATGAGCTCGGACTCGGTCATCCGCGGCAGATAGGGGCGGATCGTCAACGGCGCTTCGGTCTGCCCCATGAAGATGCTCGCCGCGACGTTCAGCGATTCGGCGCCCGAGGCGCGCATCACGCGGCGCATCACCACCGCGAACGCGCGGACGACGATCTGCATCACGCCGAAGTAATAAAGGATGGCGAACAGCGCCGCGATGAAGATGATCGTGGGCAGCACCTGGAACGCGAAAACCACGCTCCACTTCGCGCCTTCCGGCCCGAGCACTGTATTCATGATGCGCGGCCAGACCTCCCTGTCGCCGAGCGGCCCGAAGACGAAGCTCGATCCGACGAACGCGAAGGCGAGGAGTTTGTTGATGACCCCGCCGAGCGTCTGAAAGACGCTCTGCCCGATGGCCGTTTTCAGCACGATCAGCGCGAAGAGGAACTGGAGCGAGAGACCCCAGGCGATGATGCGCCGATCGATCGCTCGGCGATTCGTCGAGATCGCGTACGCGATCGTGATGATGACGATCAGACCGACCAGCGGCTGCAGGCGCGGCACGGCAAACTGCGCGACCAGCGCCACGATCGCGGCCGCCACGGCCGCGCCGCCGATGAACGCGAAGTCGCGGGCCTCGTACGGCGCGCGCGGCGGCGGCACGTGAAGCGGATCGGTCGTCTCGGCAACAGTCATGCGTCTCTCCCGCTAATCCTCTTTCTAAGGAATCCGCTCGACGACGAGCGGCTGGCGTGCCGGCGCCGCTCCGATCTCGATCGCCTGCCGCAGGAGCGCGACCGCGTCGTCCAATCCCCGTCCGCCGCGGTGATGCACGCGGAGCACGGGCTCGCCGGTTCGCACAGGCGTGCCGACCGGCGCGATCACCTCGATGCCGACGCCGGGATCGACGACGTCATCGAGCTTCGCCCGCCCGGCGCCGAGCGCAACCGCGGCGCGCCCCACGAGCTCGGCGTGGAGCGCCCTGACGTGTCCGCTCCCGGCCGCGGTGATGTCCTCACGATCCGGTGCCGACGGCAGGCGCCCGTAGTCGTCGACGACGCGCGGATCGCCTCCCTGGTGCTCGACGATCGCGCGGAACTTCTCGAGCCCGGCGCCCGATGCAATGGCGCCGCGGACGCGCCGTTCCGCACCCGCCTCGTCGTGCTCCACGCGCGCCGCGATCAGCATGCGGGCCGCCAGCAGTACCGACAACGACTCGAGGTCCGCCGGCCCCCTCCCTTTCAGCGTCTCGATCGATTCGATGACTTCCAGGCTGTTGCCGACCATGCGGCCGAGCGGCGCGTCCATCGACGTGATGAGCGATTCCGTCCGCACGTCGGAGGCGTTGCCGATGTTGACGAGTGCGGCGGCGAGCCGCCGCGAATCGTCGCGCGTCTTCATGAACGCGCCTGCGCCCGTCTTGACGTCGAGCACGAGACCTCCGATGCCTTCGGCGATCTTCTTGCTCATGATGGACGCGCAGATGAGCGGGATGCTTTCGACCGTTCCGGTCACGTCGCGGAGCGCATACAGCTTCTTATCCGCGGGCGCGATCTCCGACGTCTGTCCAATCAACGCGCACCCGACGGTGCGCAATGCCACACGGAGCTCGTCGAGCGAAAGCGCGGTCCGGAAGCCGGGGATGGCTTCGAGCTTGTCGAGCGTGCCGCCGGTGTGGCCGAGGCCGCGGCCGGACATCATCGGCACGTAGCCGCCGCACGCGGCCACGAGCGGGGCCAGGATCAGCGACGTCTTGTCGCCGACGCCGCCCGTACTGTGCTTGTCGACCGGCACGCCGGGGATTTCGGGGTATGCCATGCGCACGCCCGACCGCACCATCGCGTCGGTGAGCGCCGCGGTCTCGTCGGCCGACATGCCGCGCAGGAGAATCGCCATCAGCAGCGCGGAGGCCTGGTAATCGGGCAGGGTCCCCGCCGTCACGCCCGCGATGAAATAGCCGATTTCGGCGCGGCTGAGCGCACCCCCATCGCGCTTCTTCCGAATGAGGTCGACGGCGAGCATCAGGGATTGTATAGATTACAATGTCTCATCCCCAGCGACATCCAGAGAGCATGCCCGAAGTGACGCGTCTGTCTCCGGACCTGTCGCGCAGCGTGTCGGCCCTCGCGCGCGCGCTCGTGGCAGCAGCACGCAGCTGGTCGCTCTATCCGCCAGACCACCCGGCGGTCAAGGCGTCGATCGAGCGGCTCCGGACCGCGCTCGCCGCGGCCACGTCCGGCCAGATGCTCTCGTTCGGCGTCACGCCCGAGACGCTGCTCATCGAGGGGGGTGCGGTCACCTCCGACGCCCCCGTCGCCGAGGCGGCGCACTGGCTGCACCAGCACGACATCCTTCAGCTGACGTTCGCCGGCGACGCACCCGTCGAGTCGCTGCAGGCGCTGCTCGGGCTGCTCGCGGAAGACATCGCCGCGGTACGGGCGCGCGGCGGCCCGGCGAGCGCATGGCAAACGCTGCAGCACCGGTCCATCGCGATCGAACAGATCGACTTCACCTCGGTCTTCGAGGACCGGCAGGTCGAACGCCCGGCGCGGGAGATCGACGATGTGTGGCGATCGATCGTCCGCGCCGTGACCGAGCGGCGGAAGGTGACCGACGAAGCCGCCCAGCGCCGGCTGCTCGAGATCGCGGCCGACAGGCTTGCCATCGGCGAGCTCGCGCAGGACGTCATGGCGCCGAACGTCTCCGCCGACGGGTCGCCGATGCTCACCTCACAGGCAGCCGCCGTTGTCGCCGCCTATCGCCACCTCGTCTCCATTGTCGACGTGCTGGATCCCGCCAGGCGTGCCGAGGTCATGCAGAACCTGATCGCCGCGACCGCGACGCTCGATCCCCGTGTGATCATGCAGATGCTCAGCATGCCCGATGATCCCGGCGCGGCGGGCGGCGTGACCACCGGCGACATCCGGCATGGCATTGCCGCGGGCTTCGACGATGCGACCGTCGCGCAGCTGCTGGCGACTACGCTCGCGATCGATGGTCAGGCCACGGATCGTCTTGCCGGCGTCTTCGACACCATCGCTCCGGACGCGACGCGGAAGCGGCGCGTGCTTACCATGACGAAGACGCTGCTCGGCGAGACGCCGCTCGCGAGGGGAAACCAGTTCGAGGCGCTCTGGACTTCCATGGAGGAGCTCCTCCTCGGCTACAACGAGCGGCCGTTCGTATCTGCGAGTTATCGGACCGCGCTCGACGGCGCGACCGCGCGCGCGGCCGCCATGGCGGCCGACGTCCCCGCGGATCTCGCGCCGCTCATCGACACGCTCGGACAGGAGAGCGTGCGGAAGCTGTCGGCGCGTCTGCTCGTCGATCTGCTGAAGCTCGAGCACGACGCGAAGCGCGCGCCCGAGCTCGCGCGGGACGTTGCGGCGCTCGCGGAGGATCTGCTGCTCGCCGGCGACTATGCGTCCGCGCTCACCGCCGCGGCCGCGCTCAGCGAGCAGGCCGCAACACCGGGCGCGGTGACGCAGTCCGGCAGCCGCGCCGCGCTCGACGGTCTCGTGGACACGATCGCCTTCCGGGAGACCGCCGACATTCTCGGCGACATGACGGCGGAGGACGCGGAGGTTTTCGCGCGCCTCTGCGCGGCAATCGGGCCGGCGGCCACCGACGCGCTGCGCGATCTGATTGCGGTCGAAGCCGAAACAGTCGCGCGCGACCGCGCCGCTGGCATCATCGTGAAGTACGGCGCCGCCGCCGTCACACGGCTGGCGGCCCTGATCGATCATCGCGACTGGTTCGCGCGGCGGAACGCCGCGGAGCTGCTCGGGCGGATTCGCATGGCGGCGGCGGTGCCGCTCCTGCAACCGCTGGTACGTGGCGGGGACCCGCGCGTCATGCGCGCGGCCGTGCGGGCCCTGTCGCACATCGACGACCCCGCCGCGGCGCGCGCCGTTCACACCGTGCTGCGGTCCGCCGGCGGCGAACACCGTCGGGCTGTCGTGGCGGCGCTCGTCGAGGAGCGCGATCCGCGCGTGGCACCGGTCCTCGCGTGCATCCTCAACGAAAGCGACCCGTTCGGCGCCGATCATCCGCTCGTGCTCGAAACACTTGGCGCCATCGCGGATCTGGGACGCGACGAAGCCGTCCCGCACGTGGCGCGCGTGATGCGGCGGCGGAGCTGGTTCGCGCGCCGGAAAACGCGCGCGCTGAAAGAGACGTCGATTGACGCGCTGAGACGCATCGGATCTCCCGCCGCCGCGCAGGCGCTCGCGGACGCCGCCGTCCAGGGCGATCGGCTGCTCCGCAAGCTGGCGCGTGCCGCCGGGGTGGCTCATGCCTGACACACAGGCGTACGACGAGATCGTGCGGCGGCTCGCGGCGGTCGTGCGCGGCGCGGCGCTCTATACTCCCGATCACCCGCT
>Ga0075424_100005605_pt1 | contig 12012 bp, 14 predicted proteins | sample SoiMethybrSBSTD3_FD_75301 | JGI IMG/M metagenome (GOLD analysis project Ga0075424, IMG submission 75301) | Bulk soil microbial communities from a Populus tree surrounding site in Tennessee, USA - Soil MetaG P. TD hybrid SBSTD3 | ecosystem: Environmental > Terrestrial > Soil > Tree plantation... | reverse complement strand
CCACCATGCAACAAACCCATGTATCTTAAATCCAAACAGCTTTGCAACACCAACTCTTTTTCCTATTTCAGCCATCATACCCTTTGTCTTATAATCGAATTTTTGCTTATTTCTTTTTCCTCCTTCAATAGATGATATTATGTTCTTTGCTGCAACTTTTCCTTGTCTTATCGCATGTTGGGCTGTAGGAGGATATGGTTTCCCTGTATGCGGATCTGTTATAGATGCACAATCACCAAGTGCATAGACCTGCCCTTCATAGCCAGATAATTCTAAATAGTTATTACATATGATTCTATGATGCTTGTCATGATCACAAGCAAGGTTGGATATCACTTCACTTGGATGCACACCTGCAGTCCAGATTAAAGTGTAAGTAGGAATTATGCTTCCATTATCCAATCTTGCAGTAGTTGCTGTAGCTCCTTTGACGTAGGTATTCATTATAAACTGCACTCCCCTTTCCTTTAGCTTTTGTAATGCAAAACTACCCAACTCCTCTCCAAGCTCAGGAAGAATTTTATCATGAGAGTTTACCAATATTATTTTTATATCTGAAATGAAACTATTCTTATAATATTCTCTGACTGTATCTTTTACAAAATCATTTAATTCTCCAACTGTTTCAACTCCTCCAAATCCTCCTCCAACTACCACAAAAGTCAACAAGCTTTCCCTTAATTCATTATTTTCTTGTTCTAAGCTTGCTTGCTCAAGCATATTTATTACATGATTTCTCAAAACAATTGCATCATCAATAGTCTTCATTGTAAAAGAGTGTCTTTTAATATCCTCCATTCCAAAGAAACTCGTTTCATTTCCTAATGCAATAACTAGATAATCGTATTGTAACACACGCTTCTCATATGGAGTTGGCTCAGATCGCTTTCCTATTTTATGAGTTATAATGACCTTTTTATTTTGTAAATCTATTGATTGTATATTGGCCTCATAAAAATTGGCCTTTTTACTAAATGTTCTGATCGGCGTGACTATGTGACGAATTTCTATCATTCCAGAGGATACTTCGTGAAGCATTGGAGTAAATAGTAAAAAATTATCTCTACTTACCAAAGTAATAGCTATATTATTATTTTTTTTTAGAAATTTTCTTTGAGCCTTCTTAAAACCTCAACACCCGCAAAACCAGAGCCCAAGATTAGTATACGTGTAGACTTGTTGCTATGTTGATTTGGCATTTCGTCTTTCATTTTCGCTTCTGACATAACTATATAGCAACAATATTATCACTATAAACTAAAAAAATAGTTATAGTATGTTCACTTGTAAGTAACTCTAGTCGCTATCACAACGCTGTTATATACAAGTAGCAGTCGCTTTCCTTTCAATTAACCGATTTGCTTATATGCATATGTATTTTACAATTCGTCAGTCTTACCTCTACACTTTTGCGTTATATTATATTTAAATAGTCTGTATCCTACTTGTCTGTCTTTCCTTTGCTATGTGTTCATCCTTTCCAAAAGGATGTCCCCCGAATCCGTGTCTCATTAATGCAATAGCTTTGTAAGCGTCACTATCTTTCATTCTAGACTTGAATAGCTCCATTACAGATTGTGATATTACGGGAATTGGGATTTCTTTATTGAGAGCATCTTGTATCAACCAATTAACTTCTCCTGTATCTTCAATATAGCTTTGGATATCATCAAAATTTCGCTGCAACAATCCCTTTTCCATTAATTCAACCAACCATCCTCTGATGACAGAACCATTTGACCAATTCTTGAATATTGCGGCAAGGTCAAGATTAAATCCATTTCCACCTTTGCGCATTAATTCAACACCCTCTCCTATTGCCTGCAGCATCCCAAATTCTATTCCATTGTGGACCAACTTTACAAAATGTCCACTTCCCGAAGGACCAGTATGTACATAACCATCTTTATTGACTGCAAGTGATATTAGAATTGGCTCTGCTATCCTTATTCCTTCTTCTCTACCACCTACCATAAAGCAAGCACCATATCGTGCACCTTCTAAACCACCGCTTGTGCCACAGTCAAGAAAATAAATTCCCTTTTCGTTCCAAAGCCTACTTTCTCTTTCGATAGAATCCAAATAAAAGGAATTACCTCCATCCATTATTACATCGCCCCGTTGCAGAAATGGCAAAAGCTCCTCTAGTACTTTGTCTACGGTATTCCCGGCTGGAAGTGAAAGGTATATTAGTTTAGGGTCTTTTCTTAAATAAGAAATAAAAGATCCGTAGTCTGTAAACACTTTGACACCCTTTTCTTCGAGATCAGGTTTTTTACTTCTTGCCTTGCCTGCTACTTGAATGTTTTTGTCAATGGCCTGAAGAGCAAGGTTTCCACCCATCTTACCTAAACCTATTATTCCCAGTTCCAGTTTTTTTTGGTCTGGCATTTTAGTTACTTTAATATGCAATACATATTATAAATAAATTTAAAGACTATCAAAGCACAGCATAGCGAGAACATCAAAAAACGGTGAGATCAAAAGTAACAAAATTTTGAATCTTTAACTAAAAATTATCATCCATGCATGCATTAATAGCTTATCAAATAAGCGAAGATATCTTCAATGCAAAGCTAGAAAGAAACCTTCTACTATTTACCGGATTATCTCTTGTATATTGAGTTGAGGAATTATTATGCTATATCTATGTTATGCTTTCCTCTGAGATGTGAATCTAGATTTGCTGGAGAATTAAATGTCATACCACATATGTCGCATCTGTATCCACCCATTGTTCGTTCTGATGACATTATTAGGCCCATTAATATTCGCCAATCTACTATTTAGGAATCAAGCGACTTTTAAAGTTCAACTCTCATTATTTACTATCACTACTTTGCAATATTCTTTATATGATTATGTGGGTATAGGAGTCCTATGCCATCTTCTATATTCGTCACGGCGCTTAACAGTTATTGTTTTTATAAATTATTATAAAATATCGCTATCGTCTACTTTTTCTCCTTCTTGTTCTCTTTTCCCCTTTTTGTTTTCCAGTATAGCCGCCAAATGCCAAAAAATCAATCATTTCTTCGCCATCGTTTATAATTGAATGCGTAACATTCTCTGGGATGTAAATAATGTCGCCATCTCTCAACCGAGCCTCTTCGTTTCCCATCTTAATCTTTCCAGTGCCATTTATTATATAATATACTTCTTCATGATCTTCATGATGGTGAGGTTCATATGAAAGTCTAGGCTGCAATTTGGCATATGAAACGTATGTTATAGCCTTTAGGCATCTGCACTTTGGATCCATCTCAGGCTCTTCTATATCTCCGCTTGTTTTGGTCGCTGATGAAAGCAATCTCCAATCTAGCCCGCTTTCGTGAGCAATAGTCGGATGTGCATCACGCCAGTTTCTCTTAACAATCATAGTCGACTTCTTCCTGAATGATAAAATATTAGGTGACAAATTATTTTATTGTTGCGTTGTTACGAAACTTATGCAATATCAAACGCTAGTGTTCTGGCCGGTCTAAATTCCTACAATACTCATCTATTTTCTTATTTGATCAGAATCAAACGTGAAAAACGATTAGATATCAATAACTTTTCTATTCTCCAATATGAGACTGCTGGATGATCTTATGATGAAGATTTGTTATCATTCTATCTTCAAACCTAGTTGGAATGATCAGATGGAATTAAAAGTCAATATATTCTGGGCAACAATTCACACGTATTTCTACATGAGGTCGCTTTGCAGAAAATACGAATAAGAATTTATGCTAATTATACAACCTAATGAATGTATGAGGGCAGCAGCTTTTGAAAAGTACGGTCTTGAGAATTTAAACATACGTGAAGATATCAAACAGCCAGAACCAACGGATCATGATATCTTGATAAGAGTAAGAAGTGCAGGTGTAAATCCTATAGACTATTTCGTAGTCTCTGGATCACGCGAGATTAAAACACAATCACCACACATACCAGGAGCAGAAATAACTGGAATAGTACAAAGAATTGGTAAACATGTGACAAGCCTAAAGGAAGGTGATAGAGTAGCAGTCTATAGCAGAACATTTGATGGAACGTGCGATATGTGTCTTAATGGATTGGAGATGTTATGCAGAAATGGTGGAATAGTTGGTGTAGTGACAAATGGTGGTTTTGCAGAATATATTGCTGTTCCAGAAAGAAATGCATTTAAAATAACAGATGATACGGAATGGGATATGGCAGCAAGTCTGGCTGTAACTAGTATAACGCCTTATCATGCATTAAAGGAAGCATCTCTGAAATTGAACGAATATCTGGTAATCTTTGGCGCCTCTGGCAATACAGGAATGATGGCAATACAATTTGGAAATAAAATGGGAGCTAAAGTTATTGCAGTCTCCAATGATGATTGGATAAGGGATTTTGGAGTCCAAAATGTTATAAGCGATTATAGCAAGGTAATTGAAAAAGTTACTGAAATTACCCAAGGCAAAATGGCAAATGTTGTTTTAAATTCTTTAGGCATAGAGACATGGGATAATAGCTTGGAGGTAGTTGGGATTAATGGAAGACTGGTCACATTTGGTGGTCTAACTGGTGCAGACGTTAAGCTAAACGTTCAGTCCTTATACTCTAAGCAAATAAAGTTAATAGGATCTACAGGCGGGAGCAGAAAAGAGTTCAAAGATCTTATTGACATGTCAGGAGAACTCAAAGTCAAGGTATGGAAAAGGTTCAAACTGGATAATGCTAAAGAAGCTTTACAAGAAATATTCTCCGGGGAAAGACAGGGTAGGATTCTATTGGATATCGATAATAGTATATGATTATGGTGGGTAGAAACCAGGAAGAATAAATTAGCAAAATAAATCTTTATAATACTAATATTCAAACTTTTCAAGAATATAGCGACATCATTATAATGGTGGTAAACCCTCTGCTTAACGTCTGCCATGATAGAGTGTGGGAAAACTAGCTAACTAGTTGTCTATGCGACAGATATCTGGAAATAGATGGAAGGGTTGAATAATTTAAACATCTGGCTTAAGACTCAAACTATCTATACATCGTGATGATTTAGCTACTAAGACTGAACACCAGATAAACAGACATTCAGTGAGGTGTTAACACTGTTACTTAAATATGGTAATTATATAATATCACAGTAAAGAAAAAAGAAAAGCGAGAAAAACAAACTAACAATCAACAACAGCAGCAGATTGTCTTCAATATAAAAGATACAGGTACAGGAATAGACCCTCAAATATTGCCAAGGCTATTTACAAAATTTGCTACAAAATCACCACATGTCCCATTTAATTTACTTTCGAAACTCACGTGTATTCTATTTCCAATATTAATTACAAAATTCATACATAGTACTCTAGTATCTTTTCAATGGTGTCTTTCCCCTTATCTTCAGTGTATTGCTGATATTTTGTAAAGTCAAGTGGAGTAACTATACCGACAGGTTTGTGCTTATTTTCATTATTAACAACAAGTAAATGCCGTACGTTGTGTTGTAACATCAAATCTGCTGCTTCTGCTGGTGACGAACTAGAACTAATAGTGATAAGGGGAGAAGACATTATTTCTTGGTTTGTAACAGCACTAGCGTTTTTATCATTGAGACATACCTTTGTAGCTAGGTCTCTCTCACTGACTATACCTTGTGGATTACCTTTTTCATCAACTATTAGCAATGAACTGACATTCCTATCCTTCATTTTCTTAGCTGCTTGTTGAACAGATGATGTTCCTTCAATAGTTTCTAATTTTTTTCTCATTATATCGTTGATGGTAGTAGTCATTCTTAAAAAATACCTCATGGTGTAGTAGGGATGCCTCTTAACCAATAATCAGTGAACTTGCCATATATTGATTGTTGGTCTACCAGCATTTGATCACTTGTAGCACTCGATGCCAATAATGACTGATTTTTAAGTATTAGTCTGAATATGTCTTTATCTGTGACAATACCTAACAATTTTTCTTTATTATCAACAACAGGAAGTCTGCGAATATCTTTTTGCTGCATAGTTTGCATGGCTTCTACTATTGAACTGTTTGGATTTATTATAATTAAAGGACTTCTCATAAGCAAATGTACAGGTTCATGAACTAAACGTTTGTTGTCAGGTAATGATACTAGTCGTACAATATCTCTTTCTGTAACTATGCCGACCGGTACTTTGTTTTCGTTATTTTCAGAAGTAGAGTTCTTTATAATAACTACACTACCTATTTTATTCTTATACAGAATATTACAAGCAGCTTGTATACTCTGGTTTTCCCCGGCTGTTTTTACGTCGGTAATCATTATGCTGGAAACAGATATGGATTCTAAACTCATATTGTTGCTACTACTACTCATTACTTGTATATTAGTAACTAAGCACTCTTTCTGATCTAGGATTCTACTGCAATGCAGTGCAGACATCATCAATATATCAGTAACCAGTCAATATTTCAAAATGCATGTATTCAATTATATTATCTGAAAATATTGGCAAATTTGTCTCTCAAGAATTTATAACCTTAGATGAAGATACATTAGTCGCTGAAGGAGCAAAAGTGATGCGAGATAAAAATACCTCATGCATTTTGATTGTCAGTAAGGATTCCAATGAACCAATTGGCATTGTGACAGAAAGAGATATGCTATATCGTGTGTTAGCAGAGAATCTAGGCCCATATAAGGTCACATTAAAAAAGATAATGAGCAGACCTCTCATTACGATTAATCATCAATCTTCAGTTGCGGACGCAGTTTCAGTAATGAGAAGCAAACATATTCGAAGGTTAGTTGTAACTAATAACCAGACAGACGATAGCGGCGATATCAGTAGTAGTAATAGTAAAAATGATCGTAAGCAAGTAATTGGGATGGTAAGTCTTGTATCAATAACAGGAAATAGTTCCAGCTATAATATAGACCTAGCAGAATTGGAAGTTTCTCCTGAGATTGTTCAGAAAGAGGGTATAAAAATCCTTTGCCCATATTGTCAATCAAGATTTCAAACTACTGCAGAAATGTCAAAACACATAGATCAAATACATATAGGCAAGGGCCTACTCGAGGGAATCTAAGGCAATGGTAAGCTCAGTGGCAATAATTATCATGTCTATCACTAATATTATGCCTTGCATTATCGTTCTTGTGACAAATTTATTCTAATTATGACGGCACCACAACAATTTGCTCTTCAGTAAGAAAATTGAACAGGAACATAGAATAATCATGAATAATAATTCCTTAAACATATGTAATGCACTGCATTCCTACTGGTTATCTATAGTACATTCTAATGTATTGCATAGCAGAATTGTATGTTGGGAGTGGCAATAATATGAGAAATAAAAAAAGGTTCGTATATAACAACGAGTACATAATCTTTGAATACTTTAAACTTATCAAGAATAAAGATATAGAAGGTCTAATGGAACTATTTGCTCCTGATGCAGTAGTCTATGAACCATTCAGTAAAATAACAGGAGGCCTTAAAGGCAAAAGATCTATCGAGTCCTTTCTCAGAGTCGCAATAATGGCGAATGACAGGCTGCAGCATCAGATTGCCATTGAAAAGGAAGCCACTCCCAATGAACCAAAGTTAGACTATAAAGATAGTAGTAACAAAATTGGCAATAACAACAGTACAAATATTATCACTGTCTTGGTAAAATTTGAAAAAGGAGATTTGGTTAGAGCTAGATTTACATTTGAATTAGCTTCAGATAATAACGATAACAATGATCATACTACCGCTGGCCAAAAATATAATAGAATAAAGACTTTGCATATTCAGTTTCTAAAAACTAAATGATTACTAATGATCAGCTGACAGCAATCTATTGTGATTTAACAGCTTAGTTAGAATTTAACTTCATTCTTCTAACCGTTGATAAATCAGAAAAGATACATGGGACGTGATAATAATTCGATGTTTATGTTATTCATTACGCCAAATAATGCCTACTGTATAAGTATTTCTCGCGAGTCTATATTCTGCACTAATAGGTAAAGCCATGATGGGTTTGCTTTCGTTTACTAAACTGTCCTGTATTATACTGCATTGCAGAGAACACGTCATGACTATATAACAAGACGTTGTATTATTATCTGCGAGCAAGCATGTGGTAATTGAGGGTTGGATTCTTGATTCCATCCAATCTAATCTTTTTGCTTCCAGCCCTCAGTCGTTTACACATACCCATGCTTGCCACAAAACGTTTCTTTGCATCAATTAGGATAAAGAATGGTGGAGGTAAGCCTCTTCATTATTCCTAGCGTTCGACGTTATTCGATCATGGTTGGAGCAGAGTAAGTATACCAATATAGTACACGAACATAATGTACTGTCATATTCAATATAGTACACGAGGTCAGAACTTAATTTCTAATTAACCCTTCATCCTCTAAATCAGTATGCAATCTGGGTAAATCCATTGCCACTAGTCATTCATGTAGCTTACATTCCTAGATGCATCGTAGTCTTCTACTTTCCTTACCTTGACTACTATTGAGTCACTTACTCTGTTAAATATTCTCTGCCTTTTATCGTTGGTAAATATCCATCCAAATAACACATCGAATGGAAGCAAGAATGCCTTACCGAAGCTCTCTATTGCAGCTGTTCTTAAATCAGGAGTATTACCGTTCAGATCGGTTGTCCTTAAATGCATAACTCTTTTACCTATAGATTGACCAGAAGTACATTCAAAGTAAGTCCAGTATGCCATAAACACAATACTAGACACAACATAAGGTAGCCATGGAGCTCCTAAATTCCTAGATTCCATATTCATATAACTGCTCCCACTATCAAACGATTGCGAAACTGCAGCCCAAAATGGTATGGATATTAAAGCAAATAGTATACCAAGCCCAATTGACACAATAACAACATCTATCAGCCAAGCAACAAATCTATCAATCCAACTAGCTAATACAATTCTTTGAGTGTTTGTTGTCGCCGTAGTTGCTGTGCTGGATGACGATGGTGAAGAAAGGCTAGTTTGATTATCTGGGAATACTCTTCCCTTCCTCCTGTCTAATGCCAGCACAACGACGCCTGCTATTAGAACAATAATTCCAGCTACGATTAGGAAAATACCTGCTATTATTCCACCAAGAAAATTAATATTAACTTGATTATTTGCACCTACAAATGGAAGGTTACCAATTAATGCACCAATACTTACTGGAGTATTTCCTAAATTGCTGATAGTAATTGTGTATTTTCCTGTCATATTAGGTTCAAATATAGTAAAAAATTGTTTTGTGAATTCATTACTTGTCATTACTAAGCCAGTTGGGTTTCTAACAGTTTCTCTTAGAGTGTTATTTGGTATTTGTTGTTCTTGTCCTGTGCCAGAAGTGTTATTGGTATTGCGTTCTACATGTATAGCTAATGATACAGGCCTAGAAGTATCCGTTACCTGAAAAGTTGTATTTACTAAATCAGCTGGTCTAATTAAAACACCATTTAAAAGAGTATTTTCGCGCATAAACGTAGTTGCAAATGAACCAGCCCACACTGCCGAAATAATAATACCTGAAATTAACAAAACAGCGCCTACAATCAAAATAATGTAGCTTCTTTGTAACATGTCCACTTACCTCCCTGTTGTATCATTTGTTATGTATATGCGATATAAATATAATAGAAAGGAGACACATATTGTTTGACATGTATGCATTATTATTCATTTTATCTATTTTACTTTATCACCAGTACAGGACAGGTAGCATATGTGACTATGGGAGAAGTGTCGCTTCCAAGTAACAACTTTTTGAAGCCTGATCTACCTCTGCTGCCAACTACAATTAAATCTATATTCTGATTCTCAGCATAGTCAACTATTGTACCTGTCACTGACATTGATTCTTCAATTTGTGATTTGAATTGAATATAGTTAGCTTTTTGTGATGCTATGAGCTTGCCAACTTTGTCCAACCATTCATTAGCTTCTTTTCTCTTTTGTTCCAACTCATCTAAACCATGCGTAGGCGACGCAATAAAAGCAGAAGCTGCATATCCAATCTTAGTTATATCAAGTACTGCCAATGCGATCAATTGCGCCTTGTTATCTTTTGCAAGATCAATAGCATATTTTGCAGCTTTCATTGAATGGTCTGAACCGTCTATAGCAATAAGTATCTTGGAAAATCTTGTCTTTGTTGCTTTTTCATAAGCCAATTTAGATCAACTAGATAATTTTTGCTAGAAGCATCAGGTTAAAAAGTAACTACCACTATATTCCAACAACAAAGGTAGAAGCATATAACGTAGAAACAGTATATCTTTTGTACTCTGCATTTTTAAATACTACAGCAATTAGTATCATTATATTTTGATGATTAATATCAATTACCCACTACCAATAGAATAAGTAATCAATGATAATTAATCGATTTGAGCTAACAGAAAGACTATCATTTTGTGAGTACAAAAAGAGGTAAATGCAATACTATTGCTATTAAAATAAGTAGTACCGAATCTGTGTACTTACATATTATATCTAAAGCATAACTTCAGCTACAGTTGTATTCGGAGTTACATAGACTTCAACCTTAACGTTAGCTAGACTTTCAAATATTATCTTCAACAATTCTTTTGTAAATAGTGACCAATTTTCTCCAAGTTCATGTTGTATTACAAATACATGTTTCCTACCATCCTCAATCCTATGATCAGAATTTATGCCAGATGCTTTCATATATTCTTGCAATACTGAGAGAACTACCCACAAATTGTATTGTTTTTTCATAAATAGTACAGAATCTTTCATTATACTAAATGCGATCTGAGCAGCAGATTTTAGAATTTCATCTCTGTAAGGTGCTATATCTTTGATGCCAATATTTTCCTTAGCTATAGCAATGGACTTGTCAATTAAAGAAGATAGCATTACTTTAGGTACTGGCATCATACCGATTTTATCTTCATACCTGTCCCACTCTGTGTATCTTTTTAGTACCTGGTTTACTAGAACGTTAAGTGAAGTTTCCTTTTGGTCTGCTTCACGCTGCATTTCATCTATCACAGAGGAATCAAGTCTGAAGGTAATGCTGCGAGTTTTGTGTGTTCTAGCGGAATCATCTTTTGTAGATGATGGTTCAGTATATACATCGCTCAAAGTCTGGATATAGGAAAAATACAATACATTTTTAATGTTTCCAATCAATATGTGACATCGCAAGAATGCGGTAGTTGTAGATGGGGTTAGCAAAGGAACCGAAGCCTTCAATCAACGCGACACATGGTAAGACAGTAGCAATAACCATGGTATATAATACTCCCATTTAAGAAACAACTAAAGTCATGCACAAGAGTGTGTTCTAATTGCTTTCTATGCTATAAAGTATAATAGTATTTATTGATGTTTTTAATCACGTGGCCACTCAAGAACAGGTATTGTAACATTGCTTATTATCTTCCGAGTATCGCTAAATAATGATCTTATCCATGAATCAATATGAGATGAAGTCAAGACTAACATATCATATCCTTGTGCCTTAACTTCATCTGCGATTTCAGAGACAAGATTACCTGTTCTAAACTTGTACGATATGATTGGTGTGAAGTTATTTAAGAGTAACAATTTATAAGCTTTAGTGGAGTTGGAAGATTGCTTCATGGATTTCTCTGTTCTTCCTCAATTAGTTGAATACTCACTATTGCTGCTGTTTTTGTTGAGATTTAACCTGATAGCTATGACATTTTAGTTGACAAATTTATTTTCGTTATTATCAGATTGTACAACACTTACATAACATCTTTAGCGATTTCTAGTGGACTTGGCGTTGACCTTTACAATAATAAGAGAAATACAATGAAATTTATAGCAATTAAAATACCTTGATTGTAGTGCATGGCAGTGCATTCTTATCATATATTAACGCATATTGTACGATTTATTGTACAATATGCAAAACAAACAGCCTTATGGTTCTATGTTCATAGGAAAGACAAGAAGAGCAATTTCTTTAGCACTCTTGACTATACTTTTATCAAGTATTACAACTACCACGATAGTGTTTGTTAACAATGAAAACATTGC
>Ga0075424_100005604_pt1 | contig 12013 bp, 20 predicted proteins | sample SoiMethybrSBSTD3_FD_75301 | JGI IMG/M metagenome (GOLD analysis project Ga0075424, IMG submission 75301) | Bulk soil microbial communities from a Populus tree surrounding site in Tennessee, USA - Soil MetaG P. TD hybrid SBSTD3 | ecosystem: Environmental > Terrestrial > Soil > Tree plantation... | reverse complement strand
GCAGCTGGAGGTTTGGCCCGAGCGCTAGGAGCAGTCGGAGCTCGAGTCTCTTTCTCCTGAAACCGCCTGGTCGCTGATTGATGGAATAAAGGCGTCCCGCGGGTGGAATGGGTCCTCAGTCGTTGTTCTCCCGCTCCCGGCGCTTGGTCATCGCGCGTCGCTGCGCCAGCCGCACGCAATTCAAGGGGAGCAACACCACGTGCAGGATGAGAACCGGATAGAGACCTTTTGCGAGAGCGTATCCGATGAACGCCATATTGCTCGTGATGGCGACAAGGCGTAGTGCCACGATGGTCTTCGCGTAGAACGAGCAGAAGACGAGCATGGCCGCGAGATACCCAAGCCAGTCGGCTCCCTGCAGATGAGTCATGCCCGATCGTCTCCTTCCACTGCCCGGAAAAAAAGAGAGCGCCGTTGTCTGAACCACACAACGGCGCTGTTGTTTGCCCGACCTGCGCGGTCTGACGGTGAGGCGTGCAACCGATATACCACATGAGGCGGCCACGGGGTCCAGCGTCGAGTATCGTTGAGAAATCCACGGTTCCCGCCGATCCGCTTCGCGGGGAGTCGCGGGTGAAAGGCGAGCATCGCCAAGACAACGAGCAGGAGACACCGCGGGATGCAACAGTGATGAGCAGACCTTACTACCGCTACCCGGACATCGCCTCGCCTATCGAACCGCTCAGCCGTCTTCAGTACCGGCTGCGAATCACGGCGCAGTTTCGTCTCTGAAAGCAATCTGAGTGTTCTGGATGAGGCCGAGGCCGTAGGCGGGGTGCTGCCACAGGCCGCCGGCATCCTTTAACTCCACCGCTCGCCCTTTCACCATTTCACACAGGAGGTCGGTGGGCAGCAATCCGAAAGACCGGCGAGCGAATGGCGTGGTGCTCATTGTCCGTGCACGACATGCTTAACGTCGCGCGCATTCACGAGCAGGACCTCGAAGCCTCGAGCTTCCAGCAGCTCGAAGACCGGAATCCAGTACACGCTCGTCGATTCCATGGCGACCGTCGTGATGCCGGTCGCCTCAAGCCAATCGGCCAATCGATGAAGATCGCCGCTGAACGTCCGGAAGGTCTGCACCGGCTGTTCATCGCGGTCGGCGGGCACGGCGACGACATGGAACGTCGACCCGACATCGAGCCCGGCCGCATTGGGGTTGATTGTGGTGAGCTGCGCTGAGGATTGTCTGCGGCTGCTCCTGCTCGCTGGCATGCTCCACCTCCCGTGAGGAGCCTCGGGAGCAGGAGTGGGCGCAAGGGATCACTTTCCTAAACGGGATCGCCTGGGGGCGTCACCACTATCAAGTGCGCCAGCCACCCCCGGACCATGTTTTTTAACGGGCTCGCGACGTCACCATTAAACAAACGGCCACGGCTCCCGGGCGCACGCAGCATAGCGGCCTCGAGAGTTTCTCGTTAACAGATGGCATGGCGGCGCCGTGCACGGCCGTTTTTTAAAAGCTCGTGCTCTTCCTTGAGCATCGCGTGTTCGCGCTTGAGGACCTGTAGTTGCTTGATCTCGCGCGCCGATCGCAACGGTACGTCCACACGTCGGGCTCGACCCCTAAGCACGCCGTCGCGCAGTTCCTTTCGCCAGCGCGACAGCATGAAGGGAGGGATGTCGAGGGCGTTGGCCACCGTTTGCACCTCGACCCCCGCCATGTGGCTGAGCTTCACCGCCGTCACTTTGAATTCAACGCTGTAGCGATGAACTTTCTTGAGGCCTGGCTTACCCACTCGACACCTCCCAGCGTTAGCTAGAAGTGTCTACTTTTTCGAGGGAGGTTCTCGTCGGCCAGTATAGAGGCTCCAGTAGACGACGCTGTCAGGGATCGCAGCACGAACCCGATGCCGATCGGACGATGCCGATCGGACACCGCCGATCACTCCGTCCCGTATTTGACCGTCATCCCCATTGATCGCCCCGAGGATCCGCCGCGCCTCCACCAGCTCGTCCGTTTGGGGTGGCCGGGTGGGTGGGAATCTGCCGCGAAGACATCGCGCGACATCGTCGGCGGAGAAGTCAATGGTCGGCATTTCGTTCGCCTTGAGCCGGCGCCGCGCCTGGGCGAGGCTGCCGCCCGTGGTCCCGGCGCCCGTCACGAACCATCTCCTTTCGACCACCAAGAACCCACCGCCAGGGTGCCTCATTGGCGCGGCTTTCCGCGGGAGCCGCCGATTAGGATTTGTGTCGGGTAAGGAGCCCTTCGATATACGGATGATCGTCCAGAGTTGCTTCAGTTCCGCGCTGCCTGCAGCTCGAGCCACAGGAGATCTTCCGTGGCGTGCACCTCAGTAACCCACCGCTCGAACACGACGCCGCACGGACAGGCCACGATTACGCGGTAGCCATGCGGCCCGGGCTCGCTGGCGTCGCCGACAAGCTGGCCGTGCGCCTAATGGTCCTGGACGAAGGCGGTGAGGTCGGAAAGCATGGCGATGGCGGAGTATAACGCCAGCCTTCGGTCGGCCCGCGGCCACGCTTAGTGCACGGTCCCCTCGCTACAGCAGCAGCCTGGCGAGCTCGGATCTCGTAGGTCGACGTCGCGTCGGCCGGGCGCGCGGCGCCGGTGGGGTTGAACCAGCAGGTGGCCGGGCCGTAGCCTCGGCCGCCCGACCCAGTCAGCGCCGGGGCCTCATCTCCTCGTCGCTGACGATCAGGCGCTGACGCGCCTCGCTCGCGGCGGTGGATTTCCGGAAGCCCTGACGTAGTTCGCCCACAGGCGCCTTGCCCCCGCTGGGCTGTCAGCGTATGGTCCCGGGCCATGAGCCGCCGGCTGCTTGATGGCGTGTATCGCGGTGTACGGGAGGCTGTCGTCAGAGGACGACGACGATGATTAATCCGATTGCCGATCGCTTCGCCAGCAAAATCGGCGCGGGGCTTCGACTCGCGTACCGGTGCCTTCCGGGGATCCTCGCGCGGTGGAGCGCGGGGACCGCTATCGCACGACGATTCGTCGCCTGCGCGGCGCGACGATACCGCCCGTCGGAATGGCTTCGACTCGCGTACCGGTGCCTTCCGGGGATCCTCGCGCGGTGGAGCGCGGGGATCGCTATCGCACGACGATTTGTCGCCCGCGCGGCGCGACGATACCGCCCGTCGGAATTTCGCAGCGCGTGGGAGGTGTTTCGGACTGTCGACCTCGCGGATCTCTTGCGCGGGTCCTCGGACTCGCGGAGCAGATCGTCCATGTCCAGGCCCATGCTCGCGCTCAACCTCTGCATGATAGGCCTCTCGGTCTTCTTTTCCATTCGTGTGGGCCACACCCTTTTCGCTCCCGATCTGCAATCACCAATGGGCATCGGCCGGCCTGTCGCGGCGGCTGTGGAGGTTGCAAAGCACAACGTCACGCCGAATTCGCGCTCCCGCAGAGCCTACGACGTGATCGTGACCCGCAACCTCTTCGATCCAAATCGTTCCGAGCCGACGCGCTCGAACACCCAGTTGTCATCGGCGCCAGCCCTGACGCTCTACGGCGTGGTCATAAGCGACGACATCCGTCTTGCGTACCTCCAGGATCCCGCCACGAAGCACATCTTTGGCTACACAACTGGGGACACACTGGCCGGCGGACGCGTGGCACGGATTGAGTCGGATCGAGTGGTTATCATGTGGGCAGGCGGTCCCCTCGAGGTAGTGCTGCACCGACCAAAGGAGCCTCTGCCGGTCGCGTCGACGCCTGAGGAAGTTTCCCCGCGCCGGTCCCGCGGCCGGCAGGAGTGAGGGACGATCCGACGGGACAGCTTTCGCCCACCGATTTCACTCGGCTCGAGCGCTGCACCAGCCTATAGCCTCGGCAACCTGCTCCGTCGGCTGGTGTTACCGGGGGGGCGATCAAGGATTGTCAGGCTCGCGCTGTAAAACAACGAGGGAACAACGTTGGCAGGCCGATCCGCGTGAGACGTCTCGGAAGCGAGCCTACAGTCGCTGAGGTCGCGACGGCTGGAGATCAGGTGAGACGCGATCTTCCTTCTCAGCAGCCCCGCTTGTCCCCATCCGAGCGCCGTCTCAGCTCGAGCGCGGCGAATCCAACGCCGCACTCGGCGGCTCGCTTCGGGGCACGTACTCCCGAGCATACCGATCACGGCCGGCGATGTCGTCCCAGTAGTGGTAGCGCAGGAACGTGTAGGGTCCGTGTCTCAGACCACGGACGCAGCGGCAAGATGGCTTACCGCACTTGACCCGCTCGCGCACGAGATGGACGCGCTCTCGCTCCTGAGGTGGTATGCGTAAGTAACGAAAGGGTCGAAGCGTTCGGTGGGTCGTCTGATGGAGGCTAATTTCCCGGTTCTGAGCCATGTGCCGCCGACTACGGCGACCGCCGACCTACAACTCAGCATGGCGCTCATGTTCGGTTCCCGTGAGTCCATAGAGCTCAGATCGGCCTCGTCGGACTTTTCGGTGGCCCAAAGGAGTACCTTTGGGCCGGAAGTTTGCGCGGCTCAATCGTGTCCGGCCGGACGGAGCGATCATCGGCGGGAGTTAGGCCCGCAGAGCATCGCTTGAAGCCTCAGTCTGAGGCTCGAAATCTCGCTTGATCTTGTGGCTTTGGCGGTTTGACAGCCGGTCTCTGAGCGCAGCATGATTTGTCGTCATGTCGATTGAGTACGAGCACAACGGTTTTGTTTACCACGAGCCGCTGCCCCGTGTGCTTCTTGCCAACTTCGGCCCCAATTTGGGCCCCTCGCTCAAGCAAAGGTCACACAACGTCAAGATCTGCGAATCCCGGGTGCCGGCGGGCGGCGGTCACCGGATCCTATCGAGCCCGTGTCCGTCACATGAGACCGACATTATTCTGGTCAGAGACCAGAAGTACCAGGCAGGGCCTCCGTTCGCCGGAAACATCGAGTGGCCCGAGGGCCATTTCGAGTCATTCGCAAACTTCGTATCGCATGTCGCTTCGCGCTACGGAGCATGCGTGTTCTTCGCCGGAGTTCCCCCAGCAGGACTGCACGGTGCCTTCAACATCAGTCCAGTGCCGAGCAATCAATTCTATCCGGGCAGGAGCGTACACCGCCTGCCCCCCGCGCCTGGCTTCGAGCCCCTGAGCTCCTTTGTTGCTCGCCACGTCGGTCAAGGCGAAAGGTATGTTGGGCTTCACCAATCGAATCCACTACCTGTGATGACCCCTCTCCTGGAGGATGCTTCAGGTGTTTTATACGCTTGCGCTGGCCGGAATCGGCAATCGTCGCAGGGGCTGGTGCTCTTTCTCCCTGACTTCGGGGAGGAGGCGGAGATTTTTGACGAACTCTTGTCGGATGTTCTTCCGCAGGTCATGCCACATCTGTTTCCGTTCCGCCATGACCTTTCCTGGTTAAAGGAACGTGAATTTCGGCACCCGCGCATACTCGAACTCGAGGAGGTGAAGGACAGTCTCCTGTCAGAAACCGCCACGAAATTGGCTGACATTGATCAGAGGATCAAAGGAATCGACGAGACCGAATCCTACCTCCGTGACCTCATCACTACTGCGGGCGACCAACTGAAGAACGCCGTCAATCGAGTCCTTTGCGAACTGTTCAAAGCGGCCGGTATCAGCGATGCCATGATCGTTGATGTTGACGCGGATCCACAGCTCCGAGGCGGAGATAGTAATAAGCGAGAAGATCTCCGCGTTGAGTGGGCAGACGCGATCTTTCTTCTCAATGTAGGCGGGCGAGAACAGTTTTTCCGTCCCACATCTTTGAACCAGCTCTCCCAGCATCATCGCCTATTCGTCCAAGGACAGACATCGCTCGGTGCTCATGTTCACTCACTCCTGATGGCGAACTTCAATTACGCGGCTGGTATGGATCCTCGGAAACGTGGCGACATGTTCGGAAGCGGGACGGCCGACGCCCGCGAGAGGCTGCTTGCTGAGGGTCATGGTGCGATTAGTACCTTTGATCTCTATCGGCTCATCAGGGCAGTGCAGAAAAATGAGATACAGCTACAAGCTGAAACTGTTCGCAAACTCTTGAGAACCGAAGGAATCCTCGATTTCGAGACTTTTCTAAAGTAGCTTGGTCTACGCGGCAGCCTTCGCCGCGAGGCCCTTCCGCTCCTCCCGGAGCGCCCCGATCTTCGCGGTTAGGCCATTCGCCTCCGCCTCGAGCACTTCGTTGGCGTTCGCAATGCCGCTTGTCGAGATCGGCCGGTTCTCGATCGGCATCCGCCCGGCGATCGACGAATCGCCACTCAATGAGCAGGTTCTGTCCCTCGACATAGCCGTGCTCGCGGAGACCTTGCGGAAGCCGTCGAAATCACGAGAAAGGACGGAGGTCCTGTTCGCTCCCGATAGGAACCCAATTCGGCGGACCTTGTCAGCGAGTTGCGCCTGGGTCGGGAACGGCGCAGAAACCAGGTTGATAACGAGGAGAATAGCCACGAGCCCGATCAGCCGCATGAACACCTCGGTGGAGGATGGCTGGCGGGGAGTCTAGCTGAACGGGGCGACGCGGGCCAGCACGACGGCGCGCGAGAGAAGCGGGCTCAGTCGTCGTCGGTCAAACGGTTGATCGCCGCACCGCACGTGCAGTTCATCCAGACCCGGTGGGCGTACAATTCCATCCGGAGCCTTAAATCAAAGTCGAGGGCGCCGCGGATGGCGTCCAGCAGCACGGCGTCCATGAACGGCTTGGCGGCGAGCGGCACAAGAAGGTGGAGAGCTAGTGCGACCGCGAGCCCGATCCGCCGCATCGGCACCTCGGTGAGGATGGCTGGCGGGAGTCTAGCCGAACGCCGCGACGCGCACCAGCGCGGCGACGCTAGTTGAATCAGCCTGCGCGCCCCCCTACTCGAGATCACGCCAGAGGCCTAGGGCATTTATCGTCTCGAGGAATGTGCGTCGATCCTTCAGATCAGGACCGACGCCTTGACTGCGCATCTGATCTATTCCGTCGCGCAGCGGCCCCGCCGGAAAGATCCGGGGATCGTGCCAGCCCTCCCATAGAAAGAAGGTTCGGCAGGCACGCAGCTCGCTGCCAGTAAGCTGCTGGTGGAGTGCACCGCACTCGACGATCATGAAGCTCGTGTGGGCTTCCGGGTTAAATTCGAGCTCACGCCCGGGATCACGCTCTGCGTGCTTAAAAGAAGTTCTCCGGTTCTGCGATCGCTTTCTGCCACATCTTGACGCGCTCAGGCGAAAACCAACCTTCCACAGTCTCTTGAAGACGGGATCGTTCACCGCTTTGCCTTAGGAGGTCTAGAAGAATCTTGCGTGCAGCGCCTACGAGTGTGTGAATCGAGACATCGTCGCCATCGTGAAAGTACAGATCAATTGCGGTCCTGAGTTGGCGCTGTGCGGCGGCAAGCTTTGTGACACGCTGCTTCATCTTCGCCTCACCGCGATTTTCTCATGCGCGGCCTATGTCCGGATCATCGTGACCTCAGCGTAATCGACTCGCTTGACGCGGATGTGGGCATCCTTTCCGGCATTCGTCGTGTAGGGTCTGCCGATGATCTCGTACTCGCCGGTCTCGGCGGTGAGGCGGTCGCCCACTTGGAGACTCCGTGGGCAATACGCGAATCGTTTGATTAGGTTCCCCGCACTTGTCGGAGCGGGCCATTGGAATGGGCTATAGCGTAATCCACATCAATCGGCCTTAACCTGAAAGAAAATCTTAACCGGAATGAAAGGTGCTTTGTGGTATTCGTCAGGGCCAAAAACGCTGGAGGTAGGCTGTTTGGGCTACGTGCGATCGGTCGAAACAAGCCAGTGCACTGCGTGTGGAGAGACTATCACGGACACAGAATTCGTGACGGAAGGCGTGGTAAGGGTGCTGGACAAAACAGGCCCCACGCAGTTCCATCTACGCTGCTTCGAGTGGTCGACGCCGGGAGCGACGCCGACCACCAGAAGCGCCAAAGCGCTTGGCGCGAACTTAACTGGATAACCCCGCCACTAGCGTCCGCTCCAGCGAGCTTCGTGGTAGATCCGCCGCTGGTCTTCGGTCAGAAGCTCCCGCGTCTTCAGGTGCGCGAGCAAATGGACCAGCCGCACCTCGCTGCGGGCGCGTTCGACCTCGGCGACGGCCACTTGCACCGCCGGAGCGTTGGCCGCCCGGTCGGCGAACAGCCGCCGGAGCTTCGCCTCTGCCTCTAGGAGCCGCGCACTCTTCGGCTTGGACTCGGCGAACATTGCGTGCACGAGCGCCTGCGCCTTCGATTCCTGATCGGCGGTCAGCCCGAGACGGTCCTTGAGTTCCAGCACGTGCATCGGCCCGGGATAGCCGTTCTGGTCGGCGGCGAACGCCAGACCGAAGCCGCGTCCCTCGGCTATGACCTTGTCGAACTCGACCGAGCACGCTTCGGCTGCCTGGTAGCCGCCCTCGTGGCCGTGACCGTGCTGACCCCACGAGACCGACGAGCCGTCGCTGACCAGCGCGGCCGCCACGATCGCCACCGTCCAGACTCGCGTCGAAAACCGTCCTGGCATCATGCCCTCCGGCGAAACATGGTCCTAGTAAGAAGTAGGCTTAATCTGTCTGTCGTTCCTAAGCCTTCACTGGCCTGCTCCAACGCTCCCACGCCGCCCGCTGCGCCACATGCCACGGCGCGCGCTCCCACGCCGATACGTGAGCCCTAGTTTCCGGTGCCGTTACGCGATCCTCGCGGCGCAAGCTTGTCGGATTGGCTCGAGAGGATCGACACGGCTCGTTCATACTGCGGGTCCGAGCCTTGGGAATACTCCAACCTGAGGGGCACCTCAATGGTCGGGGCGACGCCGACGCCTTCGAGGCGCTCTCCATCAACCCTCACATCTTCAATGGCGACTTCGAGAAGGCTACCATCCGCCATCAGGAATGCGCGCGCCGCGAGCACCGCGCCGCTTGTCTTGGTTCCGATGAGCTCACCGAGCCGGTACTTCTTGAATCCGTAGGCGAGGATCTCCTTACCGCTGCGGGTGCCATCGTTGATCAGCATGGCGACCGGCTTCTGCCACTTGACGTTCTCCACCATGTGTCTCCCCGTCCGGTCGATGAGCTCGAGGAGCGGCCCGTGTCCGCCGAAGGCGTCGAGGTACTGGACTCGGGCACCGCCCCAGCCGTCGCGAAGATCCCAGATTAGAGCATCGGCGTCTTTGAGTTTCCCGGAATAGAGTTCACGCTCGAGCAGAGCGTGGAACTGGCGGCCAGCGTAGGACCACACATGGATGTAGCCGATGTTCTTGGTGCCACGTCTGATGATGCGGGCGCTCTCCGCCATCGCAGTTGAAAACGCGTGGTTGGGTCTGATCCGCTCAGGCACGACCACCACGTCGAGGAGCGGGCCGTCAGCGGTCCTTCGAATCGCGAGCGTGACCGGGACGCCGCGTTTGTTGAGAAAAGACCGGATGGGCGCGTAGGCCTTGCCGTCCACCGCGATAATCTCGTCCCCTTGGCGAAGCCCGGCCTTATCGGCCGGCAACCCATTCAGGACGCCGCTGACGAACGTTTTGCCGCTGATGTGGCGGGTAAAGACTCCGATTCCTGTGTACGCCACTTCGCCGTCGGGGAATAGCCGCCTCAGGTCCTGGTGAAACGATCCAGAGAAGATGTCGAGGAGGTCGTAGTACGCCGTCTCACTGCTAGTGAAATAGGCTGTATGGGAAGCCCGCAGCTCACCGAGCATTCGATTGAGGATCGCCGCTCGTTGTTCCTCCGACGCCGCCGTCGCGAAGAGCGGGCGATAGCGTGATTGGACCACGTCCCAATCGAGGCCATGCATCGCCGCGTCATAAAAGTTCTCTCTGACGGTCTGCCACACTTGATCGAACACCAGGGACGCCGAGGCACCGACGCCTGTTGGATCGGCTGCGCGCGTTCTCGTGACCAAGATCAGCACGAGAAGCAACGCGAGAACCACGGCCGGTCGGTGAATTGCTCGACGAAGCACGCCGCCGGAAGCTGCTCTTCTCACCGCCCGCATCATGTCAAGCTCCGATCATAGTCGCGCCGTTCGCGAGGATTACGGCCTACTGGAGGGATTGAAACCCATTCTCACCCACGGCCCGAGCGATCCGCGGTGCTCTGGTGTTTTCAGATCCCATTTTCGGCATCCCATCCTGCCCGCTGCGTGGCCGTCCAAGCGTCGTCGGCCCCACGTTGTCGCTGTCCGTCGGGGTAGGGCGGCCGCCGGACGTCTGAGCTAGCGTGCCATCCAGCTTCTGTGCGCAAGAGCGTAAGGTCGTAGCCTTGCCGGCGCATTCCCTCGCTGATCTGGCAGAGACCGCGCCAATTGTCGCTCCGGGCGGGGACGAAGCGAAGCTCGGGCAGGCCAGTGCGGGGGCGGCAGACGAGGGCGCACAGCGCCGCTGTGAGTAGGCTCCGTCTGACCGCAAGGTCGCTGGCTCGTGCTTGGGGCCTCCGAGGCCAGCATGCCGCTATAGGATCTCGGTGGGGATGGCTGGCGGGAGTCTAGCAGACGACCGCTGCTCTCAGGAGTGGCCGTGTTGGTCGGGCACCAGGGAAGCTACATGGGTCGCGGTCCGTCAACGTTTTGGCAACGGCGGCGTCGATCGGCGCGCAGCGCGTAGAACTTCTCGCCGCCGGGAGCTAACTATTGAAAGCTTTCTTGAAGAACTCACCCATCGTGTTGCCGCTAAACTTGGCTCCCTCGACCATCGTGTGGCCGATGCCCGTGAACATCTCCTTGAAGCCTGGCCCGACTTTGCCCTGCCCAATCTGCTTGGCACCCTGCTCAACCCGTTTTGTTGCCCGGTCCACCTCCGTCTTGTCGGCTGCGGCGACCGTGCCACAAGACAGAGCCAGGAGGAAGAAACATGCGGGAGCGAACCACAACAAGCGGGGTCTACGAGTCATGACGTTACCTCCTTCAGCGCAGTTGGCCCATGCCTTCACATTACCACCAGCCGAAGGCGGGCATTTTCGGTGTCAGGAGGAACGGCTCCGCAGCCCGACTGTTCTGAGGTTGAGTGCGTCGAGAGCCGCCAAAGAGAAGCGTTACTCGATGACTTGATCCGCCCGCCCCAGCAGCGACGGCAGGATCATCAGCCCGAGCGTCTTGGCGTTATTGACCGACCTCAACTAACTCCTCTTCAACCAAATAGAAGCCGTCGCTCTTTCAGATAGAAGCCGTCGCTCTTTCGAGCGACGTAGTGAAAGCGAGTTGCGGAATCGAAAACGATCTTCGACATAATCATGTCGTAGACGATGCCCTCGTTCTCATCCACGACAACGGCTTGGGAATTGCCGATGGGCGCGATGTAGAGCACATGACGACTGTCCGGGCTGAAGGTCGGAATTACTAGCGGGGTGGAGTCCGCGGCTCGCGGGTATTCCTTTCGCTCGCTTCCATCAACGACAAGCAACAAGTTCTCACCGCGTTGGGCGCCGTAGGCGAAATGCCGACTGTCGGGACTGAAGACGAACTCCCGTATGAGTTTATACGGGCGTCCCTCTTGCCCATCGACGACGGCCACCAGACCGAACGGTGTGCGGGAGACGCGGAGAAGACCGAGCCGCCGGCTGTCAGGGCTGAACACTGGCTCGCTGCCTCGAGCGTACTCGCGTCCATCCACAACAACGACCCCATCGCTAGGATCTGGACCCTTCATGGCCTGATGTGCCCACCGTGTGCCGTCCGGACTGAAGATGATGGCACGGCCTATAGCAAAGTAGGGAGGACCAACAGCCCCATCGACAACTGCTCTCTGGTAGCAAGGCGAACAAGCGTCTTCAGTCATTGTGTAGGCTATTCGCCCGCCGTCATGGCTAAAACTCAGGAAGCCGATCTGGCGGTAGGGGCCTCCCATCTCCCGACCGTTGATCAAGAGGAAGAAGGCTTCTTTCCCCGCCTTCTGAGCTCGGTATGCCACGCCGTTCGGCATGAACTGCGCGGCGATAGAGTCGTAGCCCGGAATCGATACTGGCTGTCCATCAGAACGGTGACTGCGTGGTGTCCTGTCGGACTATAGTCATAAGCGATTCGCGTGCTGTCAGGGCTGAAGGTGATGTAGGGCTCGTTGGGGCTCTGAAAAGGCGCGCTGGGCGTACCATCGGTCACCACCTGCCGCTTCCATCCAGACCGG
>Ga0075424_100005603_pt1 | contig 12015 bp, 9 predicted proteins | sample SoiMethybrSBSTD3_FD_75301 | JGI IMG/M metagenome (GOLD analysis project Ga0075424, IMG submission 75301) | Bulk soil microbial communities from a Populus tree surrounding site in Tennessee, USA - Soil MetaG P. TD hybrid SBSTD3 | ecosystem: Environmental > Terrestrial > Soil > Tree plantation... | reverse complement strand
CTCGGAAGTCCAGCCCTTCGTTATCTCGAGCGCTGCGAGCCGCGCCGCGAGAGCGTCCGCTGAAGGAGGCCGGTCCTCTGGATTCTTCTCGAGGCACGATACGATCAATTCATCGAATGCCGGGGACAGCTCGAACTCCGTGCGCTTGGATGGCGGAACGGGTTTCGTCTGCGCATGCTGCATCATGATCTCCATCGGGTTGCGCCCTGTGAAGACCAAGCTTCCCGTGACGAGCCAGTAAGCCAGACAGCCAACGGCATAAATATCCGAGCGGCCATCTACGGGCCGATTTCCCAGCACCTGTTCCGGAGGCATGAATGCCGGTGTCCCGCCGACGGAAGTATCCTGTGTAAGCGTGACGTTAGGTCCGAAAGTGCCGTTTTGTGATTTCACGAGACCGAAATCCAGCACCTTCACGAAGTCCACTTCCCGACCATGACGGCAAACATAAACATTCGCCGGCTTGACGTCCCGATGAATCAGGCCTTCGGCGTGCGCCTCTGCCAATGAATCACAAACCTGAGTCAGCAGATGGACCGCTCGCTCGGCTGGGATCGGCCCGAATTTATCGATAAGAGCCTGAAGATCGAAGCCGTCCAGAAACTCCATGACGTAATAAAAACTGCCATCATCGGCGATTCCGAAATCATAGAGCTCGATCGTATGCGGTGATCGCATAGACGCCGTCGCTTGCGCCTCGCGTTCGAAACGCAAGCTGAGAGCTTGCCGCTCGACACTGGAACCGCCGAGAGCTTCGGGGCGCATTAGCTTGATGGCCGCCGGCCGCGCAAGAAATCGGTGTTGAGCCCGCCACACTTCACCCATACCACCCTCGCCCAGGCGCTCGACGAGACGATAGCTTCCGAGTTCCCGAGCGCGATGCAGTTCCGCCCCAAGGTTGTAAACAACTCGTGTGCCTACGTATGCCACGAGCACAACGAGAAGGTATGGAAGGATTAGCGAGAAAAAGAAACCGAGCGGCGAGATTCGCACAGAAGTGAGATCCATTGCCATGACAAAGCCCACTACAAGCGGGACCGAAGCAGCTGATGCGAGCGCTGCCACCAGCGCCTTGCGCGGTGGACTCGGGATGATGACGGTAAAGCTCGCCATCCAGACGGCAACCCAGGATAGACCCGCCCATGGCGGCGTGGCTGTGTATTGGCTACCATCGAGAAACTGAGCAGCCGCTATCCCAAAGCTCGACACAACCTCGAAGACCAGGCCGAATGTCAGGACAGTTTCGGTAGCAACCCTCCGTTTCCATGTTAGAACTGCGACAAGCAATGCCGTAATAATCGAAATGGTGGTTGGAGCCCAGCGTATCGGACTCGCCAGAAAACGAGCTCGTTGCTCGGAGAAGAGAATGGCTTGCAGCGGGTCACTCATGAAGAAAACGAAGGCGTACAGTAAGGCTACAATCCCAAGACGCCTTGCGGCTTGAGCTTGCAGTTCCGAAGAAAGTCCGGTGACCGGTGCTCGCCGGGTTGGCTCCCGCGGAAAGAGCGTCTCAGCCGATGTGGGCGTGTTCATCATCACTTAAGAAGTGTACAAGGCCTGTGATCGTCTGAAACAGCGGATCACGAATCACCACCGCCGGCCATCACTCCGTCGGCATCAGCATCCGGCCACATCACGTCCACTGTCGCTATCACAGGCCAATGATCCGACGCGATGCGTGTGAGCGCGTCCGTTCGCACGTCACAATCAATGATGTGAATGCTTGAGCTGACATAGATGTGATCGAGACGAACCGGGAACGGTCCTGCCTTAAATGTCGGTCCTCCGTATTTGCCGGCGGCATCATAGGCGTCCTCGAAATGGCGGCGCAGATTTCGATGGACCACCGAAATGGGACGATCGTTGAAATCGCCCATCAAAACCACGGGATGCTGTAGATCTTCGCTGAACAGTATGGCGTCACTCAGCATTTGATTGCGTTGAAATTTGCGCTCCCGCGTAGCGAGTCCCAAATGGCAATTGAATATGTGCACGACGGCATCCGGCTCGACTGCCAGATCCACGCGAAAACAATAGCGTGGCTCGCGCCAGGATCTGTAGCTGAGATCGTACTGTTTACGTCCGACCATGGTAAAGGGACTAAGGATCGCCATGCCGAACGCTCCTTGCTCGATAGGCCGCGTCGGACAAAAAAAGGCGTTGGTCGAGAGTGCCGCCGCGAGATCCTGTGACTGATCCTGATACGAGGTTCGCCACATGCGGCAGTCGAGTTCTTGTAGTGCGGCGATGCCGGGCTTTTCCTGCTCGAGAATTTCACGGATGCGGCCGAGATCGTATCGGCCATCTGTACCAATTCCGGAATGAATATTGTAGGTCAGCAGCTTGAGCCGTCGCGTCCGCATCGATAGAGCTTAGACGGATCGCGACGGCCTCGGGTACTTTCCGATCTTCTTAAAGATTCACTTGATCGGCATTGCAACGATGAACCGTTGACCATCCGGGCTGACGTCTCCGGCTGCGACGAGCGGATCGGAGAGCTTGAAAAGAAGCCGCGGCATTCCGGCTTGAAATTTCGGCGCGGAAGTGACGTCCACTGCCATGACTTCTCTGTCACGGGTCAGGAAATACATTTCCTTGCCGTCCTGCCGCCATGCGATACCGCCGGCGCCACCTTTGAGATTTGTGACTTGAACAGCGGGACCAGCGGGGGCCTCCGGCTTGTTTGAATCAAATTGCCGCACGTAAATCTGCAGCGTCTGGACCTCCGCTTCGTTCGACATGTAAGCAAGGAACCGTCCGTCCGGTGAGAATCGGCCGCCGAAGGCGTCGTAATCCTCTCGCAACCATTCAATGGCTTTCCGATCCAAGGCCTTCTCCTGAGTTTGCACAGGCACTATCAACAACACCCCGGTGGTGAAGGTTAGGAACTTGGCGTCGGGTGACCAATCGCTTAGCCCGATCCCCGCCCCAGGTGTGTAACGGAACAAGACCTCAGCGTCACCGGTACCGTCCGCTGCCTTTCGATAAATGCTGGAATAACTATCTTTGAATGAGACGTAAGCGATTTGTTTTCCGTCACGGGACCAAACAGGAGAATTGATCGGTTGTGTCTCGTTCGTGATGGCCGTCGCTTTTCCAGTGGTGATATCGAAAACCCAGACGTTGTTATTTCCTGTTTCCGGATCGGCTCTGGTCGCTAAAAGGCGCTTCCCATCGGGCGCGAATCGGATGTTTCCATAGCGGCCAGGTTGCCCGATTGTACCCACAACTTTGCCATCACGATCGAGCAAGGTGAGCTGGCGCAGTTGCGGCGGAGGTACGGCAATGACAAATCGATTCGCATCGCGATTGACGCTGGCCACATTGGGTGCAACCGGCGTCGTTTCCGGTGGGCGGAACAGAAGCTTGGGCTTTTCGAATTCAAAATCCGGCGAGGTGGTCAGCGCAACAGACAGAATGCCTCGGTCCGGAGCGAGGAACGAAAGCTCCTTTCCATCGCGTCGCCAGAACGCCATGCCTTGAGCGCCTTGTTCGGAAATCTTCCAGGGCCCCGCGGACGGAGCAGCACCCGGAGCAGCGGTTGGATTAAACGGCCGCACATAGAGCTCTGTCCTCCCGGTTTCGGTCGAGACGTAAGCGACAAAGCGATCGTCTGGAGACAGCCGCGGTCCTGTCAGTTGAAACTTGCTGCGAAAAATCTCGATGGGTTTACGGTCTCCGGTTCCGGTCATCGGCAACGCGAATAGCGCGCCGCCACTCAGATCAGTGGCATAGTAGGTGAGATAGCGCCCATCCATCGACCAGTCGGTCAGGACGACTGGCGCGTTGCTCTTGTAGAGAAGTTCCTCGGCTCCTTCACCATTGGACTGCTTCTGATACAGCCCATATGCACCCTGTCGCAGTCCGACATATGCCACATGGCTGCCATCGGGCGACCACGCCGGCGACGATGCGGATTCACGCGTTCCGCTGACCGTGACCTTTGTCCTGTTGCCCGTCGCAACCTCGACGACCCAGAGATCGTTGCTCTCTTTCTCGAGGTCGACCTTAATCACGGCCATGCGTTTGGCATCCGGTGAAAAGACCGGCTGTTGGTACAAATCTTTGGTCCCAACCGAGTTCAATTCTTTCCCCTCGCGATCGAACAACGTTAGCTGGCGCGCGTTCGTTTGCATGATCTGCGCAATGACCTTCGCTCTCTCTTCGGGATCGGTGGGTAGTTGTTGTGCGGCTGTGTGCAATGCGGTGAAGAGCACCATCGCGAACGTGACGACAATCCGGTATGACAGTTTCACGGGAGTCTCCTTTTTTGCTGCGCCTTCTCAGCAACACTGCGGGCACGAAAAATTGCGACCAGAATACACCCTCTACAGGCCAATAACCTTGAAATGGTTCAAAAGTTACGGTCGATTTTCACGTCTCTGAAAAACAGAGGGAAGGGTGTGAACGAATCTCTTTCTGTTCGCCTGCGTTATATCGATGCTCTCGGTGAGGGGATTATTCGCCGGATTCACACACAGTTTTTGGAACTAACTGAATACGTACGACGTAATTTGCCAATTGTGAATAAATTGCAATGAGGCACTATCAGGACTACAACTGGTCACATATTCCTTAAGGGTACTGTCATGCAGCTGAAACACGCGTTCCGGGTTTTATTCAACGCACCGTTAATTACTATCGCAGCCACCCTGTCGCTAGCCTTCGGGATCGGTACGACCGCGGCTATTTATTCCCTGTTCGACCAGATGCTACTGCGGGCGCTGCCGGTCAAGGATTCAGGGCAGCTTGTTAATCTGGCGGCGCCCGGTCCGAAGCCTGGTTCGAATTCGTGCGGACAGGCGGGTAACTGCGATGCTGTCTTCAGCTATCCGATGTTTCGTGACTTGGAACGCGTACAGTCGGTCTTTACCGGCATCGCAGCCCACCTTGTGTTCGGGGCGAACCTTGCCTACCATGGCCAGACGCTTAATGGCGACGGAGTATTGGTATCTGGAAGCTATTTCCCAGTCCTTGGAACGCAGCCGGCGCTCGGCCGATTGATCGGGCCCGGTGACGATCCGGTTGCGGGCCAATCGCCCATTGTTGTCCTCAGCCATGCGTATTGGACCGCTCGATTCAACCAGAATCCAGCAGTGCTGAACGACACGATGATCGTAAATGGCCAGGTGATGACCATTGTGGGCGTCGCGCCTGAGGGTTTTGACGGAACAACACTTGGGGTTAAGCCTCAAGTTTTCGTTCCGATCACGATGCGAACTCTGATGCAGCCCGGATTCCAGGGGTTCGACAACCGGAGAAACTATTGGGCCTACCTCTTTGCACGGTTGAAACCCGGCGTTTCCCTGGAACAGGCACGGACCGCGCTCAGTGTGCCTTACCACAACATCATTAACGATGTTGAGGCCCCACTGCAGAAGGGAATGAGCGAACAGACCATGACGCGATTCAAGGCGAAACCAATTCTGGTCGAAGAAGGAGCGCGCGGCCAAAGTTCGATTCATCGAGAAGCGCGGGCTCCGCTGATGCTATTGCTTTCTGTCACAGCCTTCGTGCTTCTGATCGCGTGCGCCAATGTTGCCAACCTTCTTCTGGCGCGAGCGGCGTCGCGAACTGGTGAGATCGCAGTGCGTCTATCGATTGGGGCCAGCCGTATACAGCTTGTTCGCCAGCTTCTCACGGAGGCATTGATATTGGCCGCCCTGGGTGGCGTGCTGGGTTTAGCGGTCGCGCGATTGACTCTCGGTTTCATTGAAGCCCTTTTGCCGGCCGAGGTTCAGCAGAACATGCATTTTATCGTGGACGTTCGGGTCATGCTGTTTGCGTCCGCACTTACGATTGGCACAGGCCTTGTTTTTGGACTTTTCCCGGCGCTTCACAGCACCCGTCCTGACATACTCAGCGCTCTTAAGGGTCAAACAGGGCAGCCCTCGGGTGCGCGAGCGGCTTCCCGGTTCCGCAATTCTCTTGCCATGGCGCAGATTGGGCTTTCGATGACTCTTCTGGTGGCTGCCGGACTTTTCACGAAAAGCCTGTATAACGTCAGCCGAGTCGATCTGGGCTTGAAGGCGGATAACATCGCGACGTTCGGACTCTCGCCGAATCAGAATGGGTACAAACCGCCGCAATCGCGAGCATTGTTCGAGCGTCTCGAGGGTGAGTTGAACGCATCGCCCGGAGTCACCAGTGTCAGTGCAGGACTGGTCGCGCTGCTCGCCGGGAATAACTGGGGAAACAGCGTAAGAGTGCAGGGGTTCGCGGCCGGGCCGGATACAGATACGAATTCGCGTTTTAACGGCGTCGGTCCAGGTTATTTTCGCACTCTCGGTGTGCCTCTCATCGCAGGCCGTGAATTCACTACTGCAGACACTATCGGCGCTCCGAAAGTGGCAATCGTCAACGAGCAGTTTGCAAAGAAATTCAATCTGGGTCGCGACGCTATCGGAAAGCGCATGGGCAGTGGCGAAGGCAAGGAGCTCGATATCGAAATTGTCGGTCTTGTCCCGAACATCAAATACAGCGAAGTGAAACAGGAGGTTCCGCCGGTGTACTACACACCATATCGGCAGAACGAAAATTTGGGCTCTCTGACGTTTTACGTGCGTACTTCGCTTGATCCGATGAAATTTCTCCCTACCATCCAACCGGTGGTGGCCCACATTGATGCAAATCTGCCCGTAGAGAACCTCCGCACCCTGCCGCAGCAGGTTCGCGAAAACGTTTTTCAGGATCGGGTCATTACGATTCTATCTGCCTCGTTTGCGGGGTTGGCGACTGTCCTCGCAGCGATCGGTCTCTACGGCGTGCTGGCCTACACAGTCGCCCAACGCACACGCGAGTTCGGCGTGCGTATGGCTCTAGGGGCCGCGCCGGACCGTGTCCGTCGTATGATCCTATGGCAAGTGGGAAGGATGACGCTGATTGGCGGCGCCGCCGGTTTATTGGTCGCTATCGGGCTCGGATACCTGTCGCGGTCCATGCTATTTGAAATTCGTGGGTACGATCCTGTCGTCTTACTCGTAACCGCACTGCTGCTGGCAATCGTCGCTGTCGGGGCGGGCAGCGTTCCTGCGTATCGCGCCTCGAATGTGGACCCCATGCGTGCCTTGAGATACGAGTGACGTCCTGAAGACGTTCAAGCCACAAAAAGCACATAAGGCACATACGATTCCTTTCTTGTGCCGTATGTGCTTTTTGTGGCTTGATTTTAGTAATCATGCGTGATCGGGAGCATCGGTGAGACACGTCGCAATCGCCTGGGCTCTCGTTAGGTTTTACATTCGACTTATTCCAGGAGATTGGTACCGCAAGCCACCTTTTCTTCCCGTGCCTCCGGCAAATTACATCAAGTGGAGGCTGCGAACTGCGTACGGCAAACATCAGCCGCCCGTAATCCACGTCTGCCGCGATGTGTGGCAATTTGGCGATTGGCTTCGCACTTTCAGAGACGGACCGTGACGCTGCCAATGAAACATTCGGTCGCTGTGATGGTTTTCAAAGACGATCAGGTCCTGACTGTCCGGCGCCCGAACGACGATGACGAACTACCAGGTATTTGGGGACTCCCCGCGGGAACGGTTCGCGGTAATGAATCGGTGGCGGATGTCATCCACAGGATCGGGCAGCAGAAGCTGGGAGTGAAACTAACGCCTCGCCGGAAGCTTGGGTTCGGCAGTCAATGTCGCCCTAAGTACGAACTGCAAATGGAGCTCTGGGAAACTTCAATGGAAGGGGTTCCAACTTACTCAGAATGGCAATGGGGACCGGTGGATTTGCTTATTTCGGGTGCGAAGGCCGGGTCGTTGTGCTGCGAACTCGCCATACAAAACCAAAAGCCGCATTAGCTTATGATTGCGTTTTCGCCAGGGACGGTAGCAGGAAAAAAGCAAATTAGCCAATGCGGCTTTTGAATGGACTCCCAACTCTATAGACCACTGAGAGCCGCAAAAAATACATTTTTTTTGATGGCTCCTTAATTTTCCCACCGCAAGAGCAAGCTTCCCCAGGTAAATCCGGCCCCGAAGCTGGCCAGGAGTATCAAATCTTTAGCCTGAATCTTTTTACATTCAACAGCTTCCGAGAGGCAAATAGGGATCGTGCCCGCGGTGGTATTCGCATACCGGTCGATATTGATTGCCACCTGGGACGGATCCAACCCCATCTTGTCCACGGCCGCGGAAATGATCCGCAGGTTGGCTTGATGGGGGATGTAGAGCTTCAGGTCTTTCGGCGAGAGGCGGTGTTTCGCGAGAATCTGCTGGGAAACTTCCGCCATACCACGGACGGCATATTTGAACACACTCCGGCCGTCCTGATAGACGTAATGCATTTTTTTTGCAACGGTTTCCGCGGACGTAGGATTGAGACTTCCTCCTCCGGGCATATACAGGAATTGGCCGCCCCCACCATCGCTCTTTAAAACGAAATCAATGATGCCCTGTTCGCCGTCTTCGACAGGTTCCAGAAGCACGGCGCCAGCTCCGTCGCCGAACAGGACGCAGGTGGCCCGGTCCTGAAAATCGAGGATTGAGGTCATAACGTCAGCGCCAATCACCAGTATTTTTTTGTGCGTGCCGGAGCTTATGAATTGAGAAGCGGTGGCAACCGCATAGACGAACCCGGAACAGGCTCCGGAAAGATCGAATCCCCATGCGTTTTTTGCCCCGATCTTGTTCTGGACCAGGCAGGCGCTCGAAGGAAAAAACATGTCCGGAGTTACCGTGGCCACAATAATCAGATCGAGCTCCGAGGCATGCATCCCACGTTTCTCGAGAAGACGTTGGGCGGCGGCAGCAGCCAAATCGCTGGTGGCTTGTCCTTTTGCCGCAACTCGCCGCTCGCGAATTCCTGTCCTCTCGAGGATCCACTCGTCGGATGTATCTACGATTTTTTCGAGATCGTTATTTGTGACGCGACGTTCCGGCAAGTAATGGCTGACGGCGGTTATTTTGGCGCGACGTATGGTCAATAATCTTCCCTTTCCAGATTCAAATCGCCGAACTTAACACACTCATCACACGTGTTACAATCCAGGACGTGAACCAAGCGAGTGTAATAGGAGCGCATTAATACGTGGCATACGACCCAAAAAAAGCAAATCCAACTTCAATCATTCCGGAAGCTCCGGCCAAGATCACACGGAAGAAAAAGAAGCCGAAGGAGATCGCCGTCGTCATTCCGGACAACTGCACCGGTTGCGAGGCTTGTGTCAGCTTTTGTCCCGTTGATTGTATCGAGCACACCCCTCGTGACACATCAAATGGTGTGAACGTCGTTATCCCCAATGTGCAGATCCGCTTCGATGAATGCATCGGCTGCAAGATCTGCGTCAACGTTTGCGAGCGCATGGCATGGGACGCTATTGAAATGTGGTCTACCGAGCAGGTTGAAGAGTTTTTCGGTATCAAGATTCACGACAAGTACGAGGACGCTGTCGTCCACCACGCACAGAAATAAAAGGACGGAACATTTAAAGCACAAGAACCACGAAAGTTTTTGTGCTTTTTGTGTTCCTTTCTATCTTTTCCCCGCAATCGCCTTCATCAACGTCTCACCGTGGAACCGTCCGTTCTCAATAAAAACTTCGCCATTCAAGCGACCACCGATCACTGAGCCTGCCAGGTAAATCCCTGGAATATTGGTCTGGAATGTTTCCGGATTGTATTCAGCCCGCAATGTGTCCGCGTTGTACCGCACGCCCAATTGGTTGAAGAATTTCGTCGAGCAGTGATACCCGGTCAGTGCAAATACATGCTGCGCCGGGATGGCCTTGGTTGCTCCGTTCTGAGAAATATTCACATTTTCTTTAGTGATTTCGAGAACCCTGGCGTTGAAGTACGCCGTAATCTCGCCATTCTTGAACCGATTTTCGATGTCCGGCCTGACCCAATATTTCACGGTTTCTCCCATAGCCGGCCCGCGGTGAATGAGGGACACTTTAGCGCCGCCTCGAAAAAGATCTAAAGCGGCTTCGGCGGCAGAATTCTTTCCGCCAATCACTATGACGTCGCGATCGTAGAACGGATGTGCTTCGGAATAGTAGTGCGACACATGAGGGAGGTCCTCCCCAGGCACGCCCATAAAATTCGGATTGTCATAGTATCCGATCGAAAGGACGACGTTGCGCGCGACGTACACGGCGTGCATCGTATGTACGCGGAACAGATGCGGCTCGAGTTGCTCGATCCGCACAACTTCTTCGTATTGATGGATGTCGAGCTGATACATCGCTACGACTTTGCGGTAGTACTTCAGCGCTTCATTTCGAGTCGGTTTTTCGCGTTCCGACACAAGTGGAACCTTTCCGACCTCCAATAACTCAGGGGTCGTGAAAAAAATCATCTGAACAGGAAAGTGCAAGATCGAATTGGTGATTCCGCCTTTATCGAAGACCACACAACTCAACCCGTACTTCTTTGCTTCGATTCCTGCCGCCAGACCCGAAGGCCCGGCGCCGACAATGATGACTTCAAATACTTCTTTACTCATTAGGCTTCTAAATAAACTCCTTCAGCCACGATTTTTGCTGTCGATGTTAGTTTTAACCTTCCATTGGCTGGCCATTCGACGATCAGGTCTCCGGCTTTTGCATGGACAGTTATCCTTCTGCCCGTCTTTCCATTCAGAATGCAGGCCACAGCCGCACCACACGACCCGGTTCCCGACGCATTGGAATATCCGACGCCTCGTTCCCAAAATCTAACTTCGACTTCGGTATCACTGATGACATGGATGAACTCGACGTTGGTGCGATTTGGAAACGCTGCATGCCGTTCGAGCAGCGGACCCACTTTAACGACAAACGAATCGTCCACACGGTCGACGAACAAAGAGCAGTGCGGGTTGCCTGTCGAACAGGCTGTTACTGCAAACGAATAGCCGTCGGCCTCGAGTGGATAGTTAACGACACTTTGCATTGGACCGGGTGGTAGAAAAGGAATCTCTTCCGGCCGCAATTTGGGTTCGCCCATGTCGGCCTCGTACTGCTGTCCAACACGGCGTAACGTATACAAGCCGGAAATCGTTTCGAGCTCTATTAAATCCTCCGTCCACTTGCCGGATTGGATCAGATACGCAGCCGTGCAGCGCAAACCATTGCCCGAACATTCAGCCTCGCTGCCATCCTGGTTGAAGATCCTGAGGTAGAAGCGAGGAGCGTCGCGTCTCCAGAGAATGAGCCCATCGCCGCCTATGCCGAAGTTGCGATTACAAATCTGGCGCGCGAATTGTGTGTATTCGCGCGGGATGGAGCCTGCATTTTCGACGAGAATGAAATCATTACCGAGCGCATGAGTTTTGACGAAAGGGATCATCCGACTCGTCCGTCTTCCTCATGTTGTTCAGCGGATGGTTCGGCTGTCGGAACCTCCCTCACGGTTGTTCCCGATTCCACTTCGGTGATCTCTGGGACCTGCGAAAGCTTGTGAATAATCTTGAGGCTGGTTTCTCGTGGAATCAGGAGATTGAACCAAACACGGTAGTGTCCTGCTTTTTTCTTGAAATTGAAACTGACGGCGGATACGGCGTGTTCCTGGAGAACTTTGTTAATCGCGGTCAGCGCATTGTTGAGATCCGTTACGACGAGAGCGTAGCTGTAAAATCGACGGCCCTGGATCCGGTCTTCAACAAAAGACAAGAAGTACAGAGTAAGTAGGCTCATGGCTGTCGCGAAGATGGCAACAAGGTACATTCCTGATCCCAACGCCATTCCCACACCTGCAACGACCCATATCGTTGCAGCGGTCGTAAGCCCCATCACGAAGCCATGAGAGTGCAGAACTACTCCGGCGCCGAGAATACCGATACCCGAGATAATCTGCGCCGCAATTCGCGTGGCATCCCCGCCAAGCAATTGCGCCACCTTAGTCGAAATACTCATGAAAAGGGTCGAACCGACGCAAATCAACATATTCGTGCGCAGTCCAGCCGGTTTGTCGCGGATCTGCCGCTCGATTCCGATGAGGCCACCTAAGATGGCCGCCAGGACGAGCTTGAATGGAATGGACGGGTCCATGTAATGCTACGCCTGTTTTACTCTCTCTCTGTTAAGAAGCA